>PPYE01275169.1_pt1 | contig 103927 bp, 101 predicted proteins | sample 1559881 | NCBI WGS metagenome assembly PPYE01 (sample SAMN08240022, study PRJNA423297) | Human gut metagenome, whole genome shotgun sequencing project.
ATCTGTAAGGAAGAGATAATTTTGACAAGTTGAACAGTAAAACAGAATGAAATCTGACAAGTGAAATCAGGAAAAGACACCCCAACCCCCTAAAGGGGGCTTTTCCTTCCTGAAATGTGGGGGTATTCGGCCCAAATGGGTTTGTAAAAGGGCCTCTTTGAGGTTCTCGTTCGGGCCGGATGACCGTTCAAGTATGGCCGTTTCACATTGTCGTTCGGGCCGGATGAGAAAATTGGCAGGCCGGATGAGCCTAATAAGACGGATGGCACGGGCAGGAAAGACGGGCGGAGAAAAATTGCGTGTAAGGCTTTTTCGCAATGTCAGTAAGTTTCGCACTATATATGACATTGCCTCCCCTCTTGTTCAGCCCATTACCCCACTCTAAGCGGAAGACTTTACCCTCCACTCACAGCAGGAATGAATGCAGAGCGTGGGATGCTTGTTCAGCCCCCCACCCCCCTAACTTAGGGGGGCTTTGTCCCGCCAGGCTCTCCCCTCCTTCGGAGGGGTCGGGGGAGGCTCTTTTCACTTTCTCTTCTTCCACAGTGCGGTCATATCCTCCAGCGTCTTGCCTTTGGTCTCGGGTACCAAGCGCCAGACAAACAGGGCTGCGAGCACACAGACAAGGCCGTAGAGCCCATAGGTGAACCAGTGGCCGAAGTCGTCGCCGGGCGTGAGATGCATATTGAACATGGGCACGAAGCTCGAACTGACGATGAAATTGAATATCCACTGGAAAGCCACGGCGACAGCCACAGCGGCACCACGGATGGTGTTGGGGAATATCTCGGCTATGAGCACCCAACAGATGGGACCCCAAGAGAACATGAAGCTCGCACTGTAGACCATGATGGAAGCGGCTGTGACCATCTCAAGGCCCGGAGTGCCGAACGTGACGGCCACGCCGAAAGCTCCGAGAGCCATGCCCACGGAACCGCAGATGAGGAGGGGCTTGCGTCCGAGCCGCTCGACGGTGAACACGGCCACAAGGGTGAAGAGTATGTTAATAACACCCATGAAGACGGTGAATACCATCTCGTTGTCCATGCCCATATCCTTGAAAATGCGCGGAGCGTAGTAGAGCACGGCATTGATGCCCACAGCCTGCTGGAACACGCTGAGCATGATGCCCACGAAGATGCAGAGGAACCCGTAGGAGAAAAGCCGTTCGGTCTTCACGGTGATGGTGTCCTTGATATCCTGCAATATCTCCCGGGCCTTTTGTGTGCCGTTGATGCGGGAGAGAATGCCAAGAGCGCGATCGTCGCGGCCCGTCATCACAAGATAGCGGGGAGTCTCGGGCACAAAGCAGATGAGCACTGTGAAGAGTCCGGCGGGCACACACTCGGACCCGAACATGTAGCGCCAGCCGGTGGTGACGGTCCATTGGGCATCGGCCATGTTAGCTATCGCTCCGGCTGCATCATAGATGGGATTGGCATGGGAGCCGAGAATGATGAAATTAACGAAATAAACCACGAGTTGGCCGAAGATGATGGCAAACTGGTTCCAGCTCACAAGCATGCCGCGGATGTTGCTCGGAGCCACCTCACCGATGTACATGGGGCAGATGGCGGAGGCCATACCCACGCCTATGCCGCCCAACACACGATAGAGATTGAACACGACGAGCAGATCCCAAGAGGGACGGCCGGCGGGCAACAGCCAACTCTCGGGAAACATAGAGCCCCAAGCCGAAATGAAAAAACACACGCCGGCGAAAACCAACGAGCGTTTGCGGCCCAGCCTACCGGCAAAAACTCCGGAGAGCGAACTGCCAATGATACAGCCGATGAGGGCACTGGAGGAGGTGAAACCGTGGATAAAATCGGTGTACTCGAAGTCGGAAGCACCCTTGAAAAAGGCCTGCAAACCTTTTTCGGCACCCGAGATGACGGCTGTGTCGTAACCGAACAATAGGCCGCCGAGCACGGCAACCATCACAATGGAGATAAGATAGGCTCGCGAGCCCGTTTGGTTCTGGTTCATGTCAGTAGTTTTTTAGCGAAAGTCCAATGAGGTTTTTCTATTCGTATTTCTGTTAGTTTCGTCATTTAAGTGTCACATCCCCATCCCGTCGTACCCGGGAAAGTTCTGTCTCCTTATTAAATAATACGTTTCGGATGGCGGTTTCCCCTATTTTTTTAGTAAATTTGCACCGCATACCTTGCTGCTTTTCGGGTCCAGCGCATATCGGCACAGTCCGGCGGCAGCCAAACCACACTTTCGACAGATGAACGTATCGGAACTACTACATAAGAGCAAAGGCGAGAGACACTTCTCCTTTGAGGTGCTGCCACCGCTCAAAGGCAACGGGACGGAAGCACTGTTCAACACCATCGACAAGCTGAAAGACTTCGGACCGCAATACATCAACATCACCACCCACCACAGCGAGTTTGTCTATCAAGAGATGGACAACGGGCTGCTGAAACGCCTGTCCATACGCCGGCGTCCGGGCACGGTGGCCATTGCGGCTGCCTTGCAGAACCGTTACCGCATTCCGGTGATTCCGCACGTGATTTGCAGCGGCGTGTCGGCCGAAGACATTGAGTATGAACTGCTCGACTTGCAGTTTCTCGGTATCTCAAACCTGCTCTTGCTGCGCGGAGACAAGGCCAAGGAAGACCGCAGTTTCGTGCCCGCCAAAGGTGGCCACACACACACTACCGACCTTATCAGACAGGTGGTGAGATTTAACGAGGGCTTCTTCAACGACGGCACGCCCATCAAGCATCCGGGCCGCCACTTCGATTTCGGCGTAGCCTGCTATCCCGAAAAACACGAAGAGGCCCCCAACTTGGAACAGGACATGCTGCACTTGAAGGAAAAACAGGAACTGGGTGCGCAGTATGCCGTGACGCAGTTGTTCTATGACAACGAGAAATTTTTCCGCTTCGTCGACCGTGCCCGTGCCATGGGCATCACCCTCCCCATCATTCCGGGTATCAAGCCGCTGGCCAAACTCTCACAACTCACGATGGTGCCCAAGACCTTCCATTGCGACATACCGCAGGAGTTGGCCGCCGAGGCTTTGAAGTGTAAGACGGACGAGGATGCCAAGGCACTGGGCGTGGAGTGGACTGTGGCACAGGTGAAAGACTTGCAGAGCCGCGGGGTGAACAATGTACACTTCTACACGGTGTCGGCAGTGGACTCGGTGAAGGAGGCGGTGAAAAAGTTATTCTGACCATCAACGAAAGAGAAAGACATGACATTTGAAGAAGTGATAGGACAAGCCGATGCCGAACAGCGGCTGCTGCAACTCGAGCGGGAGCAGCGCATCCCCCACGCCATGCTCTTCTGCGGTCCCGAGGGATGCGGCAAGATGGCGGTGGCACTGGCCTTCGCCTCGCATCTGCTGGGCGACAGTCCCATGCTGCGCAAATGGGAACATCCCGACCTTCACTTCTCCTACCCCACGGTGAAGCTGCCTTCAATGGCCGGCGACCACCAACCCGTGAGCGACGACTTTGCCAAAGAGTGGCACCAAATGTTGCTCGAAGACCCCTATTTCACCATGAACCGGTGGATGCAGGCTATGGGGGCGGCCAACCAACAGGCCATTATCACAGCGGCCGAGAGCGACGAGATAGCGCGCAAGCTGAGTCTCAAGTCGAGTCAGGGGGGCTACAAGATCTGCATCATCTGGCTGCCCGAGCGCATGAATCCGGCTTCAGCCAACAAACTGCTCAAACTGTTGGAAGAACCGCCGCAACAGACGGTGTTTATCCTCGTGAGCGAGGCACCGGAACAGTTGCTTGAAACCATACGCAGCCGCACACAACGCATAGAGCTCAGGAAGATAGACACACCGTCGCTGGAGCAGGCGCTCGTGGAGCGGCGGGGCATCAACGGCGAGGTGGCACACCGGTTGGCACGCACAGCCAACGGCAACTGGAACAAGGCACTCGAAGAACTCGATGCAGGCAACGAGAACGTGCAGTTTCTCGATATGTTCATCATGCTCATGCGGTTGGCTTACACCCGCAACATCCACGACCTCAAGAAGTGGAGCGAGGTGGTGGCGACATTCGGACGGGAGAAGCAGAAACGTATGTTGGTCTATTTCATGCGCATGGTGAGGGAGAACTTCATGTTCAACTTCCGGCAGCCGGAACTCAACTACATGACAAAGGCCGAGGAAAACTTCTCGACGAAATTCGCCCGGTTCATCAACGAGGCCAATGTCATTGACATTGCCGGACTGATGGACAGGGCTGTGCGTGACATCAGCCAAAACGCTAATGCAAAGATCGTGTTCTTCGACATGGCCTTGAAGATGATTGTGCTGCTGATAAGAAAATGAGCCTTCTTCCCGCTTTCAGAAAGAAGAAAACGGGAGTGTGGGCAAACGGAAGAAGATTTCAAGACAATATATACATTAACGAACACTAAATAAAAAGGAGCCCCCACAGTGCCCGCAAGGCGCATTCCCTCTTTTGGAGGGACGGGGAAATACGGCTATGGACTTTAAAGATATGGAATTTACCATGTACCGCGGTTGCGACAGAGGACTCAGTTGCAAGGGCTGCGGACGGCAAAATAAGCAACTGAACACTTACGACTGGCTGGCTGATGTGCCCGGCAATGCCGAGAGCACCGACCTCGTGGAGGTGCAGTTCAAGAACACGCGGAAGGGATACTACCACAACGTGAACAATCTCGACCTGCAAAAAGGCGACACAGTAGCCGTGGAAGCCAGTCCGGGACATGACATCGGGGTGGTAACGCTCACCGGCCGACTCGTCACATTGCAGGTGAAAAAGGCCAACTTGAAGTCGGCCGACGACATCAAGCGTGTCTACCGCATAGCCAAACCGGTGGACATGGATAAATACAACGAGGCCAAAAGTCGCGAGCACGACACCATGATACAGAGCCGGCAGATAGCCAAAGACCTCGGACTGCAAATGAAAATAGGCGATGTGGAGTATCAGGGCGACGGCAACAAAGCCATCTTCTACTACATCGCCGACGAGCGTGTCGACTTCCGGCAGCTCATCAAGGTGCTGGCCGAGACTTTCCACGTGCGCATCGAGATGAAACAAATCGGAGCACGGCAGGAAGCCGGACGCATCGGCGGAACGGGGCCGTGTGGCAGGGAACTGTGTTGCGCCACATGGATGAAAAACTTCGTGAGCGTAAGTACCAATGCCGCACGCATTCAGGACATCTCTCTCAACCCTCAGAAATTGGCGGGTATGTGCGCCAAATTGAAGTGCTGTCTCAACTATGAGGTGGATGAATATATTGAGGCCGGCAAGAAGCTGCCAAGCAAAGAGGTGATGTTGCAGACCAAGGACAGCGATTACTATCACTTCAAGTCGGACATTCTCGCAGGCACTGTCACCTACTCCACCGACAAGAATCTTGCGGCCAATCTAGAAACCATATCGGCCGAGCGAGCGCGTGAGATTATTGAAATGAACCGAAAGGGGGAGAAACCGCTGGTGCTCAATGAAGACGACAGGAGCAAACCAGCCAGCAAACCGGTCGACTTGTTGGCCGATGCTGACTTAAGCCGATTCGACAAGGCGAAGAAACGCAAGAACAAAAAGGGGAACGGCTACGGCCAGCACACCGACAACCGTAACGGAAATCGACAGGGAGAAAAGCCGGCAGACGGTCGCAGCAACGGTGAACAACGTCCAAACGGACGATTCAACGACCGCCAACGCTCCAACCACCACAACGGCAATCGCCCCGGAAACGGATTCACACAGCAACGGGCAGTGGGAGAGCGGCCCAAGAATGGAGACAACCGCCCGCAAGCAAACAACAGACAACCGAGGCATGACAAAGCCGGACAACCCAAACCGGGGACTCCGATGGCTGCAGCGGTGCAGAAGACCGGTAACGATGCGCCTCGAAAACCGGAACAGATGCAGCCCAATGAACGGCAAGGAGAATGAAGAAGGCAGTCTTCACCTTATTATATATACTGACACTCGCTGTGTCGTGCAATGACAAGCGGGTGTATGACCAATTCCAACATGCTCCGGTGGCTGGGTGGGAAAAGAATGACACGCTCTTTTTCGACATCCCGAAAGTGGCCGAGAGCGGACACTACAGTGCCGACCTGGGGCTGCGTATCAATGCCACCTACCCGTTTATGGGACTCACACTCATCGTGGAACAGTTCTCCTATCCCGACAGAAAAAGACGGGTGGACACGGTGAACTGCAAGCTCATGGATAGCAACGGCAAAATGAAGGGCTATGGTATCGGAAGCTTTCAATACACTTTCCACATCACCGACCTCGACTTACAGCAAGGAGACTCGCTGCACATCGGCGTGAGACACGACATGAAGCGCGAAATACTGCCGGGTATCAGTGACATAGGAATCATCTTGAAAAAAGAATAAGAAAAAGCCTCATCCCTGTGTTTGACTTTCTTTCACACAGAGATGAGGCTTTTTCGTTTAGTTTCTCACTAAGTTTCTCCCGGCATCTATACGCAGGAAAATAAACAGCAAAATGGTAAATCCCCATAAGGAACTGCCACCGTAACTGAAGAAAGGCAACGGTATGCCAATCACGGGAGTGAGACCGAGCACCATGCCGACATTGATGAACACATGGAACAGGAAAATGCTCAACACGCAATAGCCGTAGACACGACCAAACTTAAAGGGCTGCCGCTCGGCCAGATGGATGAGCCTAAGTATCAGCAGGAGGAACAGCAACAGCACACCGGCCGAGCCGACAAAGCCTTCTTCCTCGCCCACGGTGCAGAATATGAAGTCGGTGTCTTGCTCCGGCACAAACTTGAGCTTGGTCTGCGTGCCGTTCAGGAAACCTTTTCCCTGCAAACCGCCCGACCCGATAGCAATTTCACTCTGGTGGACATTGTAGCCCGCCCCGGCAAGGTCTTCATCTAATCCCAACAACACATTGATGCGCACCCGTTGATGGGGTTCCATGACATCATTGAGCACAAAGTCTGCCAAGTTGAAAAATGCAATGGAACCCACTGCAAAAAGGACTATATACAAATAGGTGCGAAGCCGGGTGCTCAACCATCCATAGATGAGGTAGCCTATCAGCAAGGCACTTACGGCAAGCTGCACCCACACGACATCGAACGGAATGACAAACTTGGAGAAGAGCAATGCCAAAGCCGTGGCCCCCACTGTGTAAAGCAGGATTATCCAAGTCTGCCGCCTGTCTTTGCAATAGGTGTACACCATGCCGGCAGTAAAGACATGCACAAGCAGCAGCACGACAAACTTACCCAACGAGGTGGGCATACCCCAAAGAAAGACCTCCTCATATTTGATGCCTACAACAAAGTAGATGACCATGGCCACCGCCGTGAAAAGTACGCTCCCCGGCATACCTTCCCGATAGAACATGAGGAAGAAAGCAGAATAGACCAAGGCTGATCCTGTTTCGCGCTGACCTATGATAAAGAGCATGGGCAACACCACCACAGCGCAGGCTGCAGCAAAGTGTTTCCACTGATGAATGGAAAAACCGTAAGTACTCATGAGTTTGGAAACAGCCAATGCCGTAGCAAATTTTGCGAACTCGGCCGGTTGCAGGCGCAAAGGCCCTAAGACAAGCCATGAGCGGGAACCCTTGATTTGATGGGGATTGAATATTGTGGCAAACAGTAACAGAAGCAAAGCCGCATAGATGACGTATGAGAAGGTATCGTAGAAGCGGTCGTCAAGCATGAGAATAACAAAGCCCAACACGATGGATGTGCCTATCCAGACTATCTGCATACCCGACCGTGAACCAAGACTGAATATATCCGTGTCACCGTAATTGTAACTCGCTCCGCAGACACTGATCCAACCGAAGACGAGCAAGGCAAGGTAAATGCCTATCGTCCACCAGTCGAGTGAGCGAAGCACGCTGTTCTGTCGTCTACCTGTTTCTTGAGCCATAAGCTATATGTCTGCTCTGGAAGACTGCCGCTTCTTTCTCAGATGAAGCCGAGAGCTTTCCATGTAAATACTGTTCTATCATCAAACCTCCTATCGGAACGCCGAAATCGGCACCGAAACCACCGTTCTCCACATACACGGCAATGGCAATCTTTGGTTTATCCATCGGTGCAAAACCCATGAAGACAGAGTGGTCTTGGCCACGGTTCTGTGCCGTACCTGTCTTTCCACAGATGACGATGTCGCTCCTGCCGAGGTGCTTACACGTACCGCCCAACACGGAAGCACGCATACCGGCCACCACATAATTGTAGGATCGGCGTGATGCTTTCGTGTAGTGACGGCGCGTGAAAGTGGTGTCGAGCGGCTCACCCTGCACTTTCCTCACCACATGGGGCACATAATAATAGCCTCGGTTGGCTATCGTCGCCCCCAAATTGGCTATTTGTAACGGCGTGAGGTTGACCTCTCCCTGTCCAATGGAGATGCTGATAACGGTGAGACCGTTCCAAGAACCCTTGTAGGCTTTGTCGTAAAACTCGGCATTCGGGATAAGCCCGCGCTTCTCTCCAGGCAAATCAATGCCCAGTTTATAGCCAAACCCCATGCTTTTCATGTAGTCGCGCCAAGTATTCATGGCCACTTGCACCGACGGATATTTCCTGCGGTTGGACATCATGTAGTAGAGTCCCCAACAGAAAAAGCCATTGCACGAAGTGCTGATTGCCGGCACCACACTCAAGGGCGAGGCGTGACCGTGGCATCCGACATGCAGCCCCCGATAGGAGAAACCATGATGGCAAGGAAACTGGGTGCCCGGTGTGATGATGCCTTCCGTCATATAGGTGAGGGCCTGAGAGGTTTTGAAAGTAGAACCGGGAGGATATTGCCCCATGATACTCCGGTTGAGCAGGGGTTTCCACACGTTGCGCGACAATGCCAAATGGTTCTTTCCCCGTTGCCTTCCCACCATCATACGAGGATCGTAGGTGGGTGAAGACACCATGCAAAGCACCTCACCCGTAGACGGCTCAATGGCTACGATGCTTCCTATTTTGCCTTGCATCAGACGTTCGCCCAAAGCCTGTAGATTCACATCGATGCTCAATGTGAGGTCTTTGCCGGGAACAGGACGGCGGTCAAACTTGCCCTCCTGATAGCTCCCTTGGATGCGCCCGTGAGCATCTCGAAGCAAAATCTGCACACCTTTCTCTCCCCGAAGCTGTTTCTCATAAGACCGCTCCACACCGAGTTTACCGATATAATCGCCGGGCTGATAGTAATCGTCGTCTTCGATATCGCTTGTAGATACTTCCGCCACATCCCCCAACACGTGGGCGGCGTATGGATACTGATACTGCCGGATGCTCCGGCGCTGGATATAGAAACCGGGAAAACGGAAAATCTTCTCTTGAAAAACGCTGAACTCCTTGTCCGACAACTGGCTCATAAAAAGCTGTTGCGTGAAGCGCGAATAGCCGGGATTCTTGTTATAGTCCTTGATGTCATTCATCCGCCGGATGAAAAACTCCTTGGTGATACCGAGCGTATTGCAAAACTCCGTGGTGTCAAGCCGCCCCTTTTCCTCATTCATCACCACCATGATATCGTAAGCCGGCTGGTTATACACCATGAGTTTACCCGTCCGGTCACTGATGATGCCCCGGGAAGGATACTCCACTTTCTTCAAAAAAGCGTTACTGTCGGCATTCTTCTTATAATCATCGCTCATCACCTGCAACGTGAACAGACGGATGATATAGATGACAACAATCGCTGTTGCCACCCCTCCAATCACATAACGACGATTATCCAGATTGAAATCCTTCATTTACCGACCTGATGAATGGCGGTTGTCAAACCGCCACGCTTACTGCTTTTGAAAGTTCTCTATGACAAGAATGAAAATGATTGTCAGCACAGCACTTGCCCCGGTGCATGCCATCCAGTGCATCCAGTTGAAGAAAGTGAAATTCTCCAAAAGGAAAAACAGCAGGCAATAGATGAACACGAGGATGACCACATAGTAGACAAACGAGGCCACACCCAGCGAACGGTAGGATGCCACAAGGTCGTCGGCACTGTCGCGTGGAGTGAACACTTCCAGCAGATAAGGTTGCAGAAGTCCCACAAAGGTCATAGACGCGGCTGCCACACCGGGCGTATTGCTAAACACATCGACCAGCAATCCCATCAGGAAACACCATAAGAGAGTGGCCCAGCGAGGATGGTTGCGACGAAAATGGAGCACCAGATAGACATAGAGCAACGGGGTTGCCACATCGAACAAATGAATATGGTTGAACACAATCACCTGAACGAGCAAGAGAATGACGAAAGTGAGCAGACGACGCAATGATTCTATATTCATGTATCCTTTCTCCTTATTCTATTCTGTTTTCGGCTTCAGCGAATCCTGCGCCGCCCTCATGAGTTCGATGCGTTCTTTCATGGTCGCGTCGTCAATGACGCACACATCACGCAGATTGCCGAAATCGGTAGAAAGCTTTACTTCCAGACGATAAGACAGTCCGTCACGGGAGTTGTAGACATGCAATATTTTTCCCACATGAACGCCCGGGGGAAACACCGACGAGTAGCCGCTGGTGACCACATCGTCGTAAAGTTTGAAGTGGGCATGACGGGGAATGTCGTCCACGAAAGCCCGGTCGGAAGCTCCGCCCGGCCAATGCAGATAACCGAAATAGCCCCTTCCCTGAATGGCACAGCTGATATTTGATTGCGAACTGAGCACGGGAATAACCACAGAATAATGCCGGGAGACGAGATAGACTATCCCCACGACTCCTGTGCCACACACCACTCCCATGTCTTTTCGCACACCGTCGGCCTCTCCCTTGTCAATCGTCAGGAGGTTGTCGCGCCTGTCCACAGAGTTGTCGACCACCTTGGCCGGCATCAGCCGATAGTTGCTTAACATGGACAACTGCACGCGCTTCAGCGATAGACTGTCTTTCGTGGCAGCCACCAGTTCGTCGGAAAGCTGCTTCACCTGATGCTCAAGATAGACATTGCGGTGTGTGAGCTCCTGATTGACTTTCGTCAACGAGAAGAATGTCTCCACCGCCGAGTTCCATTCATAGACCTTTCCCGCCACCACATTGGCTGTGGAGAAATACACGCTGCCCTGATAGCTATTGTATTGGAACAGCAACACAAAACTCGCCACCTCCAACAGGATAAACAAGAACCAATGGTTGTATTTGGCCAAAAATTCTATCAGGTTGTGCATGCCTACTGTTTACCTCATGAGGAACGAGAAGCGGTCAACATTCTTCAAGGCGATGCCGGCCCCCTTGGCCACGCTGTGCAACGGGTCTTCGGCAATGTGGAAAGGTATGTTGATCTTATCCTGCAAGCGCTTGTCAAGTCCGCGGAGCAGAGCACCTCCGCCGCTGAGATAGATACCATTCTTCACGATGTCGGCATAAAGCTCGGGGGGCGTGTTCTCCAAGGCCGAGAGCACAGCATTTTCTATCTTTGCCACCGTCTTGTCGAGACAGTGGGCTATCTCCTGATAGCACACAGGAACTTCCATCGGGAGCGCCGTGATGCGGTTGGGGCCATGCACGATATAATCTTCGGGAGCCTCCTCACCCAAATCGGTCAAGGCACTGCCCACGTGGATTTTGATTCTCTCGGCCATGCGCTCGCTGACCTTCACATTATGTTGGCGGCTCATATACTCCTGAATGTCGGCCGTGAGATCATCGCCGGCAATGCGTATGGAGTTGTTGCTCACGATGCCGCCCAACGAGATGACGGCAATCTCGGTAGAGCCACCACCTATATCGACAATCATGTTGCCCTCCGGGGCTTCCACATCAATGCCGATACCGATAGCCGCAGCCATCGGTTCGAATATCAAGTAGACATCACGCCCGTCGGCATGTTCAGCCGAGTCGCGCACGGCACGCAGTTCCACTTCCGTCGAACCGGAAGGCACGCCGATGACCATCCGCAGCGACGGAGAGAACAGGCGGGACCCGGAATGCACCATCTTGATAAGACCGCGCATCATCTGCTCGCAAGCCGTGAAGTCGGCTATGACACCATCGCGCAAAGGACGAATCGTGCGAATATTGTCATGTGTCTTCTCGTACATCATCTTGGCTTTCTCGCCTACGGCTATCATCTTGTCCGTGCGGCGGTCAAGTGCCACGACCGAAGGCTCGTCAACCACAATCTTGTCATCACTGATGATGATGGTGTTGGCGGTGCCCAGGTCCATTGCTATTTCCTGGATGAATGAAAAAAATCCCATTTCTATTGATTGATAATTGATAAATAGTTATTTGGCAAACCAGTTGTGTATGGCTGTATCATAATGACTGCTCACTCCGAATGCCCGTTCAGCCAGCATTTTCCGGTCTTCAATATCGGTCTGTGCACCTTTTTTGTTGAGAATGTCCAACAATACGCCATATTCTGCCTTACTCGGAACGATGACCACATCTTTGAAATTCTTGGCTCCGGCACGTATCAGGGAAATGCCGCCAATGTCGATCTTCTCGATAATCTCGGCTTCGCTTGCTCCGCCAGCCACAGTTTGTTCGAAAGGATAAAGGTCTACAATCACCAGATCAATGGCCGGAATCTCATATTCCTGCATCTGGCCGAGGTCGCCCTCATTGTCGCGACGGGCAAGGATCCCTCCGAATATTTTGGGATGAAGGGTTTTCACACGCCCTCCGAGGATAGACGGATAGGTGGTGACATCCTCCACTTTCTGACATTCATAACCTAAAGATTCGATGAAACTCTGCGTACCGCCCGTACTCAGAAACTTCACCCCTTCCTCATGCAGCTTGGCAAGCAACTCCTCCAAACCATCTTTGTGGAAAACCGAAATCAACGCGGTCTTCATTCGTTTTGTTCCAGCCATATATTACATATTTATATATTGAGATTGCAAAGTTACTAAAAAATTGATGAATAGCTGATGAAGATTTTACTAAAAGTTGATTTTTTAACTAATTGGTTGATAAAGATAAATAAAAGACAAAGAAGAAAGGTATTGCGAATTACAATCACATTAAGATAAAAATAATCAATTCGCGGCAAAATGAAAGACCGGACATAACATGCCTGCCTGATACGGACACCTGCATGGCAACAGCCGGAGCCTGCCCTCCAATCGCTTTATAGCATCAGTCGGATGATTGATATAGCTCAAGAAATTGTAATTTATCCAACGAAGAGTAATCCATTAACATTTATTTTGCCTTTTCCCACACATCATATTAAACTTTTATGTAAATTTGCAACCAATAAGAAAAGCTATTTGAAGGAAAGAGAACAAGGAATATCAACTTCAAGGTTCTTCATTTCAAACTACAGTTCCTCGCGCACCCACGTGCTGCGATAATAATAACAATAAAAATAAAAACATTATGAAAAAGTATGTATGCGATGTATGCGGTTATATCTATGACCCGGAATTAGGTGACCCGGACGGTGGAATTGCTCCCGGCACAGCTTTCGAAGACATCCCCGATGACTGGGTGTGCCCCACATGCGGAGTGACCAAAGAAGACTTCAGCCTCGTAGAAGAATAACTTTCCGGGCATCTTCAATCCGCTGAAAACAACAAGCAAAACGCACTTGACTTCGCCACAGGCGGCTGTCAAGTGCGTTTTTTATGGCCTTTTCAGGCTGGCAAGCCCACCATTTTGGGAAACAAACCGGCTAAATCGCATGAACGGGAAGTTCACGATGCCTGCCTGTCCTAATCCAAAACGGGCCTCGTGCTGTAAACTTCTTTCACTATCGATTTGCATTTTCCCTCTTTTTGATGTATCTTTGCACTTGCAAGGAGAGCCCACCAAGGCTCTCCTTTTTCTGTTTTATCCCCGATATGGGATGCGAAAGGGGCTTAACAAATATTCAATCCACCCCCTTTCGCGCCCTCACTCGGGCCAAATGAGCTTCTGAGTGTGGCCCTTTTGCATGGTCGCTTGGGCTTAGTGAGAAAATTGATGAGGCGGATCTGGCTCATGGGACGGCTGGAACAGGCAGGAAAGACGGGTGGGGAAAAAGGGCGTGTAAGTGTTTTTCGAAACATTTAATAGTTCGCACTATACATCGGTTTAAGGTCTTGAACAGGGCTGTTCGAACCCTTTTCGTATCATTTTTACACTTAAAAACGTTTCCGTCTACCTTTTCTTATCAAACGTCTACTCGAAATTGAAAGAAAAGCAGTATCTTTGCGACTATCAAAAAGCAAAACCGCTTGCGGGAGACGCCTTTTGCAGGATGCCGTCCGCAAGGCCGGCAAGGCTCGCACAGACAACCGAACTTCCCGGCACGGGCCACATACTTAAATGACTGTCAAACAAAACCCAAACAATTTATACTTGTATGAAGAAAACAAAACTGATCATTTCGTGCATGGCAGCTTTGGCCTCTATCGGAGCCTCAGCCCAGCACCGGTTTACGGTAGATGCCCGTCCGGGCGGCCCCATACAGCCGACGATGTATGGCATATTCTTTGAAGACATCAATTTCGGGGCCGATGGCGGCCTCTACGCCGAGATGGTGGAAAACCGCTCGTTTGAGTTCCCTGACCGGCTGATGGGCTGGAATGCTTTCGGAAACGTGAGCGTGGCCGACGAGAAACCGGCCTTCGAGCGCAACCCGCACTATGTGACGCTGCGACGTTCGGGGCACACGGAGAAGGTGACGGGTCTGGAAAACCGCGGCTTCTTCGGCATGGGCTTGAAAAAAGGTATGCACTACGACTTCTCCGTCTATGCCCGCATCACCGACTTGCAGGGAGGCACGGCCCGCTTCCGCGTGGAACTTGTCGGTTCGGACGACGTACCCATCGCCCGCGACACTATCACCGTGACCAACAACAAATGGCAGAAATACACCGCCACACTCACTTCCAACAAGACCGATGCCAAGGGGCTGATGCGCATATTCCTGATGTCCGACCAGGGCGTTGACCTTGACCACGTGTCGCTCTTCCCCGAAGACAACTGGCACGGACTGCGCACCGACCTCGTGAAAGACCTCGAAGACCTGCATCCGGGCATCTTCCGCTTCCCCGGCGGTTGCATCGTGGAGGGTACCGATCTGGCCACGCGCTATCAGTGGAAAAACTCGGTGGGCCCGGTGGAAAACCGTCCGCTCAACGAAAACCGCTGGAACTACACATTCCCCCACCGTCTCTACCCCAACTACTACCAGACCTACGGACTGGGATTCTACGAGTTTTTCCTGTTCTCGGAAAAAATCGGAGCCGAACCGTTGCCCATACTGAGTTGCGGACTGGCCTGCCAATTCCAAAACAAAGACAATGACAAGAACGCCCACGTGTGCCTTGACGACCTGCAATCTTACATAGACGATGCACTCGACTTGATAGAGTTTGCCAATGGCCCCACCACCTCCAAGTGGGGCAAACTGCGAGTCGACATGGGCCATCCGGCTCCGTTCAACCTGAAGCAAATCGGCATCGGCAACGAACAGTGGGGCCCGCTCTATCCCGAGCGGCTGGAGAAATTTATGAAACAGATTCGGGCCAAATACCCCAACATCAAGATTTGCGGCAGTTCCGGACCTTCGGCCGACGGCAAGGACTTCGACTATGGCTGGAAAGAGATGCGCAAACTGAACGTTGACCTCGTGGACGAGCACTACTATAAGAGTCCGCGATGGTTCTTCGACAATGCGGCACGCTATGACAACTATTCGCGCAAAGGTCCCAAGGTGTTTGCCGGTGAATATGCCGCCCACGGCAAAGGCTCCCGCAACAACTGGGAGGCAGCCCTCTCGGAAGCTTGTTTCATGACAGGACTGGAACGCAATGCCGACGTGGTTTACCAAGCCACCTACGCTCCCCTCTTCGCCCATGTGGACGGCTGGCAGTGGAAGCCAGACCTCATTTGGTTTGACAACCTCACCAGTGTGCGCAGTGCCAACTGGTATGTGCAGATGCTCTACGGCACCAACCGGGGCACCAACATGCTCAAGCTCACCGAAAACGGCAAGCCGGTGACGGGGACCGACGGTCTCTATGCCAGTGCCGTCTACGACAAAGACAGCAAGAGCTGCATCGTGAAGATAGGCAATGCCTCCGACAAGGAGCAGACCGTCACACTCGGCTTCAACAACCTCAAGCGGCCGGTTTCCACGGCCAAGGTGACCCTATTGCAGTCGTCCGACATACAGGCCGAAAACTCAATCGCCAACAAGACGGCCATTGTGCCGCAGACATCGGAACTGCCTGTAAACGGCACGAGTGTCAAAGTTATCCTGCCCGCCAAGTCCTTCACAGTCTACCGTTTCTAAGCAAACCGGTTTTCAACACCCCCACCATAGCGAAAGGCTGCCTCCGATGGTCGTGACAGACCAAGGAAGCAGCCTTTCTCCATGAGCAACCGACCGGATGCCGGACGAGACCGACACCGAAACTATGGAACAAGCACCGGCCAGTCGGTGCCGTCGGCAAGTATCTTCCACTCCATACGGCGCTGCACCAAGACAGAGGTCCCTTGTTTTTCAACACTATAACCATGGCAGATAAAGAGGTCGCCATCGGCAAAATGATAGGCTGCGCAATGGCCGAGAGCCTCAAACGTCTTTTTGTCACCCTCGACGAGCACCGTGCCACCACCTTGGAGCATGTCTCGTCCGCTCTCATCAATATAAGGACCCTCAATCGTTTTGCTTCGCCCGACAGCCACGCGATAGCTGCTCTGCGTGCCCCGGCAGCAGTAGTCCCAACTCACAAAGAGATAATAATAGCCACCGTGACGGAAGATAAAAGGTGCTTCAATGGCATTGGGACCGGCATACTCAGAAGTGGGATTTTTCTCCTGCGCGGTGGAAGATGGAGCATAGCGGCGGGCAATGGTGTGGGGATGTTCGCCCGAGGCAATATGCAGCGTGCTGTCGAGCCGCACCAACTGAATGCCATCCCAGAAAGAACCCCACACGAGCCAAGGGCGGTCGTGCTCGTCGATGATGAAGTTGGGGTCGATGGCATTCCAGTTGTCACGCCCTTCACGGGAGCAGACGAGCGGACCTTCGTCTTTCCATCCCACACTATCGGAAAGGGAGGAACGGCTCATCAGACCGATGGCCGATGTGTTTTTCCCGAAAGTGGAGCACGAATAAGCCATCCACCAACGGCCGTGCCAACGGATAATATCGGGTGCCCAGACATGGATGGCGAAGCCGGGTACGGAATCTCTTGTCCAAGCCGGTATGCTGTCAAGAGCCGGGTGGCGCGACACCGTCCACGAACGCCGGTCGAAAGAGACCATCTGCCGGATGCCGTGACCGGTGGAAAAGAGATAATACCTGCCGTTTTCAAAGGCCATTACGGGGTCGTGAACCATCGGCGTATCGGTGACAAACGTGTCGAAGACACCATGACTGCAGCCGTCCGGCCGCGCCAAGGTAATGGCTGTAGCAGCCAAAAACAGCATGAGAAAAAGCGGTCTTTTCATTGGTCTATCATTGTTCGGTAATAAAAACAGGGGGAGTTCGCCCACACAGCGTCCCTCCCCCACTTTCATTGAGAAAAAATATCATCGGCCAGCAAGTCTCTACCGCACTTTCTTGCCCCAATAAGACTTCGTCCCGTTGAGTCCGGAATAGACAATCGTAGCGGTGCGGGGAGAGGCTTCCCAGTCCACCTCGCGCTGCACCTTCAGTTCCACGCCGTTGGCCGTGAGGGTGTTGGTGGCGGCGTTGAAAGACCAGTGCCCGCCTTTCCAGATGCCACTCGTGATGCTACCGTCAGCGGCAAAGGTCATTTGGGAAGATGCTTTCTGTTTGCCATACGAGTAGCCCAAATCGATGTGCTCCCACGTACCGGCAATTTCCGCTTCACCGATCTCTGCCTGTGGAACAGCCCCATAACGCTCGGGCATTACGACAGGCCACCCGTTGGAAAGCCACTTGATGCTGCGCACGCCTCCCATCATGAGGGCGTTGCTGTAAGCATTGCCATTGTAGTGAGCCGGAAAGCGTTGCTGGCTGACATAGAACCAGTTGCCCTGACCATCGTCGAACACGGCACAATGGCTGATGCCCACCCATCCGTGGTCTGAACCAAACTTATAAGGATGGGTGAGAACAGCAGGATTATTGTTCGCCCCGTTAGCGGCATCGGCCACCACACCGTCAAATGTAGTGTAGGGCCCGTCCACATTCTTAGAACGGAGGACACGGGTATTATAAGGAACATCCAAAGCATCGTAGGCCATGAAGAGATAATAATAGCCATCATGATAAACAATCTCCGGTGCTTCGGACCCTTGCCAGCGGTCGTTCTTTGTGCGTGTAAAAATCAACTTGCCGTAGGCGGCTTCGTTTTCCGCTCCCCATGGAACACCCTGTTCGGCAAGTGTCTTGCCCGTGTCACCATTGAGCCGGACTGCAGCAATGCCGCTATGCCAAGAACCATAGATGAGCCAGTGCTCGCCCTCGGGAGTTATGATATAGGAAGGGTCAATGGCATTAAACTTGAAATAGCAGTTTTGCCATCCCGTCACATTAAAGTTCAGTCCCTTGTCAGAATAGTTGGTAATGACATATCCCTTGTCGACCCACGAGTTTGCATTAGCCGGAGTTGCCGTTTCCATGAGCCCGATAAACGCCCGCTCGCTCCATGAGCCTGCACCATTGATAGTGCCGGGAATCGTTATCACGTAGTACATACGGTACAGGCCGTCTTTCACCTTGCGGATGCAAGGAGCCCAGAAACCGAACTGCGTTTCGTCAGCGAAATTGGCAGAGCTTTTCCCAAGTCCCATTTTGGCGCGTATGTCATTCAGTTTTGGTTCCACCCATGCGGGGACACCGGCCGGCATCGTAGGGCCAAGGAACTCCCAATCAACGAGGTTCTTGCTGCGACGGCATAGGAAATGTCCTTTACCGGCTTGGGGATTGCCATAGCCGGCATCGGTCTGAACCATATAATAATAACCGTCTTCGGCCAAACAGACAGATGGGTCGTGAATCTGTGAAAGATTCCATCGCGCACGGTCATTCCATCCCGCCGTGGACACATAATAATCTTCATAAACAGGAGCCACATAATTGGCCAAAGCCTCCGCAAGATTTGTCTCGCTCTGCTGGGCCTTTTTGGTCGTGATATAGGCTATCTTGCTGATGTCGAGGAGGGAGGAATATTCGGCCCCCTCTGTCCCGAGACTCCACTGGTCGGCACTACCGTTGCGATTGAAATAAAGGTTGCCGATAGCTGTCTGCGTGGTAGAGGCCGAAGCACGCTTGTAAATGATCTGTGCCTGCGTGCCTCCCATAACGGCAAACAACAAAAACAGTGCAAATATTTTCTTTGTCATAGTCATCAATGGAAAGAGTTATTTCTTCAGAAACTTAACGGACACGGAGCCCACCTTCAACACATACACACCGGCAGGAAGGTCTGATATGGAAAACGAAGTCTCGGATGAGGCCGTGACAACACTTTTCATTCTCTTGCCCGAAACTGCATATATCTCCACATGCGACTTTACGGGGCAACCGATAAGAGTTATCTCATCACCGGCAATACGTGTTTCAGGTGCATTGCTGCCGGAAATTCCGACAGAAGAAATCGCCGTTGGTTCCATTCGGGAGAAAGTGGCTTTGGTTATACCTTGAATGACCGTACCGTCTTTCAACACAATATTGAAGGTCTCACTGTCGGCACCGAGGTTAAGTATATAGCTCACCGCACTCACAGGCACTGCCTGCCCCGACTGTGTAACAACACACCACACAACATCTGCCGCCTGCATCATCATGCACGAAAACAAGGCGACAAAAGATAGAATAGTTCTTTTCATCATCACAATATGATTTCTATATGGAATTTATAAACGGAGACAGGCAAGAAGCCTGCCCCCGTCAAGTCTGTTTATCCAAGCTTTTGGCAACGACTACTTGTTCTTGCCTTTCTCACCGGCAGCGGAAGTGAGTTCCCATCCGCTATTCTGTCCCAGATTCGGTGCTTTCTTGAATGTTTCATCGGGAACAGGGAACAGATAGTTCTTGGGAATATTAAACGAACGGGTGGGATGGGTATTGTCGTTTTTGTATGTATAGACCGTACCCTCCTTCGGAGTCACCACCACACTATAAATGTTGTAGACCTGCTTGTAACGGGGAAGAGAAGTCTCAGAAGAAGCCGTCTGGTCACTGAACAACATCCATCTGCGCTCATCGAAGAAACGATGATCCTCGAAGCAAAGTTCGATGCGGCGCTCATTGCGGATGCGTTCACGGAAAGCCCCCTGGGTCATTCCTGCATAGGCGGGCATACCGACACGTGCCCTCACCTGATTGACATATTGGTATGCCTGATCCGTCTTTCCGGCCTCATTAAGTGCTTCGGCCGCATTGAGAAGAATCTCTGCATAACGGAAGATGGGACAGGCATGGAGGTAGGTTGTCGGATTTTTGAAACTCATGTTGTTAAGGAATTTCTTGGTGTAGTATCCCGTTGTGGTACCGCCATGCAAGGCCTGATAGTCAATACCGTCAGGATAGGACACGTCCACAGCCCTCTGCTCATCCTGCTGGGGATCTCCCCACACCGAACCTTGATGGAGAATGGTCTGCTCCAGCCGTGGATCACGATTCTCGTAAGGCTTTTGGTCATTGTAAGAGGGGTCTTGGTCAATGGGAAGACCGTTTATGGTTTCGTAGGAGTCGACAAGATTCTGTGTGGGATTCGTGCGTCCCGTGGAATTTACATTTCCGGAGAAGCCGCAAGGAGCGGTGAACAATTCTATTTCGCGCGTATTCCACTCGGAACGGCTTAAAATAAACTCATCATTCAAATGAGGAGTGGTAACAAAACACTGATAGTAGTTTTGCTTCACATCATTGTTGGCAGTCGTGTACAGCTTGTACGGATTGCTTGAAGAGGCATTCTTGCTAATGAAAGCAAGGGCTGCATCAGCCGCCTGCTGCCACCATTCGGTATTGTTGGCAGGATTATTGAGCTTGGAAGCCCGGTAAAGCAATGCCCTTGACTTCAGCGCATAGGCGGCTGCACCGTTGATGCGCCCCCAATTTTCATTCTCATTGGCATATCTGAAAGGCAGCACATCCTTTACGGAGTCACACTCGTCAGCAATCCATTTCAACACATCGGTAGCGGGCGTACGTTTCATGGACGAGGCCTCGGCATTGGAGAGGACATGGTCTTCCACGGGAACGGCTCCAAAATAGCCTACAAGGTCGAAATGGAGCATGGCACGTAGAAAACGGGCCTCAGCCATATATCTGTCGTAGAGATGATTGTCGTCACCGGCTTTCGATACATTACCGATCACACTTGCACGGGCGTTGGCCATAAACTGATTGGCAGCACGGATGCCCTTGAGGTCGTTGTTCCAATAAGCCGATGCGAAATAATGGTTTGTGGCATCGTAGGAGTCATTGAGCACACTATGATAATAATGCACATTCCAATAGGACAAAGCGTTATCTGTCATGCAGTCACGGGAGGCTCCGAGAAACTGCCCGTTCGTGTAGCCTGCAAAGGCATCGGGAAGATAGGCATAGACATTGGCGAGAAATCCACGTGTATTTTCAAACTTGGAGAAAATCTGTTCGTTCTGAAACGTGAGGTCTACTTCCTTGTCAAGCACATCGCTGCAGGAGGTTGCACCGCCTACGGCTAAAAATGCCAACGATATATTAATTAAAAGCTTTTTCATATAATAAAGTTCTATTATCCATAAATCAATATTCTTTCAGCACAATTTACATCAAAAACCAATGTTAACACCGAAAGTAAATGTCTTGGTCTTGGGATACCACCAAACATAGCTCATAGGCTTCTCGGGATCCACGCCGTGGGGCAGGTCACTGAAAGTTGCTATATTATAGGCACTGAAATAGAAACGGCATTTGGTCATATACAATTTGGCTATCAACTGTTTAGGCAGAGAGTATCCAACCTCGATATTGCGAATCGACCAAAAATTGCCGTTACGCACCCAGATGTTATTCTGATAGGATCCTGTGGCACGATCGGAGTCCACTGCATCGAAACCATTATACACCGGGCGCGGATAGGTGGCATTCACGTTGCGAGGATCCGTGGGGTCATCCGTGTAGTATCCCCATGCTTTGGTCACTTCGTGAGTGCCCATATTCGACCATCCGCTGAAACTGATGGACGGAGAAAGGAACACGGAACGGCGCAGATAGGCATTGACTATCATGCGTGCATCGAAGCCTTTCCATTCGAAACCAAAGTTTAATGTAGGAATCAATTCGGGGATAATGGTATAGGTAGACGGATACATATCGTTAGAGTCTATCTGCCGGTCACCGTTGAGATCCTGGAATACGGCCGTACCCAACTGCTGCTTACCATTGGAGAATGTATTATAAGGATACTTTTCCGGATGGGCAATGGCATCTTGCTGTGAAGTGGCTATCAAGTTGGGATCGTCGGCCCACTTGACAAACTGATAGATATTCCATCCGCCCACGCGGTTGGTACCGGTCTGGGACTGCTCATAGAGTTCTGCGACAGAGGTGTTGTCATAGATTCTTCGACCGGTCTTTGCCAACCAAGGCTCGTTGGGGGTGGTTTCATCCATCTCTTTGACGCGGTTGGTATTATAAGAGAGCTGTCCTTCAATCCAATAATTGAAATCACCGATGTGGTTACGATGACCGAGCATAAGTTCATACCCGCGACTTTCTACCTTGCCGTAAGAGTCTTTGGCCATCGGCACACCAAGTACACTTTCAGGAACCGTGGAACGGGTCACAAGGATGTTGGAACGCCACTCGTGGAAGACATCAAGACTACCATAGAGTTTCTTGTTCCAGAAGTCCCAGTCGAAACCGACATTCAACATCTTCGAGATTTCCCATTTATTATTGGGATTGCCCGCAACCTTCTCATAATATCCACCGATGTACGTACCGTTGTAACCATAAGCATAGCCCGTTCCGCCCGAATAAGTGCTCTGATAGGGATAACGGCCGGAGCCGGTATTGGACTGTCCAGCAGTGCCATAGGAGGCACGGAGTTTCATCAGATTAATAATTCCGCCTTTCTTGACCCAAGGCTCTTCGGAAATCACCCATCCGAGCGAACCACCCCAGAAGGTGTCCCAACGGTCTTCGGGGTCAAAGTTGTCACAGCCCATGTGCGACAAGTTGAAAGAAGCCACATAGCGATTGGCAAAATCGTATGTTCCCTGGAAATTGTATGAAAGATAGCGATTAGACGAAGCACTCTGCTGCGTGCTGAAATCGGAGCCCGCCTCCTCGTTGCGATAGTAGCGGACGAAAGCACGTGCGCCTACACCATGTTTGCCAAAGTGATGTGTATAAGTGAGACCACCATGCAGGTTGATATTATAGTAGTAACCACGCTGATTGGCAGTGGGGTTGGAAAGGGCCGAATAGGTGGTGTACTTCGTATAAGTGAACTGGCTGACATCTGTCACTTTCAAATTATCATAATCATAGTTCCAAGAATTGATCTGGTGTCCCTGTGTAGACTCAAATGTTTCGTAGGCATCAAAGCTGACAGTGCCATACAGTCCGAGTCCCGAGAGCACGGGACTAAGGTCGTATTTGGCATTCAGCGTCGAATAAAGATTGCGCCGACGGTTTTTCTCAACACCGGAACCACCAAGATAGCGTATCGGGTTGTTGGCCGTAGACGAAGAGTAAATACTTCCATCGGGATTGTGGGTGGGAGCCATCGGATTGGCCTCAATCACACCAAAGGTCACAAGTCCGAACACCCCTTCTGTGGGTTGGCTGATATTGTCGATGCGACCGCCAAGGTCAAGGGAAACATTGAGATATTTACTCACATCAATGTCGATGTTGGAACGAAGGTTCCAGCGATTCAACAGATGCTGAGTGGAGAAGTTGGCATTCATTTCCGTGCCTTCCTTATTCCACATACCTTCCTGGCGCAAATAGGAAAGACTCACATAGTAGCGTGCCCGATGATTGCCGCCACTGATTTGCAGATTGGTGCGATATTGCGGGGCGGCATCGCGATAAAGTTGCTCCGCCCATGACGTATTAAAATATTGATACCTGCGAATATCGTTGTCGGCAAACCGGCCACCCTCAGAAACAAATTTATAGTTGGCTATCTGTTCGTCGGAATACATAGGAGCCATACCACTCAGATAGCGCACTTGATTGCGCGTGAGAGCCATATTGTAGGAGTTTTGCATCTCCATCGTGTTGCTCAGCGTGTTGAAGCCCACCTCTTGGGTAAAGTCTATTTTGGTTTTTCCGGCTTCACCGCGCTTGGTTGTAACCATAATGACACCATTGGCACCACGCAATCCATAAATAGCCGTAGCTGCCGCGTCTTTCAAGACCGTGATGCTCTCAATAGGAAAAGCGTCAAGAAAAGAGAGGTCGCGCTCCACATTGTCGACAATAACCAATGGAGAACGGGCCGACATGTTCATCGTGCGAATGCCGCGGATAAAGGTAAACGACTCCGACCAACCGGGTTCGTCCGACCAATCATAGGTCTCCACCCCATTGAGTACGGAGGTAAAGGCATTCTGAAGAATCGTTACGGGATGTTTCTGCAACTCTGTTCCCGTGACGGTTGAGCGCGAATCGGTAAGCAACTTTTTCTTCTGCTGTGCAAATGGGATGGGAGCAGGATGCTCGTATTCGTCAACATCGGCCTCCAACTTGATGACAAAACTTCCGTCAAAAGTCGTGACCTTCTCCTGTGCATTCTTATATCCTAAGCTGCTGACACATATTTCATCGTCTTTCGACACCTTTTTCAGTTGGAAATATCCTTCCGCATCGGTAAGTACAATACGGTTTTCTTCAGCCACATTGACCACTGCACCGACAACGGGTTCACCTTCATTGTTGACAATACGGCCTTTCAACATCTGCTGGCTTTGGGCAAAAGCCGTTGTCGAAGCCCCAAGCAACGCGCCCAGCATCAGGGTTTTGCCTGATGCGGACACATGTTCTATGATATATTGTAGATTCATAATATGATTCATTTAAGATTTAATTCCATCCTTCGTTCTGGAAAGATTCTCCTATCTTCCAAGTCTCTGTTTCAGGAATAGGATAAACATACATTCTATTCTGCCAAACACGGCTTTGAGCTTTTTTCCGGGTAATGGTGCCATCGTTAGCCACATTCACCCCAATGATGTCACGGCCAAGAGCCTCGGCAGCCACATTCCAACGGCGCACATCCCACCAGCGATGTTCTTCGAAAGCGAGTTCGATGGTGCGCTCCTTATGAATAAAATTGCGCATGGCTGTCTGTGAAGTCAAATCCAGACGGTCGGCCACATTACCGGTGATACCTGCACGGTGGCGAATCTGGTCAAGCAGTCCGCAAACCGTTTCATAATTGGCGTCAAAGTCAGCCTCGTTCAAAGCCTCGGCATAATTGAGAAGGATTTCATTGTAGCCAAAGAGTTTCCAAAGGCGTTTGGCTGCTCCGGTGTGATTGGCACTGAGAATGGCCTCAGGGATATACTTACGCACATAATATCCCGTAGGAGTGGAGTTTTGGTTGCCAATAGGATTGTCTGCCTTTCCATAGACCACATTGATGGTGCGACCACCCCAAGCAGCTCCATTATACAAAATGGTGGAAGCAAGACGGGGGTCACGGTTCTGCCACATGGTCTGGTCGGTATAATGACTGTTGGCATTCACCGTTGGATTATAGGCGGCATCATATACCGGCGAACCGGTTGCATCATACTTGGTGAACGGTGCCGACCCATCGGCCATATCATACATGTCAACAAGATTCTGACTGGGGCAAAGCCCACCGTTTCCTCCTTCACCCACCGGAGTGTCATCCACGATATTCCCCCAACTGATATTGACATCGTTGCGGAAGAATATCACTTCGGGATTTTGATCACTATAAGTGGTAAGCAGCCAAGCATTGTTATAGGCAGACACACCGCCATTCGTCCGGTTTTCAAGTTTATAGTTTGCTCCGTAAGTATCAATAAAGCCTTTGGCCGCATCGGCAGCCTGCTGCCAAGTTATGCCCGAAGCCTCACTATAATGCGGACTGGCCATATAGAGCATGATGCGGACATAGAGAGCACGTGCCGTAGGCTGATTGACAACACCTGCATAAGTGGCATCATTCGATTCGGTGTAAGTCTTGAGCCCACTCTCGCACTCTTGCAACTCTTTAAGGATAAAGTCAATATAAGTCTTTGTCGTGGGACGCTCCGTATAGCCTTTGAGCAAATCACCATTGGGATCGAGCACTTCTGTCACCAAAGGTACAGGACCATAACGCAAAAACATTTCCCAAAAGAAATAGGCTCGAAGAAAACGGGCCTCACTTTTATAGTTGGCTTTGCGCGACTTGAAGAGTTCGACAGAAAGGTCGGCAGGGCGAAGTGCCCCCGCCGTGTCTGCATCAAGTGTCGCTATCGTTATGTTACATTTGCGTATTCCGCGATAATAGTGTTCCCAAGTGTCTGCCAACTCGGCAGCTCCACCTGACCCATAATAATTGCCAATATTCAAGGTTGTGCGGGTTCCGGAGGTCTGGATACTCGATTCAGCCAAGTCGGTGGCTGCATCAAGCCATGAACGATTGATTCTCAGCGCACCATGACGCAGGAAATTGTAAGTGTCATTGTGGAACTGAACCAACAGGGCCCAGTCACCAAGCACTTCGCCTTTAGTCAACTCGTTGCTGGGCTGCTTATTAAGAAAATCTCCAAAAGCGTCTTCACACGACGTAAACGTCATGGCTCCCAGCGCCAATGCCAAAGCATATATACTGAATTTCTTCATTTTAAATCGATTTTAAAGGTTCTGATTAGAATACAACATTGAAACCTACGTTGACTGTCTTCAAGATGGGATAACGGTTAGAGCCGTTACTCTCGGGGTCTACAAGGTCGTTGAGATGATCCCAAGTGACCAAGTTGTTGGCGTTGACATAAAGGCGCGCACTGCTCATGCCAATACGCTGTATCCACTTTGCAGGAAGCATGTAGCTTAGTTCAATATTCTTCAAACGAATGAACGAACCGTTCTTGAGGAAGAAAGAACTCAAGCGCTGATTGTGATCTCCGTTGCTTCCATAGTGCAACAACGGATAAGAGGCGTTGGCCAGATTCCACCCTTCGCTCTGGGCGGGTTGCCAACGGCCCAAATGCACATCTTTCACCTTACCATTGTTTTGGAATGCAAACATGGCATCGCTGTCATAGTAGCGAGACACATGGTCCACACCCTGGAACATCACTTCAAAGCCCCATCCTTTATAATTGGCACCAAGGGTCAGCGCATAGGTGTTCTCGGGAATGTCACTATGGCCGATAAAAGTCTCATCACGATCGTCAATGAATCCGTCGCCATTCATATCCTTATACTTAAGATCTCCCACTTTCACATTGCCCGTATAGGTAGATACCGGAAGTTTGCCACCATCGATATCGGCCTGTGTCACAAATCCTTCACAGACAAGGCCAAAATACTGATTGATGGGATGCCCCTCACGTTTGCGATAGGCTGTCTTGATGGCCGGTTCATCCATGTTGATAATCTCGTTTGCGGCATGAGAGAAGGTAAGGCCCACATTGTAAGAAAAGTCTTTGCCGATACTCTTGTGGTGATGAAGTTCGATTTCCATACCCTTATTCTTCGTCTCGCCGAGATTTCCGGCTGCCATAGCTACACCTACCCACTGCGGGCGTGTCAGATAAGCGGTGAGAATGTCATTGCGCTTCTCATAGAAGAAATCGACATTACCATTCAGCAGACCGTTCCAAAGACCAAACTCGACACCGAGGTTATACTTATGGGCGCGCTCCCACGACACCCCGTAGTTAGGATACTGACTCTCGTAAATGCCCGTCGTGCCGGTATTTCCGAAATAATAGTCGTTGTTTATCTGGCTCCACTTCTCTTCATAGAGGAAACGCTGTGCCACTCCGTTCACGGTGTACACATCATTACCCACTTCACCGTAGCTTGCACGAATCTTCAGATTGTTCAGCCACTCTTTGGTGCCTGCCATGAATTTCTCTTCCGTCACGCGCCATCCGAGGGAGAATGCGGGGAAGAAACCGAAGCGTCTGCCTTTCATAAAGTTTTCGGAGCCATTGTATCCCGCATTGAATTCCACCAAATACTTATCGGCATAAGAATAGGTGACACGGCCCACAAGACCTTGATAACGTTTGGCCAATTCTGAATTTTTACGGTAATCGTTCTGGTTGTAGAGAAGCATGGCCGTCACATCATGCACACCAAACTTCCGCGCGTAATTGATTTGAGCCTCCATATACAGTTTGTAAATGGTGCTTGAACTCTTGGAATAACTAAGTTCGCCGTCAGTGTTGAACTTGTTATAGGCATCGAGACTCTGATAGTTGTCACGGTCGTTGAGCTCGTATGTGGCAAAACCGGCACTGAAAAGTTTACGATAGTAGGAATCATAGTCGAATGAAACCATGCCACGCACAGAAAGGCCGGGGGTCAGCCAGTCCATCTTGTAGTCGCCGATGAAATTGGTTTCGTTGATGGTGTTCGTGCCCCGATAGTAACCGCCCTTTGCCAAAGCAGCCACGACATTGTCCTGATAATTCGAGCTGCCGCCATAGAGTGTGGAGTATGTCTCTCCGTTGGATACGCGATAGGCAACGGGGAATATCCATCCCGGCGTGTGATTCAGCCGGGCAAAGATGGCATAGTTGTCTGACCGTTCCGTTGTATTGGAACCATAACGTTCCTCGAAACGCGTACCGAAGTTGATGCTGAACGTGAGATCCTTGGTCAAGAACAAATCCATGTTGGCACGGAAAGCGTAACGGCGATAGCCGGGACTGGAAGTATTGCCGTACTGGTCTTGCGACAGATTCTTGACCAGCGAATGCTGATTATAGAACTCACCGGACGCATAGTATCGCATACGCCTCGTACCGCCACGGACACTCACATTGTATCGCTGGGCGGGAGAAGACCCCTTCAACACCTCGTCATACCAATCCACATTGGGATAGAGAAGGGCATCCACACCGGAAAGCTCGCCGTTGACACTCTTGCGGTACATCTCAATGTCCGAGGCACTGTATTGTGACGGTAGCCCATCGTTGGAAAGGGCTTCTTCCAGCAGGCTTACGCTTTCGTAAGAATTAAGATAGTTAGGTTTACGCGTGGGCGAAGACCATTGGAAGTTGCCCGTGAGACTCACTTCGGGCTTCTGCTCGCGACCGCGCTTCGTTGTGACAAGAATCACACCATTGGCACCGCGCACACCGTAAACAGCTGTGGCAGAGGCATCTTTCAACACGGAAATGCTCTCTATGTCATCGGGGGCCACCTGAGAGAAAGCGCGCTCCACGCCATCGACCATGACCAAAGGGGCGCCATCACCGGCAAAAGTGGCACGGCCACGAATGTTAATCGTCGCGTCGTCCATGCCCGGAGCTCCGGAGGTTTGTGTTGTGATCACACCGGGAATCTTACCGGCAATGGCCTGCGTCACATTGGCAGCAGGAGTGGAAAGAAGGTCTTTGCTCGACACTTGGGAGATGGCACCTATCACGCTCTCTTTCTTCTGGGCACCATAACCCACAACCACCACTTCTTTCAACACTTGGTGGTCTTCCTGAAGCGTAACTTTCAAGTCGCGCCGGGATCCGACGATGACCGTTTGGGTGTCGAAACCGACGTATGAAATGCGCAACTGCGACTTCTCGTTCTTAACTTGTATTTTAAAATTGCCGTCGAAATCGGTAACGGCACCGTTCGTCGTACCCACTTCCAGTACGCTTGCTCCGATGATGGCTTCGCCCGTAGCATCGACAACCGTACCGGTCACAGTAAGCTTCTCCTGGGCCGATGCTCCCAAAGAAAGGAGCATCAGAACCAGACAAAGGAACGACTTATGAAATATGCTGCTATTCATTGTTTTCTTTTTTTATCAATTATACAATGGTGCCATCACGTAGCACTGTTGGGAATCCATTTCAAGGTGAGAGCCATCGACTATCAAGAAAGCATTAACTTCTTGTTTCCCATCGCCACAAGTAGCATGGAAACTCTCGACATACACCTTGCCATTGGTACAGGTGGCAACAGCCTTTACGGTCACTTCTGCACCAACGCGGCTGATGGTCATGCCCACCTTGGCACCTTCCATATCCTTACGGTATTCCGCCCATCCGGAATCGTCAGTCGGATAACCTTCCGTACTGAAATTGTCACCTTTGTAGCTTTCTCCCCATCCGTACTTATCTGAACGGATAACAAAATACTCCTTATAGTCGGCAGTGCCACGATCGGCCTTTGTACTCACGCAAAGATTCCAGTTATTCCAATTATTATTTCCGGAGGTATGGTTCGTAAAGCCCAGATGCAATGCTTTGCCTGCCGGAATTTGGAAATAATCGGAGAATTCTTTCCACCACTCGGAAGAGTTGTCTGCCGCCCCAATGGTCGTGGTTTTAAGCGTCACGGCACTTTCCACCACGCAAGCTGTCTTGTCGAAAACAAGATATGACCCGTCTACGATGAAGAATGCCCGCACCACCTGAGAGCCGTCTCCACACTTGGCGGAAAATCTCTCCGTATAGACTTTACCGCTCTTGCCTGTTGCCACGGCAGTGACATTCACCGTGGAACCGCTGCGCGCAATGGTCACATCTACCGTGGCGCCTTCCATCTCCTTGCGGAACTCCGCCCATCCGGCATCATCGGTCGGATAACCTTCGTTATTGAAGTTATCGCCATTATAGCTTTCACCCCATCCGTATTTATCTGAACGGATAACAAAATACTCCTTATAACTGTCCCCTCCCCGGTCGGCATCAGTGCTCAGGCAAAGATTCCAGTTATTCCAATTATTGGCTCCGGAGGTATGGTTTACAAATCTAAAGCGCATGGCACTTCCCGAAGGCATTCTATAATAGTTGGAGAAGTGTTTCCACCATTCGGCCGAACAATCGGACGTACCTACTTCCAAGACTGGGTCGCCAAGCACATATTTGAAGGCTTCTGAACCTCCGCCACTGCCGGAAGCCGACTTGTTCCAGTCTTTGGCATCCATCTGGTTGCCGATGAGAGCCACGTCATCAAAATAGACTCCTGCATGTACATCGCCAATCTTTTCAGTACCTATATATAAATAAGGTGCTGTGTTTATAAACTTCAACAAAGTCTCATACTTGAAATTGGTCGCGGCTGTGGCATCAGACTCATGACCGGAAAGGCTCTTGTTGCCATCGACATAGAGCTGATAGCCGCTCTTTGCAACTTGAAGGGCTACAAAATGCCACTTTCCGGCAGAAAGGATGCCGGTCTTGAACGCTTTAGGATTGTTTTCATCGAGATTCAAAGACTCCAGCTGTCCGGGCTTTGAATAGGTCAACTGACCGTTAACGCCGAAAGTGAACCTTGGGGCATTTTCGTCCTCAGAACCAAAGGAAAAGAGTGGACGAGTGGTATCGGTGCTGTCAAGTTTCACCCAAAAAGCTACGGCAGCACCATTTTGGAGCTTCACCGTCGTGAACGGATTGACGATTCTGACACACCCGGAGTCATTCAAATGCAAAACGTTGCTGCCGAGGGAATCATCCTTGACCACCTCAGCCAAATTGTGTGTCATGTTGAGATCTGAAAACTGTTTTTTACCCGCATACTCGAAATTGTAGCTTGCAACAGCCTGACGGGTGGCATAAGTCTGATTCCCTGCTTCGGGATCGGCACTTCCCCAATCAGGACTACAAGATGCAAAAGATGCCACGAGCCCAACAAGACCAACAATACTAAACAAAGATTTAACAATCTTCATAATAGGTAATGTTTATTAGGTTTTAGTTAATAGAATTGTTTAATTATGTTTGCAAAATTAAAGAAAGGCACAAGAATACGGGTAGACAAAACGATATATAAGGTGGATAAAACGCGTTATGAGTGTCTTTTTCACCCTTTAAAAGTTCGTCTTGGGCAGGAGATGGAAAGTCGGAAAGGAAGAAAGGGACATCTCAAGTGGACAGAAAGCCGGAACGGGAAAGGGAAAGGAGGGAGGAAAAGAGGGAAAAGGGCAAAAGATTAAAAATGGGACGTGGTGTCAACATCTTTCTTTCCGCATTTGCATTCGGCTGTAAAAAGTTGTATCTTTGCATCAGCAAAGGAAGCACTCGCGTGCTTCCTTTTTTTCGTTTTAGGCCTGCCGGGGGTCTCATTCGGCCCAAACGGGCTTTCGAAAGGGCTGTTCCTGACTTGCAAAAGAGGCTGTTTGAGCTTCTCACTACGGCCCTTTGACCTTGTGACTACGGCTAAATCGCATCTCGTTTTCAACTTTTCAGGAAAAAAGAATCGGTATTCCCGGTTTTACAACACATAAGGGGAAAAGGGCGGGTAAAACTTTTTCGAAATATCACTATAGTTTTGAATGAATCAGGACAAAGACCGGTCAACAGGCCGGAAAAACAGACCGAATGACGCGGAAATCAGGAAACTCATCCAACATAGGCACTCGGGCTCACTCCATACATCTTGGTGAAGCAGCGGGTGAAATATTTCGGGTCGTTGAAGCCCACACTGTAGGCTATTTCGGTGATGTTGCGGTTGGCCTTGTTGTTGGCCAACAGTTCACGGGCCATGCTCAGACGATAGTTGCGAATAAACTGCCCGAGGGGCACACCGGCCTCTGCATTAAGGTGCTTGTTGACCAGCGAACGGCTCATCCCGATGAGCTTGCAAAACTCTTCAATACCGAAATCGGAGTTCATGTAGTTTTGTTCCAGTATCTCCACCGCACGGTCGATAAAGGGTTTGCCCAACTTGCGGGCCACCTTCTCTTTGTCAGCCTCCACACTCTTGGAATAGCTGTCCTTGTATTTCACCTCATTATAGAGTATGTTGTGTATGCGCCGGCGAAACTGTTCGGGGTCTTCAGACTCCTCAAGTATCTTGCGAATGGGGCCCAGCAGTCTTTCCGCCTCCAATCGTCGCAGCTGATTTGCGCGACGGTTGTAGAAACTGACGGTGACAACTATGGCCAGACAGAGCAGAAGAAGCACAAACCACCAACTCTTGTAGAAATAAGGTTTCACGGTCACATTGATGGCGACGGTCTGGTTTTCGGCCCGCTCAAGGGCCGATGTATATCTCACCTCGAAACGATAATTGCCGGGGGGCAATGTGGAATATCTCACAGCATGTTCTCCGGGCTTCAGATGCACCCAGTTTTTCTCCCACCCCACCATGCGGTAGCAATAGGTGCCTTGGTCTTCACTGCCGAAGTTGAGGGCCGAAAAATCTATCGAAAACGACTTGTCACTTTCGTGCAGACGGATTTCCCGGGCCACGGAGATGTCCTCATCCAGATAACGGGTGCCGGCCAAGATGGCTTGATTGTCCACTACAAGTCCGGTAAACCGCAGCCGCCCTTTATAGACAGCAGTCCGGTTTTCACCTTCCATCACGGTGAGTCCGTTGATGCTGCCGAGGTAGAGCTTGCCGCCCGTGCCCACGATCGAGTTCCAGTAGAAAGCCGAACTACGCAGGCCATCGGCCTCGGTATAGGTGGTGAAAGTCTTGCTTTTGTGCGAATAGACCACCAGTCCGTTGTCGGTCGTGAGCCACAATCGGCCGGCTCCGTCTTCGGCTATGCCTTTCACGGCATTGTTGGGTAACCCGTCGGCTGTGGAAAGCACCTCAAAGCGTTCGTGGCCGGCTTTGTCGGTGACTCGGCGATAGAGTCCGTAACTGTTGCTGCCCAGCCAGATGGTGCCGTCGGAGGCTTCAAAGATGGAGGTGATGTGGTCAATGACTTTCGACGAAGGGGCATCAAGCCGGTAGACCAACGACCGTGCCCGGAAGTGGTCGTGCCGGTCACGCGTCTTCAGGTCTATCACCCTCACGCCATAGATGCACCCCATCCACAACCGCCCCCGACTGTCGATGAGCGAACCGATGCACCCGCGCACGTTGCGGCATCCGTCAAAAGGCTCTATGAGGCGGCCCGCCTTGCAGTCGTAGAAGAACAAGCCGTCGTTGCTGCCTATCCACAGTCCGTCGTTACGGGCATCATAAGCGAGTGCCCCGATGTAGTTGAGCAGTTTGCGGTGGGCGGCATCCACGGCGAGCGGCACAATGCGGTCGGGCCGGGCCATGTCCATATAGGCCACTCCGCCACCCCACGTACCTATCCACAGACGGCCGGCACGACCGGAAGCCAATGTGGAGACGGTGTTATGAGGAAGGCCGGAATTGTGCGTGTTGTAGTGTATGAAAGCATTGCTTCCGCGGTCGAGGCGGTTCAGCCCGCCCTCCACCGTGCCCACCCAAAGGCGGCCGGCCGGCTCCACATACATGGCATTGACAAGGTTGGACGAGAGCGAACCGGGGGCAGGAGTATGATAAAAGTTGTTGAGAAGCAACCGGCGGGGAGTCAGTTTCACGATGCCTCCATTTTCTGTTCCCACCCACAACTGGTGGTGGAAGGTGAAAATGCAGTTCACAAAGTTGCTACTTAGCGGATTGACGGGGGAAGAAGCATTCCACAATTCGAAATCACGGGTGCAGTCGCGGTAGATATTCACACCACCGAGGGTGCCCACAAGCAGGGTTCCCCCATCGCCGATGGCCAGACTGCTCACGAAGTCATGGGAGAGCGAACCGGCAACTACAGAGTTTTTGAAGGCTTCGAGCGTCTTCCGGCGGCAGTCGTACCGATAAAGGCCGGCATTGGTGGCTATCCACACATCGGCATTGCGGTGCAGCATATCGGTCACGAACAAACCGCCAAGTATGCGCATGGCAGGAGCTATCTCTTTGCGCACCAACCTGTTGCCTCGTTTTTCAAGCCGATAGAGACCACCGTTGATATTGACCCACATCTGCCCGTTGCCCTCCACATCTTTCAACACCACATCGGGCGTATTCGAACTGTAACGGCACGAGGCCACATCCACCACATTGCCCCCGCCGCCGAAAGTGAGCAGGAAGATGCTGTCGCGCGTGACGAGCCATATCCGGCGGAGCGCATCGGCATAGACTCCTGCGGCCGGTCGGCCAATGAGTTTGCTTATATCTCCGTGGCTGCAAACGGGGACAACGGGCCTCAACGTCTTGAGGTCGGTCACACCGACTCCTTCATCGTAGGCCGTCCAAAGACGCTTGAAAGCATCTTCACAGACACTCCGGCAGGCATTACTGTTGACGGATATGCCACTGATTCGCTCAAACCGGTAGCCGTCATAGCGCACGAGTCCGCCCCCATAGGTGGAAATCCAGATGAATCCGAAACTGTCGGCAAAGATATCATTGACATGATTTTTGGGCAGGCCGGCTTTGATGTCGAGGTAGGCCACATTGTATTGGCGGCCCACGCTCTCAGCCATTCCTTGAGCACAGGCAACCGCAACAGACAATACCGACAACAGCAAAACGACAAAATGCTTCATTCGACCTCCACCTTAATTATATAATGCCTGCCGGGCACACACAACGCAGCTTCACCGGAAGCATCGGCAAAAGAACAAAGAGTGCCGCCGGGACGCCCATCGGGATGAAATGGTGCCTGATTCTCATGAGCTTGGTTGCGTTGCCTGATCAAAGGATTATCAAAACAATAGAGTTGGTTTCTGCTGCAAATATACGAAAATATTACAGAACCGACAACTTTTCGGTGTTTTTTGAACACCTAAACAAAATTCCCTTACCACACAGTTAAACCAAGCCCGCATCCTTTCATCTACCGATGAAAAGAAACGTTCACGCATAACCTGTCCGACGGCGTTTGCCAACAAAACGGCTGACAAATGCGAAAAATGCCATCAAATGTTTTGTCATATCGGCGATTTGGACTACCTTTGTCGCATGATTGTACGCTCATCAACAACGCAACGGCTCTTGATCAAGCTCACACTCTTGCTGCTTTTGGCACTTGGCCTCCCAAGCAAGAGCGCGGCGATGGACTCCGTACCCACGAGAGACCGCTTGTGTACTGTTGACAGCAACGACCGCCAAGGCCACGAGGCCGTGCTCAATGATGTGCAGCATCTTTACCGCATCTGCAGTTCGCGCCCCGAGCGGGTCGTTCCTTCAGCCAACCCACTCCCCCCACACGCATCGGGCAGGGTTGGTCTACATCACTTTTATCCACACGCGGGCAATGCCCATACAGGCTTTGGAGTACGCCGCGAGGCGGCTCCTTTCTGTTCGCCACACTCGTGCGACTACTATGTATTCGCACTGAAACGTATGCGCTGTTAGCCGTATCTTGTAGATTCAAACGCCCCTTTTTTCTTATTTAAAACATCAGATGCACGGACTTCCTGCCACAGGAAAGTCGTATGCTCTTTTCATTCATCCTAACAAGATACAACAATGTCGAATATCAACAACATGGTGATGACACCTGCGCTCATCGCCGACACCCGTGTTACTGTCAAAAGTTCATTCTTCGGTCTCTCCAAGAAGGCCGTATTCACCCCCACACAGAGCCCACTGCGACTCTATCGCTTCGAATACAATGCCGACATGGGAGCCAAAATAGAGCACATGCTCAACAGCAAGGCAGAAGACCTGGAGGCGGAAGTGAAGAAGACAGGCAGCTTGAAGACAGACTCCATCGGCAATATGCGACTGGAAGCCTTTGTCTCTGCCGACGGTGAATTTGCCGCCTTACAGCTCTTCCGCTACAATAATTTTCAAGCCACACCGGTCACCCAACCGCGCTTTTTCGAGGGTGAAGAAGCCAAACTTGTGGCCTCGCTTTTCTAAGAAACAGACGACAATGCTGCCGGAAGGTCAATAAAAAAGGTCTGCAACAACCCGTCAAAGGAAGTTGCAGACCTTCTTATATAGTTGAATGAACTGTCAGGATTTACTTCACCAGCACCTTTTTCACTTTCACCGAACCGTCGGAATAGCGTGTGCGCACCACGTTGACACCTTTCTGAAAGGCGGGAATCTCCGTGCCCGAAAGCGTATAGACAGTCGTAGCCACCACTTCGGCCTCAACATTCTCACCAACCGCGGCGACACTCGTGGCCTCCTTATCGCCGGCAAAGGCACTCACTTTGTTTACCCCACTACCCACAGCGACATTCAAGGTGGCACCGGCGTGGGCTGACACCTCCCCTTGCACCTTGGCAACATCCATAGCCGAGTAGCTGTAAACACCATAGGGATTGAAGAAAGCAGCGCTTCCGCTGCGCTTCTGCTCATTTGCTGCACCGATGTTTCCGGTCATGGTGATATTGTAATCGGTGCGTCCCTTCTTGACGGCATAGCATTTCCAAGGGTTGGACACACCGCTGAACACGTTTTTCTCGGCATAGATGTTGCTTGCGTAGGCGGCACCGATGCAATAGTTATTGCCTTTACAAGAGAAAAGGCAGTTCACAATGTGTACCTGTCCGAAGCGCACACGGGGCATACGCTCGTGACAACCTTGATCCCACCAACAGTTGGCAAAGGTGGTGCGCAGATGTCCGCGGTCTTTGGCATTGTTATCGCTGCCGCCCCAAAGGCAGCAGTTGCGATGGTCGGCAGAACCGCCCGAACCACCGGCGTATGGCTTGATGAGATAGCGGAAACGGCACCAAGTGACGGCTATATGGTCGGTGCCGTTGTTGCAGTCGAAATTGCCGTCTACCCCATCTTGGAAGTCACAGTGGTCTACCCAGATATAGTCGGAATTTTGGAACTGCAGGTTATCGTTACCATCAATGTCATAAGCTCCCGCACTCTTGAACGTGAGGTTGCGCAGGATGATGTTCTTGCAACGACTGAACGACAGAATGCCCGATTGGCTTACCACTGCGCTATGGATAGGATTGCTCAACACAGCCCCCGGCAAGCCATAAACTGTCTTGTTGGCAGCATCTTTCACCGTCTCCATGCCACTGAAAGTGATCGTGCCTTTCACGTAAATGGTCTTCTGACCGGTGCCCGAGAGAGCAGCCAGCAGGTCGGCCTTAGTGGTCACGACCACACTGTTTTTGTTATTGCTGCCCGTAACCGTGCCGCCAACAGTGGCCCATCCAACGGGCACATTCTTGTCGTAGGTAGACAGGGTGGCAGCTGAAAGGCTAAAGGCTTGACTTGCGAGGGAGACACACAACCCCGCCATGAAAGTGCGTAAAGATAATAAATTCATAAAAGTTGCTTTAAGATTTTTATTGTTAGACTATTTTTCATGTAGTTTCGAAACGACGCTACAAAGTTAATATGTAATGTTGTTTCTCCGTCAATGAATGACAAAGAAACTTACGTAAACGTTTTCACAGCGTATCTGAAGACACCCGCCAACACACTGCAGCTCCCGACAACGCACATAATATAGCTATTGGGGAAGCCTTTCGTTTCGGGCACATTTGTTACCTGCCGGTCCGTTGGCACGTCTTTTGCCCCTCTCTTGACAGAGACAATTCTCGAAATATACATCAACAACAAATTAAAAACAGGAGATTAAGACAATGGCAATATTGGAAAAAGGCAAGGTATTTGTAGCCAACAAGATGATTGATTATGCTGATGGTGGCGTGGTTTCCAAGGAACTCATCCACAGCAATTCCGGCAGTGTGACACTCTTCAGCTTTGATGAGGGACAGGGACTGTCGGAACACTTTGCCCCCTTCGATGCACTGCTTCAAGTGACCGATGGGGAAATGGAACTCACCGTTGAAGACACCGTGTTCACCATCAAGGCCGGCGAGAGCTTTGTCATACCCAGCGGAGCACGCCACTCGGTGAAGGCAGCCCGGCGTTTCAAGATGATTATCACCATGATTCGCGAACAGACTTCTTCGGTCGGGCACCATTAAAAAACGGAAGCGAAGGCTTCTTGCGCACGTCCGCCATCACCGGATGGGGAATCAGGGACTAACGCTTTTTGATAGAGGAAAGGGGAAATCATGAGAGCAAACATCAAACGCAACAATCAGAAAAGGGTGGTCATCGTGGGCGGTGGTCTGGCGGGCCTGCAACTGGCTCTGAGACTGCGGCACACTGACTTTCAGGTGGTGCTCGTCGACAAGAACAACTACAACCAGTTTCCACCACTCATCTATCAAGTAGCATCGGCGGGACTCGAACCGAGCAGCATCTCCTTCCCATTTCGCCGATTGTTCCAGAACCAGCGCAACTTCTATTTCCGCATGGGTGAGGCTCTGTCGGTGGACAATGACGAGAGGGTGCTACACACTTCGTTCGGCACACTTCATTACGACTATCTGGTGCTGGCAGCCGGAGCTACGACCAATTTCTTCGGCAACGTCAACATCGAGCGGGAGGCTCTCCCGATGAAAACGGTCACAGAGGCCATAAAACTCCGCAACACCGTTTTGCAAAACCTTGAAAAGGCCGAAACCGAAGATGACGAACACCACCGCCAATCGCTGCTGAACATTGTCATCGTGGGCGGTGGACCATCGGGGGTGGAGATTGCCGGAGCTTTGGCCGAAATGAAACGGACGGTGGTGCCACGCGACTATCCCGACCTCGATGCCGACCGCATGAACATCTATCTCGTTAATGCCGACCGGCGGTTGCTGAAAAGTATGGACAGTGCCTCGTCGGCACGGGCTGAGAAAGACTTGCGGGAGATGGGCGTGAACGTGATGCCCGGCTACACGGTTGTGGATTGCCGGGGCGGGCAGGTGATGCTCAGCGATGGTAGCAGTATAGACGCTCGGACTGTCATCTGGGTGAGTGGCATCCGGGCAAGCGCCATCGGCGGAATCCCACAGACGAGCATTGGCCATGCCGGCCGGGTGCTCACCGACCGCTTCAACAACGTGAAGGGCATGGCGGGCGTGTATGCCATCGGTGACCAAAGTTTGGTAGAGGGCGACGCCGACTATCCGTTGGGACATCCGCAGTTGGCGCAAGTGGCCATACAACAGGCCACCAATGTGGCCGAAAACCTTATGCGGATAAACCGAAACGAACAGCCGAGACCGTTCACCTATCGGAATCTCGGCACCATGGCCACCATTGGGCGTAAGAGAGCCGTAGCAGAGATAGGCCGATTCAAGTTTGGCGGTCTGTCGGCCTGGCTGCTTTGGCTGGTCGTTCACCTGCGTTCCATCTTGGGCGTGAAGAACAAGACCGTGATATTCCTCAACTGGATGTGGAACTACTTCAACTATAAACAAAGCTTGCGGCTGATTTTGAAGTCCGAGTGCAAAACAATAGAAACTAACAAAAAATAAAAAGTATGGAGACAAAACTGACCATCAAGACCAACGCCGACAACTTTCAGGCGTTTGAAAACGAAACACAAGTGGGCCAACTCGACTTCAAAATCGATGACCGCACAATGGTCATCCCCCACACCGTCGTATTCGACGGCAACGAGGGAAAGGGCATCGGCAAGGCACTCGTAAAAGCGGCCGTAGCCTACGCCGAAGCGCATCAGCTCACCGTCAATCCAGTCTGCTCCTTTGCCAAGGCCGTTATCGACCGACAAAACGGTAAGGAAGTGCCCCCACCCTCTTGCGAACTGAGAAGAAAATAAATATTTTTTCGCTACCAACTTATAAACTCGACGCTCCAAAACACAGGATAAACCATAATTATTCGAGGATTTTATTTATTTTCCGTACTTTTGTCCTGCAAACCCAAACTATCCACTCAGGATGAAAAAGATCGCGACACTACTCTTTTCGGCATGCGTGGCCATGAGCGCCACCGCACAGTCTGAAGCCCGAACAGCAAATTACTTTCCACAAGGTAACGCTTTTGTTTGTGTCAACGGCAACAACCACTATTCGCGCGCACTTTACGGAAACAACCGAAGCGAATGGCGCCTCGAGACCAGCGATGTCCCCATTTTTGCTACCTACAAGAAGGACGCTTGCCGAAACATCCGCTTCCAGGTGTTGGCAAGCGATGGAATCTTTGCCCTTGACTCAGCCAGCTATTGCATGGCGGGCTACGTTGGTGGACGGCGTGATTACACCATTCGCGATCCACGCTTGGGGAATGGAACACTACGGATGGCCGTTGTAGCTTTCCCCGACCGGGAAGGTGCCATTTGGCGCCTCGTTGGCGACAGCCTTGATGGCATACACGTAGGATGCTTGGTGGGCAACGTTACCGGAAAGAAATTCCACCGATGCGGCGATCTCGGCACCATCGACCAGCCGGAAACAAGTTTCGCCCAACGGCAGGGCGAGAAGCCTTTGGCCACGACATCAGGACTACTGCCAACTGAAGGCCGCGAACTATATTTCGTCTTCGAAAGCGACACTCTTTTTTGCGGTACGGGCAATGAACTGGCAGCCCTATTTGTCTCTTCTGACAGCTACCGTGAACATCTTGCAGGTTCAATCGTCTTTACAACTCCCGACCCATACATCAATCCCATAGGCAGTGCATTGACCATCGCCGCCGATGGGGCATGGGACGGAAAAGTGTGGCTGCACGGTGCGGTAGGATGGCGGATGCCGCTGCCCGGATGGCGCGCAGCTTATATGGGCGACTTTCTTGGAATGCCACAACGGCAGCGCACCCACTTCGACGCATATGCCAAGAGTCAGGTGACCGGCGTGCCCGTTACGTTACCCCATCTCATGGACTCTGCCAACAACCTTGCCCGCGGCACATACCGATGGGGGACACCGATGTATAGCAACGGTTACATCTGTCGCAGCCCGGAGAACAATCGCCAGTTCCACCACTACGACATGAACCTCAACTACATTGACGAGCTTCTGTGGCATTTCCTGTTCGATGCCGACACTGCCTACATGAGGAAGATGTGGCCTGTGATTCGGCGACACTTAGCGTGGGAGAAAAACACATGGGATCCCGACAACGATGCCCTCTACGATGCCTACTGCTGCATTTGGGCCAGCGACGCATTGCAATACAACAGCGGAGCAGTCACGCACGCTTCGGCCTACAACTACCGCGGAAATCTTCTTGCCGCACGCATTGCAGAGATTATAGGTGAGGATCCACAGCCCTACAGTGTCGAAGCCTCACACATTCTCAACGCCATGAACGCCCGATTGTGGCTAAGCGACGAAGGCCATTGGGCCGAATTTCAAGACTTCATGGGGCTGAAACGCATTCATAATGATGCCGCCTTGTGGTCAATATACACACCCATAGATTGCGGGGCTTGCAGCCCGGAGCAGGCGTATGAGGCTACAAAATATGTCGATACACGGATACCGCATATCCGTTTCTCACTCGGCAACGAGCAATTTTCCACAATCTCCACCTCCGACTGGACACCTTACGAGTGGAGCATCAACAACGTGGCCATGGCCGAAGTGAGCCACATGGCACTCGCCTATTTCCAGGCTGGAAGACCCGACGCCGGCTTCAAGCTGCTGAAGAGCAACTTGATCGATTTCATGTATATGGGCACCTGCCCAGCTAACTTCGGACAGATCTCCAAGTATGACGCTAATCTCGGGGAGGCCTACCGCGACTTCTCCGATGTCACAGGCATAACATCGCGAGCACTGATAGAAGGTCTGTTCGGCATAACACCTCAGGCCCTCGACGGGCTATGCATCATACGCCCCGGATTCCCTGCCGACTGGGACAGCGCATCGGTGAAGACCCCATACATAGAATACTCTTTTCGGCGTTCCGGCAGCAAAGAGTATTATAAGGTAATACAAAATTTCACCCGTCCGCTGCAAATAGTTATACGGCAGAACACCGGTAACGGACACTATAAAGACACGGCCTTCAGTTCCGACAGCGTGCAGACCATTGTACTGGACACGGTCGGATTCCATGAGGAACCTTCACCCGAGTACGTCATGACGGAAAAAGCTGAAGGCACAGCACTTGACGAGGTGATCACTGAATGCTGCAACCCCGTCAACATCTCAAAGTTCTTCAATTCCGAAGTCACCGACATCTTCAAGAACAAATACCTCTCGCCACGCTCACCATACACTACCCTCGCCCTTCCCACTCAAGGCATCGGTGATTGGTGTTCGACGAAAAAAACAGCCGACATCAATGATTGTGCCCTTCGGGCCATCGCTGCTGGCGGAACAGTTACGATAGCGGGAGTACCCTTCAGTACACCGAGCAAGGGGAAAAACATCGTCTACACCAGCATTTGGGACAACTATCCCGACAGCATTGAGATTCCGCTTTGTGGACGGGCATCGCACGTTTACCTGCTCATGGCTGGCTCAACGAATCCTATGCAAAGCCATTTCGAGAACGGAGTGGTAAGGATAACCTACAGTGACGGCAATTCAGAGACGCTCAGCCTGCGTAACCCTTCCAACTGGTGTCCCATAGAGCAGGACTACGACGACGGTTCTCCGGCATTCACGCTGCCCAAACCACGCCCTTGGCGCATAGGATTGAAAACCGGGAAGGTGAGCAGAACACTATCCGAGTCACTGGCTGTCAGGCGCGCCAGGGACATTTCAGACTCTCCGACATCGAAAGTCCCACCGCTGACAATCGACGGCGGAGCTGCCGAAGTGCTCGAGGTGAGGCTCAATCCTAGAAAGAAACTGCGTAAAATGACTCTGAGAACGACTGCCAACGATGTTGTCATAGGACTGATGGCTATAACAGTCCAGACTCCCCAATGAGTAAACTCAAGACGACATCATCCCCGATGACTTGCCGTATGCTTGGGGAATTCCATCATATAGACGGACACCAGTTTGAGAAGCAATATTAAGCGGCTAAAGGAATTGGAGCCAATTTACACATCAGTTGTACCCTACTAAAACAAAAACAGCTGATAATCAATCGATCATCAACTATTCTTTGTAGCGGGAGGGGGGCACGATCCCTCGACCTCCGGATTATGAATCCGACGCTCTAACCAGCTGAGCTATCCCGCCATCATGTCTGCAAAACGGCTATTGGTGTTTGCGGATGCAAAGGTAACACAAAGTTTTGAACGGGCAAAATTTTTGAGGCGTTTTTTGTTCTTTATGTAAAAAGCACATAGGGAATGACAGAAAAACAGCAGAATGACATCAACTTTTATTCATTCTGCTGTCACGACAGTCGTCTTTTGGTAGCTCCACCTATTTCTTTCGTTGCGACTTGCGGTTGGCCCGCTGCTCACGGTATTTAGCTTTCTGCCGGGCCGAACCGCTGCCATGGGCACCGGTAATATATTTCTTTTTCTTAGCCTTTGTCTTCACTTTATCTTCCTTGCCTCCACCTTTGGGTGCAGCCTTGAAAGTGATTCCATTCTCAAGTATCTTGTCAAATTCGTCCATAGTTGTCGGTTTGTTAAAAAGCACACTGCCAATGGATTGCAGTTTATCCCTTGGGCTAATTTTTCCCTCTCCGAGGGGAGAGGGGGATAAGGCTTTTAATGATGAAACAATCTCACATGCGTAAACGCCATGGCAATGCCATACTTGTCGCAAGTGTCTATCACATGGTCGTCGCGGATGCTGCCTCCGGCCTGTGCGATATACTCCACACCGCTCTTGTGAGCCCGCTCGATGTTGTCACCGAAGGGGAAAAACGCATCCGAACCAAGCGCCACTTTTGTGTTCCGGGCTATCCATGCCTTCTTTTCCTCGCGCGTGAGCGGTTGGGGCTTCTCGGTGAAGAACTGTTCCCAGATGCCATCTTGCAACACATCTTCATATTCGTCGCTGATATAGACATTGATGGTATTGTCGCGGTCGGCCCGGCGAATGTCTTTCTTGAATGGCAGCGCCATCACCTTCGGGCACTGGCGCAACCACCACTCGTCGGCCTTGCTGCCCGCCAGACGGGTGCAATGGATGCGGCTCTGCTGACCGGCCCCAATGCCGATGGCCTGGCCGTCTTTCACGTAGCACACCGAGTTGCTCTGTGTGTACTTCAGCGTGATGAGCGCAATGATGAGATCGCGCATGGCCTCGGCCGGGAATGTCTTGTTACGGGTGGGAACATCCCGGAAGAGTGCCGGGTCGTCGAGTTTCACCTCGTTGCGTCCCTGTTCGAACGTGATGCCGAACACCTGCTTGCGCTCAACGGGGGCGGGCTTGAAGTCAGGATCTATCTTGATGACATTGTAAGTGCCTTTGCGCTTGGCCTTCAATATCTCTATAGCCTCTGGGGTGTAATCTGGAGCTATCACACCGTCGCTCACCTCACGCTTGATGAGCCGGGCTGTGGCTGCATCGCAGGTGTCGCTCAGTGCCACGAAGTCACCGTAGGAACACATGCGGTCGGCCCCACGGGCACGGGCGTACGCGCAAGCCAACGGAGAGAGCTCGAAGTCAACATCGTCGACGAAGTAGATCTTCTTCAGCGTGTCGCTCAGGGGCAACCCCACGGCGGCTCCGGCCGGGCTCACGTGCTTGAACGAAGCGGCGGCAGGCAGCCCCGTGGCCTCTTTCAGCTCTTTCACCAGTTGCCAGGAATTGAAGGCGTCGAGAAAGTTGATGTAGCCGGGCCGGCCATTGATGACTTCGATGGGAAGCTCGCCTTCTTCCATATAGATTCGCGAAGGCTTCTGGTTGGGATTGCAACCGTACTTGAGTGCTAATTCTTTCATAAATGTGAGGGATAATAATTTCCAGTTGCAAAAGTACGAAAAATCTTCGATATAAGTTCGTTATATGCTGAAAATTGTTATCTTTGCAACCGGTTACAGTCGGCTATCTGCAAGTTCCTTTGCCGATGGGGCCGGCATGAACAATTAACAGTAGGTTATGAAACAGGAATTGAAACTTCTGGCGACGGAAGTGGAAAAAAAGGTGGGGAAGCCCATCAGTGTCTCTTCCGACTTTGAAAAGCTGTCTGCCCATATCTCCCGTCACCATGTGCATCTGCCCTCGGGGGCTCTGAAAAAGGTGTGGGGCTATCTTAAGGGAGCCGAACATCCGTCGCGGGAGACACTTGACAAATTGGCACTCTTTGTGGGCTACCAGAACTGGAAAGACTTTCTGGAAAACCTTCACGGCGAAGACGACGGACTGACCAGCTACGAGGGGCAGCTGAAGGGGAAATGACGCGATGCCGGGAAACTCTCCTGCAAGCGTTGACAGAAGTAGCCGGAGACCACGCATCAGCAGGAATACACCTCGCTTGAGAACTGTAAAAAACAAAAAAGGTTTCAGAAGTGCGGCTTCTGAAACCTTTTTTATTTCTCTGCTGAAAAGGAAGGAGTGCAGAATCAACCCTTAGCGACGGTTCTCTTCTCCTTGATGCGGGCAGCCTTACCGGTGAGCTTGCGCAGATAATAGAGTTTGGCACGACGCACCTTACCGCGCTTGTTGACCTCGATAGAGGCAATGTTCGGGGAATCCATGGGGAAGATACGCTCCACACCAATCGTGCCCGACATCTTGCGCACCGTGAAACGCTTCTTGTCGCCGTGACCACAGATCTTGATGACTACACCGCGATAGAGCTGAACGCGCTCCTTGGTACCTTCGACGATTTTGTAACCTACTGTAATCGTGTCGCCTGCCTTAAATTCGGGAAACTGATTACCGGTTGCAAATGCTTCTTCAGCAACTTTAATTAAATCCATTGTTGTTTGATAATTAAATATTGTTTGTCGTTCCAACGCAACATAGCCCGTAACTCTTCTACGGCCAGCGGTTACGCCGAAAAGCGGATGCAAAGTTACGATTATTTTCCCGACATTCCAAATTTTGCACTCTTTTCTTTGTCTTTTGTCTCTTTTTGTCTATCTTTGCACGAATCAAATATACGAACTATGCAGAAATACAACGTGATGCTTGCAGCTGCGTCAATGCTGCTTGTGGGTGCTTCATGCGCCTCTCATTATCAACTTGCTTCAGTGGATCGCTCGCGCCTGCTTATCGACCGCCGCTACGATGCCACTCCCGATGCTGCAGCCGCTACATTCATCATGCCCTACCGGCACGAAGTGGACAGTGTGATGCGGCCCGTGGTGGGGCGGGTGGCTTGTTATATGGCGGCCAAACGGCCCGAGAGCCAACTCTCCAATCTGTTGGCCGACATCCTCTTGTGGTGCGGCCCCCGGTTTAACGAGAAGCCCGATTTTGCTGTCTACAACATGGGGGGCATACGTGCCGCTCTGGCTGAAGGCGACGTGACGCTGGGCGACATTGTGGACATGGCCCCTTTTGAGAATAAGATTTGCTTCCTCACCCTTTCAGGGACAAAAGTACTCGAACTGTTCGGCCAAATAGCACACCGCGGTGGCGAGGCCGTGAGCCATGGGGTGGAAATGGTCATCACGAAGGACGGAAAACTGGTGAGTGCGAAAATCAATGGAGAGCCGGTGGAGCCCGCGCGCAGCTACCGGGTGGCCACGCTCGACTATGTGGCGCAGGGCAACGACCAGATGGAGGCCTTCAAGACTCGCACCAATATGGTTTCACCGCAAGGTGCCGAGAACAACGTGCGTTTTCTCATCGTCGACTACTTCAAGGACCAGACTGCCCACGGCATCGTGGTAGCCCCGAAGGTGGAAGGCCGGATAGTGGTAGAATAATACAAAAAGAAGAATTAACCAAACAATCGAACGATTATGAAACTGAGACATATCCTGTTATTGACATGCTGTGTGGTGGCGTTCCCTGCCATGGCACAGAAACAGCTGGAGATACTCCACACCAACGACACCCACAGTTGTGTGATGCCCCTTGGAAGCAACTTAGCCGACACAGCTTTTGCCGACCGCGGAGGATTTCTCCGCCGCATAGCCATGCTCAAGGAGGAGCGGCGCAAGAATCCTTCCCTGCTGCTTTTCGACAGCGGCGACTTCTGTCAGGGATCGGCCTATTTCACATTATACAAGGGAGATGTAGAGGTAAACCTCATGAACATGATGCACTACGATGCCGTGACCATCGGCAACCATGAATTCGACTTCGGACTCGACAACATGGCACGCCTCTTCCGCATGGCCAACTTCCCCATCGTGTGCAGCAACTACGACTTCAAGGGCACCGTGGTCGAAGGGCTTGTCAAGCCATGGATCATCATCCACCGCAACGGAGTGAAGATAGGCGTATTCGGCCTTAGTCCGGCTCTCGACGGACTGGTGGACATCAAAAACTGCCCCGGCGTGAAATTCCTCGACCCGGTGAAGACGGCACTCGATGTGGCCACCTTCCTCAAACGTGACAAAAAATGCGACCTCGTGATATGTATTTCCCACTTGGGATGGAAACTCGACGACTACGACGACGTGCGCACAATAGAGGGTTCGCGCAACATCGACCTCGTGCTGGGTGGCCATTCACACACCTATTTCCAAAAACTCGAATACTGCCGCAACCTTGACGGCAAGTGGGTGGGAGTAGACCAGAACGGCAAACATGGCATTTGGATAGGCCGGCTGCTGCTCAACATGAAGAAAAAATAGCATTGTAGGAGATGTACCATCGATGTGCGTTTTCGATACAACGCTTTGGAGGAGGCAAGGGGTATCCCTTTGCCTCCTCTTTTTATTGTCAGCCGATGAGACTGCACCGGACATATAGCCTTTTCTATTAAATGTTTAGAAAAAGCCTTACATGATTTCTTTTCACACTCATTCGTCAGGCCAATTCCATTTACCTTATTCGCCTCATCGTCCAATCATTTTTCTCACCAAGCCCAAACGGCATTATCAAACGGCCATATTTGAAAACTCGTTCGGCCCGAACGAAAAACTCAAAAAGCCCCTTTCACAACGCCATTCGGGCCCGATGACACTCCACAGCAGGATGAAAAAGCCCCTTTAGGGGGATGGAGGTTCGGTCGCATGAAAAAAGGGAAACACTTGTGTGCTTCCCTTGCTAATGCAAAGATAATACAAAAATGGGGCTGTTGCAAACGGGCAGGGAAAAAGTACGACACTTTGAGGTGGCCTTATTTCCTGTCTCAGAAGCTTTTTAAGAATGTCGATTCCGGACGGTTCACTCGAAGTAGAACGTGAGGACAATCATTTTGCTGCGCGCACTGTTCACGGAGTTGGTATAGGGCAGCATGCTTTTGTCGCGGATGTCCTTGTCGTGATTGATGTTGAGGCAGTTTGTGAGGCCGTACATGAATTTCAGTTCGGGGCGCAATTTGAAGTAAGGCAGGTAGAAGTCGCAGCCCACCCCCACTTCAAGAAAGGCATCAAACTTTTTGAGTTTGAGATAGTCGTTGCCCTTTCCGCTGAGATTGACCATCGGATTAAGACCCGCTATCATGTAGGGGCGGTGGTTGTTGAAGCGAGGGGCGGCGGCGATGAGGTCGAAAGCCGACGACACATAGGCCGTCTTGAGATCTTGCCGCCGTTCGGTGGGAGCACCGTTTTCTTTCAGCAGGCTGTAGTTGCGAAACATGATGTGCCGTGCACCGAAATACATGGCGGGGGCCACACGCAGCTGGAAGTGGGTGCTGAGACGCAATTCGGCCAGTACGCCCACATTAAAACCGGCATCCCAGCGGTCTTGGTCAGTGCTCACGATGACTTGCTGCGTGGTGCCGTCATCATTGGTGATAGTCTGTGGCCCCACGTTCACAAACTCGAGGTCTTGCAGGTGTGTGCCCACAAGCACGCCGAAATGGAGGTTGCGCAAGTCGGTATAAGGCCTGTTCTGCACCGTGCGTTCCTGAGCGAGAAGGGCTACAGGCAGCAGGGTCAGGCAAATGATGGTGGATAGTCTCTTCATGCTGATTGTATAACGGCAAACGGGGTGCGATATTGTGCTGCCGTTTATTTCGAAATTGTTTAAATTAAGAAAAAAGTAATCATCATTTGTAGGTATATTAAAAATAATTACTACCTTTGCATCACATATAAGTAGGTATTCTACTCGTTGATATTATACAAAAACATTATAAACGAATTAAAGAAACAAGATTATGGCTTACGTAATTGGTAACGACTGTATCGCTTGCGGTACATGTATTGACGAATGCCCGGTAGGAGCAATCTCCGAGGGTGACATCTACTCCATCAACCCTGATGCCTGCACCGAGTGCGGCACTTGCGCTGATGTTTGTCCCAACGAGGCTATCAGCCTTCCCTAAACCTGGGGCAACACTTTTGGTTACATAAAACAACAGGGCGGCTCCGGAGGGAGCCGCTTTCGTTTTATCCTATCCATTTTGCCTCTTGGTTTTAGGTAGGAAGACCAAAGAGTAAGAGAAGCTATTACAAATGGAAGAACGGAATAGCGTATCAAATGGCAACAGATAGAGCTGTTATACTTCAAAATAATAAATCCCCAATAGGATTCTTATACGGAGAACCTATTGGGGATTGGTATTGATGGGATAGTTGTTTTTTACTTGATGCCGAGAGCAGATTTGGCGTTGGCATTGTCAGGATCTATCTCAAGGAGTTTCTTCCAATAGACATCACCCTCTTCCTTATTGCCGTTCACATAGTAGTAGGCACCCATGTAGTAGTAGGCCTGCTTGAGGTAAGCCTTGTCGTTGCTGCCTGCTGTGCTGTGTCCATTGACAATGCTAATGAGTTTCTCGTAGTAGGGCTTGGCAAGTCCCTGTTTCAGTTCAGGGTCGATATTAGCATTGACATTGGCGCGCATGTAGGTAGCATAGGCCTCGTAGTCAGGGAACTTGGTTGCAATGTCGCCATACACCTTGTCGGCCTGCTTGAAGTAACCGACCTTTTGGGCATCAGTTGCTTTGTCGGCCGCATTGGTGTAAATCTCAGCCAAAGACATATAGTCATTGGCTGTAGCATCAGACTTCTTGCTGATATAAGCATTGTAAGCGGCGAGGGCATTGTCCACATCACCGGCCTCAGAATAGGCATCTGAGATGAGTTTGCGCACATCGTTGTTGTCCTCCATGGAGAGACTTTGCTTGAACATGTTTACGGCCTCGGTGTAGTTTTTGTCACCCATGTAAGCATGGCCGGCCATCATGTAGTCGCGGGCGATGAGCTTGGCACTGTCGGAAGCGGTGAAGAGAGCCTTGGCAAATTGCACGGCTGTGGGATAGTCCTTTTTGGCCAGCGAGTTGTAGAACGTGAGACGGTTGAACACAGCGTCACGGGGATATTGTGCATTGCCGGCCTTAGCCACCTCAAGACTCTTGTCATTGTTACCATCAAAGTAGGCTGCAAGGGCATACTCGTGGAGCTGTTCCTTGTTGAGCTTATTCATGGGTACGCGACCGAAAAGCGTCACTGCCTGGTCGTACTTACGGGCACCATAGAAGAAGTGGGCACCTTCGGCATCAACAGGGTAGTCGGGCATGATGGCGCGGAGCTCTTCAAGCGACTTGAAGGCCTCTTCCGGACTGCGGCCACGATACACGCTGGCATACTTGATGTAGCCACGGGGATTCTTCGGATCCATAGTTTTGGCATTCTGATACCACATGGCAGCCTGACCACCATCGTCCTTGACTGCTTCGATGTCGCCTTGCAGAATATAGGCATCGCCGTAGTGGTTGTCTCGTTTGAGGGCTTCGTCGGCATACTTCTTGGCATTGGCAGTATCATTTACATCAAGGAAAGCGCGGCCAAGGCCTGTGAGTGCTTGGGCACTCTTTTTGTTGAGTTTATAAAAAGCCTTAACAGGCTCTTTGACAGCTTCCGCATTACCCTTGCTATCCTTGATAACTTTGGTGATGTTGGCAATCTGAGTTTTCACATCCTCTTGTGCCACGGCACCGGTGCTGAATCCTATCATCAGTCCGGCAATTGCTAAATATTTAATTGCTTTCATAATTCTTACTTTTGTTGAAAGTTAGACACACTTACAAAATATGCTTGTTATGGGAATGACGTATTACCCCATATAAAAGTTTCTATTCTTGACGAACATTAACATCCCTAACGGTCATGTCACCCCGATAAGGCAACAAGCCCGACTTGAAGATGATCATCTGCCCCTTAGGAGACTCGATGAAATGGGCAAAACCCCACGGTAACGCATTGAGCGGATCGTTGAGAAGGGCATAAATGGTGCGCACGAGTGGGTAGTTGCCATTGTAGATGTAATATTGGTAAGGTTTCCAGCTGTTCATAGGCGTGGCCTTGGCCATACTACTCACCGACACCACAGTAATGGCTTTGTTGAACGTGGTGTTGGTGGTGTCGCGCTTGTCGTTGAGCCAGTTGGAACCAATGACACCGATAGCATTGGGAGTCTTCTCCACATAGTCTATCACTTCTTTACTGGTCTTGGCAGCCATGATATTCTCACTTGTCATGGGCTTACCTTTAAGGATGGAGTCAACACACCAGTTGATGGCACTCGATTTCTGAGTATCGAACACGACTTCGATATCTCCTTTATTTGATGCCGGATTAAGCTGTTTCCAACTTTTGATTTTTCCACTGAGTATCCCACCGATGTCGTTGACAGTCAGGCAGGTGTCAGTGTTTGTCTTATTCACGATGAGAGCCAGACCGTCGTAAGCGATTTTGATCGCACGCGGCATGAATGTACGGTCTTGGAGATTCCTGAGTTCCTTAGAAGAGAAATCTCTGGAAGTGATCACCAGACAGATGTCTCCTTTCATGAGCTTATTGACTGCATCAGTCTCATTAGTATATATCGGCTTGAGACGAGCCTTGGGATATATACTCTCGAAGACCTCTCGCTCCTCTTCGATGATAGGACTAAAACTTTCGTCAGAGGCGAAACTAATCACCCCTGACGAATAAGTATCTGTCCTGCCCCCTTTGGGCTTCCGCTCGGAGCAGGAAACCCAAAGGGTGGCAGTGAGAGTCAATCCTACGATGATGTAAGATAGATGTTTCATATCATTTCGCGGCTTTACTGCAATCTGAATGATACAGGGACATTGTATTTCACACGCACGGCAGAACCATTCTGCTTACCGGGATTCCAGTTAGGCATGCTTTTTACAACGCGTGTAGCCTCACGATCGAGAGAGGGATCGACAGAGCGAACCACTTTCACATCGGTGATAGAACCGTCGCGCTCAACAACGAAAGATACAACCACACGACCCTGAACACCATTTTCTTGAGCCACAACGGGATATTTTACATTGCTGCTAAGATAGGACATCAGTGCCGAAGGACCTCCGGGGAACGACGGCATCTCTTCTACCACGTCAAACACCTTGTTCTCCTCAACGTGCTTGGGAGGTTCAGGCTGGGCGATTTCTTGCTCGGCCTTAAGCACCTCACCCTTGTCGGTGTTACCTTTCACATCGAAAGCACCGATGGCTGTTTTGGAAGTGTTCAGATCACTCTGGGAAACAATCTCCTTCTTCACCTCGGAGTCTTTCTTGATGACAGGAGCCGTGAACTTGATAGAGCTTTTAACTTGCTTTACCTCTTGCTTCTTTTCAATCTTGACCTCGGTCTTCTTCTCTACCTTGGCTTTCTTCTTTTGAGACAAGGTAGCGAGCTCCACACCTGTGGTCACGGCCACTTTAGGCTTGTTGGCCTCAACGATGGCTTGAATACCGATGATGGATGCAATAATGGCAGCAGCAATGAGCATGATGATGATGGCGAGGATGTTGCGCTTGGTCACATTCCTACGGAGCTTGTAGGCACCGTAGGACTGGTTGCGCCCCTCGAACACCATTTCAATCCATGAAGGATCGTAAAGATCGATTTTTGACATTGTCTTTTCCTTTCTTTAATTGGTTAATCATTGATTACTTAATGCCTTTCAACTTGATAAGTTTCTCGTCGTCAGGATTAATCTTGTCAATGACGTACTTGCCAATACTGCAAATCTGCATTTCATCGAGAGCGTCGACCAAGTTTTTGTATGAGCAAGTCTCAAGGGGCTTGATAACGATTGTAAGGGTAGGAATCTTGTTAGGTTCGCCTTCAATGTTACCTTCCTTAATCTGGTTTAGGGCCTTCTCGTAAACACTGTCAGGCCATTGAACCGGATTCTTGAGTCTTTTCTCGTCCAACTTTTGCTTAGCCAACATGATCTTTGCGACAGGCACGGTACCGTCTTCCGTCTGGTGCTCGATAAGCACTTTGCGGAGACCGCTTTTGCCCCAAGTGGTTTCTTTCAACCAGTTGACGTCTTCATATTTGGGCAATCCCTCACCATAGTATATCTTGTCGTTTGCGCCAAGATAGAGAGTAATGGTTTGGGAAGCCTTTGTTTCCGACTTGTCGGCTTCATTCACGTTTTTATCGTTACTTGGCATGGTTAATTGCATCGTCTGAGGCTTGCTCAGAGAGGTACAGAGCATAAAGAATGTGATGAGAAGCATCATCATGTCAACCATAGGCGTGAAGTCCACACGGACATTCATTTTCTTTTGCTTTCCGCCGCCTTTTCCGTTTGTTGCTAATTCTGCCATTCTTTAGTCCTCCACCTTTTTATATGATGTAATCAAGTAGTAACGGTTCTCTTCCATGTCACGAAGCTCATCCATCACCTTCTTCACCACCTTGTAGGGAGTGTTTTGGTCAGACTTGATAGCGAGTTTGATGTCAGGATTGACTTCCTTTGCAGCAGAAACCCACTGCTGGAACTCGCTCTTACCCATGGTGCCATCGGACATCTTGACACTGTCTGTAGGAATGCCGAGTGTAGGCAGCACTGCTGACATGTCACTCTTGTCCTGACTCAGATAGTCGGAAAGTTTGTCGAGAGGAGCACCAAACATGGCGTCATCCTTGAACTTCTTGATTTGTTCGCCGTTCAGCGAGATACCGTTTTCGGCCGTAATCGTTTGAAGTGCGGCCTCCAAATCGGTAACCTTGTCCATACTCATGAATATCCTGCCGTCTTTGTTGACAAGAATATTCAGCACGTCTTTCTCGGGCACCTTAATCTCCGACACGGATCCCGGCGTAACAACCTTCACGGGCTCGTTCTTAACGAACGTAGACGTCAGCATGAAGAATGTCAGCAGAAGAACCATCACGTCGGACATAGGGGTCATGTCGATCCAGACGTCACTCTTCTTAATTTTTACTTTACCCATAGCGATAAATTTTTAAAGGGTTAGCAAAAATTAAGCCTCGTCTGCGTGGTTTGCTTCGTATGTCTGAGCGATAGAGTAACCAACCTCGTCAAGGGCGAATGTCAACTTGTCAATCTTGTTTGTGAAGTAGTTATAGGAAATAACTGCGCACCAAGATGTGGCGATACCGAATGCGGTGTTGATAAGAGCCTCAGAAATACCAGCAGAAAGAGCGAGAGAGTCGCCACCACCACCGGCTGCCAGAGCGGCGAACGAGCGAATCATACCGGTTACAGTACCGAGAAGACCGGTCAGCGTACCCAGTGTTACGATGGTAGCAATCAGCGGGAGGTTCATGGTCAAAGTAGGCATCTCAAGCTGAGTTGCTTCCTCGTGGGCCTGCTGGATCTTAGCCACCTTCTGAGACTTCTTCAAAGAAGCGTTGGCACCGTCGTTCATGGCCTTGTAGGCATTCAGAGAAGCGTAAACAACATTGGCTACGGAACCCTTTTGCTTGTCGCAGAGATCTTGAGCCTTCTTGAAGTCGTTGGCGTTCAGAGCTGCCTTGATGTTAGCAACGAACTTGGGCAGAGAGCCCTTACCGAAAGCGGTGCGGAGAGCGAGAAGACGCTCAATGGAAAGTGCGATAACAGACAACAAGAGAGTGTGGATCACCGGCACAACAACACCACCTTTGTAGATAGTACCCCAGATATTGGAGTTCAGCACGGCACCTTCGGGATCACCATTGACAAAGTGGGAAGGAGAACCGAGGAAGAACTTGAAGAAGCACACTGCGATGATGAAGCATACAACGATAACCCAGAACGCTGCGCGGATACCTGTGAAGCCCTGAGATTTCTTAGGGCTGGCTGTTTGATTTGTAGTTGCCATAAATTTAAAATTTTAATTTTTAGTTATTTATAAAATTGTAATTAAATTCGTTAGTCACTTATCCATGCCGTGGTTATTGTGCAGACGCACCTTCCCTTTTGGCTGAGATTTACTGGCAAAGATAACAATTTAAAGATAACTATCCCCCTAATTAAGAAGTTTTAACGGGTAGTTTGCGCAAAAATATGCGCTTCCCCCGCCAAATCTCTGTTGCCGCCATGCAAGGTCATTTCAATTTGGCCAGTGTTTCCTTGATGCGCTTCATGGCTTCACGGATATTTTCGTCGCTGGTGGCATAGCTCATGCGGAAGCATTCGGGGTCGCCGAAAGCATCGCCACCAACGGTGGCAACATGGCCTTTTTCAAGAAGATACATGGCCAAGTCGGTGGAATTTCCGATGGTTGTAACCCCGTCGCTCTTGCCGAAGAAACTGCTGCATTTAGGAAACAGATAAAAAGCCCCTTCAGGCACATTGACTTCGAGACCGGGAATGGCTTTGGCCAACTCTACGATGAGGTTGCGACGGCGCTCAAAAGCCTGACGCATTTCTTCCACACAGCCTTGGTCAAGCGTGTAGGCAGCCTCAGCCGCTTTCTGGCTGACAGAACACGGACCACTGGTGTACTGCCCTTGGAGTTTGTTGCAGCCTTTAACGATCCACTCTGGAGCGGCGATATAACCGATGCGCCATCCGGTCATGGCGTATGCTTTCGACACACCGTTGACGATGATGGCACGTTCCTTCATACCCTTGGCCCGGGCGATGCTGGCATGTTTGCCAATATAATTGATATGCTCATAAATTTCATCTGCGAGCACATACAAGTCTTCATGATTACAAATTATCGCAGCCAGTTTGTCAAGCTCTTCCTGTGAGTAGACGCTACCCGTGGGGTTGCTGGGAGAGCATAGTATCAGCATTTTGGTTTTTGGTGTGATGGCAGCTTCAAGTTGATCGGCCGTCATCTTGAAATTCTGATCAAATCCCGCATTGACAAAGACAGGCACACCTCCGGCGAGTTTCACCATCTGTGGATAACTCACCCAATAAGGGGTGGGGATAATCACTTCGTCACCATCGTTGACGAGTGCCATAATGGTATTACATACACTTTGTTTGGCACCATTGCTCACAAGCACTTCAGATAGCGCATAGTCAAGGGCGTTTTCTCTTTTTAGTTTGGCGACAATGGCTTTCCGCAGGTCGGCATATCCCGGAACGGGCGAATACTTCGAATAGTTCTCATCTATAGCCCGTTTGGCAGCCCGCTTGATGTGGTCGGGAGTGTTAAAGTCGGGTTCGCCGACACTCATGTTGATTACATCAATCCCTTGAGCTTTCATCTCACTGCTCTTCTGCGACATCGCCAGCGTGGCTGAAGGTGCCAATCTGTTTAGACGATCTGATAATTGTGCCATATTTTAATAATACTGAAGTTATGCTGATGCAAAAGTAAGCATTTTATTCTTTATGGAGAAGAAATGGTGGCAATATTTCAATGTTTGTTTTGAATTTATGTCATTTTTGTCATATTCCAAGTTGCAAGCCGTCGGTGTGGCGACATCTGGTCGTCAGCTTCTTCGTTTTGCCCCCATTTCCCAGCCCAACGGAGAGGGGGACAAAAAACAAAAGGAGGACAAAAACAAAGTTTCGTTCTCCTTTTTTAAATTGATGCCTGAAATGTTTTTCTCCCGTTTCTCAGACAAAGTGCAGGATATGGCCCATGCGCTCGCGCTTGGTGGCCAGATAGCGTTTGTTGTAGGGGTTGGGGGTAATCTCGATGGGCACATTCTCAACAATCTCCAGTCCGTAGGCTTCCAGCCCCACCCGCTTCACCGGATTGTTTGTGATGAGACGCATCTTGTGGATACCCAGATGGCGGAGCATCTGTGCCCCGCAGCCGTAGTCACGCTCATCGGGCTTGAACCCGAGGTGGATATTGGCATCCACCGTGTCGTAGCCCTCTTCCTGAAGCTTGTAGGCGGCCATTTTGTTCATCAGCCCTATGCCACGGCCTTCCTGCTGCATGTAGACGACCACCCCCTTCCCTTCTTTCTCGATCATCTGCATGGCCTTATGCAGCTGTTCGCCACAATCACAACGCTTGCTGCCGAGAATGTCGCCGGTGGCACACGACGAGTGTACACGCACCAGCACGGGTTCATCCTCCTCCCACTTGCCTTTGACAAGGGCAAAATGTTCCATGCCGTTGCTGGTCTGGCGGAAGGGAATGAGATGGAAATGCCCGTATTCGGTGGGCATGTCCACATTGGCGCCCACCTCGATAAGCGATTCCTTTTTCAAGCGGTAGGCTATCATGTCTTTGATAGAAATCACTTTTAAGCCATATTCCCGACCAAACTCGAGAAGTTGGGGCAAACGGGCCATGGTGCCGTCTTCATTCATGATTTCCATAAGCGCACCGGCCGGATAGAGACCTGCCATGCGGCAAAGGTCGATGGCGGCTTCGGTGTGGCCGCTGCGACGGAGCACGCCATTGTCCTGCGCATAGAGCGGATTGATATGTCCGGGCCGACCAAATGTCTGCGGGGTCGATGCCGGGTCGGCGAGCGCCCGGATGGTGGCTGCCCGGTCGTGGGTAGAGACACCGGTGGTGCAACCTTCGAGTTTGTCAACGGTCACGGTGAACGGCGTACCCAACACAGAAGTATTGTCCTGCACCTGACGAGGAAGATCCAGTTCGTCGCATCGGCTGATGGTGATAGGCGCACAAAGCACACCACGCGCATGTTTGAGCATGAAGTTCACTTTCTCATCGTCTATTTTCTCGGCGGCGATAATGAGGTCACCCTCATTTTCACGGTCTTCATCATCGACTACGATAACGAATTTCCCTTCTTTAAAGTCTTTTACCGCGTCCTCTACGCTATTGAGTTTATATTCTTCCATTTGTACCTTATTATATATGTTGCTGAAATATCTGAGCGGGATGCCGGTATATGGAGGTTCATTTCGTACAAACCGGCCCCAGTTCTTTAATTCGTTCCGTGATGTTAGCACAGGTTTGGTGAATGAGTTTCAAGTCGCGCAGCAGTCTCAGGCGGAAGCGCCACATGCGCAGATAGAGGAAGAGTCCTACGGGGAGGGCGAAAGCTGCCGTGACATTCATCCACTTGCGCTCGAAAGGCCGCGTGTGCGCCTTAACCGCCATCACGGGATATTGGTTGAGCTCGTGCAGAATCACCTTGTCCTTCGTGTTGGAAAGGTCTTCTATCACGGCCTCCAACTCGTCGTTGATGCGCTCTATCTCGTGGTCGGGGCGGTATCTGAAAAACACCTTGATGATGTTGGGGGCCTGCACCAACCGATGGCTTTGGCTGTAGGCGGCAACATCGTTGCCAATCCGTGTCAGCCGCTCTGCATCGCCGTTGTAGTCGGGGGGCGTGATGATCACCTCTTTTCTGAAAAGGTGACGCTTGATGCGGACGCCCATTATCTTCATGAAGAAATTGCGGTAGAGGTCCATGTTGAACACCATCGAGTCGTTGATGGCTTTGTAGGTGACAAAGGCTGCCAGCGGTATCAGCACTGCCGGGGCCAACCCCTTGCCGAACCATACGGCCCACATGCCTCCACGCGCCATTCTGTAACCGGTGTTGTCGAGAATGTAATACACGATGAACACGAGCACGGAGACGATGACCGGCACTCCCAGTCCGCCTTTCCGGATGATTGCCCCCAAGGGTGCTCCGATGAAGAAGAAGATGAGGCAGGAGAAAGCCAAGGTGAACTTGTTGATGGCCTCTATCTCGTGTTGGCGGATGATGCGGTCTCCGTCGCCTGTTATCATGCCTTTGAAGTCCATGTCGCCCATGTCGCTCTGCACTCTGCTCAAGGCACTGTTCACGGCAGCGAGCTTGCGGTCGGCCGGCAACCGGTTGAACAGGGTATCGGGGTTCTCTGCCTTGCCGTTCTTGAGCAATCTGTCCACGCGCAACGAGTCGGCTTTGCTGATGCTCGCTTTCGCGTAATATATTTGCTGTCCGTCGTTGTAATACACCCGGCCGATGCTGTCGTAGACATGGTTGAGGGAGTCGATGTCACTCTTGATTCTGCCCAGACTCTTGGCCTTGGCATTGTTGGAGAGCGAAGCGGCATCGGTCATGTTGAAGTCGGCATCGAAGTCGAGCACAATCTTCTTCGACGAGAAAGTCTCCCGCCGATAGGGCACCGATGCACTGTTCCCCAATTCCTGCGACTGCATGTTTTCAAACCATTCCCCACTCCACAGTGTCAGCACGAGGTGCTTCTTCTCTGCCGTCGACTGCAACATGCCCGAGTCGGCCAGAATGATGGCCGCATCCTCATAGCTGTTGGTCATCCGGTAGATCATGATTCCGTAGAGTTTGCCCGTCTTCACATTTTTCTTCTGCACATAGAGGTTGCAGTTGGGGATGCCGTCGTAGAAGATACCCTCAGGGATTTCCAGTTCCGGACTCTTCTGCTTCATCGAGATGAGCAGCTGGGTGATCTTCATGTTGGCCTGCGGACCTATGTTGTTTTGGAAATAGAACGAACAGCCCATGACCACCACCGTGATGAAAATCAGCGAGCGGAAGGTCTGCATCAACGAAATGCCTGCGGCCTTGATGGCCGTGAGTTCAGAGCTTTCACCCAGATTTCCGAATGTAATGAGAGAGGAGAGGAGGATGGCCAAGGGCAAGGCCTGCGGCACGAGCATCAGACTCATGTACCAAAAAAACTGGGCCAGCACCTCCATAGAAAGGCCCTTGCCGATGAGCTCGTCGATATACCTCCACAGAAACTGCATCATCAGCACAAACTGGCAGATGAAAAAGGTACCCACAAAGAGCAAGCCAAACTGTTTGGCTATGAAGATATCTAATTTTTTGATGCGGAGCATTCTTGCCTTGTCTCTATCATCTTAACTGTATCAAAGTGCAAAAGTAGCACAAAAAATTCAGATTCTATCCATTATTACAGTTTTTTATCATAAAAGCCACGACAGTAAGTATTTAATAAAATCAACTCTTTTGGGTCGTCATGCGCCCGTTTTTCAAAACGAGGGTCGAAGCTTGGAGTTTCTTGCTGCTGTGGTTGAAGATGACGGCCGGATCGATGCGACGCCCCTTGAAGTGGACTTCAAAGTGCAGATGCTCGGTGGTGGCACGGCCCGTGCGGCCCGTGAGTCCTATCACTTGCCCGGCTTTCACCTTTTGCCCCACCTTCACAAAGTTTCTCGACTGATGGCTGTAAAGGGTCTCAAAGCCGTAGGCATGCTTGATGGTGATGCAGTTGCCATAACCGTAGTGGGCACAAGAGAGGGTGACAACTCCGTCGAAAGCGGCCAAGACTTTGTCGTTGGGACAGGTCTTGATGTCTACGCCGGAATGCTTGCGCTTGCCACCGTATGGACTTATCACATGACTGCCCGGCAACGGATAGGCCCAATGCTCACGGGCTATCTTCTCCAAATCGATTTTAAATTCTTTCGACTGTTCGTAGGTCAGTTCGTCGGACGGGTCGAGACTGGTGGGCGTCTCACACTTACGCTCGGCTGAAGCCTCTTTCTCCCCCACCATGGAAACGGCCACCCGAGAGCCGTTTTTCTTGCAAAGCAGTGTCTGCTTGCGCAACCGATGGCTCTTAATGTCTATCACTGTAGAAGGATTGATGCGCGCGCCATTCACCATGATGGCAAAATCGCAATACGCCCGTCCGCCTTTGCCGCCTACGATGGCTATGGTCTGTCCGGCTTTGACGCTTTGCCCCACTTTGACCAGATTCTGAGCATTGTAGGCATACACCGTCTCAAGCCCGTTGTCGTGACGCACCACAACCACATTGCCATAGTCGGAATGATGTCTGGAGAGACGCACCACGCCATCGAACATGGCTTTTACGGCATCTCCCTCCTTGGTTTCAATGGAGAGGAAGAAGTTGGTTTTCTGTTCAGCCTTTCCCACAGGCAACGGAAAAGAGTAGTCACCGGCACCGACTGTGCCAAATTCAACAGTGAAGGCATCGCTCTTGTCAAACAGTCCGGGAGTGGCAATGCTGATCTGCTGTTGCTCGGCCGCCGTAAACTGGTTGCGGGCCGGTGCAAAAGCCGTTATCGCTACAAAGAGCGCAATGCCTATAAGAAAAAAATGTAGTCGTGGATTTCTCTTCATTATTCAGGGAGATTTAGGGGCATTATCTAAGCACAATGCCGGTATAGATGCGGCCCGACTCGATGCCGAGCCTGCGGGCGGAGAAAAACTCGTCGCAATGGTCGTAAGTGCAAATGCCCGCAGAAAGGATTTGGCGTTCGGGCACTCCTGCCTCCACAAGTTGCAACCGGTTGCATTCCGGCAGATCGATGTGCCACTTGTCATACATCTTGGCAATGCGCTCCATGTCGTTGCCCAACTGTGCAAATTGCTCATAGACCTCTTGCCCCACCTCAAAGTTGGCAAGCGATATGCCCGGGCCAATCACGGCCACAACATCTTGGGGCACCGTCTTGAAACAATGATGCATCTCCACCACCGCCTTGTGGGCTATCTTGTTGAGCGTGCCACGCCAACCGGCATGTACGGCAGCGGCGGCATGGCGGGCCCGATCGTAGAACAAAAGGGGAATGCAGTCGGCCGTGGAGACTCCGATGCAGACTCCCGGCACATCGGTCATCACACAGTCGATGCCTTCGAGCAGCATCTGCCGCACCCTTCCGGGCAAGCCGAAAAACTCCTCGGCTATCATCCGGCTCTCGATGCCGTGGGTCTGGTGAGGGATGATGAGCCGGTCTTCGGCCACGCCAAGCTCCTTGGCAAGCAGTCGGCGATTGGCAGTTACATGTGTTTCGTCATCGCCACAAAAGGCATTGACATTGAATCCGCCATAGCATCCACAGCTCACACCACCTTTACGGGTGGTGGAAAAGGCCGACACACGGTCGGCCACTTCGTAGTATTTCAGGACAGGGGGATTCATCTGCAACTATTCCTCCTCCTCATATTCAAAATCGTCGAGCTCTTCAATGTCTTCCACCTCATCGCTGTCGACAAACAGGATTTCATCTTCTCCTTCGTCTTTCAGCTCGGAAGAAAAACGGCTCATGTCCTTATCGCGATGCACCAATGTGTCTTCAGCCGTTATGTCCTGCAACTTGTTGCTCTCCGAATTGAGTTCGCGCCAAAGCACATCTTTCAGTTCGCTGAGTCCCAAACCGGTAACCGACGAGATGAAAACCACGGGCAGGTCGGTGGGCAAAGTCTCCCGGAGCATCTCGATGAGTTCTTCGTCAAGCAAATCGCACTTGGTCACGGCCAGCACCCGATGCTTGTCGAGCATCTCGGGATTGAACTGCCGAAGCTCGTTGAGCAGCACTTCGTATTCGCGCTTGATGTCGTCCGTGTCACCGGGCACCATGAAGAGCAGCAGCGAGTTGCGCTCAATGTGCCGGAGGAAACGGAGTCCGAGTCCTTTCCCTTCGCTCGCCCCTTCGATGATGCCGGGAATGTCGGCCATCACAAACGACTTTTGGTCGTGATAGCTTACAATGCCCAGACTTGGTTCAAGGGTGGTGAAAGGATAGTTGGCTATCTTTGGCCGGGCACTCGACAAAGCTGAGAGCAAGGTCGACTTGCCGGCATTGGGGAAGCCCACAAGTCCCACATCGGCCAAGAGCTTCAGTTCGAGGATAACGGTCATCTCCTGCATCGGTTCACCGGGCTGCGCATAGCGCGGAGCCTGATTGGTGGAAGTGCGGAACTGGAAATTGCCCAATCCGCCACGACCGCCCTTGAGCAGCATCACCTCCTGTCCGTCGTAGGTGACATCGCACACATACTTACCCGTCTCGGCATTATAGACCACCGTCCCGCACGGCACATCGATGTACATGTCTTTGCCATCGGTGCCGTGGCACTTGTCTCGCCCGCCATTGCCTCCATGCTCGGCATAGACATGCCGCTGGTATTTCAGGTGCAGGAGCGTCCAATAGTTATGGTTGCCGCGCAAGATGACGCTTCCGCCCTTGCCGCCATCGCCACCGTCGGGACCACCGTTGGGATTGTATTTCACATGACGAAGGTGCATAGAGCCTTTACCGCCCTTGCCCGAGCGACAATAAATCTTAACGTAGTCTACAAAGTTACTTTCCATTAGTGAGGTGATGGGGGTTAGGTGATGGGTGTTAGGTGGTGGGTGTTAGGTGATGGGTGATGGGTGATGGGTGATGGGTGTTAATGATTAGTCCTATCAAAAACGAGGAGGAAAGAGATGAGCGACAGCAGCCAAACAGCAATCGCTGCATATCATTAACACCCATCACCTAACACCTAACACCTATCACCTACCACCTCATAAGCCATCCACCACTTCGGCTATGCGGCTGAAGATTTCTTCAACAGTGCCCAAGCCTTCCACATGGTGGTGGATGCCTTCTTTCGTATACCAGTCGATGAGCGGGGAGGTCTGTGTATGATAAACATTGAGACGCTTCTTGATGGTCTCCTCGTTGTCATCGGAGCGGCCGCTCTCCTTACCGCGATTGATGAGTCGGGCCATCAGTTCGTCTTCGGGGACAGAAAGCTCTATCATGGCTGCCACTTTGTGTCCGCGCTCGGCAAGCATCTTCTTCAGGGCCTCAGCTTGGGGAGTGGTACGGGGAAAGCCATCGAATATCACGCCGGCATGTTCTTTGCCAAAACCGTCGTAGACACTGGCCAGAATGTCAACCATCAATTCGTCGGGAATCAGCTGCCCATTGTCAATATAACCTTTGGCCGTCTTGCCAAGTTCCGTTCCGTTCTTGATTTCGTTGCGAAGCACGTTGCCCGTAGAGATGTGACCGAGACCGTATTTCTCAATCAGCTTGTCGCTCTGAGTGCCTTTGCCTGCACCCGGAGCACCGAAAATTACAATATTCTTCATCTTTTACCTTATATATAAAGTATGTGTTTGGATTATGCGTTGCCAACGGGACTGCCCCCTTCCCTCTTGCGCCCTATTCGCTCACGAGCGTGTAGATGTCACGCAAGCCACGCCCCTGCTGGTCGTAGTCAAGGCCGTAGCCGAGGATAAAGTCATTAGGAATATTCATCACCGTGTACTCGATGTCCAAAGGCACCAACAGCTTCTCCGGCTTCACCAGCAATGAGCATATATGGATAGACTCCGGCCTGCAGGCCCGCAGGCTCTCCAGCATGTGCGCCATTGTGAGTCCCGACTCGATAATATCTTCCACGATGATGACCGTCCGCCCGGTGAGGTCGGCATTGATGCCCACCAACTCTTTCACCTTGCCCGTAGAGGCCGTACCCTCGTATGAAGACAACTTCACAAACGAGATTTCACACGGAATGGTGAGCATCCTCATCAAGTCGGCCGCAAAAATAAAAGAGCCGTTCAACACAGCCAACAAGAGCGGGTTCTTGCCCTCCATGTCCTTGTTGATACGGTCGGCAACCACTTTTATTTTCTCCATGATTTCGGCTTCGGGGATAGAAGTCTTGAAGGTCTTGTCCTTTATTCTAATGGTACCCATTGTCCCTCTGATTATTTTTTGGTGGCAAAATTACGAAAAATATGCGTAACTTCAGCCATCGTGGGACAATAAATTCATCTTTTTTACAGAACACCCGTCTCAAACTGAAAGCGGAAATCAGGCGACCAGCATTACCCAACACTACCAAAGTTGGAATCACTTCACTTTTTCGTGGATTTCTTTGTCCGTTTAAAAAAGTTTGCTTAACTTTGCACCGAAATTTAAAGTTTAATAAAAATAAAAGGCTATTTTCATAATAAGTTTAAAGGTTCGAAAGGTATAGGGAGTCTTTTCGCAATCTTTGGCACGAACGACTTACGTAATTTAGAAGAAATTGCTCATTATTATTTAATGGCTATTCTTTACGTTTAGTTATGTGCATCAGTCAGCATCAACGTTTAGACAAAGAATTAGAGAAAGATTAAATTAGTATTCAATTATAAAACTTATTTTATGATGAAAAAAAATCAAGTGAAAGTGGGGAACTACGTTGCACCCCAAATTGAAATTGTCAGTATCGAGACAACTTGCCACATGCTGGACACCTCTTATCCCAGCCAGCACAAGCCCGCAACTCATGGTGGGACTGTGGAAGAGGAAGAAGACCAAGAAGCAAAAAAAGGGATGATATTCGACAGTGGCAAGTCTTCGTTTTGGAATGACTAAATTAAACGACATAAAAAGACAATGAAAATGAAAATAAAAACTTTATCACTTATCGCCACATCTGTCCTATTGGCATTTGCAACAAGCTGCTCCAATGAGGATGTTATCCAGAGCGCAGGAAATGCCGAGAACAAGACTGTCGGCAACAAGGAAGATGCCAACCTGACCACATTTGTGTCAGGCGTGGGCACTCGCACATCAATGGACCCCAACAATGGACATTTCTTTTGGGAAAAGAATGACCGCATCTACGTGAAGGATGATGGCGGTGAGTTCAAACGAAGCAGCAATGCCGTAACAGAAAGCAAGCAGGCTGCTTTCAAGTTTATGATGCCGGGTGTCTATAAAGCCAGCGACAAATACATGGTGTACTATCCCGGAGAGGATGGTAAAAACGACCAAGTGACTATCGATAATGGCCAATATCAGAAATTGCCCAACAACAACAGCCACTTCGGGACTTCCGGCGACTGCGGCATGGCCTACGGCATAAAGTCTCCTAAGAACCAGTTCGACTTCGAACTCGTCCACAAAGCTGCTTATCTTTGCTTCGAGCCCTTCACGAGTCACGAACTTGTGAGCACCTACGTTTCCAGAATAGAGGTGACTTCCGACAATGAGATTGCGGGCAAATACACTCTCACCCTTCATAATTCGGGAGAAACAAAACTTGAGAGAGCAGCCGGGAATCACTACAACTCCATCACACTCAAATTGGGTGCTGACGACGACCATTTTGTTGGATTCGAACTCACAAAGGACAAGAGTTGGAAAGCTTACATGGTGATATACCCGGGCACACACAAGCTCACTATAAAATATCACGTGATAGATACGCAGACAGGAGTGCAAGGAGATATCACCAAGACCCTTAAGTCGCGAGACTACGATGAGAATAACTATTATTACATCAAGTCCACACTTGATGTACAGAAAGTCGACAAGAAGGTGTATCTGTGGGATGCCAAAGAGGACTGTTGGTATGGTTACGCAGATGAGCAGCCGGCACTTCCCAGTGACAAAGGCACTCACTACCCCACAGCGTCGGATCAGTTGCGTTGGCATAGCATGGCCAATGCGAATCTTGAAGGGACAAACGGTGGTTCTCCGGCCGTAAACGAACCAACCAAAAGCTGCCCCAACGTGAACGAGATATTGTGGTATTGCTTCTATAGTGATCCCCATTGGGATACAGAAAAGCTGTGGACTACGCTCAAGCATTTGTATAAAGGCGGTGCATGGCTTCTGAAAAAGGAATATATCAACGGCTTCTCTTCTACAAGCTTTAAGAAGAAGGAGGAGAGCGAAAGTAAGAGGTATGACTACCGTAAAGCCGATAAGGACCATCAAGATCTATTCGGATCAACTTGGAAAGTGAATAATCAAATAAAGTCAATAACGCAAGATCCTATTTCCAAGCAAGATAAAAAGAAATATTTCTTCCTCCCCGCTTTTGAGGGTGTCTGTGGTACCAATGGCGGAGTTGGGAATGAAATAGGTAAAATCAGAGGCGGAGCCGGATATGGCATGGGAAATCAGGGCATGTATTGGACCTCTACTTCTTACAATCTGTACCATGCATCCTATGGTGCATTCCAGTTTGGTATCAAGGCAAGCCACTTCGGCGTATACAGAAGTCTTCGCCAGTGGGCTCTAAAATGCATTCCATTCGAATAACGTCCGGATAGTGAAGGACTTAAAGTTTATTATTCTATAAATGAGCCATCACTAAAAATGTGCTCTCTCGCGGGGACACTCCCACATATAATGTAGGTATCCCTCCAAGACGACAAGGCGCTTCAACGAGAACAATCTCGCTGAAGCGCCTTAATCGTTGCCCTGAGCAGCAGGCTACAGAATAAATGTTAAACTATTTGTTCGCTTTCGGCCTCTCAGATTGAGATATTTGTAACGAATGGGGCATTCATCGCAAATACGCAATTTTAGCGATACCTGTAAGACGCTGACAATCAGCCGTTTGAATATTATTAACATGGAGTCGGTCCCGAAAACGGCCTTGAAAGGGGCCAACCGTAGTTGCAAAAGGGGCACAGTTGCGATGCAACTGTGCCCCTTTCAGCCTTCAAGTGTGGCTCTTTCGCAAGTTCAGTGGGCCCGAAAGAGAAAATCGGCAGACTTTTCCGATGGTTTCAAGCCGGTTTTCCGTTCTGGTTGGAAAATTTTGGCGGATGTGTGTTTGTTGATATTATTCGCCATCCCCCGGAGCCTGCCGTGCGGAGCCCCCTTCACTGTCTGATGCCGGTGTTGTGGCCGACGCATTCAAGGCCTATTCCTCCCAAATGCTTTTTCTATCGGATTCGTCATCCCACCACCCTTTTGCTCCAATGTCTCCTTCGCCTCCGGGCCCAATGCCCGGATGCCCCGGGTCGGTTTCTATGGTGGTATCTGCCAGAAGCATCTCAAGATGGCAGTAAAATACTTCTATTGTGGGAGAGCTATAATATTTTTTCTTTTTCATTACAAACGCTTTATCTGAAAATCACTTTTTTCCCTTCTTGAATAAACACTCCTTTCTGAGGATTCACGACACGAACACCATTCAGATTGTAAATGGCTCCCTGTGGTTGTTCCCGACCATCTTCCGCGCCAAGTGCGTGGATATCCGTCGTCTCGGAGACATTGTCCTCATCATCTATCCTGATGTTGAGCAGTTTAGCTGCAGCACTTTTGGGTATGCGGAGATAGGACTTGAAACGTGGGAACACAACTCCTTCTTGGAGCAGTAGCAGTTTTCCCTTGCTCTTGCTGAATGCAAAATATTGGTATCCGCTTTCATGCACAATGGTTCCTTCTTCCACCGTACCTACCAGCATGTGACTGGCCTTATCGTAACCAAGCATATCGAGAGTGGCCGTGGAATGGGTCTGGTTTTCCGCTATCCGGCAATAGGTGGAAACACTCTCGGCATTTTTGCTCCAAATAAACATACCGACAAATGCAGGAATATGGTAATCATCCACACTTTTTGCCCGGATATAGGAATAGGTGTCATCGTTGGCGTGTGAATAATCGACAAGCAGGTATGGCTTCACATCGTTCTTGCCTTGCCCGGACGGGAACACAACATCAAACGGATAGCATACTGTTGCCCCATGACGATTGGTTGTCTGTGGAATTTGGTAAACGATACGCAGCGAATGCCCGTTTTGCCACTCCCACCTGTAAGTTCCCACTTTGCTCGCCTTCACGAAGATGACCTGAAAGTCATAAAACGGAAAATCCGTCATATTGAGCTTGGCAGGAGTGTCACTAACAAAGTATATTTTCTCCAACTGCCTGCCAGCCTTGAAAGCTTCTGCCCCGATATATTCCACATCGGCCAACACCACGATTTCCTTTATTGTAGACTTGTCCTTAAAAGCGTTGTCCATAATGGTCTTGACTTGATAGACGGTGGAAGCCCAATGCTTGCCACCTATTCCTGTGCGAGCCGGCTCAGTGACGGTCTTGTCAATAATAGTCGAAGTGTGCGTACCCTTAAAATCTATAACGCCTACATCTTCCTTGGAGAGAGGGAAAAACTCAATATCATGATCGTAACCTTCCATTGAGACAAAAGAGGGATGAACATGGTCAAAGACGGTGTCGTAGCCGGCAATGACAGTAGCATGGGCCGCATTCTCATACCAGTTTTTACGAACATAAACTACTATTTTGGCAGGGTCAGAACCATACACAATGGCAGGACTCAGCTCGGGCACATGGTTTTCTCCCATAAATCCGATGGACTTCAATCTGCCACAGTCCGCTATGGCACGTGGAGCAATGCCGGTTACCGACTCCGGGAAAATGATATGCTCTATATTGCTGAGCCCGCAGAGGGCATAGGCATTGACATTCTTGACGCCCGGCAACAAGGTGTATCGGGCACCGGCCTTTTTGCTAGGCAGAGCCACCAACTCGGTCTTGTCCTTACTGTAAAGGGTCCCATCTACAGAAGAATAATAAGCGTTATTTCTATTTACACTGATTGCCTCCAACTTTTCACATCTGCTGAAAGCTCCCTCCCCTATATGGCTAAGAGTTCTGGGTATGCTAACACTTGTAAGTCCTGCCGCATTGGCAAAAGCTCCGGCATTGACAGATTCGGTTCCCTCAGGAATTTGATAGTCCCCAGTCTTGTCCGCCGGATAGGAGACAAGCACCTTTCCATCTTTAGAAAATATCACACCGTCACTACTCGTAGTACAATATTTCCCATCAAGCATCTGTATGCGCTTGCGTATCCAGTTCTCGACATAGTTCATCTCCACATCAAAAGAAAGCGGAATTTCATCAGTGTTATGCCACCGATTCGTCTCCCGCACATCGGCTCCGCTCTCCTTAAAAAGGGTGTGGTAGTCTCTGAAACGCTTCACGAGAGAGTCGGGATTAAAAAACTCAGTGCGCAACTGCGCGTATCGTGCAGCCAGTTCCTGATTCCACTGCTTGAAATTATAAAGGGACAGATAATAATAGAGGCAGCTTTCGCCAACTCCACGTTGCCATAGATAAGTCACATAGTCTTGAGTGGCATCGGCAGTGACCGTTTCTGTCCCATCCCAGAGCATTCCCCACGTTCCATCAAGATCCCATGGGGTAAGGCTAAGTTTCTTCGACTGTGTCTTGTCATAGAGATACAGATACATGTTCTTACCCTGATTGTCCGTCGCAAGCATCAACTCCAAAAAAAGATAGTAATCCCGCCACACAGGGAGATCAAAGTATTCTTCCACGTTGTCCATAAAATTCTTTTGATTTCCCAACGCGACAATATTGATAGCACTGCGCAAAGGCTCCCAGTCCAAGGCATGTCCTTTACTCAAGTCGGGATACTTCAGTTCCCATCCGTCCCATACGTTGGATTTAGGATCTGCCGCCAATACCGTTGTCTTGGGGAACCTCCGGTCTCTGACATAATGCCCCATCAACGTAGAATATGACCATTGCGCCGATTTATAGAGCAAACTCCTGATGTCTTCAGGCTTTCTCCCATCTCCTTGAGATTTGGGTAAATCCAATTGTTTCTCGTCTATCTTTTCTGTGAAACAATAAATCCCTGCATACTCCCCGTTAAGAATCACTTCCACGAATCGTCCACGCGTTCCATTTATCATTTTAGGAGTATAGGCAGCATGATAAGGCTTGGTGGAAAAAGCAAGCCACAGATCTGTAGAAACACGATTGCGCATGCGTGCACGGTCTACAGCCATCGCGTCCAAAATCCAATTGTTATCGGAACGCATACCAAAAAAGGAACGGTTAAGTTTTTTACCTTTGCTGTCTTTCAACTTTACTGCATAAGACTTCTTTGTCATCAGTGCAGCATTAGCGCCACGATGACGAAATTCGGCTGAAAAAAGTTCGGCCACCTGAGTCTCAGGATCAGTTACTCTTATCTTACCCGGTGTATAATACGTTTTTTGGAAATTCTCTCCCGTTATTTCAACTATAGGGAGGAATGTAAAGGTAACCATGGTGGAAGTTATTTCATATCCGTCATACGTGACAGTCAGCTTAACACTCTTTCCCCCTGTAACATTCCCAAAATTAAAATCGTCACCTGGCATAACCTCTTTGCCATCGATTTTCAAAGCCAACCGCCTGCTACTAAATACAGCATCGACTATGGCGACAAAAGCTTTTCCACCTCTAAAAGCTGTCTTCACCGGAAGCAAGTAACCATGTGTAAACTTGTCATACACGGGTTGTACGCCATCAATTTTAATTTCTGTCACATAGAAACTGAAAACGTCGGTCTCCCCAGCGCCGGCTTTCAATACCTTTTCAGATGAAAACACACGTGGAGTTTTAGCATAATCCGAGGTGGCAGTAACCAACAATGGGAAAATTGCCAAAAGCATAAATGGCATAAGCCGTAAACGCAAAATTTTCATTTTACTACAATTCTGTGGATAAATAAACTTGTTAATAGGATAACTCACTAATGAATAAACAGCTGATTGTCAAACAACAAAGTCGTCTTAAAACTCTAATTTTCTGTTGGTGCAAAGAGGAGCATTATCATTGTGCAATGATACTTTCTGCCCCTTTTATGTTACGAGAGCAGCTGCAAAGATACAACAAATTTATAAACAATACAAAAAAGTGCAATAAAATTTCAAATCATCTCGGAAAATATCTGGTAAATAAAAAGAACTTCGTCTCTACCAACTGCAAAACGGCAAACGTGTTGTTAAAAGAAGAAAATGGAACTCCCTACAACTTTTAAAATAAAAAAGTGCTCAATCGGCATAAGATCCCAAGATTATTTGTAATTTTGCCCTTGATATGAAGATTTTCACAAGTGCTCAGATACATGAGCTTGATAAATATACGATCGAACACGAACCGGTGAGTTCCATCAACCTGATGGAGCGGGCGGCCAAGGCACTCACCCACGCCATCACCGAGGACTATTCGACCCGCACACCCGTAGTGGTGTTTGCCGGCCCGGGCAACAACGGGGGCGATGCACTGGCTGTGGCACGCCTGTTGGTGGAAGAGGGATATGATGTGAGCGTGTACCTCTTCAATGTACACAACCATTTATCCGAAGACTGTGCCGCCAACAAGCAGCGGCTCACGGAGATGAAAGGGTTGAAGAAATTCACGGAAGTGACGCTCAATTTCGATCCACCGGAATTGGGGGCCGACACGCTGGTGGTGGACGGACTGTTCGGCAGCGGACTCAACAAACCGCTCGCCGGCGGGTTTGCAGCCATGGTGAAATACATCAACCAGTCACCGGCCCGGGTGGTGAGCATCGACATGCCGTCGGGACTGATGTGTGAGGACAACACGTACAACATACGTCAAAACATTGTCCGGGCCGACCTTACCCTGACTTTGCAACAGAAGAAGCTTGCCATGCTGTTGGCCGACAATCAGCCTTACATCGGTCGGCTACGGGTGCTTGACATCCGGCTCTCGCCGGAATATATCAACAAGACCGAAAGTCAGTACACCCTGCTCGAAGAGAGCGACTTGCGGCCCCGGCTGCTCCATCGCAGCGACTTCGCCCACAAGGGCAGCATGGGCAATGCGCTGCTTGTGGCGGGTAGCTACGGCATGGCAGGGGCAGCAGTGCTTGCAGCCCGGGCCTGTCTGCGGGCAGGAACGGGCAAAGTGACGGTTCACACACCCAAGCGCAACTACGACATCATGCAGATGGCTGTACCCGAGGCAGTGATGCAGATGGATCATGAAGAGACCTACTTCTCCGAGGCGGTGGACACGGAGGATTTCGACGCACTGGGCATCGGACCCGGACTGGGCCAACTCGAGAATACGGCCATCGCTCTCATCGCACAGATTCGTCGGGCCACCTGCCCGCTCGTCATTGATGCCGATGCCATCAACATCCTTGCCAACCACCGCGCCTGGATGCAACAGCTGCCGAGGGACATCATCCTTACACCTCACCCGAAAGAGTTTGACCGCCTCTCGGGAGGGACAAGCAACGGAGACTACGACCGGTTGCACAAAGCCCAGCAGATGGCGGAGCATCTACATGCTTACATCATACTAAAGGGACACTATTCGGCACTTTGCCTGCCCAACGGCCAGGTGGAATTCAACCCCACGGGCAACAGCGGCATGGCAACAGCAGGCAGCGGTGATGTGCTCACGGGCATCATCACAGGGCTGTTGGCACGGGGATACCAGCAGGCAGATGCCTGCCGACTGGGCATGTATCTGCATGGGCTGGCTGGTGACATCGCTGCCCGGGAAAAGGGGAAGGAAAGCCTCATCGCCGGGGATATCATCGACTACCTGCCGCAAGCTTTCCACAGGTTGGAGGATTAAAGGGTAAGCAAGGGCCGGAGACAGGGAGAGAGGGAAAGTCGGAACAGGCGTTCCGACGAACCCAACCCGGAAAACGGGTGGACACACCCCTACTATCAACCTGCCAAGGGCGGGACAGAATGGAGAAAAAAACCGGGGAAATGGGTGAATGGAAACGTAGAAGGCCGACTTGTCTTGCAAGAGAAAAGCCAATGAGGATGAATCGCCCTATACACAACAACACCCCAAAAGCGGGAACCCACAATGATGGATTCCCGCTTTTTATAACTATTATTTTACTAATGAAAACAATATTCAAATCATACCATACCCTCCTCGCACGGTGGCGAGGAAGGCAGAAATATTAGTCGAGCTGTGCGAGTTTGTTGTCGGAGCCCAAAACCTCCTTGATCTTGTGCTCGTAGAGTTCTGTCATGAGGTCGCGAGCAGGGCCGCAATACTTGCGCGGATCGAACTCTCCGGGCTTCTCGGCAAGCACCTTGCGCACAGCAGCGGTGAAGGCAAGACGAGAGTCGGAGTCGATATTGATTTTGCAAACGGCACTCTTGGCAGCCTTGCGGAGCTGCTCCTCGGGGATACCTACGGCATCGGGAAGCTTGCCACCGTACTTGTTGATCATGTCAACATACTCCTGAGGCACGGAAGAAGAACCGTGGAGCACGATGGGGAAGCCGGGCAACTGCACCATGATGGCATCGAGCACATCGAAAGCCAAGGGAGGAGGAACGAGACGGCCGGTCTTCGGGTCGCGCGTACACTGCTCGGGAGTGAACTTATAGGCACCGTGGGAAGTACCAATAGAGATGGCCAAAGAGTCAACACCCGTGCGGCTCACAAAATCGATAACCTCCTCGGGCTTGGTGTAGTGGGACTCTGCTGCTACAACATCATCCTCCACACCGGCCAAAACACCGAGCTCCCCCTCAACGGTCACGTCGAACTGATGAGCATAGTCAACCACCTTCTTGGTCAGGGCGATATTCTCTTCATAAGGCAGGGAAGAACCGTCGATCATCACGGACGAGAAGCCCATGTCCACACAGCTCTTGCAGGTCTCGAAGCTGTCGCCGTGGTCGAGATGGACAACGATCTCGGGATGCTTGCAACCCAATTCTTTAGCATACTCCACAGCACCCTGCGACATGTAGCGCAACAGTGTGGCATTGGCATAGTTGCGGGCCCCCTTCGACACCTGAAGGATCACAGGAGACTTGAGATCGGAAGAGGCCTTGATGATGGCCTGCAACTGCTCCATATTGTTGAAGTTGAATGCCGGAATGGCGTAACCGCCGTTGATGGCTCTCTTGAACATCTCGCGTGTGTTCACGAGACCTAAATCTTTGTAATTAACTGCCATAATTCTATGATTTATTAAAAAATGAATAATTCTCAAACTGCTTAAACTGATTGCAAATTTAACATTTTCTTTTGTCAATGCAAAAAGATAGAATGTTTTTTAATGTTGCAATGAAGTTAAAAAGTTTAATAATCAGCGTTTAACAGTCGGAAGCGGAGGTTTTGCAAAATGCAGTTTGCAAAACCTTTGACAAAGACAAAGAGCCCCCACATTACATTCCCATAAGGGATCGCAGGCATAAAAGCAAACAGGGAGCACACACATGTACTCCCCGAACTGACAGCCTTTTGCTGTAAAAAAATTATTTTTCCGTATCGATCATTTTCCAAATGCCTGCAGCCAAAGCACCACCGGCAAACGGACCAACGATGAAAATCCACAGGTTGGCCAATGCCGTGCCGCCTTGGAAGAGGGCCGGACCGATGGAACGTGCCGGATTGACGGATGTACCGGTATAGCGGATGCAAGCCAAATGGATGAGCACCAATGCAAGACCGATGGCCAAACCGGCAAAGTTGTTGGTAGCTCCATTGGTCTTGGCAGTTGCACCAAGCACCACGAGTACAAACACGCAGGTGAAGAAAATCTCAGCCAAAAGACCTCCCAAGACGGGAATTGTGCCGGCACCGTTGGCCTGCAGGTCGTTGGCTCCCGTACCGCTAAGCCCGGCAGCTGAGGTCAGCACAAAGAGGATGAACGAACCAATGACGGCCCCGATGACCTGAAACACCATGTACATACCTGCCTCCTTGGCCTGCATACGACCGCAGAGAAGACAACCGAGCGTGATGGCGGGATTGATGTGGCAACCGGAGATGCCACCGATCGTATAGGCCATAGCCACCACAGAGAGGCCGAAGGCCATGGCTGTACCTATCACCGTCTCGGGATCACCATTGTTGCAACCCAGGCTCACGGCCACGCCGCAGCCCATTAACACCAGCACCATCGTGCCGATCATTTCTGCTAAATACTTTTTCATAACTTTCTTATTGTTTTAAATATGTGTGTCAACCTGTTTGTTCCATCAAAGAAGCTCTCACGAAAGATAACGTAAAGACAGACAATTTATTTTAATTCGTTTTTCTTCCTTCGCTGATGCGACTTCCACCTCGCCCGGACGCAACAGGGCCGGCACCGACATAAGCGTGTCGATGGGCTGCCCACCATTCACAACGGGCCATTCGCCCGCTTTCCATTCCACCGGTGCCAAGAAAGTCTCCCGCCCCAAATGATGGTAAGCCCCTCCAAAGTTGCGATAGGCCAGAAACACCAACCACCAACTAGCGTCTGCGGCCTGCATCAAAGCATCACCACGCCCTCCTGTTTCTTGCCGTCCATCATGATTTTCAGCGGATGGTCGAAGCGCACATGCCGCACATATTCGGTCTCTTCCACGGCGGGCATACTGTCGAGCAAATCCTTGCGAATGAGCCCGCCGTCGGGCGCATTGGTATCTATCGTGAAATAGCCCACGCCAAACGAGGTGAGGTTTTGGAAGAAGTGCGTGCCTTGACTCGGATCCACCCGATAGTTTTTCAACGCCACTTCGACTATCACTCTGGCTGCACTGATGTGGGGCCACTTCACAGGCACACCGAGATAGTGGTCACTGGAGCCCCACCGGCCGGGCCCCACAAGCACGTAACTGCGGCCCTCGGCAAGGAACTTGCGGTTGATGCGCTCGATGTCGTCGGCCACATAAAAATTGTTCATGGCCGAGAAACTGTCGTCGTATTTCACATACAACACATCGCAAACCTCCTCGCTGATGCCGTGGCCCAACGAGGTGTGGGAGCGCAACAGACAATGCGCGTCGGGCACGGAAGCCACATCTTCGTCGAGCATCTGCTTGGAGTCGACAATGGGACGGATCTGCAACAGATACAGTTCGGCCGTCCTGTCGTCATGGATGTTGCACGCCAGTTCTATCTCCACCGGGCGGCGCATGGCCTCGGCCCCCAGTTTCATCGACATGCGCAGCACCTCGGGCAGGGGAATGATGCCCTGCTGAAGCACTCCTGCAAAGGAGATAATCTTGCGCCCGCCGTCGTAGAGGCCGTCGCGAATCACCTGATCGTAGGGGTCGAACGTGGAAGCGATGTACCGCAGCGACCCGTCTTTGTCGGCCTCCTTCACCTTGAGCTTGAGGATGTTGAAACCGTCGTCCACCGAGAAGTCCTCGTCCACATGCTTCAGGTCGAGGGCGTAAAACTGCGTCTGGGTCTCACGCAGGGCTATCTCCATCTCGCTCATCTGCAACACCTGGTCGGGATGATAGGGTGAAACGCGGAGCGTCTGCCCGCCGTCGACGATGTACTTACCGAGTCCGAGGGCCAGCGAGGCAATGCCTTCCTCGGCCGTCTCGTCACCGATGGGATAGTAGTTGAGCGAGCGCAGCACACCGCTCATGTTGGGATAGTAGTGGTCGCCATACTCCTTGCCCACCACCTCTTGCAATATCACAGCCATCTTTTCCTGGTCGATGACATTGCTCGTGGCCGTCATGTAAGCCTTGGAGTCACGATAGTAGACCGAGGCATAGACACCCTTGATGGCACTGGCCAACATGCGCAACATGGCGTAGCGGTCGTTGAGGTAGGGTATCATGTAGGTGCTGTAGATGCCGGCAAACGGCTGATAGTGACTGTCTTCGAGCAACGAACTCGACCGGATGGCTATCGGACTGCGCGTGGCTTCGAAAAACGTGAAGAAGTCGGCAATGAGCGAGTCGGGCAACTGCGCCCGGAGAAAGTGGCGCAATATCTCGTCGTCGCTCGCATCGCTCAGGGCGATGGAATAGAGGTTGTTCTTCTCCATGAACTCATCGAAGAGGTCGGTACAGAGCACGAGTGTCTTGGGGATCTGCACTTTCACGTTTTCATAGCGGTTGAACTCGGGGTGCAGCTTGATCACATTGTCGAGAAAGGCCAGTCCGCGCCCCTTGCCGCCCAACGAGCCTTCGCCGATGCGGGCAAAATGGGCGTAGCGGTCGAACTTCATGCGGTCGAACACGGCCACCACACCGATGTTTTTCATGTGCCGGTATTGCACGATAGCGTCGAAGATGATCTGCCTGTGGGCATCGACATCCTGCAACTTGTGCCATGTCACGTTTTTCAAGAAAGCCGACACGGGGAAAATGGCCCGCGCACAGAGCCAACGGCTCATGTGATTGCGGCTCACGTGGTAGAGCATCGAGTCGTTGGGTATCTTGAAGATGTTGTCCTGCAACTCTTTGAGCGTGCCCACCCTCGCCACTTCCTCGTGGGTCTTGGGGTCGCGGAAGATAAAGTCGCCGAATCCCATGTGTTCTTCCATGAGACGGCGTAGGTCGCGGTTCATCGTCTTTGAGTTCTTGTCCACATAGCGGAATCCCTCCGCCTCAGCTTTGGTGCGGTTTTCCGTCTCGGCACTTTCGAGGATGAGCGGCACATACTCGTCTTGTGCGCGGATGGTGCGCAGCAGCTTGAGACCGGCCTCGGGGTCTTTGTCTTCGGCCTTAGGCGAGGGATTGGCGACGGGAGTCAACGGGAAGCGGGCATCGCTGATCACGCCCAGCGTGTTGTCCTTATACCTATTATATAAGGTGATGGCTTCCTCATAGGTACGAGCCAGCACCACCTTGGGCCGTCCGCGCATACGCATAGTTGCCGAATGGCGGTTGAGGGCTTCCTTGGAGAAACTTTTGCTCTGCACGAGCAGGAAGTTGTAGAGGTTGGGCAGAATGGAACTGTAGAAGCGTATGGAGTCTTCCACAAGCAGAATCATCTGCACCCCACCCTCCCTGATGTCGTGCTCAAGATTCATCTTGTCTTCGATGAGCTTGATGATGGAGAGAATGAGGTTGGTATTGCCCAACCAACAGAACACGTAGTCGAAGATAGAGAGGTCTTCATCTTGCATACGGCGGGTGATGCCGTGGGAAAACGGCGTGAGCACCACGCAGTGAATGTCGGGGAAGTCGGCCTTAATGGAGCGGGCCACGGAGAACGCATCGTTGTCGGCATTGCCGGGCATACAGATCACCAAGTCCACATTGGTGGTTTCAAGCACCTTGGCCGCCTCCTCGGTTGTCGACACTTGGGTGAACGTGGGAGGATAGCGCAGGCCGAGTTCGGTGTATTCGTTGTATATTTTTTCCTCCACGCGCCCGTCGTCTTCGAGCATGAAAGCGTCGTAGGGATTGGCCACGATGAGCACATTGTAGATGCGGCGTCTCATTAAGTTGATGAACGTCACGTCTTTCAGATAAAACTTGTTCCACTCCTGTGGTATTTTCGTTTCCATGGGCTGTAGTTTCATTTGTCATTGAACCTGCGCGCATGGGAGAGCGTGCAGTATTCTTCGCAAAGATAGTGCAAATGAGTGAAAATACAAAATGAACCCCATTCATTTTTATTTTCCGAATGCAGCCTTATCTTATGAAAAGATAGTGCAAATGAGTGAAAATACAAAATGAACCCCATTCATTTTTATTTTCCGAATGCAAGGCCCCGTATACGAATCTCACAAAGAGAGGTGTAGGGGCAATTATCAATAACAGACAATTCATTACCACCAAACATCTATCACCTACCACCTATTTCAAAAAGTCAACACTTTTCACACCCCATTTGCATTTGGGCCACATTTTTATTATCTTTGCACCGGCAAAGGAAGGGCGCACACCCTTCCTTTTTTTATTCCATCGGTCGAAAGGCCTCTAACTACGGCCCTTCAATGCTCCAAAAGAGGCTCTTTGAACTTCTGACTACGGCCCTTTCGGCTTTTCACGGTGGCTCTTTCGCAACTTCAAAGGGCTGTAGTGGGCAAACATTTCCGTTTTTTCAAGCATTTCACGACAGCAGTCGCACATTCCCATCCATTCCCGTCCATTCGACGTTTCAAATATTTTCATTTTCTTGCTTGGTTTTTCACTATACACTTTCCGGACGGCTTCAGCCGCCCTAAATTCCTGCCGAGCACGGTTTTCAAAGCCCCACCGACATCGCAGTTGCAATAGCAGCCCCCCCATCTGCGGCATACGAAAAAAATGCAAAAGGAAAGCAGGGAATGGATTTTTAACAGTTATTACTTGGAACTTTCATATAAAAAGAATATATTTGCGCTATCAAGATATACATTTTGACACACTTTACCTAAACATAAAAATATTACTACTATGGAAGTTTCAAGAATCATGCAGGATTTGGAGCGCAAGCATCCGGGAGAATCAGAGTATCTACAGGCCGTCAAGGAAGTACTGATTTCAGTTCAAGACATATACAACCGACATCCCGAATTTGAGAAAGCCAAACTCATTGAGCGTCTTGTGGAACCGGAACGGGTGATCACATTTCGCGTGCCGTGGACAGACGACAAGGGAGAGGTGCATGTAAACATCGGCTATCGGGTGCAGTTCAACAGTGCCATTGGCCCTTACAAGGGCGGCCTGCGCTTCCATCCCTCGGTGAATCTGAGCATCTTGAAATTCTTGGGCTTCGAACAAACTTTCAAAAACGCACTCACCACGCTGCCTATGGGTGGCGGCAAGGGAGGAAGCGACTTCTCTATACGCGGACGGTCGGATGCAGAGGTGATGCGCTTCTGTCAGGCATTCATGACCGAACTCTATCGCCACATCGGCCCCGACGAGGATGTGCCGGCCGGCGATATCGGTGTGGGTGGCCGGGAAATAGGCTACTTGTTTGGCATGTACAAGAAACTCACCCACCGTTTCGAGGGAGTGCTTACGGGCAAGGGCATGGAGTATGGAGGCTCACGCATCCGTCCGGAGGCCACAGGCTATGGGGCACTCTACTTCGTCAACCAGATGTTGCAGACACGTGACATCGCCATCAAGGGCAAGACCATCGCCATCAGCGGATTCGGAAATGTGGCTTGGGGAGCTGCCAAGAAGGCGACGGAACTGGGCGGCAAGGTGATCACAATTTCAGGCCCCGACGGATATATCTACGACCCGGCCGGACTCGACGACGAGAAAATAGCCTACATGCTGGAGTTGCGCGCCAGTGGCAACGACATTTGCCAACCCTACGAGGAGGAATTCGGTGGCTCGAAATTCTTTGCCAACCGCAAACCGTGGGAACAGAAAGCTGACATCTATCTCACCTGCGCCACTCAAAACGAACTCAACGGAGAAGATGCCGACAAGATATTGGCCCATCAACCTTGCTGTGTGGCTGAGGTGAGCAACATGGGATGCACGGCCGAAGCGGTGGAGAAGTTTGTCACCTCAAAGACGCTCTTTGCTCCGGGCAAGGCAGTGAATGCCGGAGGAGTAGCTACATCGGGACTGGAAATGACGCAAAACTCCATCCGACTGTCGTGGAGCGAAAAGGAGGTGGACGAAAATCTGCATAAAATCATGCACTCCATCCATGAACAGTGCGTGAAATATGGCACCGAGGCCGACGGCTACATAGACTATGTAAAGGGGGCCAACGTGGCAGGATTCATGAAAGTGGCCAATGCCATGATGGCACAGGGCATCGTGTAACACACCCTCGCCCCCACTCCGCTTTCCTCTCCGGGACAGGAGAGAAAGCGGGGTTGCAACTGAATAAACCAACATTAACGGATAGTGAATATAAGAAACAGCATTTTAGCAATCATAACCCTTTTGAGCTTTACCGTTCTGCATGCCCAGCAGCAGAGCGGTAGAGCTTCGTATTATTCCAAACGGGCCACAGGCTCACGCACGGCGAGCGGTGAACGGCTGCACCACGACAGCCTGACCTGTGCTCATCGTTCCTACCCGTTCGGTACAATGCTCAAAGTAACCAACCTGCTCAACGACAAGTCGGTGGTGGTAAGGGTCACCGACCGGGGGCCTTTCGGCCGGGGACGAGTCATCGACCTCTCGTGGGCGGCCGCACAGGAAATAGGAATGCTTGCGCAGGGGATCGCATCGGTGAAAGTGGAAGTGGTGGGAGAAGGGGGAGTCCCATTCAAACCAAAAGAGGAGTTTGATTTTCCGGAGATAAACTTTGAGGTGGCCGATGTCGGTTATAGCTTCATCGATGCATGGAAAAAAAAGGATGTGGAACCGGCTAAAATCCCGGAGACTCGGGCACAACACCCGAATGGGACGGCCAAGGCGCACAAGCCGGAGCAACAGCCCAACAGGGAAACGGCTGCCAAAAGGCCGGCCGGAACAGCTGCCAAACCGTCTCAGCCTGCAAACGCTAAGCCTTCACAATCAACAAATGCCAAGTCTCCACAGTCGGTGAATACCAAGAAAAAGGAGCCGGCCGTCAAAGAGAAGAAAGGCAACTCGTGGAGTGATATATTCGACAAATTAAAAGACTGGTAAACACTCGCATTCACCGACACGTGTTTGCTTCTTTTCGGCGAATTGTGCGGATTATACGAATTTATCCTTACCATCTCATTCGCACAATTCGTTCAATTCGCCGAAAAATATATGGCAACAACCAAGTCGTCTACACGTTCAGTCGCACAGATTGATTTGCCACAAGCAGCTTACCTGCGGGTTGGGATATTAAACTCGCTGACTTTGGAGATGGCCTTATTGCCCAATATGACGGAAGCACAGAATTTGGCACTTCCGTCTTTCAATTTGCCGTCAGATTTAATAAGGGCCGTGTAGCGAATGCCTTTGCCGGGCTCAATCTTCTCCACATGAATGCTTGGGGAGATATAGATATGGCGGTTACCCGTGGCCTCAATCACTGTGGGCACGACATCATAGACCGTCTTGTCGCCCCGATTCATAATCTCGAATATCAGTTTGCAAACCTCATTGCGATTGAGTTCGCCGTTCTGGTTGTCATCAACAAAACGGGCGTTGATGATTTCTATGGTAGGCGTGTAAGTATAGCCGCCCGTTATTTTCTCTGCATTCGACGCATCGGGATAGGTGGTGACAGGTTGCCCGGCACTGTAATCGCCCGTATAGTCGGATCCGTTGAAGTCGTAAATACGGTCATCGCCGCTATTGGTGGCGTCAAAACCGCTGTCGGTGGTATCGTAACTGCTACCGGAGTTGGCACTTTGCCCATAGCCGTAACTTTCATATTGATCACCTTCCACAGCAGAAGACTGCCGGCGTTCTTGCCGCTGGCGTTCACGCTCCGCCCTGTCGCGCCTGTATTGCTCCAAATCCTCTTGACGCTTCTGATCGGCTGCAGTGCCGATGGCACCGCCAATGACGGCTCCTCCGGCCATGCCGACAATCGTTCCGACATCAGACCCTCGTGGCCCACCGGCAATGCCACCGATGGCCGATCCAAGCACAGATCCGAGCGAACCGCCGGCCCACGCTCCTGTCCCTGCGTATGTTCCGCAACCGCTCAGCATCATAGCTGCACAAACTGTCACTATCACAACCTTTTTCATATCGTGTTCGTTTTACTTGTCCCAATACTTCACAGAGCAAAAATAACTATTTCCGGGCACTCCTCCTGCATCTTTTCCCTAAATAGAGATAGGGATTTCCCTAAATTTGCCTAACTTTGCATAGGATGTCGGCATGTTGCCTGACACTCTAAAACGATAAGGAACAGCGGACAATGCACATTCAAAAACATAAGATTGCAGTAGTGGGCACAGCGATTGCAGCAATCGCCATCCTTACCGGCCTTTTCTCTTACCGAAATCCCACAAGGGGAAATACGTATAAAACAATCAAACGGACAATGGACAGAAAACTATTTCTATGCTCATCGTTTGCCGATGTAGCCACACTCTTTCCCACTTTCGCCGGGGAAGATATGAAAGGAAAATCTGTGGCATTTATCCCCACAGCAAGCATTCACGAAGAATACAGGCAATACGTGGAAGACGGGCGGAGAACACTGAGCGGATACGGTCTGAAAATAGTGGATTTAGAGATAAGCCAAATGCCTGAAAAGGAGATTGCCCATGCGTTGGAAGCATGCGACTATATCTACGTTTCCGGAGGAAACACATTTTTTCTCCTTCAGGAACTCCGAAAGAAAAAAGCAGACCAGCTCATAATCCGAGAGATTGAAAAAGGAAAAACATATATCGGAGAATCGGCAGGCACCATGATTATGGCACCGGATATAAAGTATGCCAAAGAGATGGATAACCACTTGAGTTTAACTCCCGGTTTCTGTGACTTTACAGCTTTGGGGCTTATCAACTTTTACCCGGTTGTACACTACAATAGTTTCCCATTTGAAAGGGAAACGAAAAGTATTATACGAAAATACACCGATCTGGAGTTAGTGCCCATCAGCAATGAACAGGCAATAGAGGTTATCGGAGAAAGCATAAAGGTGGAAACGAAGTAGGTTCCTTGATGGACCCTTCAACAAGAGACAACAAGTTTCCTGTCATGCTGTCATTTTCGGAAGCTGCATAAACTTGTGAATAACAAACTAATACAAACCAATGACAGCATGACAGAAAAAACAGCAAACTGAATTTTGTATGTATTTGTCGTCCACACTACCACGGATGCGCAGAAAACGATTCTATCCGTTAGGGGAATTTCTAACATCCCGAAAGGGGAATACATTTGACATCATTGTACGGTCGGCAAAGATTTGACAGAAGCACCCAAAACAGCACGCCACCGAGAAAGCCTTAAAGGAGCCCGAACAAAAAAGCGCCTCCATCCTTGCGGATGAAAGCGCCTATGTAGGAATAAAAATAATCTCTCGATTATTCGGCCTTTGCTTCTTCAGCAGCAGGTGCCTCCGTTGCGGGAGCCTCTGCTACAGGAGCTTCTGCTGCTTCAACAGCATCTGCTTTAGGAGCGGCCTTGCGGCTACGACGTGTCTTCTTAGCTGCGGTCTTGGTCTTGGCCATGTTCTCATCGAAGTCTACAAGCTCGATAAAAGCAATGGGAGCAGCGTCACCTTTACGGATGCCAAGTTTGATCACACGTGTGTAACCACCTGGACGATCAGCCACCTTCTCGGCAACAACCTTGAACAGCTCTGTAACAGCATACTTGTTCTGAAGATAACGGAAAACCACACGACGAGAGGTGGTGGTATCGCTCTTGGAACGAGTGATCAGCGGTTCCACATACTTTTTCAAGGCCTTGGCCTTTGCGAGAGTCGTAGTGATTCTTTTGCGCATGATCAGACTGATGGCCATGTTAGCAAGCATGGCATCACGATGAGATGCGGTACGGCTCAGATGGTTGAATTTCTTATTATGTCTCATTATTGTTTTTTACTTTTGTGGACGAGTCTACAGATATTATTCTCTGTCCAGTTTATACTTTGATATATCGGTTCCAAACGAAAGATTCAGACCCTCAAGCAAATCATCAAGCTCTGAGAGCGATTTCTTACCAAAGTTGCGGAACTTCAAGAGATCAGTCTTATTATACTGCACCAAGTCTCCAAGTGTCTCTACATCAGCTGCCTTCAAGCAGTTGAGGGCGCGAACACTAAGATTCATGTCAACGAGACGGGTCTTAAGCAGTTGGCGCATGTGCAACACCTCTTCATCAAATTCTTGATTGTTGTCCTGATCGGGATTCTCAAGGGTGATCTTCTCGTCGGAGAACAACATGAAGTGATAAATGAGAGTTTTGGCTGCCTCTTTCAGTGCATCCTTCGGGTGAATGGAACCATCCGTCGTTACTTCGATGACCAACTTGTCATAGTCGGTCTTCTGCTCTACGCGGTAGGGTTCTACGGCATATTTCACATTACGGATAGGGGTGTAGATGGAATCGATTGGGAGTACATTAACATCTGTGCAGAACTCACGATTCTCTTCAGCAGGCACATAGCCGCGCCCTTTGTTGATATTCAGATCAATCTGCATAGAAGCCTTCGTATCTAAATGACAAATCACCAAATCAGGGTTTAACACTTCAAATCCAGTCAGATACTTACCTATATCACCTGCTTTGAATTCCTCCAAAGGACGAAATTCGAACTTACCGAACTTGTCATTTGCCTCCAACATTACTACCTTATCAGGTTTTTGAAATGCTAATATCGCCATTAATTTAATGATTATTTAGAGTACAACTCAACGATTAACTGCTCCTTGATGTTTTCGGGGATGTCGGCGCGCTCGGGCTTGTGCAAGAATTTACCGCTCTTAGTATTCTGATCCCATTCGAGCCAAGGATACTTGCTGTGGTTGAAACCAGCCAGTGCAGCCTCGATAACTTCAAGAGACTTGGCCTTCTCACGAACACCAACAACCTGACCAGCCTTAACGGAATAGGAAGGAATGCTCACAACCTTACCGTCAACGACAATGTGCTTGTGACCCACCAACTGACGGGCAGCTGCACGTGTCGGAGCAATGCCAAGACGGAACACTACGTTGTCAAGACGGCACTCAAGATTCTGAAGCAGAACCTCACCGGTGATGCCATCGGCCTTGGCGGCTTTATCAAACATATTACGGAACTGGCGCTCAAGCACACCGTAGGTGTACTTGGCCTTTTGCTTCTCTGCCAACATGACACCGTACTCAGACACCTTTCTGCGACGGTTATTGCCATGCTGTCCAGGAGGGAAGTTTCTCTTGGACAAAACTTTGTCTGCACCGAAGATGGGTTCACCAAAACGGCGTGCAATTTTAGATTTCGGACCTATATACTTAGCCATAATATAAAAAATGTTCTTTGTTTTTGATTCAACCTATAAAATCCTATATGAACTTTATAAGATTCTATAAATTAAACTCTACGACGCTTGGGGGGACGACAACCGTTGTGTGGAAGCGGAGTAACATCAATGATTTCCGTCACTTCAATACCTGCTGTATGCACGGCACGAATGGCAGACTCACGACCATTACCCGGCCCCTTAACGTATGCTTTAACCTTGCGGAGACCGAGATCGAAAGCCACTTTAGCACAATCCTCTGCGGCCATCTGAGCTGCATAGGGAGTATTCTTCTTGGAACCACGGAATCCCATCTTGCCGGCAGATGACCAGGAAATAACCTGACCTTCGTTATTAGCAAGAGAAACGATAATATTATTGAAAGAACTGTGAACATGGAGCTGACCAAGGGCCTCTACACGCACATTTCTCTTCTTAGATGTTGCTTTTGTCTTTGCCATAATTAATTTCCTCCTTCAAAATTACTTAGTAGCCTTCTTCTTATTAGCAACAGTCTTCTTCCTACCCTTACGGGTACGAGCGTTATTCTTAGTACTCTGACCACGAACAGGAAGACCATTACGATGTCTAACTCCACGATAGCAACCAATATCCATCAGTCGCTTGATGTTCATTTGGATCTCAGAACGAAGATCACCTTCCACTTTGAACTCAGCGCCGATAATTTCACGGATTTTGGCAGCCTGATCGTCAGTCCATTCGCTGACCTTCAAGTCGCGGCTCACGCCGGCCTTATCCAATATCTTTGCTGAACTACTTCGACCGATACCATAGATATAGGTCAATGCGATTTCGCCACGCTTGTTTTGGGGCAAATCTACTCCAACAATTCTTATTGCCATTTGTTGATTGAATTAAATAAATTAAGTTACTTTCTCGTTAAAGAACGTGCAAAATTACGAATAATCTTTGAGCTATCCGCTGATTTACATATCTTTAACATTAACCCTGACGCAGTTTGAATTTAGGGTTTTTCTTGTTGATAACGAACAAGCGGCCTTTACGACGAACGATCTGGCAGTCGGGTGTACGTTTCTTTAATGATGCTCTTGTCTTCATTTTCTTTATATGGATTTGAAAAATGCTCTACGCAAATACGTTTTACTTGTATCTGAAAACTATTCTGCCCTTGGTCAAGTCGTATGGACTCATCTCTACCTTCACTTTGTCACCGGGAAGTATCTTGATATAGTGCATTCTCATCTTACCGGAAATGTGGGCGATGATCTGCACACCGTTTTCAAGTTCCACCCGGAACATGGCGTTAGAGAGTGATTCTACGATCGTACCGTCTTGCTCGATAGCGGATTGTTTTGCCATAATTAATATATTTGTCCTTCTAAATGTTCTATTTCTTCAAATGTCGATAAAATCTCAGCCTTTCCTCTACGGATAGCAATGGCATGCTCGAAATGGGCAGCAGGTTTACGATCTCTCGTAACAATACTCCATTTATCGGGAAGCATCCATATCTGCCGATCGCCCAATGTGACCATTGGCTCAATGGCGATACACATACCGGCTTTCAACATTACACCGTTTCCACGACGCCCGTAATTGGGAATCTGGGGTGGTTCGTGCATCTCACGTCCTATACCATGACCGGTCAGTTCGCGTACGATTCCGTAACCTTGCGTCTCACAATGCTGTTGTACTGCAGCCCCAATATCACCAATATGTTTTCCTGCAACAGCCTGCTCAATACCGATATAAAGAGACTCTTTGGTCGTCTTGAGCAGTTGCTTCACTTCCGGACTGACCTCGCCCACACAAAACGTATAGGCACTGTCACCATTGAATCCGTCAAGAAGTGTACCGCAGTCAATGGATATAATATCACCATCTTTCAGTACAACTTCATCACTAGGAACTCCATGAACCACCACGTCATTGACCGATGTGCAGATAGAGGCGGGAAAAGGCTCTCCGTATGGATTGGGGAAATTCTTGAACGTCGGGATTGCTCCGTGGTCAAGAATGAACTCTTCTGCAATCTTATCCAACTGCAAAGTCGTAACCCCAGGTCTGATATGCTTGCCTAATTCCGCAAGGGTCGAACCAACGAGTTGGTTCGCCTTGCGCATTAGTTCTATTTCATCTTCAGTTTTGAGAAATATCTTCATTCCAAAGATTAATATGCAGAAACACCACCTTGACGAGTATGACCTGAATTGAGCAGACCGTCATAGTGACGCATCAGCAAATGGCTTTCTATCTGTTGTAGCGTATCAATGACGACACCTACAAGGATCAGAAGCGAGGTGCCTCCGAAGAACTGGGAGAAAGCCTGCTGTACATTGAGCAAACCTGCGAGTGCAGGCATAATGGCGATAAACGCAATAAACAGAGAACCTGGAAAAGTTATACGAGACATCACGGTGTCAATATACTCAGCTGTATCCTTTCCCGGCTTAACGCCCGGAATGAAACCGTTGTTACGCTTCATATCTTCAGCCATCTGAGTGGGGTTGAGCGTGATTGCCGTATAGAAATATGTGAAGGCTATCACCAAGAGCACATAAATCGAATTGTACAACAAACTGCGGTTATCCATCAGATCCTGCACCCACCAAGAAGCATGCTCCGGATTATACCTTACGATAGCCAAAGGGATGAACATCAAGGCCTGGGCGAAAATGATAGGCATCACATTGGCTGCGAAGAGCTTCAAGGGGATATACTGGCGAGCACCACCATACTGCTTGTTGCCAACCAGACGCTTTGCATACTGAACGGGAACCTTGCGAGTACCTTGCACCAACAAAATTGATGCACATACAACCAAGTAGAGGATAAGGAGTTCTACAATGAACATGATCATACCACCACCGGAAATAGCCTGCAAACGCGATGTGGCTTCTTGAATGAAAGCCTGTGGCAGACGTGCGATGATACCAATCATAATGATCAAAGAGATACCATTACCCACCCCCTTATCAGTAATGCGCTCACCTAACCAAAGGATGAACATACTTCCTGCGGCAAGAATGATTGTGGCGGGAATCATAAACTGCGACCAAGATATGCCCGAAGCAAGGGCATTACTGGCCTGCATCTTAAGATTCAGCAAATAAGAAGGAGCCTGGAACAACAAGATAGCTACCGTGAGCCAACGGGTGTACCAGTTGATCTTCTTACGTCCACTCTCACCGTCACGCTGCATCTTTTGAAAATAAGGCACAGCAATGGCAAGAAGCTGCATAACGATAGAAGCTGAGATGTAAGGCATGATTCCCAATGCGAATATAGACGCATTGGAAAATGCTCCACCGGAGAACATGTCCAAAAGCGACATGAGGCCGCCTGAGGTTTGCGACTGCAACTTTTCCAACATGCTCGGATTAATACCCGGAAGTACTATAAACGAGCCAAAACGGTAAATAGCCGTAAAGAGGATGGTGATGAGGAGTCGCTGACGCAAATCCTCAACCTTCCAACAGTTCTTCAGTGTCTCAAAAAACTTTTTCATTTCTTAGATTATTGTTGCGTTACCACCTACTGCCTTGATTGCTTCTTCGGCAGTCTTAGAGAAAGCGTTAGCTTCAACTTCAAGTTTTACCTTCAGTTGTCCCATACCGAGAATCTTCACAAGTTCCTTGCCGTTAGTCAATCCGGCTTCTTTGAGTTCTGCTATGCCAATCTTTGTGAGATTCTGCTGCTCAGCAAGTTTCTGAAGAGTGGAAAGGTTTACTACGAAATATTCCTTATGGTTGATATTCTTGAAACCGAACTTCGGAACACGACGCTGGAGCGGCATCTGACCACCTTCGAAACCAATCTTTCTCTTATAACCAGAACGAGCCTTGGCACCTTTGTGTCCACGGGTAGAAGTACCACCGAGTCCGGAACCCGGACCACGGCCGATACGACGACGTGAATGTGTTGAGCCCGCAGCTGGTTTCAAATTACTTAATTTCATAATTGCGACTAATTTACTAATTAATTATTCAACTACCTTTACCAGATGATGAACCTTACGGATCATACCACGGTTGCTTGGAGTATCTTCAACTTCAACAACCTGAGAGATCTTGTGGAGACCCAATGACTGAAGCGTGCGCTTCTGATCAATGGGAGCACCAATCTTACTCTTAATCTGCTTGATTTTAATTGTTGCCATTGCTGTCTTCTCCTTAATTAACCGTTAAATACTTTATCCATGCTGATACCGCGCTCGCCGGCAACAGTGTAGGCATCACGCATCTCAGCCAAAGCTGCGATAGTCGCCTTTACCAAGTTGTGAGCATTGGAAGAGCCCTTGGATTTTGCAATCACGTCTTTGACACCCACACTCTCCAAAACGGCACGCATAGCACCACCGGCCTTCAGACCAGTACCGGCAGCAGCCGGCTTCAGGAGAACCTGGGCACCACCGAAACTCACCTCTACCTCGTGGGGGATAGTACCTTTCAGTACGGGAACCTTCACGAGATTCTTCTTGGCGGCCTCAGTACCCTTGGTGATGGCTGCTGTCACCTCACCGGCCTTTCCAAGACCGTATCCAATAACGCCATTACCGTCACCAACAACGACGATAGCAGCAAATGTGAAAGTACGACCACCCTTTGTAACCTTGGTCACGCGGTTGATAGCAACCAGATGGTCTTTCAGTTCAACGTCACTATTTACTTTTACTTTATTCATTGCCATAATCGTTTAAAATTTAAGACCACCTTCACGGGCTGCATCGGCCAAAGCCTGGACGCGACCATGATAAAGATAACCGTTACGGTCAAAAACCACAGCCTCAATACCGACAGCCTTGGCTTTCTCCGCAACAAGTGCTCCCACTTTCTTAGCCTGCTCAATCTTAGCCATCTTTTCGAGACCGAGAGAAGAAGCTGAAGCAAGAGTCCTACCTGTCAAATCGTTTATCACCTGAGCGTAAATCTGCTTGTTAGAGCGGAACACGCTAAGACGCGGGCGCTCGGCAGTCCCGTTTACATGCTTGCGAATACGGAACTTTATCTTAATTCGTCTTTCTACTTTCTTTGTTGTCATAATCGTAAATTCAATTAAAATTACTTAGCTGCGGCAGTCTTACCAGACTTCCTGCGAATAACTTCACCCTTGAACAGGATACCCTTACCCTTGTAAGGTTCAGGCATACGGAAAGAACGAATTTTTGCACAGATAAGGCCCAACAACTGCTTGTCGCAAGACTCTAAGGTGAGAACCGGATTCTGGTTTCTTTCAGACTTGGTCTCTACCTTAACCTCCTTCGGAAGCTGGAGGAAGATGGGGTGAGTATAACCAAGCGAGAACTCAATCAAGTTGCCCTGATTGGAAACGCGATAACCGACACCAACCAATTCCATGATTTTTGTGTAACCCTCGCTCACGCCAACAACCATATTGTTGACCAGCGAACGATACAAACCGTGGAAAGCCTGCTTCTGCTTATAGTTTACAGGGCTGTTCTCGTCAATCTCGAAAGTAATCTGACCGTCCTCATTCTTGAACTTGATAGAAGCATCAATCTTTTGAGAGAGTTCACCCTTGGGACCCTTAACGTTGACAACACCCGACTTTGCGTCGAAATTGACTGTCACACCGGAAGGAATACTAATTGGCAATTTTCCTATTCTTGACATATTCAATCCTCCAATTAATAAATGTAGCAAAGAACTTCACCACCAATCTTGAGATTGGCAGCCTCCTTGTTAGTCATTACACCTTGAGACGTGGATAAGATAGCAATACCCAGTCCGTTGATAACTCTCGGCATATCCTTATAACCGGTGTACTTACGCAAACCGGGCTTGGACACACGCTTCAAACTCTTGATAGCGTTTTGCTTTGTAACAGGGTTATACTTCAAAGCAACTTTAATGGAACCCTGAGGCCCATCTTCAATGAACTTGTAGTTCAGAATGTAACCCTTCTCGAAGAGGATCTTAGTAATCTCTTTCTTCAAGTTAGACGCAGGAACCTCAACAACACGGTGATGAGCCATGATTGCGTTTCTGAGTCGTGTCAGATAATCTGCTATTGGATCTGTCATAAAATATAAATGTTTAATTAATCGGGACTACCCCGACAATATTAAAAATGTCCTGATGAACATACGCGGAGTCACAAAGAAAAGCCCGGACACACCGGGCTCTTTTGTGCCCCATCGCTTGCCTGCCGGATTTACCAGCTAGCTTTCTTCACTCCGGGAATCAAACCTGCCGAAGCCATCTCACGGAACTGGATACGAGACAAGCCGAACTGACGGATATATCCTTTGGGACGGCCTGTAATCTTGCAGCGATTGTGAAGACGGATAGGGTTGGCGTTCTTGGGAATAGCCTGAAGTTTACGAGCTGCCTCATATGCCTCTGCGGGATTCTCAGAAGTAGCGATGATCTTTTTCAGAGCTGCGCGCTTCTCAGCGTAACGAGCAACAAGCTTTGCACGCTTCACCTCGCGAGCTTTCATTGATTCTTTTGCCATATCTCTTAATCGTTTTTAGCGTTCTTGAATGGGAGACCAAAAGCCTTGAGCAGTGCGAAACCTTCCTCATCAGTCTGAGCAGAAGTAACGAAAGTGATGTTCATACCCTGGATGCGATCGATAGAGTCAATATTGATTTCAGGGAAGATAATCTGCTCTTGAATACCCAAAGTATAGTTACCACGACCATCAAACTTACTCTCAATACCTTTGAAGTCACGGATACGAGGCAAAGCAACACGTACGAGCTTCTCAAGGAACTCATACATCCGCTCCCGACGGAGAGTAACCATCACACCGATAGGCATCTTCTTACGAAGTTTGAAATTGGCAATATCCTTCTTGGAATATGTTGCAACTGCCTTCTGACCGGTGATGGCAGAGATCTCATTGATGGCAACATCAATGATTTTCTTATCCTGCGTTGCATCGCCCAAACCCTGATTGATAACGATCTTCTTCAGTACAGGAATCTGCATTGCTGAAGAATAGTTGAACTGCTTCTGCAGTTCGGGAGCAATCTGCTCCTTATACTGTTTCTTTAACTGTGCTGTATTCATTACTTGATTTCCTTTCCTGACTTTTTAGAAATACGAATCACGTTCTTTCCCTCGTGCTTGATAGAAACACGTGTGGGTTTACCGCTCTCCGGATCAATCAGACTCAAATTGGAGATATGAATAGGAGCCTCCTTCTTGATGATGCCTCCCTGAGGATTCTTTGCCGAAGGCTTGGTGCTTCTTGAGACCATACGACGGCCTTCAACGATAGCACGGTTCTTGTCAACCAAGACTTTAAGAACCTTTCCGGTTTTACCTTTGTCCTTGACATCACCGGTAAGAACAACTACGGTATCACCTTTTCTAATATGTAACTTACTCATTACCTTTTCTTTTTATTAAATTAAAGAACCTCAGGTGCCAAAGAGACAACCTTCATGTTGACCGCACGAAGTTCACGGGCAACGGGGCCGAAGATACGGCTACCACGGAGTTCCCCCGCATTATTGAGCAACACGCAAGCATTATCGTCGAAACGGATGTAAGAACCATCTTGACGGCGAATTTCCTTCTTCGTGCGAACGATCAAAGCCTTAGATACTGCACCTTTCTTCAAATCACTTGATGGGATAACGTTCTTGACAGCAACGACAATCACGTCACCAACACTTGCATAACGCCGGCGGGTTCCCCCGAGAACACGGATGCAAAGAGCCTCACGTGCGCCGCTGTTATCACATACTGTAAGTCTTGATTCTGCTTGTATCATAATTACTTAGCTTTTTCTACAATTTGTACTAATCTCCATTATCCATCTTGTTGCTGATAACGACACCCTGTCTTGTCTTTCTTAAATTTCTTGTTTCCATCTGGACCATTATTATTTGTTAAGTTCCCTCATGCGAAGTTCGGTCTTCATACGCGCGATGTCACGACGAGCAGCCTTAATTTCTGATGGATTCTCAAGAGGAGTAATCTGGTGGTTGAGCTTCTTGACATTATAAGCGGCAACAGCAGCCTCCAATTTCTCTACCAAATCTTTGGTTTCGAGTTCCTTCAATTCTTTGATTTTCATAATTAAGCGTTTTTATCGAAATCACGTCTTACAACAAACTTAGTCTTAACAGGCAGCTTCTGCGCAGCGAGACGGAGAGCCTCTTTGGCGATATCGAAACTTACGCCCTCTACTTCGAAGAGAATGCGTCCGGGAGTCACCGGTGCAACCCATCCTGCGGGATCACCCTTACCTTTACCCATGCGGACATCGGCAGGCTTGCGTGTGATGGGTTTGTCAGGGAATATACGGATCCAGACCTGCCCCTCACGGTTCATGTAGCGGTTTACTGCTACACGAGCGGCCTCAATCTGACGGCTGTCAATCCACTTGGCTTCAAGGGTCTTGATGCCGAATGAACCGAAAGCCAGCTGTGTACCACGGTGAGCGTTGCCCTTATTGCCACGTCCATCCTGCGGTCTTCTATATTTTACTCTTTTTGGCTGTAACATGATAGCTTCTTACTTTTAACGGTTATTGTTTCTCTTGCGATTACCACGACCACCGCGACCGTTGTTGCGGCTATTGCCACCCTTGTTGTCCTGAGTAAAGTTAGGTGTCAGGTCACGCTTTCCGTAAACCTCACCACGGCAAATCCATACCTTGATACCCAGCAAGCCAACCTTGGTAAGGGCTTCAGCTTGACAGTAATCGATGTCTGCGCGGAAAGTGTGCAGAGGGGTACGCCCTTCCTTCAACATTTCCTTACGGGCTATTTCGGCACCGTTCAGACGGCCACTAATTTGAACTTTAATACCTTCGGCACCTGCACGCATCGTGTTGGCAATGGCCATTTTGATGGCGCGACGGTAAGCGATCTTACCTTCTACCTGACGAGCGATATTGTTAGCTACGATGGTAGCATCAAGTTCAGGTTTCTTCACTTCAAAGATGTTGATCTGAATCTCCTTGTCGAAAATGTTCTTTAACTCTTCCTTCAGTTTGTCAACATCCTGACCACCTTTACCAATGACGATACCCGGACGGGCCGTGCAAATAGTGATGGTAACGAGCTTCAAAGTGCGCTCAATGACAATTCTCGAAACGCTTGCCTTGGCAAGACGTTCGTTCAGATATTTGCGAATTTTCTGATCTTCTACGATATTGTCACCGAAGTTCTTACCACCGAACCAATTAGAATCCCAACCACGGATAATACCAAGACGGTTGCTTATCGGATTAACTTTCTGTCCCATTTTGATAATTATTTTTCGTCGTTAGTTTTGGAATCTACAAAGAGGGTCACATGGTTAGAACGCTTACGGATTCTGTATCCACGCCCCTGCGGTGCCGGTCTCATACGCTTCATTGTAACACCTTCATCAACGAAGATCCTACTGATATAGAGTTCGCCATCTTCAGCCTTGCGGTTGTTTTTCTGTTCCCAGTTGGCTACAGCTGAGCGCAACAGTTTCTCCACGTCGGCAGCAGCTTTCTTATTAGAGAAACGAAGTACTCCGAACGCACGGTCAACCTCCATACCACGAACCATGTCTACCACGTAGCGCATTTTCCGCGGAGAGGAAGGAACTCCCTTGAGCTTTGCGAAGTATAAATGTTTGCGGGCTTCCTTGAGTTTTTCTGCCGCATTATGTTTTCTTGCTCCCATTATTATTCTTAAATTTTAAAATGGTTTAAACCCGCTTACCGTTTGTTATTGCCAGAGTGGCCGCCGAAACGACGCGTTGGCGAAAACTCTCCGAGCTTGTGGCCAACCATATTCTCTGTGATGTAAACAGGGATAAATTTGTTTCCGTTATGAACTGCAACAGTATGTCCCACAAAGTCGGGAGATATCATTGAAGCTCTGGCCCATGTCTTAACGACAGTCTTCTTACCACTCTCATTCATTGCAAGAATCTTCTTCTCGAGCGATACGTTGATATATGGACCTTTTTTAAGTGAACGACTCATAATTTACTCTTTATTTTTTGTTAGCTCTTTCGATAATATACTTGTTGGAAAGCTTCTTCGGTGCGCGTGTCTTGAGACCCTTAGCATACAAGCCCTTACGGGAACGTGGGTGACCACCGGACTGACGGCCTTCACCACCACCCATCGGGTGATCAACAGGGTTCATGACAACGCCACGGTTGTGAGGACGACGGCCCAACCAACGAGAACGACCGGCCTTACCGGAACACTCAAGAGCGTGGTCGGAGTTGCCTACACTACCTACAGTAGCTTTACAAGCACTCAAAATCTGGCGAGTTTCACCAGAAGGGAGCTTAATCACACAATAACTACCCTCACGAGAAGTCAACTGAGCAAAATTACCAGCCGAACGGACAAGCAAGGCTCCCTGCCCGGGACGCAATTCAATGTTGTGAATCACTGTACCGACAGGAATGTTAGCCAGCGGAAGTGCATTACCCACCTCAGGTGCAGCCTCTGCACCCGACATCAGTTTTGCACCCACCTGCAGTCCATTAGGAGCAATAATGTAACGTTTTTCACCATCAGCGTAGAACAACAGAGCAATTCGAGCAGATCTGTTAGGATCATACTCGATTGTCTTTACTACAGCTGGAACACCATCTTTCTCCCGCTTGAAGTCGATCATACGATACTTCCGCTTATGACCGCCACCTCTGTAGCGAACAGTCATTTTACCGGTGTTGTTTCGACCACCGGTTGCACGCTTACCGTAAACGAGAGACTTTTCTGGCACGGATGCAGTAATTTCCTCGAACGTGCCAATAACCTTGTGTCTTTGTCCCGGAGTTACCGGTTTTAATTTACGTACTGCCATTTCTTATTTAAATATTGCTGTAAAAATCAATTCTATCGCCCTCTTTCAGAGTAACGATTGCCTTCTTGAATGCGCTCTTCTGTCCCTTCACGAGACCGGCCTTGGTGTAGCGTGCAGAACGCTTACCGGCATAGCGAGCGGTGTTAACGGCTTCTACTGTAACATTATACAGACTCTCAACCTCTTTCTTGATTTCGAGTTTGTTAGCCTCGGGCTTAACGATGAAACCATACTTGGCACGAGCGGGCTTGGTGTAGGTGTAAATGGTCTTCTCCTTATCGGCAACCTTCTCCACCTTGCCTTGCTTCTTTTTATAGACAGCGTAGCTCACCTTCTCCTCTGTTGCGCCTTTAGCCTCGGCAGCTTTCTTGTTAGAAGCTCTGAGCTTTTTGTCTTCAGAAGACTTGTCTGTAATCTTGGTCATCTTCTCAGTGACCAAAGGTTTGATGATAAATGCCATAATCTAAATGTCTCCTTTTTACTTTATTAAGATTTCATCGATCACCTTCAGGGCACTCTCGGCAATCACCAGCACATCAGCATTCAAAACTTTATACGAATTGAGCATTGCTGCGGGCATCACCTCTGTACGCTGCAAGTTACGAGCGGACAAATATACGTTTTTATTTGCTGTTGGCAAAAGAAGAAGAGTCTTCCGGCCATCGACTTTAAGATTTTTAGCGATATTTATAAAATCTTTAGTCTTCGGAGTCTCGATGTCGAAATCTTCTACGACAACAATGGCGTTCTCCTGTGCCTTGTCAGACAAAGCCAATTTACGAGCAAGAACCTTTACTTTTTTATTCAGCTTGAAACTATAGTCACGGGGCTTGGGACCGAACACGCGGCCACCGCCAACAAGTACAGGCGACTTGATGTCACCACGACGGGCTCCGCCACCGCCTTTCTGGCGACCCAGCTTGCGAGTAGAACCGTTGATTTCGCTTCTCTCCTTCGACTTAGCGGTACCCTGACGCTGGTTAGCGAGATACTGCTTGACATCGAGATAGAGTACGTGCTCGTTAGGCTCAAGTCCATAGATAGACTCATTAAGAGTCACCTTGCGACCGGTCTCCTGACCTTTGATATCTAATACACTAACTTCCATCATTTCTCAATTAAAACAGTTGAACCTTTGCATCCGGCAATCGACCCCTTAACGATAAGGAGATTCTGCTCTGGAATTACCTTTAACACCTGAAGGTTCTGGGTAGTCACCCGGTCACCTCCCATTTGGCCTGCCATACGCATTCCCTTGAACACCTTTGCGGGATAGGAGCAAGCACCGATGGAACCCGGCTTGCGGGCACGGTCGTCCTGACCGTGTGTAGACTGGCCTACACCACCGAATCCGTGACGCTTCATTACGCCTTGGAAACCTTTACCTTTCGATATGCCTACCACGTCAACGAACTTTGTGTCGTTGAACAGTTCCACGTTGATGGTGTCACCAAGGTTGTATTCCTCGTCAAACTTGAACTCGGCCAAGTGCTTCTTAGGCGTTGTGCCTGCTTTCTTGAAGTGTCCCAGCTGCGGCTTGGAGGTTCTCTTCTCCTTGGCCTCGCCGAAACCCAACTGAACAGCCTTGTAACCATCTTTCTCTACGGTCTTAACCTGGGTTACAACACAAGGACCAGCTTCGATAACAGTGCACGGTACATTCTTACCGTCGGCACTGAAAACGGATGTCATTCCGATTTTTCTTCCAATTAATCCTGGCATTTCAATAAAATTAGAAATTTAACTTTGAATGATTGATTTTGATTGTGGTTAGACTTTGATCTCCACTTCAACGCCTGAAGGCAATTCGAGCTTCATGAGCGCATCAACGGTCTTGGCTGTAGAGCTGTAGATGTCGATAAGACGCTTGAAGTCGGAGAGCTGGAACTGCTCACGAGCCTTCTTGTTAACGAATGTACTGCGGTTTACAGTATAAATACGCTTGCGTGTAGGCAATGGAATCGGACCGCTGACGATAGCGCCGGTGGCCTTGACAGCCTTCACAATCTTCTCTGCTGACTTGTCAACCAACATGTGGTCGTAAGACTTCAGCTTAATTCTGATTTTCTGACTCATTGTCAATTAAGTTGTTTTAATTATTAAACTTCAGAAAGGAGGTACGCCGCTTAAGAGTCATTCGCTAAGCGGCGCCTCCATTCTTTTATTTTCTGATTCTGCGTTACAGGAGGTTTGCATTGCCCTTCACCTCTTCGAGTACAGCCTTGGCTATCGAAGTGGAGAGTGGTGCATGATGGTCGTACTCCATGGAACTGGTGGCACGGCCGGAAGTGATGGTACGCAGGGCGGTCACATAGCCGAACATCTCAGCCAGCGGAACCATAGCTTTCACGATGCGGGCACCGCTGCGAGCCTCTTCCATTCCCTGAACCATACCACGACGCTTGTTCAAGTCACCGATCACGTCACCCATGTTCTCCTCGGGAGTAACAACCTCCACTTTCATGATAGGCTCCATGAGCACGGGACCTGCCTTCGGACAAGCATTCTTGAACGCATTGTGAGCGGCAAGTTCGAATGACAACTGGTCGGAGTCAACGGGGTGGAAGCTACCATCGGTGAGTGTCACCTTCATACCGGTCAACGGGAAGCCACCGAGCACACCGCTCTTGAGGCAATCCTGAAAACCTTTCTGCACGGCAGGGATAAACTCCTTGGGCACATTACCGCCCTTCACCTCATTGATGAACTGCAAATCACCCTCGGTATAGTCTTCATCTTTCGGACCAACGGTCACGATGATGTCGGCAAACTTACCGCGACCACCACTCTGCTTCTTGTACACCTCGCGCAGTGTAACGTCCTTGGTGATAGCCTCCTTGTAGTTCACCTGCGGCTTACCTTGGTTACATTCCACCTTGAACTCACGCTTCAGACGGTCGATGATGATATCAAGGTGGAGCTCGCCCATACCCGAGATGATGGTCTGACCACTCTGCTCATCGGTACGAACGGTGAATGTCGGGTCTTCTTCGGCGAGTTTGGCAAGTCCGTTGTCGAGTTTGGCAATGTCGGCCTGGCTCTTGGGCTCTACGGCAATGGAAATCACCGTGTCGGGGAAAGTCATGGACTCGAGCACGATAGGAGCATTCTCATCGCAGAGGGTGTCACCCGTACGGATATCCTTGAAACCTACGCCTGCGCCGATGTCACCGGCATCAATCGACTCCATGGGAATTTCCTGTTTGGAGTTCATCTGGAACAGACGGCTGATGCGCTCACGCTTGCGGGAACGGGGATTGTAAACATACGAGCCTGCAACCACCTTACCCGAATAAACGCGGAAGAACACCAGACGACCCATGAACGGATCAGTGGCAATCTTAAAGGCGAGTGCCGAAGTAGGAGCATCTTCGGAAGGCTTGCGGTCTTCCTCTTCATCGGTATCGGGGTTGGTACCCACAATGTTTTCCGTATCCAGCGGTGAAGGCAGGAAAGCGCAAACATAGTCAAGCAGCGGCTGCACACCCTTGTTCTTGTAAGAGGAACCAAGCGTCATAGGAGTCAGCTCCATGGCGATGGTACCCTTGCGGATGGCTGCGAGCAACTTCTCTTCAGGCACATCCTTGCCTTCAAGGTAAAGTTCCATGAGTTCGTCGTCGAAGTTGGCAGCGTTCTCAAGCAGCTTGTCGCGCCACTCGTTGGCCTCGTCTACGAGGTCGGCGGGAATCTCTTCCACATCATATTCGGCACCCATCGTCTCGTCGTGCCAGAGGATAGCCTTCATCTTCACAAGGTCTACCACACCCTTGAAGTTTTCTTCAGCACCGATAGGAATCTGCACGGGGCAGGGATTGGCACCGAGAATATCCTTCATCTGCTGCACGGTCTCGAAGAAGTCGGCACCCGAACGGTCCATCTTGTTGACATAACCGATGCGGGGAACATTGTACTTGTCGGCCTGACGCCACACCGTCTCAGACTGCGGCTGCACACCGTCAGCTGCCGAATAGGTGGCCACGGCACCGTCGAGCACGCGGAGCGAACGCTCCACCTCGGCCGTGAAGTCAACGTGTCCCGGAGTGTCGATCAAGTTGATCTTATATGATTTATCCTTATAGTTCCAGTTGCAGGTAGTGGCAGCAGAAGTGATGGTGATACCACGCTCCTGTTCTTGAGCCATCCAGTCCATTGTGGCTGCTCCATCATGCACCTCACCAATCTTGTGAGTCTTACCCGTATAAAACAGGATGCGCTCGGAAGTCGTTGTCTTACCGGCATCGATGTGGGCCATAATACCGATATTACGTGTCAAATGTAAATCGCGATTTGCCATTGTCTTTTTACCTATTTAATATTGATTAGAATCTGAAATGAGCAAATGCACGGTTAGCCTCGGCCATGCGATGCATGTCTTCCTTACGCTTGTATGCGCCACCCTGATTGTTGTAGGCATCCATGATTTCGGCTGCCAGCTTATCGGCCATGGATTTGCCGCCACGCTTGCGGGCGAAAGCTATCATATTCTTCATCGAAATGCTCTCCTTGCGCTCGGGACGCACCTCCGTAGGCACCTGGAATGTGGCGCCACCGATACGGCGGCTCTTCACCTCCACCTGCGGAGTGATGTTGTCAAGGGCGGTCTTCCAAATTTCAAGGGCCGACTTCTCCTCGTTGGCCATCTTGGCCTTCACGTTGTCGAGAGCGTTGTAGAAGATTTCGTATGAAATGGACTTCTTGCCATCATACATCAAATGGTTTACGAACTTTGAGACCTTCTGGTCGTTGAACACGGGATCGGGAAGGATCACGCGCTTCTTGGGTTTTGCTTTTCTCATTTTGTTATGAAAATTTATTCTGCTTGGGGCTGCTCTTTTGTTCTTCAACGCCCTCACCCGGACATTTACTCAACCTAATTACAATTCTCCAGCAAAACGATTATAATAAAATAATGTAAAGCCTCAAGCTCTCAGTCTTCTCCGACCGTGAGCCATCGGCATTGTTTCAGCTTGATTACTTTTTGGCTGCTTTAGGACGCTTAGCACCGTACTTGGAACGACGCTGTGTGCGATTGGCCACACCGGCTGTATCGAGCGTACCGCGAACGATGTGATAACGCACACCGGGAAGGTCTTTCACACGACCACCACGCACCAGCACGATGGAGTGCTCCTGCAAGTTGTGGCCCTCTCCGGGGATGTAGGAGTTGACCTCCTTCTGGTTTGTCAAACGAACACGGGCAACCTTACGCATTGCCGAGTTAGGCTTCTTAGGAGTGGTGGTGTAAACACGCACGCAAACGCCACGACGCTGAGGACAGTTGTCCAAAGCCGGTGATTTACTGGTGCTTACAGCTTCCTTTCTGCCTTTTCTTACTAATTGCGAAATCGTAGGCATAATTTTACTTTTTTAATTTATATATTTAATTATTATAATCAAGTTGTAGAGAAACGGCTTTTACGAAGCTATTTCGGGCTGCAAAGGTACAAACTTTCCCCGAAACTACCTAATTAAATAATTTGCAATCTCCATGCCTGCATTACAAATTAACAAAATATAACTTTCGTTAGGTCAGTTTAAAACCTCACAAAGGAGATTCTTCCGATGCGAGATGCATTCGCCCCATAAAAAAATCAGCTTTTCTTCCTCCTCATTGGTATTGTCCCACAAGGAAACGGGTATGCCGCTATGCCACACCTCCTTCGCTATCCGGTAAATAAACGTCCGCAAAAGCAAATACAGAACGGGCCATATCTCTACATTCCACCCCATTTCCAAACAACCAAAAAGCAAGACAAAAAGTAAAAAGAAAGGACTTTTAAAATTCGCCAAACAGATGATAGCGGGAGCCGAAAGATGCCTTAAAAAGGCCTGATAAGTCGACCGATTTTCTCATCAAAGTCGAATGATATTACAAAACGGCCACACTTGGAAACTCAGAGAGCCCCGGCGGGCGTGCAAAAGAGGCTCTTTCGCACGCCCGCCGGAGCCCTTTGGCCACCTAAAACGCCCAAAACAAAGTGTCAAGAAATACCAAACGCCTGATTGATAGTTACTTACAGGCATCTCCAAAATTCACGCATAGCCGACCGAAAGGAAAGTGTTTCGAAACGAAGCGCAAAATAAGAAGGAGTTGAAATCAATTAGATTGACGATTTCGCCCTCCTTGGCAAGGTATTTCCCACAGCCGGCCGGTGATCTCCGACCGGCCTCTGCACTCATGCGCAAAAGCGTATCAAGCCTGTCCCATCCCGTCACCGAACGGTGCGATGGTGCGCGGTTGCTGGTTGGGAATCTCTATTTTTCCGAACTCGCGCTCATAGTTCACGATGTTTTCCTGCAAGGCAGCCAACAGCCTCTTGGCATGTTCCGGGGCCATAATCACCCGACTGCCCACCTGCACCTTGGGAAGCCCGGGGAGCATACTGGCAAAGTCGAGGACAAACTCGGTGTTGGAATGTGCGATAAGCGCAAAGTTGGAATAGATGCCTGCGGCTATCTCCGGGCGCAGTTCAATCTGCAACTGCTGTCCCTGTTGGTTGTCCGGTTGTTCTGTCATAATCTCATTTATCAATTAAGGTAATACTTTGTTTATCTGACTCGCAAATTTAGATAAAATTCCCGAGTTATAAGCCAGTTGAGATAAAAAACCGAATAGATTTCCTCCCGCTGTGGCTATA
>PPYE01106110.1_pt1 | contig 103893 bp, 88 predicted proteins | sample 1559881 | NCBI WGS metagenome assembly PPYE01 (sample SAMN08240022, study PRJNA423297) | Human gut metagenome, whole genome shotgun sequencing project.
CCATCCAATTCAATCACTAACTTGGCAGAAGCACAATAAAAGTCTACGATAAATCTCCCGATGATTCGCTGTTTATAAACCTTCACCGGATATTTGCGGAGGAAAAGATACCATAGCTTTCGTTCGTGGGGCGTCATCTCACTGCGTAACCGCCGGGCGTTTTCCAGTTGACTGTTATCCTTTGGTATGGTCATGTTTTCCCCTCTCAGTCGGCTGCGCCGACAGCTCTCCCAAAGGGAGAGCCAAGTTCCGCGCGTAATGCACTACACCGAACGGTGCATAGAAGTGCGCCCTCGTTATCTGTTCGATAACTTCCGATTTGCAGGTGAGTTCGGCTCCATAGTATCATATGGCCGGATAAACTACAAGAACAGCCACAGCAGTGCAAACTGCTGCGGCTGTTCGCTGCCTTACGAACACCGGCCATTTTGTGGCGTTTTCCTTTTCAGGCGTTCTGGATCAGCAGCTCTGCGATCTGCACGCAGTTGGTGGCTGCGCCCTTGCGCACCTGGTCGCCGCAGCACCAGAGGCACAGACCGTTGGGGTCGGTCAGGTCGGGGCGGATGCGGCCGACGAACACGAGATCCTGATCCGATGTGTCGAGCGGCATGGGATACTGCAGCGCGTCAAGATCGTCCACGAGGCGGCAGCCGGGAGCGGCGGCGATGGCCGCGCGCGCCTCGTCCACGGAGATGTGGTGCGCGAAGTGCACGGCGGCGGAGATGGAGTGGCTGCGCACGACGGGCACGCGCACACAGGTGCACGCCACGTTCATGTCCGGCAGGTGCAGGATCTTGCGGCCCTCGTTCTGGAGCTTCATCTCCTCGGAGGTGTAGCCGTCGCACTGCTCGCCGCCGATCTGCGGGATGACGTTGTAGGCGATCTGGTGCGCGAACACCTTCGGCGCGTAGGCCTTGCCGTCGCGCAGGGCGTCGACCTCGTTTTGCAGCTCGATCGGGCCGCCGGCGCCTGCGCCGGACACGGCCTGATACGTCGAGACGACCATGCTGTGGATGGGCGAGAGCTTGCGCAGCGCGTTGATGGCCGTGAGCGTGATGGTGGTCGAGCAGTTGGGATTCGAGATGATGCCGTGGTGCAGCTTCACGTCCCCGGCGTTGATCTCCGGCACGACGAGCGGCACGTTCGGGTCGAGACGGAAGGCCGAGGAGTTATCCACGAATACGGCGCCGGAGCGCACGATCGCGGGGGCAAAGCGCTCGGCGATGTCGTTTTCCGCCGCACCGAGGACGATGTCCATGCCGGCGAAGGCGGCGTCCGTCGCCTCCTCGACGACGATGTCCCGCCCCTGCCACGACACGACTTTGCCGGCCGAGCGGGCGCTCGCGAGCAGGTGCAGCTCCCCGACGGGGAAGCTGCGCTCGGCGAGGATCTTCATCATTTCCTGCCCCACGGCGCCGCTTGCGCCGAGGATGGCAACACGATACTGCTTCATATCTGAAAACTTCCTTTCTTACTTCACAAAGCTGTTGTACAGGACCTGAATGGCAGGCGCAAAATCCTTCGTGTCCACGCCGACGATGATGTTGAGTTCGTCCGGCCCCTGCGAGATCATACGGATGTTGATGCCGTGCTCGCCGAGGGCGGCGAAGATGCGGCCCGACGTGCCGGGGCGGAACACCATCTTCCGGCCGACGGCCGCGACGATGGAGATGTTCTCCGTCACGTGCAGGTGATCCGGCTTGAGCTGCTTTTCCAGCTCGCCGAGCACGGAATACAGACACGGGGAGATCTTCTCGCTCGGCACGACCAGCGACAGGCAGTCGATGCCGCTGGGGGCATACTCGATGCTCACGCCGTTGCGCTCGAACACCTCGAACACCTGCCGGAACGCGCCCACGCTCGAGGACATACCGGTCTTGGCAATGGTGACGATGGAGTAGTTTTTCTTGCCCGCGATGCCGGTGATGAGCCGCCCGTCGTCCACGTCGTCAAACGACTCCATGATGAGCGTGCCGGGGTGGTCGGGGTCGTTGGTGTTGCGGATGTTGAGCGGGATGTTCTTCTCGCGCACGGGGAACACCGTCCCCTCGTGCAGCACCTGCGCGCCGACGAAGCTCAGCTCACGCAGCTCGTTATACGTGATGCGCTCGATCGGCAGCGGGTCGGGCACGATGCGCGGGTCTGCCATGAGGATGCCGGACACGTCCGTCCAGTTTTCGTACACGTCGGCATTGAGCGCCGCCGCCGCGAGCGCACCGGTGATGTCGCTGCCGCCGCGGGAGAAGGTGCGGATCTTGCCGTCGGGTGTCACGCCGTAAAAGCCGGGGATGACGACCCTGCGCCCCTCGGCCAGCCGCTGCAGCGCGGCGTAGGACGCCTCCTTGTCGATCGTGCCGTCAAAGCGGAAGCGCACCCACAGCTCCGCGTCGAGAAACGAGTAGCCGAGGTAGTCCGCCATGAGCAGGGCGGAGAAATATTCGCCGCGCGACACGAGCTCCTCCTCCGAGATGCCGCTGCGCAGCTGTTGGCGCAGCACGTCGAGCTCGGCCTCGATGTCGACGCTCAGCCCGCACGCGTCGCGGATGGCGATGTAGCGCTCGCAGATCATCTGAAAGATGCTCTCGCAGCTCACGCCGTACTGCAGATGCGCGTGGCAGAGGTAGAGGAGGTCTGTGAGCTTGTGGTCGTCCGCGTCACGCTTTCCGGCGGCGGACACGACGATGACCCTGCGCGCGGGATCGGCGCGCACGATGTCGCGCACCTTTTCAAACTGCTTGGCGTCCGCCATCGACGAGCCGCCGAATTTTGCAACCTTGAGCATGGTGTCCTCCTTACTGCAGAGCGGCAAAGAAGCTCTCGCCGTCCTGCTCGAGCGCCTGCGCCATGAGCGCGTGCATCCGGCTCACGGGGATCGGCTGCGTGATGACGGCACCGTCCCAGTCGCCCTCGGCGAGGGCGGCCAGCTCCGGCAGCGCGGCGCGCGTGCGCACATAGTAGCGGTGCTGTACGCCGGCATTGTCCGGCACGGCCGGAACGAAGGAATCGGTGTAGAAGGCGTGCACGCCGCGCGTGATGTCCACCAGATCCTGCACGACGTTGTAGGCAGTCGGGTAGCGCCCCGCGCCCTGACCGAAGAAGCTCTGCACGCCCATACGGTCGCCGTCCATGCTGATGAGGTTGAAGTTCGCGGGCACGGCGGCCTCGAGCGCGTCGCTGCCGAGCAGCGTCGGCTCGACGTAGGCGCGGATGCTGCCGCCGCGCTGTTCGGCGGTGGCGATCAGCTTGCACGTGCAGCCGTGCGCCTGAAAGCGTGCGATGTCCGCCTTGCGCACGTTGCGGATGCCGGACACCGGCACGTCCGCCTCGCGCAGCGACACGCCGAAGGCGACGTTTGCGGACAGGATCAGCTTGCGCTGGATGTCCAGCCCGTCGATGTCGGCCGAGGGGTCGGCCTCGGCATAGCCGAGCGCCTGCGCCTGCGCGAGCACGTCGGCAAAGTCCACGTCGCTGCTGTGCATCGCGTCCATGATGTAGTTGGTCGTGCCGTTGAGGATGCCCCAGACGCGGGAGATGTGGTTGGCGCGCGCGGCCTTTTCGAGGTTCGTCAGCCACGGGATGCCGCCGCCGACCGCCGCCGTGCACCGCAGCGCCGCGCCGTGCTCCCTGGCGAGCGCGTTGAGCTCGTCATAGTAGCGGCACATGAGGTATTTGTTCGAGGACACCACGTTCTTTCCGGCGCGCAGCGCAGCCGCCACGTATTCATACGCCGGGTGCAGACCGCCCATGACCTCCACGACGGTGTCCACCGCGGGGTTGCTGAGAATGTCCTGGATATCATACGTGGTTCGGGCGGTCAGCTCGCCGAGATCGCGCCGGCACAGCACCCACGCTGCGCGGATATCGTCCCGGTCGGCAAGCATATCGTAAACGCCTCTGCCGACAACGCCAAAACCAAGAAGTCCGATGTTCATGATGTTCCCTCACTTTAGATCCGATGAAAATTGCCCGCGATAAGCGGACATATGTTTTTCGAGCGAGAACAATATACCACGACTGTCTGTGAAATGCAAGGCTGCATGGCATTTTTGCGCCGAAAACGGCAAAAAACCGGCAGAAGCGAGCTTCTGCCGGTCGTGTTTGTGCAGTTTTTACTGTCCGGTGTCCGGCTGCGTCAGCCAGAGCAGCGCGCCGAGGAGAAAAAACAGCGCTGCCGTGGCAGCGCGGCCGCCATACAGCCGCGGCAATATCACGCCGGAGGCGGGCAGAACAACGCTGGCGACCAGAATTGCCAGACACAGGCCGAACAGCACCCGGACGAGCGGGCGCACCCAGGGCGCACAGCGCCGCGGCCGCAGGCGCGTGACCATGTGCAGCGCCTGCAGCAACGTCCACGCCAGCGCGCACAGCAGCAGCGGCTCGGTTATGAGCATGGCCGCCAGCGGCGCCATGCCTCCGCGCTGGTACTGCCGGAGACAGACCGCGTGCAGGTATGCCCACAGCCCGGCCAGCATGAGAGCGACAGCCCCAATGAGGCACAGCCTGCGCAGCGCCGCCCGGCGGGCATCGGGGGACGGTTCTCCGTCCAGCAGCCCCGTGAGCTCGACGCCGAGCGCGTCTGCGAGCCGCTGCAGCGTCTCCACGTCCGGGCGGGAGCGGCCGGTCTCATAATTCGATATGGTCTGCCGCGTCGTGTGCACGGTCTGCGCCAGATCGTCCTGCGTCAGATGCCGGCACGTGCGGGCGCGGCGGATGTTAGCTCCAATGTCGCGCATGGTGTTCACCTCGCCCAAAGCATACCATGCGCGGGCGCGCTTTGTCACGCAAAGAACCTTTGCGCGCGCAAAAAACCGGCAGAAGCGAACTTCTGCCGGTGCGGTTTGTGCAGTTTTTACTGTCCGCGGTTTTTCAGCGCGGTCAGGTAGGGGTTGAAGCGGCGCTCGGTCTCGAGCGTGGAGCAGTCCATGTGGCCGGGGTAGACCTCATAATCGCCGGGCAGCGCCGCGATCTTCGCCAGCGACTGCAGCTCGACCTCCATGCTGCCGCCCTCGAAATCCGTGCGGCCGCAGGAGCCGGCAAAGAGCGTGTCGCCGGTGAAGAGCGCATCGCCGCAGATGAGCGTCACGCCGCCGGGGGTGTGGCCGGGCGTCTCCATGACGCGGAAGGTCAGATTGCCGACCTTGACCTCGTCGCCCTCCTTATAAAAGATCGTGCCCTCGGGCGGGACGAACGAGTAGCTGTCGAACGCGATGGCCGTGCCCGCGTCGAGCGCGTTCATGTACACGGGCGCGCCGGTCTCTTTGTGCACGGCGTAGACGGCGCCGGTGTGGTCATAGTGGCCGTGCGTGAGCAGGATGGCGCGGCAGGTGAGGTGGTTGTCCTCCAGATAGTAGAGGATGGTGTTGGACTCGTCGCCCGGGTCGATGACGGCGCACTCGAGCGTGGTCTCGTCGGTGACGATGTAGCAGTTGGTCATGAGGTGCCCGACGGGCAGACATTTGATGAGCATGGGGTAGCCTCCTTTATAATTGATCGGTATCGAGCAGGATGGTGACAGGGCCGTCGTTGACGGACGCGACTTGCATGTCCGCGCCGAACTCACCCGTGCGCACCGTGAAGCCGCGGGCCCGACAGCCGGCGATCACGCGCTCATAGAGCGGCACGGCGGTCTCCGGCCGGGCGGCGGCCGTGAAGCCGGGGCGGCGGGAGCGGCAGTCGGCAAAGAGCGTGAACTGGCTCACAATGAGCAGCTCTGCGCCCGCGTCGGTGGGATTGACGTTCATTTTGCCATTGGCGTCCTCAAACACGCGCAGGCCGCAGATGCGGTCGACGATGCGGTCGGCTTCGGCCTCGGTGTCAGACACGTGTACGCCCAGCAGGACGAGAAACCCCTTGCCGATGCGCGCGGTCTCCTGTCCGCCGATCGTGACGGACGCTTCCTTCACACGGGTGATGACAGCTCTCATGCTTTGCCCTCCTGTTTGACTTTCCTGGCGTTTTTGGCGTGCTCGGCCTGCAGCTCCGCCGTGTTTGCGGTGGCCTTCGCGATGTCGGACGCGCCGCTGCGCGAGATGCGGATGACGCCGCGGACGGCGCTCAGGCGGCTGATGATCGTGCGCAGCTCGGCCAGATCGTGCACCTCGACCGTGATCGTGATGGTCGAGCGGCCGCTGTCTATATCGCGCGCGGTGAGCGTGCGCACCTTGGCGTTGAGCGAGTTGAGCGCGGTGGCCACGTCCATCACGAGACCCGAGCGCTGCGCGCTGAGCAGCATGAGCGTCGTGCCGTAGGAATCGGTGGTGTTCTCCGCCCAGCTCACGCGGATCCAGCGGCCGGCGGTCTCCGGATTGTCGCGGCTGGCGAGGTAGTTTTCACAGTCCGTCCGGTGGATGGACACGCCCGCGCCGCGCGTGATAAAGCCGATGATGCCGTCGCCGGGCACCGGCGTGCAGCAGCGGGAGAATTTGATGAGGCAGTTATCGAGCCCCTCGACGAGGATGCCGTGCACGGCGTGGCGCGGGCGCTTGTTGCGGCGCTCGGCCGCCTCGTTGATGCGGTCGATGGCGTTTTTCTGGTTGGCCTTCTGGCTGCGCAGGATCTCGTCGCGGATGCGGTTGACGGTGCGCGTGGCGGTCACGCCGCCGTAGCCGATGGCGGCGTACAGATCGTCGAGCGAGGTGAAGGCCAGCCGCTTGAGGATCAGCGGCAGGATCTCGTCGCCCATGATGTCGGCCGGGGCGATGCCGTTGGCGCGCAGCTCGCGCTCGAATTGCTCCTTGCCGTGGACGATGTTTTCCTCGCGGCGCTCTTTTTTGAACCACTGCTTGATCTTCGTGCGCGCGGCGCCGCTCTTGGCGAGACTGAGCCAGTCGCGGCTCGGGCCGGGCGCGTTTTTCGATGTGCGGATGTCGACGATATCGCCGTTTTGCAGCACGTAGTCGAAGTTCACGATGCGGCCGTTGACCGTCGCACCGACCATGCTGTTGCCGATCGCGGAGTGGATGCTGTAGGCGAAGTCGATCGGCGTCGCGCCGGCGGGCAGGTTGATCACGTCGCCCTTCGGCGAGAACACGAACACCTCGTCGGCGAACATGTCCACCTTCAGGTTGTGGAAAAAGTCCTGCGCGTCGGACTCCTGCTGCGTCTCGAGCAGGCGGCGGATCCAGGCGAACTTCTCCTCGTCGCCGGCCTTGGTGCCCTCGCCGCTGCCGGTCTTGTATTTCCAGTGCGCCGCGACGCCGTATTCCGCCGTCATGTGCATCTCCCACGTGCGGATCTGCACCTCGAACGGGATGCCCTCCGAGCCGATGACCGTCGTGTGCACGCTCTGGTACATGTTCGGCTTCGGCGTGCTGATGTAGTCCTTGAAGCGGCCGGGCAGCGGCTTGTACATATCGTGGATGATACCGAGCACGTTGTAGCAGTCGGGGATCGTGTCCACGATCACGCGGAACGCGCACAGGTCAAAAATACCGTTGATGTCGAGCTTCTGCGCGTACATCTTGCGGTAGATGCTGTAGATGTGCTTGATGCGGCTCGAGATGGTGGCGTGCACGCCGTCGAGCTCCAGCCGCTCGCGGATCTGCGTGCGCATCTCGTCCATGAATTTTTCCAGCGTCGGCATGCGCGCCTCGAGCGCGTCCGTGATGGCCTTGTAGCCCGCGGGGTCGAGATACAGCAGCGAGAGGTCTTCCAGCTCCCACTTGATCTTCTGCATGCCGAGGCGGTGCGCGATGGGGGCGTAGATCTCCATCGTCTCGAGGGATTTGATGCGCTGCTTCTCCTCGCTCTGATAGGCCATCGTGCGCATGTTGTGCAGACGGTCGGCCATCTTGATGAGGATGACGCGGATGTCCTTGGCCATGGCCAGCAGCATCTTGCGCATATTCTCCATCTGCTGTTCTTCGACGCTTGTATACTGCACGCGCGTGAGCTTGGTGACGCCCTCGACGATGTCGGCCACCGAGGCGCCGAAGCTGCGCGCGATGTCGTCATGCGTGAGCGAGGTATCCTCGATCGTGTCGTGCAGCAGCGCCGAGATGATGGAGTCCTCGTCGAGCCCCATCTCCGCCGTGATGATGGCGGCGGCGATGCAGTGCGACACGTAGGGCGAGCCGTCGCGGCGCTTCTGGCCCGAATGCGCGCGGTCGGCGCACTCGAAGGCCGCGCGCACGCGGCCGAGATCCGCCGGGATGCCGGCGGAGGTGATCTTCTGTTCCAGCTCCTGATAGTGCGCCTCGAGGTCGTAAGGCGTCGAGGCCGCGTTTTCGGCGCGGGTCGCTTCAGACATGGGGGTCGCTCCTTTCCGAAAAGGAATGGGAATTTCCTGAAAATGTTTCATAGCAGCTTCTGCCGGCGGTCGCGCAGCGCCTGCAGCAGCTTCGACGCGCCGAGATCTACCTTGCCGCTGGTCGGCAGCGGGCGCAGGCGCAGCGTCTCACCGTCGAAGTCGACGGCGGCGAGTCCCATCTCGGCCATGACGCGCAGGCACACGCAGAATTTTTCCGGGCGCATGGGCGCGCGCTCCGGCAGCTCCGAAAGGGAAAAGACCATCGGCGCCTTCAGCCAGCGCCACGCCACGGCGAAATCCGCCCGCAGGGGGTAGAGATCCACCGTGTCCCACGCGGGAACGCACTGGTTTTTGAGCAGCGCGCTGCACAGCGGCAGCGGGTCGCTCGGGCGCACATCGGTCACAAGCAGCTGCACGCTGCGGCGGCCGCGGAATTCGTTGATCTGCGGCGTGAAGGCCACATCCGCCCACTGGCCGATGCGCACGCCGAGCTCCGCCGGGGTGCAGGAGAAGAAGATGCCGGCATAATTATACCCGCCCTTGGCAAAGTGCAGCCGCAGATGGCGGCCGCCGCCGATGGGCACGGCGTTGACGAGCCGCGCGCCCGTGATGCACAGCAGGGGCTTGGGGTTGCCGTTGCCGCACGGCTCGAGCGCGTCGAGCGACTCGATGCACGCCATGGTCAGCAGGTGCGGATCGTCCACGCGCAGGTCGCACGTGAGCTCCGGCAGGTCGTCGGCCGGGTTTTTCCGGTAATACTCGCCGAGCGCGCGGCGGAAGCGGTCGATATTCTCGCGCCGGATGGTCAGCCCGGCCGCCAGCGCGTGGCCGCCGAAGCCCTCGAGATACTCCGAGCAGGCGCTCAGGGCGTTATACAGGTTGAAGCCGCCGAAGCTGCGGCACGAGCCCTTGCCGCGCTCGCCGTCACAGCAGATCATGATCGTCGGCAGGTGGAACTCCTCGCTCAGGCGCGAGGCGGCGATGCCGATCACGCCCTGATGCCACGTGTCGCTCGCGAGCACGAGCGGTGCGCGCGGCGGATAGCGGCACGCGATGGCCGAGGCCTCCTCCCAGATCTGCTGCTCGAGCTCCTGCCGCTCGCGGTTGAGCTGGCAGAGGCCGGCGGCGTAGCGGTCGGCGTCGGCGCTGTCACCGGTCAGCAGCAGCAGCGCGGCGATGGTCGTTTTTCCGAGGCGTCCGGCCGCGTTGATGCGCGGCGCGAGCGTGAAGCCGATGGTCGTGGCCGTGACGGGTCGCCCCTCCGCGCCGCACTCGTGCAGCAGCGCGCGGATGCCGGGGCGCGGGTTGGTGTTGATCTGCGCCAGCCCCTGCGCCACGAGGTAGCGGTTTTCGCCTGTGAGGGGCATGACGTCGGCCACCGTGCCGATGGCGACGAGGTCACCGTAGTCGCGCAGCACCTGTTCGCTGCCGCCCTCGAGCGCGCACAAAAGCTTATACGCCACACCCACACCCGCGAGCCCGCCGTTGGGATACTGCGAGCCGGGACGCTTCGGGTCCACGACGGCCACGGCGTTCGGGATCGCCTGCCCGCTGCACTCGTGGTGGTCGGTGATGACCATGTCGATGCCGCGCTGCAGGGCGTAGTTCGTCTCGTCGATGGCGGTGATGCCGCAGTCGACGGTGATGATGAGCGTGATGTCGTCGGCGCGCTGAAGGCTCGTGATCGCGTCCATGTTCAGGCCGTAGCCCTCCTCGATGCGGTCGGGGATGTACGGGTGCACGGGCACGCCGCGGCGGCGCAGATAGTCCGTGAGCACGCACGTCGACGTGATGCCGTCGACGTCGTAGTCGCCGAAGACAGCCACGTGCTCCCGCCGCTCGATGGCGGCGCGGATGCGCGCGACGGCCTTGTCCATGTCCTGCAGGAGCATGGGGTCGAACACGCTCTGGTCGCCGCCGCTGAGAAAGGTGCGCGCCTGCCCGGCGTCGTCATAGCCGCGCAGCGCCAGCAGCACCGCCAGCAGCGGGGAATAGCCCGCGCGCAGCAGCGCCTCCGGCGGCTGCGGCGCGGTATATGGAATTTTCCAGTTACGGTATTTCATATGCGCTGTGTGCCTCAAATCCAAAACGATCGATTATAATACAATAATTTATTATTCTATCAAAATATCCGTGCAGATGCAAGAGGCGCGTGTTGGTTATCTGCCGCCGCCGGGGGCGATTTTTCGCCGCCGCGCGCCGCGCTTCCTGCCCTTGACAGGGATGTGCCGCCGGTGGTACGATATGGCGGGTATGCCGGCGTGGCGAAACAGGCAGACGCAAGGGACTTAAAATCCCTCGGTGGCAGCACCGTGCGGGTTCGAGCCCCGCCGCCGGCACCACGTCGGAGCGGACAGCATATCGTTCGCTCCGACTTTTTCCGGGATGGGAAACTTTTTTCGCATATAATGAGGGCCGTGCGTTCCGCGCGGCCGGGAGGGAACTGCTTTGAACGAACGCGCGCACGTGGGGTATTTTGACTGGCTGCGCATCATTGCGGCGCTGAGCGTCATTTTCATGCACACGGCGGCCGGCCCGCTGCGCGCCGGCATCAACACCGGCTGGCACCTGCTCAACGTATGCACGTCACTTGCCTTTACGGCGGTACCGCTGTTTTTCATGATGTCGGGCTATCTGCTTATGACGAGCCGGAAAACGGCCGACATTTCCGTGCTGCTGCGCCACCGGCTGCCGCGGCTGGTCGTGCCGCTCGTGGGCTGGACGGTCGTGGCCGTGCTGTGGCAGATGTTTCTGGCGCACACGCTCACGCCCGGCGCCATCTGGGCGCAGCTCGTCGCGGCGCTCAACGGGCCGGCGATGGTGCACTTCTGGTATCTGTATACGCTCATCGCGCTCTACGTGCTCTCGCCGATTCTCTACGGCGGGATCCGGACGCTCGGCAAGTCCGGGCGGATGTATCTGTTTGTGCTGGCGGCGGCAGTGTCGGTGCATACGGTCCTGCTGACGGTGCTGCCGGACGGCGCGGCGCAGTATGTCGATCTGGACATTTTCGGAAAGCTCAAGATCTTCGGCGGGCACATGGCCACATTTGTGCTCGGTTACCTGCTCGGCAGCTATGAAAAGAAGATCCCCAATTGGCTGCTCGTGCTTGGCGCGGCGGTGACGCTTGCAGTGATTTCGGTCGGAACGTGGCTGCTTACGGTACGCACGGGGGAATTCAATCAGAACTTCCAGAATCAGAGCTCCGGGTTTGAGATCGTGCTGGCTGCGTGTATTTTCCTGCTGTGCAAGCAGACGTGCAACCGGCCGCCGCGCGCATGGGTCAGGGCTGCGTTGGGCTCTGTTGTGTCGCTGTCGATGGCGATCTACCTCATGCACAACATCTTCCTGAGCATGCTCTATTCCGTCGGCGTGTCGCCGCGTTCGTTTGGCGGCACGGTTGGCGTGACACTGCTGGTGTTTGCCGTGTGCTTTGCTGTGACGAAAACGGTGGCGACCGTCAAGCCTCTGTGCTACCTTGCCACAGGCAAAACGTATGCCGAGGCGTGCCGCAGCTGCAACTGGGTATATACCTTCCGCAGGCTGCGCGGACGCACCGAGACGAAAACATAAAAACGACAGGCCGGAGGAAATTCCTCCGGCCTGTCGTTTGCGCCTTCACATTTCCGCGCGGCGCAGCGTCACGCGCTCGGCCACGACGGCGATGTAGCCCAGCACGATCGTGAGATAATACGACGCCAGACGCCAGATGAGCATGGCGGTCGTCAGATAGCTGCCGAACAGCGGCGAAAAGGCGAGGTAGAACGTGCCCTCGCTCGCGCCGGACGCGCCCGGCATGGGAAAGCAGCTCGCCCCGATGTACAGCAGCACCTGCGTGCCCGTGACCTGCCAGAACGGCACGCCGTGCAGACCGAAGCCGCGGTACGTGCAGTAAGCGACCGACATGTACGCCGTGCACTGCAGCAGCGCGAGCGCGAGCGCCCCGGCGAGCTTGCCGCGGTGGCGGATGCCGGCGGCGAACGCGTCATGGTATTCTGCGACGAAGCCGCACCACTTTTCGGCGGCCGCCGCGGGGTCTGCGCCCCGGCGGACGAACGGGCGGCGCCGGTACAGCCAGCGGATGCACGCCGTGCCGAATGCGGACATCGGCTTCGGGAAAATGGCCGAGAGCAGCACGAGCGACAGCAGCCCCGCGTGCACGAGCAGACCCAGCACCAGCACGGGGATCCATGCAGCGCTCTGCGCCGCGAGCTTGCCGCCGCACAGGCACATGCCCACGATGCCGAGCGACACGAGCGCGATGTTCCACAGGCTGTAGACCGTGCAGATGACGGACGTAGCCGTGCCGGTCGGGATGCCGCGGCGGTGCATATGCAGCACCTGAAACGGCTGGCCGCCGGCGGCTGCGGGCGTCACGGCCGAGTAGAAAAAGCCAATCATCGACACGTCGATGCTGTCGGCGAGCGGCTGCGCGCAGCCGAATGCGCGCGTGATGAGCCGGTACTTGAGCGCGTCGCACAGGTAGTACAGCAGCATGCACCCGACGATCGCGGCCGTCCAGCCCGGCATCAGCGCCTCGAGCGAGGCGCGCACGTCGCCGGCGTCGAGCGTTGCGGCGGCAAAGATCGCCAGCGCCGCCGCGCCGAGCGTCAGCAGGCCGATCGAGAGCCATTGTTTTTTCTTGTCATGTTTCATGGGCAGACCTCGCTGCAGGAGAAGATTCTGATGGACCTTATATTATAACGGATATGCAGGCCAAGTGCAACCAAAAACCGGGCGTCCCGACTGGGACGCCCGGTTTGGCATCAAAAGACGAGCTGCACGAGCAGCATGTAGCACACGGTGCCGGCGGCGATGCTCAGCAGCGTGTTGCGCCGCCACCAGTGCAGACCCGCCGTCACGCCGACGGCGATGACCTGCGGCACCCACGCCCCGGCCGATGTGAACTGCATCCCGCGCAGGCAGTAGACCAGCAGCGAGACCATGACGGCCGTGGGCAGGATCCTGCCGAGGTACTCCACGACCTTCGGCACGGCGCGGCGGCCGAACAGCAGCCACGGCAGCCAGCGCTCCAAAAACGTGCACGCGGCGCAGACCGCGATGATGGCGATGCTCTGCCCGACGGAGATGGTCATACGGCGGCACCTCCTTCGGCATACTTCGGCGCGAGCACCGGGCGCAGCAGCGTGAGCGCCGCGACCGTTACGAGCAGGGATGGCAGCAGGAACCTGTCCGGCCCGAGCAGCAGCAGCGCGCCGATGCTCGACACCGCCGCGACCACGGCGGGGATGCGCGTGCGCGTGCCGCGCAGCTGATCGACCACGATGACCGTGAACAGCGCCGTGAGCGCAAAGTCGATGCCCGTGGTGTCAAATGGGATGAGCGAGCCGACGAGCCCGCCGAGCATGGACAGCGCCACCCAGTAAAACGTCACGAGCGCGGCCGTGAGCACGTAGGCCCATTTCTCATTGACGTCGGGGCCGAAATCGTGCGAGCAGTGCAGCGAATAGTTCTCGTCGCACAGCGAATAGATCAGAAACCAGCGCCACGGGCCGAAGGAGCGGAATTTGTCGATGAACGACAGACCGTAGAAAATGTGCCGGCTGTTGAGCAGCAGCGCCAGCACGGCTACCGTGGCCAGCGACACGCCGCCGGCAAAGAACGTGACCATCAGAAACTGCAGCGAGCCCGCCAGAACGAACAGGCTGCACGCGCCCGACCACAGGAAGTTGTAGCCCGCCTGCTGCATGAGCAGCCCGTAGGCGATGCCGACGGGGAAGAAGCCGATCAGGATCGGGATCGAGTGATGGAAGGCGTAGGCGGCCGTTTTGCGCATGGCGCAGCGCTCCTTTCGGACGAAAAATGACAGCGGAGTCCAGTATAACAGAGCGTTTTCGCTTTTCCAACAAAGGTTATAAAGATGTCAGCGCCCGCCCGTTGGGGCAGACGCTGACGGAACTTTTTGTGATGCGTGGTTCAGCTCAGGCCGGGGATGTTCAGACCGAAGAAGTCGGTGAGCTGGCAGAAGAGGATGAATGCCAGCAGCACGGGCACGATGAACTTGAAGCAGACCTTGAAATAGCCCGCCGCGCGGTATTTCACGCCGCTCTGCTCGCATTCGAGCTGCACGACCTCGGGCTTGAGCACCCAGCCGATGAGGATCGTCATCACGAGCGCACCGAGCGGCATGAGGATGCCCTCGGCAACCATGTCGTACAGGTCAAGCCAGCAGTCGTTCCAGCCGCGCACGCTCAGGCCGAGCAGGGTGGCCGGCGTCTCGACGGCGGCGCCGCCGGCAACGCCCGCACCCAGACCGTCGAGCGCGACGAGCGAACCCGCGATGAACACGAGCGCCGCGACCGAGGACGTGTGCTTGGCGCGCTTGGGTGTGAGCCCCTTTTCGATCTGCTTGTCCACGGCGTAGGCCGTGCACAGCTCGAGCATGGAGATCGACGACGTGAGCGCCGCGATCAGCACGAGCAGGTAAAACAGGAAGCCGATGAGGTTGCCGATGCTGCCCATGTGGGAGAACACGGTCTGCATCGAGGCGAACAGCAATCCGGGGCCGGCGCCGTACTCCACGCCGAAGGCGGAGCAGGCGGGCATGACGGCCATGCCGGCCATGAGCGCGATGAGCGTGTCCGCGCCGCAGACGATGAAGGCGTTGCGCTGCAGGTGCTCCTGCTTGCCGAGGTAAGAGCCGTAGGTGATCATGACGCCCAGACCGATCGACAGGGAGAAGAACATCTGCCCGGCGGCGTTTTTCAGCACGCGGCCAAAGCCGACGTTCGGGTCACTGAAGACGGAGAAGTCGGGGCTGAACATGAACTTGTAGCCCTCGGCAGCGCCGGGCTGGCAGGCGATGTAGACGATGATGAACACAAGCAGGCAAAACAGCGCCGGCATGCCGATGTTGCAGAACTTCTCGATGCCGCCGTGCACGCCGCCGGACACGACGATGATGTTGAGCAGGATGTAGAGCACAAAAAACAGGATCATGCTCTTGGTATCCGTGAGAAAATAGCCGAAGAAGTCCGTGCCCTGACCGGACCATGCAAACGTGCTCCCGCCGAAGAGCGAGAGGAAGTAGCCCACCGTGTAGCGCAGCACGATGCCGCCGAGCACGAAGTAGAAGCACATGATGCAAAAACCGCACAGCACGCCGGCATAGCCGAGCCAGGTGTACTTTTTCGACAGCGCGCGATAGGTGCTCACACCGCTCTTGCCGCTGCGGCGGCCGAGCGCGAGCTCACCGAGCATGACCGTCACGCCCACGAGCACGACGAGCACCAGGTAAAACAGCAGGAACACGGCACCGCCGCTCTTGCCCATCTTATACGGGAACCCCCAAATGTTTCCGAGGCCGACGGCCGAGCCGATCGAGGCCATAAGGAAGCCGAAGTTGCTGCCCCAGCCACCGCGCTTGGATTTGATATCTGTATCCACAAAACCCCTCCTGATCCTTCAGATTTCACCAAAATACTGCGCCCTCCACGCAGATGTTTATTCATTATAGCAGACACCTGCGTACAATTGCAAGCGTTACGCGATTGACAAAAAAGCGGCCGCTCCACATCGGAGCGGCCGCGAGGCAACCGAAACGCTGCGCCATAGGGGCGCGGATAGAGCAGCGGGGGAGCTCGAGGGGGCAAGGCCCGCCTCGAATCTGGTCTTATGCGCAGAGCCCTGACGTGTCAGGGCTCTGCGCGGCCGCTCCACTCCGGAGCGGCCGCGAAAACACGCTTTTCAGATATCGAGGATGCCGAGCAGCACGATGCCCGCGACGATCAGCACCAGCATCATATAGTGCCGCCACGAGAGCTTCTCGCGCAGGAAGATACGGCTCCAAAGCACGGACGCCGCGCAGTAGGCCGCGATGATGGGCGCGGCGTACATGACGTGGTCCTCATCCGCAATGGCGTAGATGTACGCGAACTGACCGGCCGTCTCAAAGAGCGCGCCGATATATTTCGGCGCTTCGCGCTTGGACTGGAAGCGGTCGTGCCGGATGAGCTTGACATATACGAACGACACCACTGCCGCAAACAGGAACGTCAGCTCATACGCGCAGTTGGCCGAGTCCGGGTCGAGGCTTCGCAGCACGAGGCTGTCGGCAAACGTACCGGCGGCGTCGAGCAGGCAGTAGGCCACCGGCAGCGCGAGCGCGAGCCAGCTCTTGGCGTAGCGGTAGTTCGAGGCGGCCTGCCGTGCGCGGCGCAGCTCGTCATCCTCGCGCGACTCGACCACGCCCAGCCCGATCACGCCCAGACACACGAGCGCCACGGCGGCCAGCGCCATGACGCGCATCCCGCCGGTCAGATCCTTGTCCAGCCCGCCGAAGCACAGATACAGCACCGCCACCACCGCGCCGGAAGCATTGCAGATCGGCGACGAGATGGACAGCTCGATGTAGCGCAGACCGATGTAGCCGAGCGCCATCGACAAGATGTACAGCAGCGACACGGGCAGGTACGTCCAGATGACGTGCCATGAGATGCTCACGCCGCCGATGAAGATCTCATACGCCGCGTGCAGACCCATGACGACGCCGACGGCGATGACCATCTTCAGGTGCGCGAGCTTGTCGTCCGCGTCGCGGCAGCCGATTTTCGAAAACAGATCCGAGCCCGACCAGCACAGCAGGGCAATCAGGGAAAGCCAGAACCACATACTTTATTTTTCCTCCAGTTGATCAAGTGTAACGAGACCGGCATCCACGAGCTTCTGCAGGCTCATGAGGATGCCGAGCTTTGCGTGATACCACGTCAGGCCGCCCTGAAAATACACGGCGTAGGGCGGGCGGATCGGCCCGTCGGCCGACAGCTCGATGGACGAGCCCTGGATGAACGCGCCGGCGGCCATGATGACCTCCGAGTCGTAGCCCGGCATGGCCCAGGGGATGGGGTCGACATAGCTGTCCACGGGCGCAGCCGCCTGAATGCCCTTGCAGAAGGCGACCATGTGCTCTGCCGAGCCGAGCTCGACGCACTGGATGATGTCGTGGCGCGTCTCCGTCGCGTTCGGGATGCAGCGGAAGCCGAGCCGCTCGTAGACGTTCGCCGCGAACACCGCGCCCTTGAGCGCGCCGGCCGTCACGGTCGGCGCGAGGAAGAAGCCCTGATAAAACGCCGGCATGAGCCCGAGGTTCGCGCCGACCTCCTGCCCGAGGCCGGGGGCGCTCAGACGGAAGGCGCAGCGGTCGACCACATCCTTGCGGCCGCAGATGTAGCCGCCGATGGGCGCGAGACCGCCGCCGGGGTTTTTGATGAGCGAGCCGACGATCATGTCCGCACCGAGGTCGGACGGCTCGATCGTCTCGACGAACTCGCCGTAGCAGTTGTCGACCATGCAGATGACGTTCGGGTCGATGCGCTTGCAGAACGCGATCAGCTCGCCGATCTGCGCGACCGAGAACGTCGGGCGCGTGGCGTAGCCCTTCGAGCGCTGGATGGTCACGAGCTTGACGCCGCCGCGCAGCGCCTGCTCGATGGCCGGATAGTCAAAGCCGTAGTCCGGCAGCAGGTCGACCTGCCGGTAGTGCACGCCGTATTCCTTGAGCGAGCAGGCGCTCGGGCGGATGCCGATGACCTCCTCGAGCGTGTCATACGGCGCGCCGACGGGGCTGAGCAGCGTGTCGCCGGGCAGCAGGTTTGCGCTCAGCGCCACGGTCAGCGCGTGCGTGCCGCAGGTGATCTGGGGGCGCACGAGCGCGGCCTCCGTGTGGAAGCAGTCGGCATAGACGCGCTCGAGATTGTCGCGCCCGGCATCGTTGTAGCCGTAGCCCGTGGTGGCGGCGAAGTGCGTCGCGTCGACGCGGTTGCGCTGCATCGCGCCGATGACCTTGCACTGGTTGTATTCTGCGACGCGGTCGATCTCGTCAAAGCGCGCGCGCAGACCGGCGAGGATCTCCTCACCGAAGCGGTGCACCGCCGGCGTGATGCCGAGCGCGGTGTACATGGACTCTGTATTCATCGTTCCTCTCCTTATATCATTCGTCAGATTCGTCGAAAATTCTTGCGGCCACGTCGCGCATGACCTCCGGCCGCGTGACCACGATGCCGCGCGTCTCATCGCCGAGCACGAGCAGCGTGTCTCCCGGTTGAATGCCGAAGACCGTGCGCGCCTCCTTCGGGATCACGATCTGTCCCTTTTCGCCGACCTTGACCGTGCCGAAGATGTGGCGCTCGCGGCTCTGACCGAGCACGTGTTTCCCTCCGGGCATAGCCTCGCCTCCTATTGCGGGAATTCATACTTTTCCTACTTGTAGGAACAGATGATACCGCACATCGACGGGAAAGTCAACCGCCGTTCAGACAAAAACCGTCCATTCGGCGATTTGCCGGATTTTTTGCGAAAAACGGTTGCGCACATCCCGCGCGGGTGCTACGATAAAAGGCATCTTAGTGATTGTGGGAGGATGGAGCGTTATGCAGCTTCTCGAGCAGCGCATCCTCGCCGAGGGCGAGGTCAAATCCAGCGAGATCCTGAAGGTCGACCGGTTTTTGAACCATCAGATGGACCCGAAGCTGTTTCTGGCGATGGCGGAGGAGTGGAAGCGGCTGTTTGACGGCTGCGGCGTGAACAAGCTCGTCACGATCGAGGCCAGCGGCATCGGCATTGCGGCCGTGACCGGACTCGTGTTCGAGTGCCCGGTCGTGTTCGCCAAGAAAACCAAGAGCCGCAACGTCTCCGACGATGCGTACACGACGGTCGTGCACTCGTTCACGCACGGCAACGACAACACCATCCGCATCTCGCGCGAGTATCTCTCGGCGCGCGACCGCGTGCTCGTCATCGACGATTTTCTCGCCAACGGCGCGGCGCTCGACGGGCTCATCACGCTCATCGAGAGCGCGGGGGCGACGGTGGTCGGCGTGGGCATCGCGGTGGAAAAGGCGTTCCAGCCCGGCGGTGCGCGCATCCGCGCACGCGGCTACCGCGTGGAGTCGCTCGCCCGCGTGCAGAGCATGGACCCGGAGACCGGCATCGTGTTCTGCTGACCGGATTGTGCAAATCGACGGGGTAAATGTTTCAAAAGTGTGAAATTCACCCGTTTCGACGGTTGACAACGCGGTTCGGGAATGGTAACTTATTAATGTTCCCGTTTTTCGGGTACAGATATATAGCAGTCGATATAGACCAATGGTTATGGCTTGGCGTTTCTACCCGGCACCGTGAATTGCCGGACTATCGATGGGAAATGTTCCGTGGGAGACGGCCGCGTGCCGCTTCCCGGTTTCGCATTGGCAGGAGCGCCGTGACCGGCTGCGCCTGCCAATGTGCATTTTTGGCGGCTGAGGGGTATCTTCTTTGCGCAAGCAATGCAGATAAATACAAACAATATTTAAGGGAGAGCTGAGAATGAAAAAGTTCGTAGCGATGCTGCTCGCGCTCGTCATGGTGTTCGCACTGTGCGCCTGCGGCGACAAGCCCCAGAATGACAAGCAGGATAAGGCGGCCGTGAAGGTCGGCTTCATCTGCCTGCACGATGAGAACTCCACGTATGACAAGAACTTCATCGACGCCGCTAAGGCCGCCTGCAAGAACGCCGGCCTGAGCGAGGATCAGTACATCATCAAGACCAATATCCCCGAGGGCCAGGAGTGCTACAACGCCGCTGCCGAGCTCGTGGACGCCGGCTGCAACGTCGTCTTCGCCGACAGCTTCGGCCACGAGGACTTCATGATCCAGGCCGCCAAGGAGTTCAAGGACGTGCAGTTCTGCCACGCCACCGGCACCAAGGCGCACACCGAGAAGCTCAGCAACTACCACAATGCGTTCGCCTCCATCTATGAAGGCCGCTACCTCGCCGGCGTCGCTGCTGGTATGAAGCTCAACGAAATGATCGAGGCCGGTGAATTCACCGCCGATCAGGCCAAGATGGGCTACGTCGGCGCCTTCACCTATGCGGAAGTCATCTCCGGCTACACCTCTTTCTATCTGGGCGCCAAATCCGTGTGCCCGAGCGTGACCATGGACGTCACCTTCACCGGCTCCTGGTACGATGAGGCCCTCGAGAAGGAAGCTGCCAACAAGCTCATCGCCGGCGGCTGCAAGCTCATCAGCCAGCACGCCGACTCCATGGGCGCTCCGACCGCCTGCGAGCAGGCCGGCGTCCCGAACGTGTCCTACAACGGCAGCACCCAGTCCGCCTGCCCGAACACCTTCATCGTTTCCTCCCGCATCGACTGGACCCCGTACTATGAGATGGTCATCAAGGCCGTCCAGGACGGCACCGCGCTCGACTCCGACTGGACCGGCACCCTCAAGACCGGCTCCGTCGTGCTGACCGATGTCAACGAGAAGGTCGCTGCCAAGGGCACTGCCGAGAAGATCGCCGAAGTCACCAAGCAGCTCGAGGACGGCACCCTGCATGTCTTTGACACCTCCACCTTCACTGTCAACAAGGCGCCCCTGACCAGCTACATGGCTGACGTCGACACCGACGCCGACAACACCGGCGACACCGAGGCCATCAAGGACGGCTACTTCCACGAGTCCGAGTTCCGCGCCGCTCCGTACTTCAACGTGCAGATCGACGGCATCAACCTGCTTGACCAGAACTTTGGCAGCTGATATCTGAATCCACCGCAGAGGGAAGGCCTGTCAACTCAGGCCTTCCCTCATATGTACTTTAAAGCGCGCCGCCGCCGTGCGGCGTCCGCCGGCATTTCGGGAGGGACACCATATTGGACAACAAGATTGCAGCGGTCAAAATGCGCGACATCACCAAGCGCTTCGGCTCCGTCGTCGCCAATGACCGCGTCTGGCTCGATATCTACCGGGGCGAGGTCCTGGCGCTGCTCGGCGAAAACGGCAGCGGCAAAACCACGCTCATGAACATGCTCTCGGGCATTTACTTCCCCGACGAGGGACAGATCCTCATCGACGGCGAGGAGGTCGTCATCCGCTCCCCGCGCGATGCCTACCGCTACGGCATCGGCATGATCCACCAGCACTTCAAGCTGGTCGACGTCTTCACTGCCGCTGAAAACATCACGCTCGGTCTCGAGGAAAAGCTCGATCTCAAGGCCACGGCTGCGCGCATCCGCAGCATCTGCGAGCGCTACGGCTTCGACCTCGACCCGAACCAGAAGATCTACGATATGTCCGTGTCCCAGAAGCAGACGGTCGAGATCGTCAAGGCGCTCTATCGCGGCGCGGACATCCTCATCCTCGACGAGCCGACCGCTGTGCTCACCCCGCAGGAGACGGACAAGCTCTTCGCCGTCCTGCGCAGCATGCGCGACGACGGCAAGGCCATCGTCATTATCACGCACAAGATGCACGAGGTCGAGGCACTCAGCGACCGCGTGGCCGTGCTGCGCCACGGCCAGTTCGTGGGCGATATGCTTACCCGTGAGACCGACGCGCAGGAGATGACGAACATGATGGTCGGCCACGCCGTGACGCTCAACATCGACCGGCCCGACCCCGTCGACCCCAAGCCGCGCATCGAGGTCAAAAACCTCACCGTGCGCAGCATTGACGGCATCGTCAAGCTCGACGACGTGTCCTTCACCGCAAACTCCGGCGAGATTCTCGGCATCGCGGGCATCTCCGGCTGCGGCCAGAAGGAGCTGCTCGAGGCCATCGCCGGCCTGCAGCCGACGGAGAGCGGCAGCGTCTGCTACGTCGAGGACGACGGCACGCGCGAGGAGCTGCTCGGCAAGGACCCGCTGCGCATCGCCGAGATGGGCGTGGCGCTGTCGTTCGTGCCGGAGGATCGCCTCGGCATGGGTCTGGTCGGCAACATGGACCTGTCGGACAACATGATGCTGCGCTCGTTCCGCAAGGGACACGGCATCCTCACCGACCGCAAGGCCCCGCGCAAGCTGGCCGAGACCGTCGTCGAAGAGCTCGACGTCAACACCCCGGGCGTGAGCACGCCGGTGCGCCGCCTGAGCGGCGGCAATGTGCAGAAGGTGCTCGTCGGCCGCGAGATCGCCTCCGCCCCCACCGTGCTGCTCACGGCCTACGCCGTGCGCGGCCTGGACATCAACGCATCCTACACGATCTATGACCTCATCAACCGGCAGAAGGAGCGCGGCGTCGCCGTGATCTACGTCGGCGAGGATCTTGACGTGCTGCTCGAGCTGGCCGACCGCATCCTCGTGCTCTGCGGCGGCAAGGTCAGCGGCATCGTCCCCGGCCGCGGCGCGACCAAGCGCGACGTCGGCATGATGATGACGCAGTTGGGAGGGAACGAAGCCCATGCATAACAAAGTCCGGGAACCGCTGTTCCACATCGTCAAGCGCGACACGCTGCCCTGGTATCAGGCCTGGGGCATCCGCGCGATCGCCATCGTGCTGGCGCTGCTGCTGTGCGCGCTCATCACGACGCTGTGCACCCACCTCAATCCGCTCAAGGTGTTCGGCACCATGTTCAGCGGCGCGTTCGGCTCGCCGCGCAAGATCTGGATCCTGGGGCAGAATCTCGCCATCCTGCTGTGCATTTCGCTGGCCGTGACGCCCGCGTTCAAGATGCGCTTCTGGAACATCGGCGCCGAGGGCCAGGTGCTCGCCGGCGGTCTCGCCGCTGCGGCGTGCATGATCTGCCTCGGCGGCAAGCTGCCCAACGGCCTGCTCATCGTGCTCATCGTAATCGCCGGCATCGCCGCGGGCGCGGTCTGGGCCGTCATCCCCGCCATCTTCAAGGCCAAGTGGAACACGAACGAGACGCTCTTCACCCTCATGATGAACTACGTCGCCACGCAGCTCGTGGCCTATTTCGTCATCGTCTGGGAGTCGCCGAAGGGCTCCGGCAAGGTCGGCATCATCAACCAGAGCACCGAGGCCGGCTGGCTGCCGCAGATCGGCGGCTACAAGTACCTGCTGACGATCCTCGTCGTCGCGGTGCTGACCGTGCTCGTCTACATCTACCTCAACTACAGCAAGCACGGCTATGAGATCTCCGTCGTCGGCGAGAGCGAGCGCACCGCCCGCTATGTCGGCATCAAGGTCGGCAAGGTCATCGTGCGCACGATGCTGCTGTCCGGCGCGCTGTGCGGCATTGCAGGCGTGCTGCTCGTGTCCGGCACCGACCACACGATCACGACCACCATCGCCGGCGGTCAGGGCTTCACGGCCGTCATGGTCTCGTGGCTGGCCAAGTTCAATCCGCTCGGCATGATCCTCACGAGCTTCCTGCTCGTGTTCCTCGACCGCGGCGCGGGCGAGATCTCGACCGCGTTCGGGCTCAACCAGTCGTTTGCCGACATTCTCAGCGGCATCATCATTTTCTTCATCATCGGCTGTGAGTTTTTCATCACCTACCGGCTGAGCTTCCGCAAGCCGGCGAAGAAGGAGGCGGCGGAGCATGTTTGATTTTGTGTCCTTTATCCCCCGTGCCATCATGCAGGGTATCCCGCTGCTGTTCGGCAGCACCGGCGAGACGCTCACCGAAAAGTCCGGCAACCTCAACCTCGGCATCGCGGGCATCATGTACGTCGGCGGTATCAGCGGCGTCATCGGGGCGTTCCTGTATGAGCAGGGCGTCGGCGGGGCCGCGGGGATGAACGGCTTTCTCGCCGTGATGATCCCGCTGCTGTCGTGCCTGCTCGGGTCGCTGCTCATGGGTCTGCTGTACTGCTTTCTGACCGTCACGCTGCGCGCCAACCAGAACGTCACCGGCCTTGCCATGACGACGTTCGGTGTCGGCTTCGGCAACTTCATGGGCGGCTCGCTCATCAAGCTCACCGGCAGCGAGGTGCCGTCCATCGCGCTCTCGGCGACCAACAGCTACTTTGCCAAGACGATCCCGGGCGTGGAGCGCCTCGGCTGGTTCGGGAAGATCTTTCTGTCCTACGGCTTTCTGGCCTACCTCGCCGTGGCCATCGCGCTGATCGCGGCCTATGTGCTCAAGCGCACGCGCGTGGGTCTGCACCTGCGCGCCGTCGGCGAAAACCCGCAGACGGCCGACGCCGCCGGCATCGACGTCAATAAGTATAAGTACATCGCCACCTGCGTCGGCAGCATGATCGCCGGCCTCGGCGGATTGTACTACGTCATGGACTACGCCTGCGGCGTCTGGTCGAACGACGCGTTCGGCGACCGCGGCTGGCTTGCCATCGCACTCGTCATCTTCACGGTCTGGAAGCCGAACGTCGGCGTGCTCGCGTCCTTCCTCTTCGGCGGACTGTATATCCTGCACATCTTCCTGCCGAGCGGCACGAACCTCGCTGTCAAGGAACTGTATAAGATGATCCCCTATGTCGTCACGATCATCGTGCTCATTATCACGAGCGTGCGCTCCAAGCGCGAAAATCAGCCCCCCGCAAGCCTCGGCCTGCCGTATTTCCGCGAGGAACGGTGACGCCGGACGGCGCAAACGAAAAGCAAAAACAGGAGAGCGGCTGCTCTCCTGTTTTTTGCGTCTTTCTGACTGTGGCGCGGGCACCGCTTGTCAGATGGGCTTCTGCGCCTTGTCCAGCTCTGCCTCGATCTCTGCCAGCACCGCACTCGGCCGCATATGCAGCGCCTCGCCGATGCGGTAAAAGGTCTCCAGCGTCGGCTTGCGCTCTCCGCGTTCAATGGCGCTCAGATGCGTCCTGCCGATCCCGGCGAGACCGCTCACAATCTCCTGCGACAGGCCGCGCTCCTCGCGCAGCCGCTGCAGCACACTGCCAACAACATTTGCATCCAGCATCGTCTACACTCCCTTTTCGGTTTTGCTTCCAGTGTAGAGAGAAATTTTGCAAATTATGAATACATATGTTGTCATTTGAACACAAATGTGTTATCATTTGTTCGGGAGCTTCCGTGTATTTCCGAATTTGACCGGAAACACCCAAACGTGTTGGGGCGAGAGGGCAGAGATGTTCCCGTTTCCGACGCCTGTTTGGAAAGCGGACCGCGGCACAGTGCCGTGCGGACAGAAAGACAAACCGAAAGGAGAACAAGAAGATGAAATGCAGTCATTGCGGTGCGGAATTTGAGGGAAAATTCTGCACGGAATGCGGCGCGAAGGCAGAGCCGTGCCCGCAGCCGTCGCCAGAGATCCCGGCAGACCGCCCGAGATCTCAAAAACCGAAGAAACCGATTTACAGGAAGTGGTGGTTTTGTGTGATCGTCGCCGTGGTCGTGATCGCGATCGCCGGCAGGATCTCCGGAGGCAGCAAATCGGAAAAGGTTGACTGGAACGACATGGTCTTAGGCACGCAATTGCCGCAGCCGCCTGCGAAGAAAGGTCAGATCCATACGAACACAGCCGATGAGCTGTGGGTCGATATCGAAAAGATCTCCGACAAGCAGTATGCGGACTATGTGCAGGCGTGTCAGACGGTTGGGTTCACGGTGGATGCGGAGTCCAATTCCTCGTCGTTCAGCGCTTACAACGCTGAGGGATACAAGCTGAAGCTGAGCTATTACGGAAACGGGGAGAAATTGTCCATCCGGCTGGAAAAGCCGATGGAGATGGGCCCCATCACCTGGCCGGACAGCGAGGCCGGCCGACAGCTGCCCGCACCCAAATCCCTGACCGGCAAATTCTCTTTTGAGTATGATGACAATTTCTTCGTTTACATCGGCGGCACGAGCAGAGACGATTACAACGCCTATGTCAGCGCCTGCCGGGATAAGGGCTTTACGGTCGACTACAATAAGGGCGACAACTATTATCGTGCCAATAACGACGCGGGGTGGCATGTCTCGATCGATTATGTGGGCAACCAGATCATGAGCATTCGCATTGACGCGCCGGACACGAACTCGGGTAGCACGACCTCCGGGACGCAGCAAAACGATGCAGAGCTCGTCAACGGTATGCGCAAGGAATTCAAAGAGGCTATGGACAGCTATGAGGCCGTTGTGGATGAATACATCGCGTTCATGAAAAAATACAATGCGAATCCGAACGATCCTGCTTTGCTGGTCGATTATACGAAGTATATGAGCAAATACACGGATGCGTGCGATAAGTTCAAAAAATGGGAAAGCGCGGACATGAACGACGCGGAAACTGCTTACTACATCGACGTGCAGGCACGGGTCAGCAAAAAGCTGCTGGAAGCGGCGGCCTGACGGACGGCGCGTGCGCTGCAGTCGGTCTGCAAACTCGTTTGTCAAAAAGAAATACTTCTTAAATGCTCACACGCCCCGCGCCATTCGGCGCGGGGCGTGCTTTTTGCGGTTATTGGGGGGAGAAAATCAGATCGCGTTGCCGGCGTTGAAGCCCTCGCGGATGTTCTTGTAGCCGTTTTTGGCGCTGCAGGTGCTGGTGTTTGTGCTGTGCATCCTTTTCCCGCAGATCGTGACATGGCTTCCCGGCCACATGATCGGCTGATATCCGAACTCCTGACCGGGGTGCGGCGGCGTCCGAGAGCATTCGGCGCGGCTGCGCCCCGGCTTTTTGCTTGCGCTGCGCCCGCAGCGGACAAAAAAGCCTCCCCCGCGGGATATACCCGCGGGGGAGGCACAGATTTGCTTACCTGATCGGTCAGTTCTCGTCGAGGCAGGCGCGGCGCTCGGCCTTTGCCTTGGCCGTGCGCTCCCTGCGCACCGGCAGCAGGGCAGCCGCAGCACCGAAGAGCACCGCCGGCAGCACCCATGCAAAGCCGAGGTCAAACAGCGGCAGCTTGTGCAGGAACGTCAGCGGCACACCGTAGCCGTCGAGCGTGCACAGCACGCTCATGAGCAGCGCGCCGAGGGCAGCACCACGGCTGATGCGGTCGGGCAGCTGCGGACGCACGAGCGCGATGAAGATGAGCACGAGCGTCGGCGGATAGACGACGTCCAGCACCGGGGCGGCGATGGCGACGATGCGGTCAAGGCCGAGGTTCGACACGACGGCGCTGAACACGCAGATGGCGATGACGAACACCGGATACGAAACCTTGCCGCGGCAGAGCTTGGCAAAGTAAGCGGCGGCGGAACTGGTGAGTGCCACGGCGGTCGTGACGCACGCGAGGCCGACGACGATGCCGAAGAGGATCATGCCGGTCTTGCCCATGAGCGCCTCGACGATGGCCATGACGAGCTGGGCGCGGCCGATCTCACTCGTGTACTGTGCCGAGACGGTGGCGCCGAGATACGCAAGCCCCATGTAGACGGCCAGCAGCAGCACACACGCGAGGATGGACGAGCCGCTCATGATGCGGAACTTCTTGCCCGGCTCGGTGTAGCCCTTGTCGACCACGCTCTGCAGCACGAGGATGCCGAACGGCAGCGCAGCGAGCGCGTCCATGGTCTGGTAGCCGGACTTGACGCCGGTCACGACGGCGCTGTCGATCTTCGTCTCGGCCGCGATCGTGCCGAGCGGCGTGACGATGCCCTTGATGATGATGGCCGCAAGGCCGAGCAGCAGCAGCGGCGTGAGCACCTTGCCCACGATGTCCACCACGGCGGACTCGCGGATGCACAGCGCGAGGATGAGCGCGAAAAACAGCACCGAGAACACCACGGCCGACACGCCGGGCAGATTCGGCGCGATGGCCATTTCGAACGTGCTGGCGGATGTGCGCGGGATGGCGACCATCGGGCCGACGCACAGAATGATCGCGCACATGAGGATCTCGGCCGGCACACGGCCGACGCGCTGGAGCACGGCCTCACTGCTGCCGACGCGCAGCAGCGCAAACATGGCGGCAAGCGCAAGACCGATGTCCGCGATGAAATACGCGCTGAATCCGGCCAGCCACGCCGGGCCGGACTCCATGCCCAGGTACGGCGGGAAGATCACGTTCCCGGCGCCGAAGAACATAGAAAACAGGGCAAAGCCAACAACGATGATATCGCGGCCGGCCCGATTTTTCGTTTCTTTCATGGTTTTCTCTCCTTTGATTTCCCAAAAAGGGACTCCCGTTTCCTTTTTTCGAATATAGCGTATCATTTTTATTGATAAATGAGAACCGAGACTTCTTCATGTGGGTATGAAAAAAACGCATGACATCGGTGAAAAAGTTTTTATTCTTTTTCTGTGATTTTATGTGAAATTGACACAAATTCATGGTATGATGGAGGCGCAAAATGCAGATAAGGAGGCAGCGTATGGACGACGGTAAACTTCGCGCCCTGCTGACGGCGGTCGATTGCGGCAGCTTCAGCAAAGCGGCGGCGCAGCTGGGCTATACCCAGTCCGCAATGACACATCTGGTCAACAAACTGGAGGCGGAAATCGGCTGTACGCTGCTCGAGCGTGACAGTCAGGGCATCCGCCTGACGGACGCGGGCAGGCAGCTGCTGCCCTATATTCAAAACGTGGTCTGCGCGTGCGACACCCTCCTGCAGGAGGCCGCCGAGCAGAGCGACCCGCACAAGCGCACGCTGCGCATCGGCTGCTTTGCGAGCATTGCGCGCGCCCGCCTGCCGGAGCTGCTGCGTGTCTTCCGCGCCGAGCCCCGGAGATCCAGCTGGACGTGCTCGTGCGCAGCGAGGAGCTGACGACCGCGCTCGCGAGCGGGCGCATCCAGCTCGCCCTCGTGGACGAGGCGCGCGCGAAGGGCTTTGATTTTCAGCCGCTGGCAGACGCGCCGCTCGTGGCCGTCGTGCCGCCGGACTTTCCGTGGGAGGGGGACACCATCCCGCTGGAGCGGCTGCTGCGCGAGCCGTTCCTCTCGAGCCCGGATCAGTATATCGAGCCGTTTCTCCCGGCGGACGCGCCGCGCGTCGAGGTCTCGGCGTCGGACGACGGGGCGATCCTCTCCATGGTCGCGGCGGGGCTCGGCGTGGCGGTGCTGTCATCGTTCTCGCTCGTCGGGTATGAGGAGCGTGTGCGCGTGCTCCAGCTCGAGCAGCCGATCGCGCTGCGCCTCGGCGCCGCCGTCAAGTCCATCAATGCGGCGGGTACATCGGCACGGACGTTTTTGTCGTTCCTGTGCGCGTATTACGGACAGGAGGAGCGCCTGTGATCCGGAACATCTGCACCGACCGCTTCTTTCTCATGCAGCCGTCCGAGCCTGCGACGGCGGCGGATCTGCCCGTGGCGCAGGATCTGCGCGACACGCTTGCCGCGCACCGGCAGGGCTGCGTCGGCATGGCCGCCAACATGATCGGCGTGCGCAGGCGCATCATCATCTTTGACGACAACGGCACGCCTACCGTCATGCTCAACCCCGTCATCCTCCGCCGGAGCGAGCCGTACACAGCGGAGGAGGGCTGCCTGTCGCTGACGGGCAAGCGCACGGCCAGGCGTTGGCGCAGCATCAAGGTCCAGTGGCAGAATGAGCGGCTGCAGACGCGCGTGCGCACGTTCACCGGCTGGACGGCGCAGATCATCCAGCACGAGATCGACCACTGCGACGGCGTGCTCATCTGAAGCAAAAAAATACCTGCCCGGTGCTTGCAAGCGCCGGGCGGTTTTTGTATACTGGGGGCAAAGGGAGGCCGGAGCATGCGCAACACCACACTCTGTTATATCGAGCGCGGGCAGCAGTATCTCATGCTGCACCGCGTGAAAAAGGAAAACGATCTCAATCACGACAAATGGGTCGGCATCGGCGGAAAATTCGAGGGCAATGAGACGCCGGACGAATGTCTCCTGCGCGAGGCGTATGAGGAGACCGGTCTGACGCTGACCGACTGGCGCTGCCGCGGCGTGGTGACGTTTTTGTCTGACACGTGGGAGGGGGAGTATATGTACCTCTTCACGGCCGGCGGCTTTACCGGTACGCTGCGCGCGTGCAATGAGGGCGTGCTGAGCTGGGTCGACAAGGCGGCTGTTCCGGCGCTGCCGATGTGGGAGGGCGATAAGATCTTCTTCCGGCTGCTGGCGGAGGATGCGCCGTTTTTCCTGCTCAAGCTGCGCTATGAGGGCGACACGCTGGTCGAGGCCGCGCTCAACGGCGCGCCCGTCGCGCTTTGAGACGCGTACAAAAAGGAGGAGAGCAGATATGAGACGCAAACAGCAGATCCAGGCCCTGCAGCAGGAGCTCGCGCTCCTGCGCCAGACCGTGGACAGCGGCAAAGAGCTCGCTGCGCTTGCGGCCGATGCGGCCGGGCAGCTGCGCAGGCCGGGCCTGCGCACCGTTGCCGTACAGGTGATGCGTTCGCCGCGCGTTCGCCGCGCCGCGCTCATCGCCGGCGGTACCGTCACTGCCGTCACGCTCGGCGCTGCAGCGGTGCACTGCCGGGTGTATCAGGCCATCGTCGCGCAGGAGGTCAAAAAGGCGCTCAAGCCCGTCAACGCCCGCCTCGATGCGCTGCAGGCGACCGTGGACGCCGTGGCCGAGGCCGAGGGCGTTGCGCCCGACAAGGCGCATAAGAGCAAAAAGCACAGCCGCTGACGGCACGCAAAAAAGCTCCGTTTCCGATCGGAAACGGAGCTTTTTTATATGGTTTTTGTCGCTTCGACCTGCGATCAGGTGAGACCGAACGCGGCGGCCAGACCCGGGGGCGCCAGAACGGTCGTTCTGTGGAACACGGCGGCGTTGATGAGCGTGGTCATGCACATCGAGATGGAATCGGTGACGGTCTTGCGGTTGGCATCCCAGTCGCGGGGCAGATACTTGAACTGCAGGCTGATGACGGCGGCGCGGCGCAGACACAGGAATGTTCTGCCGAATAAAAGAATAAGACCGGATCACCCGAGGGGGATCCGGCTGAGACGGTCGGAAAGCCATGCGGTTTTCCGGCAGAAGACGTGCTGCCTGCGGGCGGCACACACTGTATGGCGTTTTCACATGTTCACGGGGCTGACCGGCCGGTCAGCCCCGTTTTGTTTTGTTGTGCAGGCGTTTACACGATCTCGACGATGCCGCCGTCGCGGATGCGCACGGTCTGTCCCGTCTGCACGGCGGCGAGAAATTCGTCGCCCAGGCAGTCGATGACCGGCATATCGGCGTCCGTCCAGACGGACGCGAGGATCGCGCCCGAGGCCGCCAGCGAGTCGATGTGCTTGGAAAAGAGCATACACGCCGGCTGCTGCCCGGAGGCGCAGGCGGTGTAGAGCACCATGCCGCCGGTGGTCGAGCCGATGGTCTCCGGCAGGCACAGCGCCTTGCCGATCATCGGCTTTTTGTACAGGTCGGGGTTGTTCTGGTCGCCGCATTTGACCTGCTTGTCGTGGAACATCAAGGCCATCTGGTAGCTGGCGAGCGTGTTGAAGCCGCCGTGCGACACGAGGGCTTCCGCCTCGCATGTGCCGGGGCAGATGACGCGGCCCTGAAACTGTTTCATCTTACTTCGCCCCCTTCGTAATCATGGTGATGATCTCGTCCTCGGTGTAGTAGCGCGCGGTCGAATACGTGCGCAGCTTATTCGACGAGGTGATGACGGGCATGGCCTTGCTGAGCGGGTTGTTCATGTACATGAGCGGGCAGATGTAGCTGAGCACGACGCCGGTGCTGCGCAGGCGGGCGGCGTAAGGCGTCTTTTCAAACGCCTCGATGACGCCGGGCGCAGCGGTGAACACCGTCGGGATGCAGACCTTTTTCTGCCCGTGTGCCCGCAGACTTTCCTCAACGCGCTCGGTCGTGTCGATGAGCTGGTGGAGCGTCATGTGCGGGCAGCCCATGAAGCACAGCTTCGGCTTGGCGTTGCGGTTTTTCCACACGCACGGATAGCTCTCGCGCACGCGCCGGAGCTCCGCATCGTCGATGACGTACACCGGTGCGCCCTCGCGGATGAGCGCCTCGCCCTGCTGCACGGCCTCGGGCGTGAGGTGCTCGATGTGGTACAGACCGACTGCACCGTTGGACGCGGTGGCCGCGCCGAAGTCCTTGAGATACGCGATGGCGTCGTCATTGATCTCCGTGCCGAGCCATTTGTCCAGTCCCTTGACATACGGCACTTTTTCCATGACCTTCATGCCGATGGCGGAGCCGAGCAGCTGCGGCTCGGGCTTTTTCGTCGTGCGCACCTCAACGATCCAGTCGGCTTTACGTCCGTCATCGGTCAGAAAGCCGAAGTACGGCACGCAGCCCGCGATCGAGCCCATGAGCTCGATCATGCCGGAGTTGCGGTTGCAGCGCGCGCCGAGCACGCTGTTGGCGTAGACCACGGCGGACGACTCCGCCCATGAGAGCACCTCGCCCTGCTTGGGCTTGTTGCCCACCTCGTCGAGGTAGCAGGTGCAGGTGTAGTCCTTATCGCTGAGGATGCCAAGCTTTCGCAGCTGCTCCTCATAGCGCGCCTGCTGCTTATACATGAACTTGCGGAACACCAGATCCTGCAGCGGATTCGAGGGGACGTTCTTGTCGAGCGGGAGCGGGTCGGCGGTGAATTTCTGCTCGGAAAACGCGCCGGCTTCAATGAGCTGGTCGTACAGGTCGTAGACCGGCTTCATGGCGTTGATGCCGAAGCTGATGACCGTGTGGCCGTAGGTGCTCGTGATGGGCACCATCTTTTCCGCGCCGAAGGCATCGCCGTACATGACGAGCGTTTTCATGACCTTGGCCATGACTTCGCCCTTGCTGCCGTCGAGTACGGCCTGCTGTTCGGGTGTCAGTTTCATGGGAATCGACCTCCTTGTACATACATTTACTGTGAATTTCTTGACAAGAATTATAGCCCCATTTGGGCAAAAATGCAAGGGGATATTGGGACAAGCTCGCAAATCTGTGCAAAAAATCCCCGCCAGTTCCATGCCGTTTTGTGGGGCACGCACGAGGGAGAATGTGTAAAAAGCGCTTGACGAAAGCACCAGAAGTTGTCATACTGAAAACGACGCGATTTTTACACTGCCTGTTGAGAAAATATATCACAACGGAGGTATAGACATGAATGAACTTATCCATAAGGATCATTTTCTGCAAATGATGGCCGCGACGGAGGTCGCGCCGGCGGCGCTTAAAACCGAGTTGAATGTGCAGTCATATGGGAAGCTGCCTCTGTCGCAGCTGGCTGCCTTGGGGGTTGGATTCGAGCCGGTCGTGTCGGCAATCCAGCAGATCACAAATCATGGACAGGCGGTGAGCGGTTACTATAAGGTGACAATTCCAGAGGGAACTCATCTCGCAAACTTTCGAGATGGGAGCGGCTTCCTTGGGACAGTTCTGGAGGATGCGACGAATCGCATTGGCGCACAAGCTCGCCTGAATCCGCTGCTCTGCAATCCGACGCTGCTGTTTGCTGCAGCAGCGCTTATGAGTATGGAGCGAAAGCTGGATGCAATACAGGAGACGCAGCAGGAAATGATGGATTTCCTGCTGCAGAAAGAAACCTCCAAGCAAAAAGGAGATCTGGATTTTCTGTCAGATGTGCTTGCGAATTACAGATTCAATTGGAATAATGATAAGTTTAAGGCGGCAAATCACAGTCAGGTGCTGGCAATTCGGCGTGAGGCCGGGCAGCAAGTGGACCTTTTCCGGGAGCAGGTCAAAAAGAAGTTTTTGAAAGGCGGCTTTCTATTGACAGCACAGGATGTGCAAAAACAGCTGAATGGTCTGACGGGGGCGTTCCAGAGCTACCAGTTGGCGCTATATCTGTATGGGTATGCTTATTTTCTGGAGATTTTGCTGCAGGAAAGCTTTGATTCCGAGTATTTGAACGCTGCTGCCGCCAAGTTGGAACAGATGTCTCTTGCGTACCGCGAATTATACACAGAAGCTTATGAGCACATAGAGAAACGCGCGAAATCGTCTCCTGAAGCATATATGCTTCGCGGCGTATCGTCTGCAAGTAAGGTGCTTGGTGAAACCATTGCCAAGCTGCCGGTCATCAGCCGGTCGCAAATGGACGAATCACTTATCGAGGCCGGTCAGAAGATCGGGGACTACGAGAAAAAGTGCACTGCCAAGACAATGCAGCAGTTAGTGGAGCATCAAAGCAGCTGCGTTCATCCGTTCATTGACCAGATCCAATCCATGGATCGGCTTTATCATGGTGAGCTCACCATGATCTTCAATGACGAGACGCTCTATTTAGGGACGGCCTGAAAAGAAAAGCGGATGATTCCGTAAACCGGAATCATCCGCTTTTTTGCGGTCTTATTTGCTTTCCGCGCGGGCGGCCTTGGCCGGCAGCGGGATCTGCGCGAGGATCACGGCGAGGAACATCAGCACGCAGCCGAGGTATTCGCGCGGGGTCATGCTCTGGTGCAGGATGATCGCGCCCGCAATGACGGCGAACACGCTCTCGAGACTCAGCAGGATGGTGACGACCGTGGGGTTCGAGCCCTTCTGTGCGAGAATCTGCAGCGTGTAGCCCACGCCGCACGAGAACACGCCCACATACAGCAGCGGCAGCGCGCACGAGAGCAGAGCGGCGGCATCGACGTGCTCGAAAAACGGGATGCACACGCCCGACCACAGCGCCGCGAACAGAAACTGCACGCAGCTGAGCTTCACCCCGTCGCACGTGGCGCTGAAGCGGTCGATGACCAGAATGTGCACGGCAAAGCACACCGCGCACACGAGCACGAGCAGGTCGCCCGCGGCGAGCCGGAAGCTGCCCTTGATGCACAGCAGGTACAGCGACACGACCGACAGCGCGACCGCGACCCACACCGGCAGGCTGACCTTGCGTCTAAAAAACAGGCCGAACACCGGCACGAGCACCACGTACAGCGCCGTGAGAAAGCCCGCCTTTCCGGCGTCCGTTCCGGCGACGATGCCGGCCTGCTGGAAGTTCGAGGCGATGGCCAGCGCCGTGCCGCAGCAAAAGCCGCCGAGCCAGAGCTGTTTGCGTGCAGCGCGTTTTTCCTCCGCCGTGGGCTGCGCGGCGTCCTTGTGCACGGCGCCGCGCACCGCGATCAGCACCAGCAGCGCGAGCACGGCGATGGCATAGCGCGCGGCGTTGAAGGTGAACGTGCCGATCGTGTCGGCGCAGACGTCCTGCGCGACGAAGGCAGTGCCCCAGATGAGCGCTGCGAGAATGGGAAAGACAACTTGACGAATCGGATTCTGTTTCATATGCGGGCTCTCCTCTGAGATGTCGGCGGCAAATACAAAAGCAGTCAGACTCCATCGCCTGACTGCCGGTAGGTGCGCACCCGTGCCCATAGGATAGTACAGGCGCGGGCGCTTGTCAATCGGTTTTTAGCTGTAAATCGTGAAATTTCACGCCTTGTGCGCGCGGCCGCCGCCGTGCATGGCGGCGTGCTCCCTGGCGATCTCGGCGTAGAGCGCCGGAGCCGTCCAGGCGGCGTTTGTGTCCGTCAGCATGGCCTTGAGCGCGACGGGCGGGACATGCGCGGCGCGAAGCCCCTGGAGCAGTCCCTCGAGCATACCGGGGCGAAAGTGCGCCAGGACGAGCATCTCCCCCGGGAGCGGGGCGGCGGGGGTATCGGCCGCGCGCGGCAGCACACCGGCCAGCGCGCCGATCGGCTGGCCGAAATCGGCCGGGGCGACCGCCTGCACGCGGATGCCGAGCCGCAGGCACACGACCTGCATTTTTCCGAGCTTTCCGGGCTCGATTTGATAGGCGAGTAGGGTGGGCGTCATATCAGATCACCTGCTTCCAGATCAGAATAAGATACACCACGGCTGCGCACTGCAGGCACAGCAGCGCGGGAAAGCCGAAGCGAAATTCCTTGTGCTTCGTCTTGTGGTGGAACACGCGCATGCCCAGCGTGCCGCCGAGCGCCCCGCCGAGCGCGGCGAGGGCGAAGAGCGTGCTCTCCGCGATGCGCCACTTGCCTGCGCGCGCCTTCGCCTTGTCGATGCCCATGGCGGCGAAGGCAATGACGTTGACGGCGGCAAGGTAGATGAAGAGATAGCTCATCGGCGGCCGCCTTTCGCACCGGATCTTCCGGGCTTGCTGCCGGGCTTGCCGCCGGACTTTCCGGAGGCGGCGGGCTTTCCGGCTTTACCGGGCCTGGCGGACTTTCCGGGCTTTGCGTTTTGCGCGCTGCGTGCGGCTGCGGGCTTTTTGCCGCCGCCGTAGACCTTGCCGTATTTGCGCTGGGGCGGCTGAGGTTCGGCGGGCTTGGCGGGTTTGCGCCGGTCGGTCATCGGGCGCACGAGGCAATCCTTGCCGAAGCCAATCAGATCCTCGCGCCCGGCCTCGTGCAGCGCCTGAATGACGAGCCGGCGCTTATCCGGGCGGCGCCACTGCAGCAGCGCGCGCTGCATATCTTTTTCGTGCGGCGTCTTGGCGACGTAGACCGGCTTCATCGTGCGCGGGTCGATGCCGGTGTGGTACATGCACGTGCTGATCGTGCCGGGCGTGGGGTAGAAATCCTGCACCTGCTCGGGCTGGCGGCCGCGGCGGTTGAGATACTCCGCGAGCGCCACGGCGTCGGAGAGTGTGCTGCCGGGGTGCGAGCTCATGAGGTACGGCACGACGTACTGTTCCTTATCGTACTTGTTGTTGAGCTGACGGTATTCGTCCATAAAGCGCTCATACGTGCCGATGTGGGGCTTGCCCATGTAGTCGAGCACGGTGTCGATGCAGTGCTCGGGCGCGACCTTGAGCTGACCGGAGATGTGGTAGCGCACAAGCTCGCGGAAGAACGCGTCGTTGTCGTCGCAGAGCATGTAGTCGTAGCGGATGCCGCTGCGCACGAACACCTTCTTCACGCCGGGGATCTGGCGCAGCTTGCGCAGCAGGGCGAGATAGTCCGAGTGGTCGGCGTCGATGTTCGGGCACGGCGTCGGCGCAAGGCACAGCCGGTTCGGGCACATGCCGCGCTCTTTCTGCTGCCGGCACGACGGGTGGCGGAAATTCGCCGACGGGCCGCCGACATCGGACACGTAGCCCTTCCAGAGCGGGTGGTGCGTCATGGCCTCGACCTCACGGATAACGCTCGCGTGGCTGCGGCTCGTGATCATGCGCCCCTGGTGGAACGCCAGCGCACAGAAGTTGCACCCGCCGAAGCAGCCGCGGTTGTGGATCACGCTAAAGCGCACCTCCTCGATCGCGGGTACGCCGCCGAGCGGCTCGTACATCGGGTGCCACTCGCGGGTGTAGGGCAGGTCGGCCACGCGGTCGAGCTCCTTGGTGTCGAGCGGCATGGCGGGCGGGTTGATGACGAGATAGCGCCCCTCGCACGGCTGGATCATGGCGCGGCCGCGCACGGGGTCATGTTCGGCATATTCGGTGCGCGTGGCCTCGGCATAGAGGCGCTTATCGTCGCGCACGTCCTCGTACGACGGGAGCGTGATGTGCGCGAAGGCGCACGTTTCCGGGTCGCGCGTGATGTAGCCCGTGCCGGGGATGTCGGTCATCGTGTGCACGGACTGTTTTTTCTTGAGCCGGTGGGCGATCTCGATCGTCGCGGCCTCGCCCATGCCGTAGACCAGCAGGTCGGCCGGGGCGTCAAAGAGGATGGCGCGGCGCACGGAATCGTCCCAGTAGTCATAGTGTGCAAAGCGGCGCAGGCTCGCCTCGAGCGAGCCGAGAATGATCGGCACATCGGGGCCGAAGGCCTCGCGCGCGCGGTTGCAGTAGACGATGGCGGCGCGGTCGGGGCGGCAGCCGGTGCGCTTGCCGGGGGAGTAAAAATCCTCGCTGCGGCGGCGCTTGGCGGCGGTGTAGTGCGCGACCATGGAGTCGAGATTGCCCGCGCCGATGAACACGCCCAGCCGCGGCCGGCCCATGGCACGGAAGGCCTCCGCATCGTGCCAGTCCGGCTGTGCGAGCACGGCTACACGCAGCCCCTCGGCCTCGAGCACGCGGCTGATGACCGCCGTGCCGAAGCTCGGATGGTCGACATAGGCGTCACCGCCGACGACGAGCGCATCGTACCACCACCAGCCGCGCTCGTGCATCTCCTCGGCGGAGACGGGCAGAAAATCACACCGATCCATGTGTCACCGTCCTGTGGATGAGCCGCCCCATGAGCAGCAGACGCTCGCGCACGCCGGGATCGCGCCCGAGCTGCACGAAGCCGCTGTGCCGATAGAAGGCAATGGCGCGGGCATTGTTTTCCGACACGTGCAGGCGCACGGTGTTGCGGTCGTGATTTTCATAAAACCAGAACGCATAGCCCAGCAGCTGGATCGCCCAGCCGCGGCCGCGGTATTCCGGCAGCATATACAGCAGACTGATCCAGCCGCAGCCGGCATGCTCGTCGCGCGCGGGGTCGAGCTCGACCAGACCGACCACAGTGTCCCCGCTGAGCACGCGCACGACGGAGCCGGGGTGCTCCTGCGCGTGCTTGGCTGCGCTGCGGGCGTAGAGCTCGGGCACGAAGCCCTCGTCCGAGCCGTGCACGTTGCACCACGCATCGCGGTAGCACTGCAGGTAAAACGCCTCGTCGTGCGGGAATGTGAGCTGCTCGTAGCGCAGGTTTTCCGCGCCGCTGCCGCTGCCGCGCCACCAGGTCTGGCGGCCGAACGTGCTCAGCGCGGGCGGGAGGTGGCGGTTGTCGTTATAATACTCCACGGTCGTGCGCTCCCCGTCGACGAGCAGCAGGCTCACGGACGTGTTGTCGCCGTAGGGCAGGGTGGACATCTCGCTGTTCGGGATGCCCAGCACGGTGCACAGATAGGCACGGATGGCCATGCCGTGGCTCACGACGGCGACGGTCTGCCCATCGTGCCGTGCGGCGAGATCCTGAATCGCGCGCGTCATGCGTTTTTGCACCTCGCGGATCGGCTCGCCCCCGGGCACGGACCACTTTTCGGGGTCGGTGTTGAAATAGCGCATCTGCTCGGGGAACTCGTGCTCCACGTCGCCCCAGGCGCGCCCCTCCCACACGCCCATGCAGATCTCCGCCAGGCGCGGCGTGGCCACGGCCGGAACGTCGTGATAGCGCGTGATCGCCTCGGCTGTCACACGCGCGCGCGACAGGTTGCTGCAGTAGAGCGCATCAATGTGCTCGTGCCGGAATCGCTGCGCGAGTGCGTCGATCTGCTGCAGACCGAGTGCGGTGATGCTGCCGTCCCAGTGGCCTTGAATGCGGCGGTAGAGGTTGCCCTCTGCCTCCGCGTGCCGGATCAGATAAATTTTCGTCATTGCGCGCCTCCAAAACTTGACCATAGTGGAATCATACAGTATAATAATCTGAATAATCTGAATCCGCACATGTCATTTGTGCGGGAATGTGTCAACGCCTGTACGCACGCATTATACCGTGTTTTTGCGGTGCGCACAAGTGCTTTGGAGGGCAAAGTGAAAGTAATCCACCTCATCAGCGGGGGCGACACCGGCGGCGCCCGGACGCATGTTTACTCCCTGCTGAAATATCTCGGTCAGATCATCGACGTGCAGCTCGTGTGCTTTCGCGGCGGCGATTTTGCCGACGGTGCGGCCGCGCTCGGCATCCCGACGATGGTGCTCGACAGGGGCTTTGCGGGCAATCTCGGCGCGCTCAAAAAGCTGATCCGCGCGGGAGAGTACGATCTGGTACACTGCCACGGCTCCATGGCCAACGTCATGGGCGCCCTGCTGCGCCGGAGCGTGCGCGTGCCGGTCATCAGCACCGTGCACAGCGACTACCGGCTGGACTATCTCGGCCGGCCGTTTGCCCGCGCCGTCTACGGCACGCTCAATATCTGGGCCCTGCACCAGCTCGATTACCGCGTGTGCGTGTCCGACCCCATCCGCCAGCGGCTGATCGACCGCGGCTTTGAGCCGAACCGGCTCTTTTCCATCTACAACGGGCTCGACTTTTCCCACGTCGTGCCCAAGACCGACCGCGCGGCATATTTTGCGCAGTTCGGATATACCGTCCATGAGGGCGACGTGATCGCGGGCATCGCCGCGCGGCTTGACCCCGTCAAGGACATCCCGACGCTTATCCGCGCCGTGGCGCTGGCGCAAAAGGCCTGCCCGCAGCTGCGCCTCGCCATTGCGGGCGAGGGCATGGAGCGCAAAAAGCTCGAGGCACTCGCAGCGGAGCTCGGCATTGCCGACAGCGTCTTTTTCCTCGGCTGGGTCAACGACCTCGACAGCTTCTACGGCGCGCTCGACATCAACACCCTCTCGTCTCTGTCGGAGGCGTTTCCCTATGCGCTGCCCGAGGGGGCACGCGCGCATCTGGCCACCGTCGCGTCCAATGTCGGCGGCGTGCCGGCCATCATCGAGCACGGCGTGACCGGCCTGCTCATTGAGCCGGGCGACGTGCGCATGCTCGCGGCCTACCTCGCGCGCTTCGCGCTCGATGCCGATTACCGCCACGAGATGGGCGAGGCGCTCTACCGGCGCGGCAAGGCCGACTTTTCCGAGGAGGCCACCGGCCTGCGCCAGCTGGAGATCTACAACACCGTTTTTCGCATGGAGCGAAACCGGCGCGACGGCGCGCGCGACGGTGTGCTCATCTGCGGGGCCTACGGCTTTGGCAACACCGGCGACGACGCGATTCTGCAGGCCATCATCGGCGAGATGCGCCGCATCGATGCGCATATGCCCGTGACCGTGCTCTCCCGCCGGCCGAAGGACACCCAGCGCGCGTTCGGCGTCAACGCCTGCCACCGGTTCGGCGTGTTTGCCATCCGGCGCGTCATGCGCCGCAGCCAGCTGTTCATCAGCGGCGGCGGCAGCCTCATGCAGGATGTTACGAGCCGCCTGAGCCTGTGGTACTATCTCAGCACGATCCGCATGGCGCACGGCTGCGGCTGCAAGGTGCAGATGTACGGCTGCGGCATCGGCCCGATCGTCTATGCGCGCGACAAGAAGCTGGCCGCACACGTCATCAATACCTGCGTCGACAAGATCACGCTGCGCGAGCCGGACAGCCGGGAGACGCTCCGGGAGTTCGGCGTCACGGCGCCGGAGGTCATTCTCGCGTCCGACCCCGCGCTCACGCTGCCGGCGGCCGAGCACAGCCGCATCGACAGCATCCTGCGCGCGCATGATATGGATATCGGCGGCAAGTATATCGGCTTCGTGCTGCGCAAATGGCCCGGCATGGAGGAAAAGGCCACCGTGTTTGCCGCCGGCGCCGTGTATGCCTATCTGAAGTACGGGCTGACGCCGGTGTTTCTTGGCATCAACTTCCGCGCCGACGGCGAGGCCGGCCAGCTCGTCACGGAGCATCTGAGCATCCCGTTTTACCGGATCGACGAGCAGATGACCTCGGGCGAGGTGATCGGCGTGCTCTCACGCATGACCGCGGTCGTGTCCATGCGTCTGCACGGGCTCATCTTCGCCGCCGGACAGGGCGTGCCGCTCATCGGCGTCGCCTATGACCCGAAGGTCACGGCGTTTCTCGACTATGTGGAGCAAAATAACTACATCCAGCTTGCGGCGCTCAACGAAAAGGACCTGTCGGACATGATTGACTCGGCCGTCGCCCTTGCCGGCAGGGGCGAGGAGATGCGCCGCCGCACCGAACTGCTCAACCGGCAGGAGGATAATAACCGCGCCACAGCCGCCCGGCTGCTGGGGAAGGAGTAAACTGTTTATGATCCGCAGTGCTGTTCTGGTTTCCGGCAAGGGAACAAAATTGCAGAGCCTGCTCGATTCCGTGTTCTTCGGCGAGATCCCGGAGCTGCAGCTCGTCGCCGTCATCTCGTCCGACGCGGGCGCCTACGCACTCAAGCGCGCGCGCAATGCCGGCATCGAGACCGTCGTCGTCGAGCCGAGCGTGTTTCCGAACGACACGTCGTACGACATGGCCATCCGCAACAAGCTCAAGGATATGGACATTGAGCTTGTGATCAACGCGGGCTTTTACCCCGGCATCGGCCGCGAGACGGCAAAGAGCTTCCGCGGCAAGGTCATCGCGGTGCAGCCGTCGCTCGTTCCGGCGTTCGAGACGCTGCGCGGCGACGCGGTGCACGAGGCGGTGCTCGCCCGCGGCCTGAAGGTCACGGGGGCGACGGCTTACCTTGCGGATGAAAACGGCGGCATCGGCCCGGTGCTGCTGCAAAAGGCCGTGCCCGTGCTCGCCGACGACGATCTCACGACGCTCAAGCGCCGCGTGCTCACGGACGCTGAGTGGAAGCTCCTGCCCGAGGCGGTCAAGTGCTTCTGCGCCGGGAAGATCCGGCTGCACGGCGGCCGCGCGCAGATCCTGGAGTGAACAAGAGATCAATGAGATAAAAAAGCAGCCCCGAACCGTGTCGGTTCGGGGCTGTCAGCTTGTTCAAAGAACCTCGCAGCGTTTGCGCCCGCAGGCGCAAAGAACGTCCGCTCCTTTTCTCGGGCGGCATGTGCGTCGAAGAGAATGCTTCAGCCGGCCATGATGTGCACGCGGATGACGCCCTCGGCGGACTTGAGCGCCGCCATGAACAGTTCCATCGTCGTCTGCATATTCTCGGTCGCCGCCGTGATCGTCACGGGGGCGACGCCGCTGGTCGGGATGCTCTGGTTGATGGTGAGTATATTCGCGCCGTTTTCGGCAAAAATAGCAAGGACGGACGACAGCACGCCCTGCCGGTCGAGCAGCTCGAGGTTGAACGTCACGAGATGGCCGCGCGACATGTCCTGAAACGGGGACACGAAATCCTTGTATTTATAAAATGCGCTGCGGCTGATGTCCACGCACGCCACGGCGTCCGCCACCGTGCGCACCTGGCCGGTCTCGAGCAGCTCCTTGGCCTCGATCACCTTGGCGAAGATCTCGGGCAGGACGCTCGCCTCCACGAGATAGTATTTCGGTTTGTTGCCAGCTGCCATGCTGGAAGCCTCCTTTTGTGCGCGTACTGCGGGCAATTGTTTGCCCCATGCAATACAGTGTAGCACATTCCGGACGGCAGTGCAAGAATTTCTTCGAAGGGATGCGATGGTTTTTGGGTGGATTTCTCGCCTGCATTCTCGCCGGCGCGGCGATGAGCATTCAGGGCGTGATGAACACGCGCCTCGGCGGGCATATCGGCACGCTGGAGACCAACGCCTTCGTGCAGTGCACGGCGGCGGTGCTGTCGCTGCTCGTGCTGCTGTTCTGGCGCACGGGCAGCTTTGCCGCGCTGAGCGCCGCGCCGAAATACTGCTGGTTCGGCGGTGTGCTGGCGCTGGCCATCACGGTCACGGTCATGCTCGGCATGGGTAAGCTCGGCCCGACGCTTGCCGTGGCGGTGATCCTCATCGCGCAGCTTTCCGCGGCCGCTGCCATCGACGCCTTCGGTATCATGGGTACGGAAAAGCTCGCCTTCGGCTGGGGCAAATGGGCGGGGCTCGCGCTCATGACGGGCGGGATGCTGCTGTTTAAAATGAAGTGAGACTGTCAAAAAGTAATACTTTTTGACAAAGGGGTTTGCGGCCTGACTGCAGCGCACGCGCTGACCGTCGGAGACGGACAGCGCGCACGTTTGCGAGCCGAGCGGTATTTTCTCCGCCGCACATGTCGCCGAAGAAAATGATTGGGCTTTCTTTCGCCGCTTCGGCGGCGAAACTCTACGAGGTTTTTGGATAAGCTGAAGAGGCGGCGAGCCATGCTCGCCGCCTCATGTTTCGGTTTTCTCACAGGCCGATGCTTGCCAGCAGGTCTGCGATGCCGGTGGATTTGATGAACGTGAAGATCGCACCGATGTCGTAGTGCTCATACGCCGCGTCCCAGATGCGGTCGGGGCTGCCGCCGGTCGCAAGGCCGACGCCGAGCACGATCTCGCCGACGATCAGGATGCACAGCGCGATGATGAGAATGGTCTTCCATGCTTTTTTCATGCGGCGATCTCCTTTCTGCACCAGCGATGGCCCAGCCGCACCAGCAGCCTGACCCAGCCGATGACCATGCGGATGAACAGCCAGACGGCCAGCCAGATCACGACGAGCGCGATGGCGATCACGGCGGCGCCGCCGCCGAGCAGGATGAGCATATCCGCCACCACGGGCAGGCCGATGAACGCAGTCATGATCAGGCTCACACCGGCTGCACCGCACACGGCGCCGATGGCCAGCACGGCCAGATCCAGCACCAGCAGCACGGCGAACACCGGCACGCCGATGATGATCGCGCCGAGCGTGTACAGGATCGCCAGAAAGACATTCGTCTTGTATTCCGGCTCGTAGTCGTCGTAGTATTCTTCGTCGTATTCCTCGCCGTATTCTTCGCCGGGCTGCTCGTCGTAGTAGCCGTCGTCCTCGGCGGGCTGTTCGTCATAGTAGCCATCGTCGTCGGCGGGCTGCTCGTCGTAGTAGCCGTCGTCGTCGGCGGGCTGCTCATCGTAGTAGCCGTCGTCGTCAGCCGGCTGCTCGTCGAATGAGAGCTGCCCGTCGAGCACGGGCGCTTCGTCCGTTTCGGGCTCGTCGGGCTCCTCCGGCAGATCCGGGAACGTGAACGACGGCGCGGGTCTCTGCGCGGCGGCCGCGGTCATCGGGCGGTACTGCTCTGCGCGCGGGCGCGGCTGCGGCGTGCGCCTGGGCTGCGCCTGTGCGGGCGCGACCACGGGCGCGGCGGCCGGTGTGATCTTGCCGCTGTCGGCATACCGGATGAGGGCAACGGCGACTTTGGTCGGGTTGCCGATCTCCTGAATGAGGCGCTCTTCATCGGGCGCATTGTCAAACATATTCTCCATCTGCGCGATGAGCGCCTGACGTGTCTGGTCGTCGGTGATCAGGCCGAGCAGGCTGCTGATCTCCGCCATGTAACTCTGTCTGTTGATAGATGGTCACCTCCAAGGGGTTCGATGCACATTGTATGGCATTCTAATTTACATATTATATTGCACGAATCAGGTGCGGTCAAGCCCGAAATGCACTTTTCGCCCGTGCGCCGGCTCTTGACAGGCGGTCTGCGGCGGGGTATCCTGTGAAAAAAGAGCCGGTTTTCCGAAAAGCCGGAAAGGAGTGGAACGCATGGAACCAAAGCGCCCCTACACCGAGACGGAGCCTGAAACGGCAGCCGAGACCGCCGAAACCGTGACCGAAACCGCCGAAACTGCGGCCGAGGCGGACGCGCCCAAAAAGCCGCGCGAGTCGTTTTTCCGCCGCCAGCGCCGCGAGCTTTCAGACGCCTGGCGCGAGATCTACTGCAACAGCCGCGTGCGGCGCATCCGCACATGGCAGATCGCGGTGTTCGCGCTCATGATCGTCGAGGCGGCGGTCATGGCCATCGCCGTCCACCCGGCGTACTGGGTCGGTGCGGGGCTGCTTGCACTGCTGTGCGTGAGACAGCTGTTCGACCGCCGACCGGAGCGGCACTCTGCCGCCGGTGTCGTGCTCTACGGTGTGATCGCCGTGCTCATCGGCATTTTTGTCGCCGAGCAGGTGCTTTGAGCGCTGCGCGCGCTTGACAAACGGCGGGCGATTGCATAAAATATAAAAGTTGCCCAATACATTATAAATTACGGCTGTGCGGGTGTCCCGCGCGGCATACAGAGGAGAGTTGCGCTTATGGCCAAAGAAAAAAAGGTCGAGCAGATCACCGATATGGAAGTGGATTTCGCCCAGTGGTTCACCGACGTGTGCACCAAGGCGGAGCTTGTGGATTATTCCGACGTCAAGGGTCTGTTCGTTCTGCGCCCCTACGGCTACGCCATCTGGGAGAACATCCAGAAGGTGCTCGACGGCAAGTTCAAGGCGACCGGTCACCAGAACGTGTCCATGCCGATGCTGATCCCCGAGAGCCTGCTGCAGAAGGAGAAGGACCACGTCGAGGGCTTCGCGCCCGAGTGCGCGTGGGTCACCATGGGCGGCAGCGAGGAGCTGCCGGAGCGCCTGTGTGTGCGCCCGACGTCCGAGACGCTCTTCTGCCAGCACTGGAGCCACATCGTGCACAGCTGGCGCGACCTGCCGTGCCTGTATAACCAGTGGTGCAGCGTCATGCGTTGGGAAAAGACCACCCGTCCGTTCCTGCGCGGCCGCGAGTTTCTCTGGCAGGAGGGGCACACCCTGCACACCTCTGAGGAAGAGGCGCGCAAGGAGACGCTGCAGATGCTCGAGATCTATGCCGACACCTGCGAGCAGGAGCTGGCCATGCCCGTTATCCGCGGCAACAAGACCGATAAGGAGAAGTTCGCCGGCGCGGTGAACACCTACACCATCGAGTGCATGATGCACGACCGCAAGGCGCTGCAGTCCGGTACGAGCCACTACTTCGGCGACGGATTTGCCCGTGCGTTCGACATCACCTATACCGACAAGAACAACCAGCAGGCCTATCCGCACCAGACCTCGTGGGGTATGTCCACGCGCGTCATCGGCGGTCTGATCATGACCCACGGTGACAACAGCGGTCTCGTGCTGCCGCCGCACATCGCGCCGATTCAGGTCATCGTGCTGCCCATCGCGGCGCACAAGCCCGGCGTGACCGAGAAGGCCGAGGAGCTCGTCGCGCGCCTGAAGGCCGCCGGTCTGCGCGCGCAGGGCGACTTCAGCGACAACAGCCCCGGCTGGAAGTTCGCCAACTGGGAGATGAAGGGCGTGCCGCTGCGCGTCGAGATCGGCCCGAAGGATATCGAGGCCGGTCACTGCGTCGCCGTCCGCCGCGACAACGGCGAGAAGATCACCGTCGCGCTCGATGAGCTCGAGGCGCGCATCCCCGCGCTGCTCGAGGACGTGCAGCAGGGCCTGTTCGACAAGGCCAAGCGCAACCTCGACGAGCACACCTACGCCGCGCACTCGCTGGCCGAGGCCAAGGAGCTGCAGGAGAAAAATGGCGGCTTCATCAAGACCATGTGGTGCGGCGACCTCGACTGCGAGCTCGAGATGAAGGAAAAGGCCGGTATGTCCAGCCGCTGCATCCCGTTCGAGCAGGAGCACATCGACGATGTCTGCCCCGTGTGCGGCAAGCCCGCCAAGCACATGATCTACTGGGGCGTGGCGTACTGAGCGCACCCGAACCCAAAACGCAACCCGCCCGCTGCAATCGCAGCGGGCGGGTTTTCTGTTTATTCGTTTTCGATATAGAAGATCTTGCGCAGCGTCTGCACCGGAAGCTTGACGATGCTGCGGTCATAGGTCACGAGGCCGTTGACCTCGTGCTCCACGTCGCTCAGCTGCGTGTACACCGCGGCGCTGAGTCCCTGCGCGATGGCGGGGCGGACCTGCTCGTCATAGAGCGCCTGCAGCGCATACTCGAGCGAGAGCGGCGCGTCGCACGTCTTGTAGCCGACGCTCCTGCCGCCCATGGCGTGCCCCTCGACGCGGTGGACATAGCCGCCGAACTCCGACAGCAGCGTGGCACGGCCGAGCTTGTCGGGCTGGAATTTGTACTTCTGGAAGTACACGTGCAGGCTGCGCACATCGCCGAAGCCCTGATCGTGCCAGCCGCTGGCGGGGTCGATCGTGCGGGTCTTGTCCACGGACTGGATGACCTGCACGGCCGTCTGGCTGTCAAACTGGCCCCAGCCCTCGTTGAACGGCACCCACATGGCGATGCACGGGTGGCTGTAGAGCGTGGTGACCATGTCGCGCAGCTCGTTCAAAAACGCCTTGCGCGCCGTCACGTTCGTGCGGCCGAAGAGGGGATACCAGCTGTCGTCGAGGTGCCAGCCCGTCACGAGCGGGGTCGAGACGATGAGCGGGTCGTAGCGTCTGCCGCCGCAGGGCATATCCTGCCAGACGAGCATGCCCAGCCGGTCACAGTGGTAATACCAGCGGTCGCACTCGACCTTGATGTGCTTGCGCAGCATGTTGAAGCCCATATCCTTGGCCAGCTGGATGTCGTAGACGAGCGCGTCGTCGCTCGGTGCGGTGTAGAGTCCGTCCGGCCAGTAGCCCTGGTCTAGCAGCCCGTTGTGAAAATACGGCTTGCCGTTGAGAAACAGGCGGCGCACGCCGTCCTTGTCCGTCTCGACGCTGCACTTGCGCATGGCAAAGTAGCTGTAGACCGTGTCGCTGCCGAGCGTCACGCTGAAGGGGTAGAGCGTCGGCTGCTCCGGCGACCAGGGACGGAAGGCGCGCACCGGCACGTGCGCCGGAACGCCCGCCGGGAACGTGTAGCGGCGGCCCTCAAGGTCGATCGTGCACTGCCCCTCGCCCTCGACGGTGATCTCCACCTGGTGCGCGTCGAACAGCGGTGTCACGCGCAGGGAGCGGATGTAATTCTGCGGCACGCTCTCGAGCCAGACCGTCTGCCAGATGCCGCTCTGCGGCGTGTACCAGATGCCGTGCGGGTGCAGTGTCTGCTTGCCGCGCGGGAGCTGGGACTTGTTGGTCGCGTCGCGCACGCACACAAGGATCGTGTTTTCCTTGGCCAGCACCTCGGTGATGTCCACCGTGAACGGCAGGTAGCCGCCCGTGTGCGTGGCCAGCTCTACACCGTTGCACCACACGGTCGCGGTCTGATCGACCGCGCCGAAGTGCAGCAGCACGCGGCCGATGTTGAACCCGTCCGGCAGCGTGACCGTGCGGATGTACCACAGGTATTCCTCCGGCTGCAGGATGTGTCCCACGCCGGACAGCTCGCTCTCGGGCGAGAAGGGCACGAGGATCGTGCCGTCGGCCTGCGCGGGCTTTTGCGCGCTCGTCGTGATCGCGTAGCTCCACGGGCCGTTGAGATTCAGGTAGCTGTCGCGCACCATCTGCGGCCGGGGATACTCCGGCAGCGGCTGCGCGCGATCGAGCGTGTCCGCCCAGGGTGTCTGCATAACGTGGCCTCCTTTTCCCGCCGGCGGCGCGCCGGCAGAACAGTTGTGATCTATTTTACAGGATTTTTGCGCGCTTGTTAAGCCCCTGCGCGCGGATTTTTTTCGCGTCTGCGCACGCCTGTATTCCGGATGAAACGGGAAAAAGAGACCAAAATGCACAAAATGCTGCAAATTTTCCGCAAAGATCGGTCTTGTCAGCATTTTTTCAGGTTCGTTAATATTTAAATTAGTACAATTTGATGTTTTTCCACCGTTTTTGGTGGACGAAAATGGGGTGGTGTGCTAAGATATGTGGGTCAAAAAATAGAGAGGTGATGCAAATGCCCTTTAAGTTTCATGGCGGAGTTCATCCCAACTACATGAAGGCGCCGGATGTTCCGGTGACCGTCATTGCTCCTCCGCCGCAGGTCGTGCTCCCGGTGATGCAGCATATCGGCGCACCCTGCAAGCCGCTGGTCGAAGTGGGCGACTATGTGAAGATGGGTCAGAAGATCGCTGACAATCCTGCACCCGTCTCCGCCCCCATCCATGCGACTGTCTCCGGCAAGGTGATTGCCATCGAGCCGAGACCCCATCCGCTGGGCGACATGGTCCCCGCGATCGTGATCGAAAACGACTTCCAGGACACCCCCTGCACGGATCTCGCGCCGCTGACGCCCGAGCAGATGAAGGATCCTGAGGCCATTCTCGAGCGCATCCGCGAGGCCGGTATCGTCGGTCACGGCGGCGCCATGTTCCCGACCGCGTTCAAGATCCGCGGCGGTCTTGGCAAGGTCGACACGCTCATCATCAACGGTGCAGAGTGCGAGCCGTACCTCAACGGCGACCACCTGACCATGAAGAACCACCCTGAGGAACTGCTCAAGGGCATCGAGCTGGCGCGCATTGCGTCCGGCCTCGATAAGGCGTACTACGGCATCGAGAAGAACAAGCAGGACGCCATCGACCTGCTCCTGTCGAAAAACCCCGCGCAGTACGGCGTGGAGATCGTGCCGGAGAACGTCAAGTACCCGCAGGGCGCTGAGAAGATGCAGATCAAGGCCATCACGAACCGTGAGGTCAAGCCCGGCGGTCTGCCGTCCGGCGTCGGCTGCAACGTCATCAGCACCCAGACGGCTTACGCCATCTACCGCGCCTGCTACGAAGGCATGCCGAGCATCGAGCGTGTCCTCACCGTCGCCGGCAGCGCCATGGGCGATAAGTCCTACAATCTGCAGTGCCGCTTCGGCACCCCGTTCAGCTACATCGTCGAGCAGTGCGGCGGCTTTGTCGTCGAGCCGAAGAAGATCGTGCTCGGCGGCCCCATGATGGGCCTGATCGCCACGAATCTCGAGGCGCCCAACATCAAGGGTACCGCGGGCATCCTGTTCTTCACCGATAAGGAAGACCGCTCGGTCGAAAACCCGACGTGCATCCACTGCGGCAAGTGCCTGACGGTCTGCCCGATGAAGCTCGAGCCGCTGTACATGTACAAGTACTTCCAGAAGCGTGACTTCGAGAACATGCAGAAGTACCACATCCTCGACTGCTTCGAGTGCGGCAGCTGCTCGTACAACTGCCCGGGCCGTCTGCCCCTGACTCACACCTTCAAGACCGCAAAGCTCCTCTTCGCCGCCCGCGCGGCGGAAGAAAAGGCCCGCGCGGAAGCCGCTGCAAAGGAGGCTGAAACGAAATGACACCGAAAGAATTTACCTTTGACGCTGCCTATCAGCCTCAGGTGCGCGCCAAGCGCGGCACGCGCGAGATCATGCTCGATGTGATCATCGCCCTGCTTCCGGCTCTGTGCGTCGGCGTGTGGCAGTTCGGCGCTCAGGCGCTCATCCCGCTGGCCGTGTCGGTCGTGTCGTGCGTGGTTTTTGAGTGGGCTTACCGCAAGCTCCTGAAAAAGCCCGACTCCATCGGCGATCTGTCCGCCGTGGTCACCGGCATCCTGCTCGCGTTCACCCTGCCCGCCAACTGCAAGTGGTGGCTGCCGATCATCGGCGCGTTTTTCGCCATCGTGGTCGTCAAGCAGCTCTACGGCGGCATCGGAAAGAACTTCCTCAACCCGGCGCTTGCCGGCCGTGCGTTCCTGCTCGCGTCCTACGCGCTGTTCATGACCACGTGGGTCGTGCCCGGCAGTCTGGCCGGCGTTGTGGACGCCGAGACCATGGCCACCCCGCTGAGCTATATGAAGGCCGGCGAGGCGCTGCCGCAGTACTTCACGCTGAAGTCCATGTTCCTCGGCACGATGCCCGGCTGCCTCGGTGAAGTGAGCGCGCTCGCGCTGCTCATCGGCGGCGTGTATCTGCTGGCGCGCAAGGTCATCACCTGGCACATCCCCGTGTCGTTCATCGGCTCCGTCGCCCTGCTGACGCTCATCTTCGGCAGCCGCAACGGCGGCTACACCCACGTCGAGTGGATGCTCGACAACCTCCTGTCCGGCGGCCTGCTGCTCGGCGCGTTCTTCATGGCGACCGACTACAGCACCAGCCCCGTTACCGCTCCCGGCCGCATCATCTACGGCGTCGGCTGCGGCGCGCTGACCGTGCTCATCCGCGTGTTCGGCGGCTTCCCGGAGGGCGTTTCCTTTGCCATCCTCATCATGAACTGCTGTGCGTGGATGTTCGACAAGCACACCCAGCGTCGTCAGTTCGGCGTCAGCCGCGAGGACGTCAAGGCCAAGAAGGCCGCTGCAAAGGCTGCGAAGAAAGAAGCAAAGGAGGCTGCTGCAAATGGCTGAAAAGACTGAAAAGAAATCCGGCGGCGGCCAGATCATCAAGCTCGCGCTCGTGCTCTTTGCCGTGTCCGCGATCATGGCGCTCGCCCTCGGCCTCGTCTATGAGGTGACGAAGGACACCATCGCCATGCGCGCAGCCGAGACGACCAAAAACGCATACGCCAACGTTCTCCAGGCTGACGACTACGCAGAGCAGGCCGATTTCGAGAACGACGGCACCATCACCAAGCTCAGCGTCGCCACCACCGGCGGCGAGCAGACCGGCTACGTCGCCGAGACCACGTTCTCCGGCGCACAGGGCATGATCACCATGGTCGTCGGTCTCGACAGCGACTATAATTGCACCGGTGTGTACATCACCAAGCATTCCGAGACCTCCGGCCTCGGCGCCAAGGCGGCCGACACCACCGACGGTGCCTGGCGCGACAATCTCGTCGGCCAGGGCGACGGCCTTGCGCTGACGAAGGACAAGGGCACGGTCGCGGCCATCTCCGGCGCGACAATCACGTCCCGCGCCGTCGTCACCGAAGTGCAGACCGTCATCAACGCGGCCAAGTCGCTGGGTTAAGGAGGGCTGAAGCATGAATATCAAACAACAGTTCAAGGAAGGCCTCATTACCAACAACCCGGTTCTCGTGCAGCTCATCGGCATGTGCGCGACCATGGCCATCACGACCAGCCTCTTCAACGGCATCGGCATGGGCCTGTCCGTGCTCGTCATCCTGACGTGCTGCAATGTGGTCATTTCTCTCATCCGTAAGGTCATCCCGAATGACATCCGTCTGGCCATCTTCGTGCTGGTCATCGCGAGCTTCGTCACGATCGTCGACCTGCTGCTGCAGGCTTACGTTCCCGCGCTGAGCGCGTCTCTGGGCGTGTTCATCCCGCTGATCGTCGTCAACTGCATCATCATCGGCCGCGCCGAAGCGTTCTGCCAGAAAAACCCCGTCGGCCCGTCGTTCTTCGACGGCATCTTCCAGGGTCTCGGCTACACGCTCGTGCTCATTGCCATGTGCGTCATCCGTGAGCTGCTCGGCAAGGGCTCGTTCGGCACCGGCATCTTCAACACCATCGGAGGTGTCATCGGCACCGGCAACGGCATTCAGATCTTCCCGGCTGAGTACGGCGCGCTCGTGCTCACGCTCCCGATCGGCGGCTTCATTACGCTCGGCTGCCTGATCGCGCTCATGCAGTATGCGCTGCGCAAGTCCGCCGAGAAGAAGGAAGCCAAGGAAAAAGCGCTCGCTGCGCAGGAAAAGGAGGCGGCATAACATGAGTTCATCGACCGGTATTTTTGCCATCATCCTCAGCGCCGTCCTGACGAATAACTTCATTTTCTCGCAGTTCCTCGGCTGCTGCCCGTTCCTCGGCTGCTCGAGCAAGATCGACACCGCCGCCGGCATGGGTCTTGCCGTTACGTTCGTCATGGGCCTCGCGTCCGCCATCTGCTGGCTGGTCAACCTGCTGCTCGTGCAGCTCGGTCTCCAGTTCCTGCAGACGATCGCTTACATCCTCGTCATCGCCGCGCTCGTGCAGTTCATCGAGATGTTCCTCAAAAAGTCCATCCCGTCGCTGTACTCCGCGCTCGGCATCTACCTGCCCCTGATCACCACCAACTGCGCCGTGCTGGGCGTCGTGCTGCTCAACACGCAGTACACCTTCGGCTTTGTGCAGAGCGTGGTCTACGGTGTGTTCGGCGGTCTCGGCTTCATGCTCGCCATCTGCCTGTTTGCAAGCGTGCGTGAGAAGCTCGAGTTTGCCGACTATCCGGAGTGCTTCGAGGGCTTCCCGATCTGCCTTGTCTCTGCCGGTCTGCTCGCCCTTGCGTTCATGGGCTTCTCCGGCATGAAGATCGGCTAAGGAGGGCATGAATATGGATTTTAAATTGATTCTCGAGGGCATCGCTGTCCTCGGCGCCATGGGCGCTATCTTCGGTGCGCTGCTGGCCTTCGCCGCGAAGATCTTCCATGTGGAGGTCGACCCCAAGCAGGAAGCTGTCCGTGCGTGCCTCGCCGGCGCCAACTGCGGCGGCTGCGGCTACCCCGGCTGTGACGGCTATGCCGCCGCGGTCGCGGCCGGCAAGGCTCCGGTCAACTGCTGTGTGGCTGGCGGTCAGGCCGCTGCCGATCAGATCGCCGAGATCATGGGCGTCTCCGCCGGTGCGGAGGAGAAGATGGTCGCGTTCGTGCCGTGCTCCGGCGCGGAGGGCGTCGCCGTCAAGCGCTTCAACTACTCCGGCCCGCAGGATTGCCAGGCCGCCATGCTGTTCGGCGGCAAGAGCAACAAGGAGTGCCGCTTCGCCTGCATCGGCCTCGGCAACTGCGCCAGAGCCTGTAAGTTCGGCGCGATGCACATCGTCAACGGCGTCGCCAAGGTCGACCGCGACAAGTGCGTCGGCTGCATGGCCTGCGCCGATGCCTGCCCGAAGAAGATCATCGAGCGTGTGCCGTACAAGCAGGCCGTGCTCGTTGGCTGCCGCAATCAGGACAAGGGTGCCGTCACGCGCAAGATCTGCGATGTCGGCTGCATCGGCTGCATGAAGTGCCAGCGTGAGTGCCCGGCGGACGCCATCAAGATCGAGAACTTCGTGTCCAAGATCGACTATGACAAGTGCGTCGGCTGCGGCCACTGCGCCGATATCTGCCCGCGCGGCATCATCAACCTGCTCGACATGGTCAAGCAGTAAGCTGCCAAAACATGAAAAACAGACGGACACCCCGGTGTCCGTCTGTTTTTTGCGCACGGAGCATGGAAACGTCCCTTTCCCTGCGGGGCAAACGGTCAGACCGCCAAAAGCCTCGCAGAGTTTGTCGCCCGCAGGCGGCAAAAAAGTGGAATCATTTTCTCCGGCGACATGCGCGGCGGAGAAAATACCGCTCAGGCTGCAAGTGTGGAATTTGTGCGCCGTTGGCGCACAAATTATGCGCGCAGCAGACTGCAAACCCTTTGTCAAAAAGTAACACTTTTTGACAGGCCGTCCCGGTGTCTGTCTGTTTTTTTGCGCACCGGCGGCAAAGCGTCCCTTTCCCTGCGGGGTAAAATGTGTTACAATAATCAAATCAACGTGAGGAGGCCGCCATGTACCAGACCAGACCCGACGACTATGATGCGTTCCGGTGCATCGCCGGTGCGTGTCCGCAGACGTGCTGCGCCGCGTGGGAGATCGTTGTCGATCCCGACGCGCAGGACGCCTATCTGCGCCTGCAGCATCCGCTGGCGGAAAAGCTACGGCGCGTGATGCGCGTGGACGCGGACGGCGACACCTACTTTGCGCAGACGGACGGGCGCTGCCCGTTTCTTTGTGCGGACGGTCTGTGCGAGCTGCAGCGCACGCTCGGCGCGCAGAGCCTGTGCCGCACCTGCCGCGATTTTCCGCGCTGGGAGGTGCTGCTGTGCGACCGGGTGGAGCAGGGACTGTCCCTCGCGTGCCCGGAGGCCGCGCGGCAGCTGCTCGCGCGCACCGCGCCGCTGCGCTTCGTGTCCGTGCGGATACCGGATGACGGCTATGTGCCCGGCGCGCGGGAGCGGCGGCTGACGGAGGCGCTCATGGCGGTGCGCGACCGGACGCTCGCGCTGCTGACGCGGCCGGAGCATACGGCGCGGGAGAACCTCGCGGCGGCGAAGGCGTTTGCCTGTGCGGCGCAGCGTCTGCTCGACAGGCACCGGCTCGCGGCGCTGGCTGCCGGAAATGTACCGCAGCGGTGCACGGATGCGTATGCCGGGTGCCTGAAGCCCGCAGCGCTGGCGGCGGCGTTTGCATCGCCCGAGCCGCTCGATCCGCAGTGGCCGGAGCTGCTCCGGTGCGTGGCCGCGCTGCCGGTCTGCCCGCCGCCCCGGCTGACGCAGACGCAGCAGATGTGCCTTGCGCAGGCGATCGTCTGGCGGCACGGTATGGACGCGCTCGACGACCGCGACGTGGTTTTCCCCGTGCGGTATGCCGCGGCGGCGCTGCGGCTGCTCGACTGCCTTGCGGCTGTGAGCGGGCGGACGGACACGCAGCTTGTCGTGTGCGTCATGCGCGAGACGGAAAATGACCCCGAGGCGCTGCCGAGACTGCGCGCGGGGCTGCAAAATACGGCAAAATTATGAGGCTTAGGAGGCACTCAAGGATGAAAAAATGTGACTGCAAGATCATGAACACCCTCAGCAGGTACCCGAAGGTGTGGCCGTGGCTCGGCGTGGCGGGCTACGCGCTCGACGGCGCGGAGCTCGTGCTCAAGCACACCCGATGGGGCAAGATGAACTACAAGGCGCGTATGCTCGTGCACGGTGCGGGCGCAGGGCTGCTGTGCCTCGGCGCGGGCGTGCACACGGCGCAGGCGGCCGCAGCCGGCATGGTCAATGTCCCCGCCGCCGTGACCGGCGCGGTCATCGGCACCGGCATCGTCGGGCTGAACTATACGCACGCTGAGGCGAAGAAGATCGGCGTCAAGCGCGCGCGTGTGCTGCACCGCGTGTTTTGCGCCATGACCGGCCTCGGCATCGCCGCGCACGTGATCGGCGTCAAGCGCCCGAGACACTGAGGCTCTCCGGCGAGCCCGGCTGCATCGGGCGCTCGCGGAATTTGACAAATGGAAACCGGCGCGGCCAGAATGGCCGCGCCGGTCTCTCTTGTATGGGTATCGGTCGGCGCTCAGCCGGTGGTGACATAGCTGCCGGACTCCGGCGCTTTGGCGAGAAACGGCACGAAGCGCGTCGCCGCGTCAAAGCTGCTGTCGGCTGCGATGGCGCTCTGGAGCGTGGAGACGTTGTCCGCCGTGGCGAACACGCACACGCGGTCCAGCAGCTTCGGCAGCACCGTCATGTCCTGCCCGGAGAGCTTGGCCTGCTTTTGCAGGATGGAGTCCGCGCTCACGATCGCGCTCACGCGCAGCCCCGTTGCGCTCAGACTCGTGCGCAGGTACTTTGCCAGCGCGACGACTGCGTCCGTGCGCGAGGGCGAGCCGCTCTGGGACGCATATTTGAGCTCCGTGGCCGCGAGCGGCTGCTGCAGGTACGAGAACGCGACCTCGTCAAAGCCGAGCTCCCGCAGCTCCTTGCAGAGGCTGACGAGGTACGTGCGCGTGAAGGTGTTGTACGGGTCGACCCAGCCGCCGGAGCTGTCGGTGTAGGCGCTGCCGGACGCGGTCTGCAGCGCGGTGGCGGCGTAGCGCTCGGCCATGAGCGAGTCCACGCACGTGCTCACGACCGCGACGAGGTAGATGTTCTGCCCCTTGACGGTCCGGAGCGCGTCGGCGAGCTCGGCCGTGCCGTTGACGCCGTAGGCCGATGCCTCCGAGACGCCGGACTTCCAGCTGAGCGTGCCGCCGGGGGCCTTCATCTGCAGCACGAGGGCGTTGCCGCCGGCGGCCTTCACAGATGCCGCGGCGCGGGTGAGTCCTTCGGGCGTGATCTTGTCAGCGGTCAGATACTGCGCGTGCAGCTCCGAGAGGTCCTTGCCCGCGTCGGAGATGATGCCGGAGTAGTCCGGATCTTCGAGCACGAGCTCGGTGTCGACCGTCTCGGGCTGGCCGTCGTCCGTCACGGGGGCGGGCGTCTCCATGATGGGAAAGACGACGTGCAGCGAACCGTCGCTGCCGTAGACGATGTATTTCTGGCCGGCGTAGAACAGGATCACGGCCAGCACGATCAGTCCGGCGAGGATCCACAAGAGCACTGGCCAGACCTTGCCCCGGCTGCGCCGGGCGCGGTAGACGTCGTTTCGATGGGCGCGCATCGGCACACCTCCTTTGGGTCAGGCGGCCTCAGCCGCGGTTTTCGATGTCGCCGATGAGCGCGACGCGGCGCGCATGGCGGCCGCCTTCAAAGTCCGTGGTCAGGAAGGTGTCCACGATCTTGAGCGCGAGGCCCGTGCCGAGCACGCGTGCGCCCATGGCGAGGATGTTTGCGTCGTTGTGGCGGCGGGTCATCTCTGCCGAGTAGCAGTCCCCGCACAGGGCGGCGCGGATGCCCTTGACCTTGTTGGCGGAGATGGAGATGCCGATGCCGGTGCCGCAGATGAGGATGCCGCGCTCGCATTCCCCGCCCGCGACCGCGCGCGCGACGGCCTCGCCGTAGATGGGGTAGTCGCAGCTCTCCTCGCTGTAGGTGCCGAAGTCCTTGTAGGCAAGGCCCAGCTCGTCGAGATGGCGCATGACCTCCTGCTTGAGGGCATAGCCGCCGTGGTCACATCCGATCGCAATCATATACAATACCTCGATTTCTGAAATTTCCCGGCGTTAAAATGGCCAGTCCGGGAGCCATTTGAGCACATTCCATGCGTAGCTGCGCGAAACCGTCACGCCCGTGAGCACGGGGTAAAACAGCGCGAACAGCGCACCGCTTGCCGCCGTGAAGGCGTACACGATGCCGAAAGATCCCCGCTGCCGCAGCCGGTCAAACACATACCCGAGCGCGAGCACGAGAAAGAGCGTCGCCGCGAAGTAGTGGTATTCAAACGTCAGGCGCGAGATGAACACCCACGGCAGCACCTGCGCGAGATAGCCGACGAGGATAAACAGCGCCGTGCGGTCGTGCCTGACCGCGCGGTACGCAAGCACCGGCAGCGCCAGCAGCCCGCCCCAGCACAGCAGGGGATTGACGAACGCGCCGATGGTCGACACCGTCCCGTCGCCGTACGACAGGTAGTAGAGGATCGGCCGCAGGTCGAGCAGCCACTGCCACCAGCGCGAGGAATACGGATGCGTGGCGACGAGCCCCGCATGGTAGGTGAACATGAAGCGCTGGTTTTCCAGCACGATGGCGGCGTATTCGCGCGTGAAGTACATGCCCGCTCCGTGCAGACCGCGCGCCGCGCCGTAGGGGTAGTAGCTCGCGTAATAGATCATGCCCGGCACGAGCACGAAAAACACGAGGCAGAAGCCGATGTTCGAGACCAGCCTGCGCACATAGCGGCGGCCGTCGCCGTCACGGTGCGCCTGCACGCCCTGAAACACCCAGTGCAGCGTCCAGAGCACGCCGAGCCCCGCACCGGCATACAGGCACGTCCACTTCGTGGCCGTGCCCACGCCGAACGCAATGCCGCAGGCGGCGAGATGGCGCAGCTTACCCTCCGCAAAGTACCGGTACAAAAACAGGTACATGAGCAGGATGAACAGCGTCGCGAAGCTGTCGATCGTCGCAATGCGCGTCTGCGTCAGATGCATGAAGTCAAACGCCAGCAGTGCCGTGCCGCACAGGGCCACGCGGTCGTCGCGGAACATGCGGCGCAGCAGGTCCCACATCAGCGGCAGCATGGCCACGCCGAAGAGCGCACCCATGCAGCGCCAGCCGAATGGCGTCATGCCGAAGAGCCGAATGCCAAGCGAGAGGATCTCCTTGCCGAGCGGCGGGTGTGAGACTTCATACGGATACACGCCGCGCAGATGCTCATAGGCCGTGCGCGCGTGGTAGATCTCGTCAAAATACGAGCTGTTGTAGTACGTGGACGATGCCGGCACGGTGTCCGCCTCGTCGCAGAGGGCGGCCGCGGATGCCGGGCCCGTGATCTCGCGCACGGCGATGCGTTCGCCCTGCGCGTCGAGCAGCGCAAGCTCGCCGAGCTCCAGATGCGTGCCCGCCGTGACGCGCACATAGGCCGCCGACGCGGGCGCAGTGTCAGCCGGCTGCGGCTGCAGCCATTTGAAGAGGTCGGCATAGCCCTGCGGCATCGTGCCGGCGGCGGTGTAGGTGATGCCGTCGTCGGAGTAGGCGAGGGTGTATTCGCCCGTGTACAGGCCGGTGTAGTACCAGACGGTATCGATGCTGTGCACGCCGTCGAGCGCGAGCGTGGCGCTCTCACCGGCCTCGAGCGTGCAAAAGTGCTGCGGGTCGCGCGCAGAGCCGAGCCCCGTGAACGCGGCGACGGCATACACCGCCGTCAGCACCGCGATGCCGATCCCGCCGCGGCGCGACGTGCGCCGGGGGATGGGGGTGCGCGCAGGCCACGCCAGCTGCAAAAACAGCGCCAGCGTCAGCGCAATGGCCGCCGCGGGCAAGATGATCCGAAGCGCCGCCATGCGCCGTTCCTCCCTTCGCCGGAGCGTTGGATGCTCGCGTTTGTCGGATGGTCTATATTATAGTACAGCGCGGCGGCGCTGTCCAGAAAAGAATCCGGCGGGCAGCTTCCGGCACTTGACAACGGTACGGAATAAAGTTAAAATAATGTGATTATATTTTTGGCGGCGGATGGAGCACCGCCACAAATATCGTTATGTTCCCGGCGGGTACGCTTGATGGCCCGCCTTTTCCAACTTGAAAAAAATATCGTGAAGAAATCTGAAGAAACGGAGGATTACAATTTCATATGTCGTTACCAATAGCACTCGGTTGTATCATCGCAGCGCTTGTGGTTGGTTGTATCCTTGGCGGGCTCTACCGCAAAAAGGTCTCGGAACGCGAGATCGGCAGTGCGGAGGAGAAGGCCAAGCAGATCATAAATGACGCCTATAAGAGTGCCGAGAGCAAGCGGCGTGAGACCCTGCTCGAGGCCAAGGAAGAGATCCACAAGAGCCGTTCGGAGTATGAGCGCGAGGTCAAGGAGCGCCGCGCGGAGCTGCAGAAGCAGGAGCGCCGCCTTCAGCAGAAGGAGGAGACGCTGGACCGCAAGACGGACACGCTCGACAAAAAGACCGATGCCCTCAACCAGAAGATCGCCGCGATCGACACCAAGCAGAACGAGATCAACCAGCTCAAAAAGGCCCAGATGGAGCTGCTTGAAAAGATCTCCGGCTACACGGTCGAGGAGGCCAAGGCCTTCCTCATCAACAGCCTGAAGGACGACGTGGTGCACGAGCAGGCGCTCATGGTCAAGGAGCTGGAGAACCAGTACAAGGACGAGGCCGACAGCCGCGCCCGCGAGATCATCGCCACCGCCATCCAGCGCTGCGCAGCCGATCATGCCAGTGAGGTGACTGTGTCGGTCGTGCCGCTGCCGAACGACGAGATGAAGGGCCGCATCATCGGCCGCGAGGGCCGCAACATCCGCGCCATCGAGACGCTTACCGGCTGCGACCTCATCATCGACGATACGCCCGAGACCATCACGCTCTCGAGCTTCGATCCCGTGCGGCGCGAGGTCGCGCGCATCGCGCTCGAAAAGCTCATTCAGGACGGACGCATCCACCCTGCCCGCATTGAGGAAATGGTCGCCAAGGCCCAGAAGGAGGTCAACGCCACCATCAAGGCCGAGGGCGAGCGCGCCGTTTTCGAGACGAACATCCACGGTCTGCATCCCGAGCTGATCAAGCTGCTCGGCCGCATGAAGTACCGCACCAGCTACGGCCAGAATGTGCTCAACCACTCCATCGAGGTTTCGCACATTGCAGGCCTGCTCGCTTCCGAGCTCGGCGTCGACGTGGCCACTGCCAAGCGCGCCGGTCTCCTGCATGACATCGGCAAGGCCATCGACCACGAGGTCGAGGGCAGCCATGTGACCATCGGCGTGAACATCGCCCGCAAGTACAAGGAGTCCGAAGAGGTCATCCACGCCATCGAGGCCCACCACAACGACGTGGAGCCGCACACCGTCGTCGCCTGCCTGGTCCAGGCGGCCGACGCCATCTCCGCCGCCCGCCCCGGCGCCCGGCGCGAGAACATCGAAAACTATGTCAAGCGTCTGGAAAAGCTCGAGGAAGTCACCAAGAGCTTCCCCGGCATCGCCAACTGCTTTGCCATTCAGGCCGGCCGCGAGATCCGCATCATGGTCAAGCCCGAGGAGGTCTCGGAGGATCAGATGGTGCTGCTCGCGCGCGACATCGCCAAGAAGATCGAGGACGAGCTGACCTACCCCGGTCAGATCAAGGTCAATCTCATGCGCGAGACCAAGGCTGTCGATTACGCGAAGTAAACCAAAGCACAAACAAAACGCCCGGACGTGAAAACGTCCGGGCTGTTTTGCGTGACAGTGCGCGCGGCCGCTGTTACGGCATATAAACGCGCTGCATATGGGTAACGTACCCGCCCTCGATCGTGATCGTCGTATTGTCAGGGACAAAGTGGTACGTAAGGCCGGAGCCATCCGTCAAAAAGTCGCCGGCGTAGTACGTGCGGGTGCCTTTCTCGAGATCGGAGGAATCCTCCAATACGAGGTCGGAAGAAACGGGGATGGTCGCCTCGCCGAGCGCGTAGTACAGCTTCGTGTCGTTGGGCCCAACTGCGTAGAACCCGGACGCCTCGCCGGAAACCAGCGTGTAACCGCCGTTGTCCGCACCGCCGTTGATGAGGACGGCGGCATTTTTGTCCCGCTCCAGTGAGGTCACCTTCACGTTCTGCTGGCAGATCGTGATCTGATCCCCGACCTGCAGCTTGTTGATATCGACCGTGTCAAACGCGTCGTAGGCATATACTTTCACTTTCAACTGCATCGCGCCTTTGCCGTCGACAAAGGCATCCCCTTTGTCAAAGGACACGGCGACCGTGCAATCGTTGAGATGCTGCAGATCGATGCCGGACGGAAGCGGAGATACGGTCTTGCCGTTCGCGGCTGCCGTGCCGGAATCCGCTGTGGGGGTGGCCTGCGGGGTGGTGTCGGGCTTGCTGTCGGACGCACTGTTGGAGCAGCCGGCCAGCACCAGCAGAGCCAGCGCCAGAGCGCAGGCTGCAAAGTTCTTTCTTTTCATATCGTTTCCTCCTAGATGCTGCGGCGCGGCCTTTTGCAGGTACATCCGAAAATCGTTCCTGCCGGAAGCCGCCGTTTCAGTTTGCCCGGTTTTTCATGCGGGCATAATAGCAGACTATGTTTTACTGAGAAAAATGCGCATTTACAATACCGACTTCCTGAAATATTATTTAAGCCTGTCCTCTTTCCGTCATCACGCGCCCGACCTGACACGAAGCTGTTTCCGGCTGCGTGGGAAAGCGGAAAAGAGGACGCAGGCAAGAAAAAACCGGCACCTGCTTTTGGCAGGCGCCGGTTCATGCATATTTCAGGCTTTGCGGTGCGGCTTAGTACATACCGCCCATGTCCGGGGCAGCGGGAGCGGCCGGAGCAGCCTTCTCGGGCAGGTCGGCCACGAGGGACTCGGTGGTCAGGACCATGGAGGAGACGGACGCGGCGTTCTCGAGTGCGCTGCGGCAGACCTTGGTCGGGTCGACGATGCCGTTGTCGATCATGTCGCCGAAGGTGTCATGCGCGGCGTCGTAGCCGTAATTGACGCTCTTGCTCTTGCTGACCTTGTCGAGGATGACCGCACCCTCGACACCGGCGTTGGCCGCGATCTGGCAGATCGGGGCACGCAGCGCGGCAGCGATGATGTTCGCACCGGTCTTCTCGTCACCGGAGAGCTTGGCAGCCGTCGCCTGTGCGGCCTTGCTGGCCACGACATAGGCCGTGCCGCCGCCGGCGACAACGCCCTCTTCAACAGCCGCGCGGGTCGCGTTGAGCGCGTCCTCGATGCGCAGCTTCTTTTCCTTCATCTCGGTCTCGGTCGCAGCGCCGACCTTGATGACCGCAACACCGCCGGAGAGCTTTGCCAGACGCTCCTGCAGCTTCTCCTTGTCATACTCGGAGGTGGTCGTCTCAATCTGGGCGCGGATCTGTGCGATGCGGCTCTGGATGTCGTCCTTGGCGCCGGCGCCCTCGACGATGGTCGTGGTCTCCTTGGTGACCTTGACCTGACGCGCGTGGCCAAGCTGTGCCAGCGTGGTGTCCTTGAGCTCCATGCCGAGGTCGGTCGAGATGACCTGACCGCCGGTCAGAATGGCGATGTCCTGCAGCATTTCCTTGCGGCGGTCGCCGAAGCCGGGGGCCTTGACGCACACGCAGGTGAACGTGCCGCGCAGCTTGTTGAGGATGATGGTGGCCAGCGCCTCGCCCTCGATGTCGTCGGCGATGATGACGAGCTTCTTGCCGGCATTCAGCACGGCCTCGAGCACCGGCAGGATCTCCTGAATGTTCGAGATCTTCTTATCGGTGATGAGGATGAGCGCGTCGTCGATGACGGCCTCCATCTTGTCGTTGTCGGTGACCATATACGGGGTGACATAGCCGCGGTCGAACTGCATACCCTCGACGACCTCGGAATAGGTCTCGGCGGTCTTGCTCTCCTCGACGGTGATGACGCCGTTCTGGCTGACCTTCTCCATGGCCTCGGCAATGAGCTTGCCGATGTGCTCGTCACCGGACGAGATCGCGCCGACACGCGCGATGTCGCCGCTGCCGCTCACGGGCTGGGAGTTGGTGCGGATGGCATCGACGGCCGCCTCGGTCGCCTTCTGGATGCCGCGGCGCATGACCATCGGATTCGCGCCGGCGGCGAGGTTCTTCAGACCCTCGCGGATCATCGCCTGCGCCAGCACGGTGGCGGAGGTGGTGCCGTCACCGGCGACGTCGTTGGTCTTGGTGCTCACTTCGCGGATGAGCTGCGCGCCCATGTTCTCGAACGCGTCCTCAAGCTCGATCTCCTTTGCGATCGTCACACCGTCGTTCGTGATCAGCGGAGCGCCGAACTTCTTGCCCAGCACCACGTTGCGGCCCTTGGGGCCGAGGGTGATCTTGACGGTATCAGCCAGCTGATCCACGCCGCGCTGCAGCGCCTTGCGTGCTTCTTCACCATAAATGATCTGTTTTGCCATAATGAAAGCCTCCTAATGAATCAAGCAGTAGTGTCTTACTCGACGACGGCCAGAATGTCGCTCTGGCGCACGATGGAATACTCCTCGCCGTCCACCTTCACGGTGGTGCCGGAGTACTTGCCGACGATCACGCGGTCACCGGCGGCGACGGTCATCTTCACTTCGTTGCCGTCCACCATGCCGCCCGGGCCGACTTCGACGACCTCGAACATCTCGGGCTTCTCCTGCGCGGATGCTGCCAGGATCAGGCCGCTCTTGGTCTTTTCCTCGGCCTTGAACTGCTTGAGGATCACACGGTCTGCCAACGGTTTGAGTTTCATAATCTATATGCCTCCTAATATTGAATACAAAAAAGCGATGCGTTAGCACTCAATTCATCGGAGTGCTAACGCATCATACTATACCACAAATTTTCGGATTATCAAGCCCCTGGCGAAATTTTTTTGTAAACGTTTTATGACCGCGTTTTTCGTCAGGTATGGACAAATTCGCGTGTCTCGTGGCCGCCCGCGGTCTCGGGGTGGAAGAAGGCCATATTCGCCGGTACGAGGAAGTTCACGCCGCCAGGGATGAGGTCGAAATTCACGTGCTTGCCGTAGAGCGCCTCGCCGTCGATGTTGACGACGATCTCGTTTTCGCTGTCGATCTCGAGGTGGTCGCCCTCAAGGTGCGTGATGAACTGCTCCAGCTCGTGGTAGCGCCCCTTGGCGTATTTGCCGACGAGCCGGATGAACGTCAGGCGCGAGACATCGCGCACGACGAGAAACTCCAGCTTGCCGTTGTCGGGCATGGAGTCGGGGATGGGGTTGAAGCCGCCGCCGTAGAACCGGCCGTTGCACGCGCAGATGAGCGACGTGCCGCCGGAATACTCCATGCCGCAGCCGCGCACGGTCAGCGGCTGGGCGATGCCCTTGAAGAGGTTCGCCACGGCGGACAGCACATAGCTGTCGTGGTACTGGTGCACCTCGGTGCCGATGCGCGCGTCGATGCCGACCGAGCAGATATTGAGCGCGTAGCGCCCGCAGCACTCGATGATGTCAAAGGGGCGCACCTCACCGCGCACGAGATCGGCAAGGTCGGAAAAGCGCGCCTTTTCCTCGCCGAACATCTTGATGAAGTCGTTGCCCGTGCCGCAGGGGAAATGCGTCACGGCGACGTTGCTGCGGCCGGCGGCGCCGTTGACGCACTCGTTGAGCGTCCCGTCGCCGCCGCAGGCATACACCCGCAGCTCCTCGCCGGAGGCCGCCTCAGCGGCGATCTTGGCACACGCGTCCATGGGCGCGGTCGTGACATAGACCTCGTAAGCGTCCTCACTGCCCTCGAGTGCGAGACGCGCCTGCTCGGCCACGTATTCGCGCCGGTCCTTGCCGCCGGCGACGGGATTGACGATGAACAGATGTTTCATAGTGAATTCCTGCACTTTCGACAAAATAATACAACAACTATACCGCGTGCGGCGCGGACGCGCAAGGGAAAATCGTGAATATTTGCGGATTTTTAACTACCGGTGTGAGTATATGCACCGGCCTGCCGCCTCACACGTCCTTCGTGTACTGGAACAGATCGCAGCGGAGCGTGCCGTTGTAGAGCTTGCGCTTCTTGTCCGCCGGACGGCCGAACGTGCGCTCAAACTCCGTGTGCGAGCTCAGGAGGTAGAGCTTCCAGTGCTCCGTTTTGGCATAGGCCGCGCCGAATGCGGCGTAGAGCGCCTCGGCCTCGCGCTTTTCCATCAGGCGCTCGCCGTAGGGCGGGTTCGTGACGATGACGCCGCGCTCGGTCGTGCGGTCAAATTCCCGCGCGTCGGCGACGGCGAACGTGATGCAGTCGTCCACGCCGGCGCGGCGGGCATTGTCGCGCGCCATGGCGACGGCGCGCGGGTCGATGTCGGATGCGAAGATGTGGTAGTCGCCGTGAAACTCGCGTGCACGCGCCTGCTCACGCGCATCCTGCCAGACGGCCTTGTCCAGCCACGCCCACTGCATGGCGGAAAAGTCGCGGTTGATGCCGGGCGCGCGCCCCTTGGCGGCCAGCGCCGCCTCGATGGCGATGGTGCCGCTGCCGCAAAACGGGTCGCAGAAGTCACCCCGGCCGCGGTAGCCCGCGATGTCCACGAGTGCGGCGGCCAGCGTCTCGCGCAGGGGCGCCGCCACGTGCGCCGGACGGTAGCCGCGCTTGTGCAGCGGCGTGCCGGTCGTGTCGAGGTAAAGCGTGGCTGTGTCGTGCACGAGCGAGAACTGGATCTGATACAATGCGCCGGTCTCGGCAAACCAGTTGACGCGGTAGCGCTGCTTGAGCGACTCGACGACGGCTTTTTTGATGATCTTCTGGCAGTCGGGCACCGAGTGCAGGGCCGACTCCAGACTGTAGCCCTTGACGGGGAAGGCCGCGTCCGCCGGCAGATAGTCCGCCCACGGCAGCGCCTTGACGCCCTCAAAGAGCGCGTCGAACGTCGGCGCGGGGAAGCTGCCCAGCTCGAGCAGCACGCGCTCGCCGAAGCGGCAGCGGATGTTCATGCGCGCGATGTCCGCGTCCGTGCCGGTGCAGCGCACGCGGCCGTTTTCGGGCATAACATCGCGCAGCCCCATATGGCGCAGCTCATTGCCGAGCGGGCCCTCGAGCCCGAACAGGCACGGCACGCACAGTTTGTGGTCAGGCATCGGGCGTGTCCTCGGTTTCTTCGGATTTTTCGGGCTGCGCGGCCTCAGCCTCCGGCTCGGTTTCAGGCTCGGTCTCCGGCGCAGCATCAGCCTCCGGGGCATCTTCCGTCTCGGGCGTCATGTCCACGAGCTCGAAGGTGATGTCCGGCAGCTTTTCCTGCTCGTACTTGCCGCAGAGAATGCGGATGAGCACCACGATGGCGTAGATCAGGCAGGCGACGGCGGCGACCGTCAGCCCCTCGACCCAGCCCTGCGGGATGCTGCCGACGGTGTCCACGCGCACGATCTCGTCGGGCAGGTAGTCGGCCGCGTCCTCACTGTTGCCGATCGCGCCGATCTGCTGCAGGTAGGCGTGGTTTTCCGTGTACCAGTCGTAGAGCGCGGACGAGACGGCCTCCGGCATGGTCTTGACCGTACCGGTGACGCGGATGAAGCTGTCGACCGAGTAGCTCTGGCCGGAGAGAACGCTTGTCGTCGCGTCGGCAATGGTCTTGACCGAGGCGTTCCAGCGCGCGGGGAAGCGGAAGGCCACGAGCTTGCCGCCGATGGGCACAACGCCGTACTGTGCGCTGCCGCCGTTGGGGTCGGAAAACGTGTTGAGAATAAAGACAATGTCATGCTGCACGAACGTGCCGGGGTCGGCATCGAACGTGCCGGCGATCTCGTGCGCACCGCGGGCGATGCGGAACACGCCGAAGCCGGACACCGCCAGCAGCACGATGGCCGCCAGCAGACCGGCCACACCGCGCCGGAGCGCGTGACGCGCGCGGACGCTCATGGGCTTTTTCTCCGCCGGAGCGGGGGATTCGGCAGCATCGGATTTGTCGGCGGGGACTTCGGCGGCGGAGGTTTCGGTGTCGGCAGGCGTTTCGTCTGCGGCGGGCTCGCCGGCCGTGACTTCTTCCGGCTGCGCGCACGCTTCGGGCGCATCGGTCTCCGGAGCGTCCGGCGCGGCGTTGTCGTTGATGATTTCTTCGGGGGTCTTGTGTTCGTCCATGATGGGCTCCTTTCTCAGATCGTGGCGGCGCTGTCGAGCATGGCGTCGAGCACGCAGCAGGCGAGTGCGGCCTCCATGACGGGGATCGCGCGCGGGGCAAGGCACGGGTCGTGCCGGCCGTTGATGCGCAGCGGCGTCTCCTCCATGGTCACGAGGTCGACCGACGGCTGCTCGCACGCGATCGACGGCGTCGGCCGCAGGGCCATGCGCACGACGAGCGGCATGCCGTTGGTGATGCCGCCGTTGATGCCGCCGGCGTTGTTGGACGCCATGGTGATGCGCCCGTTTTGCAGGCGGATGGGGTCGTTTGCCTCACTGCCGCGCATTTCGGCAAGGGCGAAGCCGCGGCCGAACTCCACGCCCTTCACGCCGGGGATGGCATAGAGCATGCCGGCGATGCGGCTCTCCATGCCGCCGAAGAGCAGCCCGCCGACGCCGGCGGGCACGCCCGTGACGACGCACTCAAGCTCGCTGCCGACGGAGTCACCGGCGCTGCGCGCGTCGAGGATGGCGCGCTTCATGTCGAAGTTGAGCTCCTTGCCCGTCGCCTGGCCGACGCGCACGGCGTTGGCCGTGATCGTGATGCCGCGGCGCTCGAGGATCTGGCGGCAGACCGCCCCGGCAAACACGAGGCACGCCGTGAGCCGGCCGCTGAACGGACCGCCGCCGCGCAGGTCGGCGTGGCCGCCGAAGCGCACGGTCGCGGCATAGTCCGCGTGGCTCGGGCGCGGGATCTCCGGATGGTAGGCCGCGCTGTTCTGGTCCTTGTTGCGGAAGATGGCCGAGATGGGCGCGCCGGTTGTCACGCCGTTGAGGATGCCGCTCATCACGAGCGGGTCGTCGGTCTCGGAGCGGTGGGTCGTCAGGTCGGACGAGCCGGGGGCGCGCCGGCGCATCTGGATGCGCACGGCGTCCATGTCAACGGCCTCTCCTGCCGGGACGCCGTCGAGCACGACGCCGATCGCCGGGCCGTGCGACTCGCCGAAAATCGTCACTTTTACACGTTCGCCATAGGTGTTCATGCGGTTGCCTCGCTGTTCGTTCAAAAATAGGTTTACAGTTAACCATACAACATTTTCGCGGTCTTGTAAATGCCTTTTGCGCGCCGGGAGCGCCGCGCAGCCGTGCGGGCGCGGATTTTACAGATTGGACATGAAAAAATCGTGCCGGTTGTTTATAATAGGATGCATCATTGGATCATTATGTCCGGCGCGGCGCGCCGGCGAAGGAGGCAACAACACATGAGCCAGAAAGTGCTCGTCGTGGAGGACGATATCAACATCGCGGAATTGCTGCGTCTGTACCTGCAGAAGGACGGCTTTGAGGTGTCGCACGCGGCCGACGGCGGCAAGGCCGTCGAGATGGCCAAGGAGATCCAGCCCGACCTTGTGCTGCTCGATATCATGCTGCCCGTGATGGACGGCTGGCAGGTCTGCCGCGAGCTGCGCAAGACCATGAAAATGCCCATCATCATGCTCACCGCCAAGGGTGAGACCGAGGACAAGGTCTCCGGTCTGGAGATGGGTGCGGACGACTACATCGTCAAGCCCTTCGAGGTCAAGGAGCTGCTTGCGCGCGTGCACGCCGTGCTGCGCCGCACCGGCGACGACGGCAAGCCCCAGAGCAAGAAGCTTACCTTCGACAAGCTCGTCATCAACCTTGACTCCTATGAGCTGATCGTCGACGGCAAAAAGATCGACACGCCGCCCAAGGAGATGGAGCTTTTGTACCACCTTGCGGCGACGCCCAACCGCGTCTACACCCGCAACCAGCTGCTCGACGAGGTGTGGGGCTTTGACTACTTCGGCGACAGCCGCACCGTGGACGTGCACATCAAGCGCCTGCGCGAGAAGCTCGAGGGCGTGTCCGACAAGTGGGCGCTCAAGACCGTCTGGGGCGTGGGCTATAAGTTCGAAGCGGAAGAGACGTAAGTGAAGAGCATCTATTTCAAGAACTTCGCCGCGACCGCCGCCATGGTGCTCTTCAGCTTTCTGATCCTCGGCACGGCGTTCGTGTTTCTCGGCCGTAGCTATGTCATCAGCGAATACCGCGGCAACATGGTCTCCAACGCCGAGGAGGTCAGCCATGCGGCGCAGGCGCTCGTGCGCAGCGGCGAGCTTACGAGCTGGGACCTGCGCATGGTCATCAGCACGCTTGCACAGTCGACCGGAAACCACATCTTCATCACCGACACCGACGGGACGGTCGTGTCCTGCTCGTGCCGGAACATTGCCTGCGAGCACCTCGGCCGCACGCTCACCGACAGCGCCATGACGCAGCTGCGCAGCGACGGCAAGCTCAACCTCATCACGAGCCTCGGCGGGTTTTACGCCTCTGCACACTACGTCGTCGCGCAGCCGATCACCATCGGCTCGGCCGCGCGCATCGTCGGCTACGTGTTCGTGACGACCAACAGCGCCACGATCATCGACGGCTGGCGCACGTTCGTGTGGGTATTTCTCGCCGCGTCCGCAGCCGTGATGATGATCGCGCTGCTGCTCTCGCTCGTGACGAGCAAGCGCATGGCGCAGCCGCTCGACGAGATGGCCGTCGCCGCCAAGAAATTCGCACACGGAGATTTTTCCGCCCGCGTCACGGATGACGGACGCACCGACGAGGTCGGCGCGCTCATTTCGGCGTTCAACACCATGGCGGACTCGCTCGAGACAAGTGAGGAGCGCCGCAACGCCTTCATTGCCAACGTCTCGCACGAGCTCAAGACGCCCATGACCACCATCGCCGGCTTTGCCGACGGCATTCTCGACGGCACGATCCCCAAGGATCAGGAGGACAAGTACCTTGTCACCATTGCCGACGAGACGCGCCGCCTCTCGCGCCTTGTGCGCAGCATGCTGGACATGTCGCGCGTGGAGAGTACGGGCGAGGATCTGACGCGCCGGCGCGAATTTGACATCTCGGACAAGATCGTCAGCACCATGCTCAGCTTTGAGGCGCGCGCCAATGACAAGCAGCTCGACGTTGACCTCCAGCTTCCGGAGGACCCGATGCTCGTGCTCGGCGACCCGGACGCCATCACGCGCGTACTTTATAATCTGATGGACAACGCCGTCAAATTTGCCGCGCCCGGCAGCACGCTGTGCGTCTCGCTCTGGAAGTCGGAGGGCAAGGCCTATGTCTCCGTGCGCGACCACGGCGAGACCATCCCTGCCGACGACCTGCCGTTCATCTTCGACCGCTTCCACAAGTCCGACCGCAGCCGCAGCCTTGACCGCGACGGCGCGGGCCTCGGGCTGTATCTGGTCAAGAGCATCCTCGACGCGCACGGGGAGGACATCGCCGTCACGAGCCGCGACGGGGAGACGGAGTTCGTGTTCACGCTCACGCTCGCAAAGCCCGCGCCCAAGCCCACCGCAAAGCCCGAAAACACCGGCCGTCGGGGCGGGCGCAAGAGTTCATGAATTGTTCGCGGAATTCATAGAATGTTCGTTTTCCATTCATAAGCAGCACAAAATCATGTGTTATCATCAAATCGTTCCTTGGGAGGGACACCAACATGTATGACAACGTTCGCAAACCGGAGTCCGACTGGTATGAGGCCGGCTACACCGCGCCCCGCAGCGAAGCTTCCGGCAGCGGCTGCTACGACTCTTACTGGAGCCCGTCGCAGACCGCCGCACCGAAGAAGAAGTCCCATCAGGGCCTGAAGATCACGATGATCATTCTCGGCGTGTTGGTGCTGATTATCGCCTCGTGTTATGTGTTCGCGGCGCGCGGACGGGACTCTGCTCCCTCTGTCGATCCCGGGCAGCACGGCAGCGTGACGATCCCACAGGACGATGCGGACGATGACACCACCGTCACCGGCAAGAACGAGCTGCCGGGCGCGCCGACAGATCCCGGCGTGACCATGGCGCTCCAGCCCGCCGGCGGCAGTGTGCTCTCGCTGCAGAGCGTGTATGCCAAGTGCCTGCCGTCCGTTGTCGGCATCCATGCCGACATCCGCCGCGGCGAGTACAGCACCGGCACGGGCATCGTGCTCACGAGTGATGGCTACATCGTCACGAACACGCACGTGCTCGACGGCGCGAAGAGCGTCACCGTGACCACGTCGGATGGCACCGAGTATACGGGTGCGCTCGTCGGCGCAGACGCCGTGAGCGACATCGCCGTGCTCAAGATCGACGCACAGGGGCTCACCCCCGCCGAGTTCGGCGACTCCAGTTCCCTGCAGGTCGGCGATGACGTTGTGTCCATTGGCAACCCGCTCGGCGAGCAGCTGCGCTGGACGATGACCAACGGCATCATCTCCGCCATCAACCGCGACATGGTCTACAACGGGCACAGCATGACCCTCCTGCAGACCAATGCCGCCATCAACGAAGGCAACTCCGGCGGCCCGCTCATCAACATGTATGGGCAGGTGATCGGCATCACGAACATGAAGGCTCTGTCCACCGGCGTGGAGGGCATCGGCTTCGCGATCCCGACGGCGGTCATCCGCCCAATCGTCAACGCCCTGCTGGCAGACGGCCGCGTTTCCGGTCGCGTGAGCATCGGCATCACCGTGGGTGCGATCTCCTCCGCTGCTTCGGACTACTATGATCTGCCCGAGGGGCTTTATATCAGCGACGTCGCTGAGGGCTCGGACGCCGAGAAGAAGGGCATCCAGTCCGGCGATATGCTTCTGGCGGTCAACGGCAAGGCCGTGACCACCACCTACGATGTCAGCGCCGTCAAGGATGGTTTGCAGGTGGGCGACACCGTCACCCTGACCATCTACCGCGACGGCAAAACGTTCGACGTCAAAGTCAAGCTCGTCGACACGAACGACATCTCTTAATTTGATAGTTTCTCCCTCCTCATATTCTCCTCTCTATTGAACGAACCCCAGATGGGTAACACCATCTGGGGTTTGTTCTATGTTTGAGTGCGGTTGCGCGCTGCTGTGCCGTGCGACTGAGCAGATGCGCAAAACAGCCCGCTCCATCGCAGCGGGCTGTTTTTTTCTGCGTTTTGGTGCGTTTTGCGGCTCACGGTACACCGCAGCGAAACGTGCCGCCGGCATACGCATACACCGTGCAGCCGAGTGCGTCGGCGTCGGCGGGGTCGTGCGTGGCGAGCACGAGCGTCCTGCCCTGTGTTTCGGCGGCGATGCACGCGATCACACGCGCACGCAGCGCCGCATCCAGAGCACGAAACGGCTCGTCGAGCAGCAGCACCGGCGCGTCATACGCGAGCGCGCGCGCAATGGCCACGCGCTGCTGCATACCGCCGGAGAGCGCCGCGGGATATTGCTCCGCTGCCTCGCCGAGCTCCAGCCGCTCCAGCCATGCGCGTGCCTGCGGCATGGTCTGTGCCCGGTCGGAGAGCACGGCGTTGACGTTTTCCGCCGCCGTGCGCCACGGCAGCAGCCGCGGCTCCTGAAATACGCACGCGATGCGCCCGGGCGAAACGCGCACGCTGCCGCCGTCCGGCGCGCGCAGCCCGGCGAGCACGCGCAGCAGCGTCGTCTTGCCGCAGCCGGACGGGCCCATGAGCGCGATGTGCGCCCCGTCGGGCACGGTGAGCGTGACCTTGTGCAGCACGTCGCGTCCGTCATAGGTCACGGTGAGGTCATGCGCCTCGATCATGTGCCGCCGCCTCCTTTCCCGCGCGGGGTCAGCGCGCGCAGCACCAGCCGCTCGAGTCCGACGCTCAGGAGAATGACCGCGAGCGTCCACGCGAAGAGGTCGGTGGTCTGCAGATACAGCTTCGATTCATAGATCATGCGGCCGATGGCACTGTGCGGCACGGTGAGCACCTCGGCAGCGATGGCGGACTTCCAGCCGAAGCCGATGCCGGAGCGCAGCGCCGAGAGAAAGTGCGGCCGCACGCCCGGCAGATAGATCCGCCGCAGGATGCGGCCGCGCGGCCAGCCGTACACCTGCGCAAGCTCGAGCAGGGCGGGGTCGGCCGAGCGGATGCCGGTGCAGACGTTGCTCCACACGACGGGCAGCACCATGAGCAGCGAGATGAACACCGGCAGCCAGTCGCGCGCGATCCACACGAGCGCGAGCACGACGAACGACGCCACCGGCGTGGACTTGACGACCGTCATGAGCGGGCGCAGCAGCGCGTCGGCGGTTTTCGACACCGAGCACGCGACGGCCATGCCCGTGCCGAGCGCGACCGCCGCCGTGATGCCGAGCAGCACGCGGCCGATGGATACGGCCGTGATGCGCCAGAACGCCGCCGTCGCCGCGAGCTCGCACAGCCTGCGCACGACGACCCACGGCGCGGGCAGCAGCAGCTCCCGGTTCACGAGCAGCGCGAGCGCCGCCCACACCGCGACCCAGAATGCAAGCGTCAGCACGCCGCGGGCGAAACGCTTCATTTCAGCACGCAGTAGAAGTCATCCCCCGGCACGCTGCCGCCGATGCTCTGCGGGGCGACGGTGCTCAGCGCGGTGAGAAACGCCGTGAGCGGCGCCTGCATCTCCGCGCCGGAGACAAAGCAGACGTTGCAGTTCGGGATGGCCTTGGCGGCCACGGCGGCCTTGGCAAAGATGCCCGCATCCTGGATCATCTGGCCGGCCTGCTCGGGCTCGGCGGTCAGAAACGCGATGGACGCCTTGTATTCGTCGAGGAACGCCTTGACCTCGTTCGGGTGCTCGTCTGCAAACGCCTTGCGCACGACGACGCAGCCCTGCACGAGGCTGCCGGTCTCGGAGACCTTGTCCCACTCGGCGGTCAGGTCGAGCGCGGCGGTGAGCTCCGGATTGGCCGCGCGGGCGATCGTGACCATCGGCTCGGGCAGCACGGCGATGTGCACCTCACCGGAGGCGAGCGCCGTGTTGAGCTCGGCCGGCTGGGCATAGGTATTGTCGATGGTGATGTCCGCGCCGGCGGTCAGGCCATTTTTCTCGCACAGGTACTGGAAGATGAAGGTCGGGTTCTGCACGGGGACATAGACGGTCTTGCCGCGCAGGTCGGCGAAGGACGTGATGTTCTCCGTGCCGTCGGTCACGACGTAGAGCACGCCGCGCGTGTTGAGCGCGAGCACCTGCACGGCGCCATTGGTCTTGTTGTAGAGCGCGGCGGCGGCATTCGTCGGCAGGGCGGCGATGTCGGCCGTGCCGTTGACGAGCGCGGCGGTGGCGTTGCTCGGGTCGGTCTCGACGGTGAAATTGTAGTTGAGCGCGGCGCTGCCCGCCTTGCTGTCGGCCATGAGCTTTGCCATGCCGAAGCCGGTCGTGCCGTTGAGCGAGACGACGTTGACGGTCAGGTCCTTGTCGACGGCGCTGCCCGTGTCCTTCTCGCCGCAGGCGGCGAGGGCGAACACCATCAGGACGGCCAGCAGCAGGGCCGTGCATTTGTGCAGATGTTTCATTGCAGATCTCTCCTTTTCGTGATTGCCGCCTGCATCGTGAGACAAAAAATGCCATGCCCAAAAGGCATGGCGGTGCAGCAAGGCACGCACGCAGCCTTCCACCTCATGGGCGATTCGGTGTCAGATTCGGTGCGGGATCGGCGGCGGCCGGGCCGGCAGCAGAGCTTGCGGCGCGGGCGCATAGTTTGGTTCGATTATGACACGGGAATACAGACGTGTCAAGCGTTTGCGGCGACTTTTCCAAAAGATGCACAGAGGTTGAAAAATGGAACGTATTGTGAAAAAATCTCTCAGTTTGTCGTTATCAAAACAACGGGGCTGGGCATTGAAATCACAGAAAAAATCCTGTATATTGTACATAGAAAACCTGCATCAGCCGGGGTAGGAGCCGGCAAAGTGCAAATTTGTTGGAAAGGGAATCGAAATTATGGAACAGATCGATTACAAATTCATTGACCAGGTCCTTGCGGATCACGCCTGCGATGCCTCGCAGATTATTGCGATCATGCAGGATGTGCAGGCCAAGTATCGGTACCTGCCGAAGGACGCGCTGCGCTACATCGCGGACAAGGTGGGCATCAGCGAGTCGAAGATCTACGGCGTGGCGACGTTCTATGAGAACTTCTCGCTCGACGTCAAGGGTAAGTATGTGCTCAAGGTCTGCCGCGGCACGGCGTGCCATGTCCGCAAGTCCGGCAACGTCCTGCAGGCGCTGTATGACGCCACCGGCCTGAGCGAGAGCAAGCCGACCACGGACGACGGCCTGTTCACGATCGAGATCGTCTCGTGCCTCGGCGCGTGCGGTCTGAGCCCGGTCGTGATGGTCAACGACACCGTCCACCCGTCCATGACCCCTGAAAAGGCCGCAGATCTGATCGAGGAGTTGCGTGCAAAGGAGGGTGCGTAATGCGTCAGAGAATCGAATCTTTGGAGCAGTTCCGCGCGCTGCAGGCCGAGTACATGGCCGCACGCGAGGCGGAAAAGCGGAAGATCCTTGTCTGCTGCGGCACGGGCTGTGTCGCCGGCGGCAACCTGAACGTCTATCATGAGCTCAAAAAGCGCATGGATGAGCTCGGCATCCCCTGCGAGGTCTCCCTGACCGAGCACCACGACGACTCCGTCGGCCTGAAAAAGTCCGGCTGCCACGGCTTTTGCGAGATGGGACCGCTGGTGCGCATCGAGCCCGAGGGCTGGCTGTATACCAAGTGCCAGGTCAGCGACGTGGAGGAGATCATTCAGAAGACCATCCTCGGCGGGCAGTTCATCGAGCGCCTCGGCTACAATCGGGGCGGCGAGCTCTATGAGCGTCAGGAGGACATCCCGTTTTACAAGCGTCAGACCCGCCGCGTGCTTGAGCACTGCGGCCACATCGACGCGGAATCCATCGAGGAGTATCTGTCCATCGGCGGCTACGGCGCGCTGGCCAAGGCGCTGTTCGAGATGCAGCCGGACGAGATCGTGCAGGTCGTGAGCGATTCCGGTCTGCGCGGCCGCGGCGGCGCGGGCTTCCCGACGGGCAAAAAGTGGGCGCAGGTCGCTGCGCACACTGAAGAGCCCGTGAAATACATCGTCTGCAACGGCGACGAGGGCGACCCCGGCGCCTTCATGGACCGCTCCTGCATGGAGGGTGACCCGCACAAGGTCATCGAGGGCATGATCGTCGCGGGCGTTGCCACGGGCTCGACCGAGGGCTACATCTATGTCCGTGCCGAGTATCCCATGGCCGTGCACCGGCTCACTGTTGCCATCGAACAGGCGAAGGAGCTGGGCCTGCTGGGTGACAACATCCTCGGCAGCGGCTTCAACTTCCATATGCACATCAACTGCGGCGCGGGCGCGTTTGTCTGCGGCGAGGGCTCGGCCATGACCGCATCCATCGAGGGCAACCGCGGTATGCCGCGCACGAAGCCCCCGCGCTCCGTCGACAAGGGCCTGTACGGCAAGCCCACCTGCCTGAACAACGTCGAGACGTTTGCCAACGTCCCCGACATCATCAAGAAGGGCGCCGACTGGTTCAAGTCCGTCGGCACGGAGGGCAGCTCCGGCACGAAGGCCTTCGCCCTGACGGGCAACGTCGTCAATACCGGCCTGATCGAGGTGCCCATGGGCACGATGATGCGCGAGGTCGTGTATGAGATCGGCGGCGGCATCAAAAACGGCAAAGCGTTCAAGGCCGTGCAGATCGGCGGCCCGTCCGGCGGCTGCCTGACGGAGGCGCACATGGATCTGCCCATGGACTTCGATTCGCTCAAGAAGGCCGGCGCGATCATCGGTTCCGGCGGCCTCGTCGTCATGGACGAGGATACGTGCATGGTGTCCATCGCGCAGTTTTTCATGAACTTCATCTGCAACGAGTCGTGCGGCAAGTGCACCCCGTGCCGCGAGGGCACGACCCGTATGCTCGACATCCTCACCCGGATCACGAAGGGCAACGGCCGCCCCGGCGACATCGAGGAGCTGCGCTCCCTTGCCAAGATGATCCAGAATTCCTCCCTGTGCGGTCTCGGTAAGACTGCGCCGAACCCTGTGCTGTCCACGCTCGCAAACTTCGAGGACGAATACCGCGAGCATATCTTCGACAAGAAGTGCCGCACCGGCAGCTGCCGCAGCCTGACGACGTATGTCATCGACCCGGCAGTGTGCAAGGGCTGCACGAAGTGCGCGCGCAACTGCCCGGCCGGTGCCATCACCGGCGAGCTGAAGAAGCCGCACCACATCGATCCGGAAAAATGCATCAAGTGCGGCGCCTGCAAGGCCGGCTGCCCGTTCGGTGCGATCAAGGAGGCGTGAACCATGGCTGAAAAGAAAATGATCATCGACGGTGTGTCCTGCCCGTTCACGACCGAGCGCAACGTGCTCGAGGTCGCCCGCAACAACGGCATCGACATCCCCTCGCTTTGCTACTGTGAAAACCTGTCCATCTACGGCGGCTGCCGCCTGTGCCTCGTCGAGAACGACCGCGGCAAGATGGACGCGGCCTGCTCCATGCAGCCGCGCGACGGCATGGTCGTCAACACCCACACGAAACAGGTGCTCGACAGCCGCCGCACCACGCTGCAGCTGCTCATGAGCAGCCACCGGGCCGACTGCCTGACCTGCGACCAGAGCGGCCGCTGCAAGCTGCAGGAGTATGCCCGCCGCTACCACGTGGATGAGCACCGCTTTGAGCCCAACACCTACTGCGCCGAGCCGATGGATCTCTCGTCGCCGAGCATCGTGCGCGACCCGAGCAAGTGCATCCTCTGCGGCCTGTGCGTGCGCACCTGCGCCGAGATCCAGAACATCGGCGCGGTCGATTTCAGCGGCCGCGGCAAGAAGGCGCACATCTCCGCCGACTTCGGCAAGACCCTCAGGGATACCGACTGCGTCGGCTGCGGCCAGTGCGCGTCCGTGTGCCCGACCGGCGCGATCACGATCCGCAACGAGACCGAAAAGTTCTGGTCGATGCTGCAGGATCAGACCCGCAAGGTCGTCGTGCAGTACGCGCCCAGCGTGCGTGTCGGCATGGCCGAGCGCTTCGGTCTGCCCGCTAATGAGCCCTGCACCGGCAAGCTCGTCGCCGCGCTGCGCCGCCTCGGTGCGGACGTTGTGTATGACACCAACCTCACGGCCGACCTCACGATCATGGAGGAGTCGGCAGAATTCCTCGAGAAGGTCAAGACCGGCGCGAAGCTGCCGATGTTCACCTCCTGCTGCCCCGGCTGGATCCAGCACGTCGAGAACCGTCACCCGCACCTCATGCCGCAGGTGAGCACTTGCGGCAGCCCGATGGCGATGTTCGGCTCGCTCATCCGCAAGCAGTTTGCGGGCGAGAACGTCTATTCCGTGGCCATCATGCCCTGCACCGGCAAGAAGTTCGAGGCTGCGCGCCCCGAGCTCGAGAAGGACGGCGAGCGGCTCATCGACCTCGTCATCACGACGAGCGAGCTGTGCGACATGATCGAGGAGGCCGGTATCGACTTCGCCGCGCTTCCGGATGAAGAGCCCGACGCTCCGCTCGGCGACTACACCGGCGCCGGCGTCATCTTCGGCGTGACCGGCGGCGTGACCGAGGCCGTCATCCGCCGCGTGCTCGACGACGCCAGCCCGAACACCCTGCAGACGATCGCCGAGTGCGGCGTGCGCGGGCTCGAGGGCATCAAGGCGTTCACCGTCACGGCCGGCGATCTGACCATCCGCATCGCGGTCGTCAACGGTCTGGCCAATGCCGACCGGCTCATCGCCAAGGTCGAGTCCGGCGAGGAGCAGTTTGACTTCATTGAGGTCATGGCCTGCCCGAACGGCTGCATCGGCGGCGGCGGTCAGCCCCCCGCCTGCAACAAGCGCAAGGCCGAGCGTGCCGAGGCCATCTTCAAGGCGGACGCCGCGTGCGCTCTGCGCATCCCGCAGCAGAACCCCGATCTGAGCTATGTCTACGACAATCTGCTCAAGGGCCGCGCCCACGAGCTGCTGCACATCCACTACCCGGCACACGGCGGCCACGCCTGAGCCGCGGGCAAACACAGATAGAAAACGTGCATGGAAGCGAGCTTCCATGCACGTTTTTGCTTGTGGGCGCGGAGAGAGCGTCTGCGTGCCTCCGGTCGAGCGGAAAGGTGAAAAAATCTCCGGTGTCCGTAACGTCGGAAAGCCTTGCAGAGTTTCGCCGCCGGGGCGGCGAGAGAGCGTGTCTGCGTGCCTCCGGTCGAGCGGAAAGGTGAGAAGATCTCCGGTGCCCGTAACGTCAGAAAACCCCGCGCCGGATGGCGCGGGGTTTTGCGTGTTTTGGTGTTTGTTCAGGCAGAGCGGGCAACGGCGTCAATCCGTCGCGTCGGAGATGAGACCGTAGCCGCCGTCCTTGCGCCGATAGACCACCGACACCGCCCCGTCGGCCGCGACATCGCGGAAGACGAAGAACGTGTGCTCGAGCAGATCCATCTGCAAAATCGCCTCCTCGACGCTCATGGGCTTGATGGGGAAGCGCTTGCGGCGCACGATCTCGAACGCGCCGGCCTCGGCCGCGTCGTCCGCGGGGAGGAAATCGGGCTGCACCTCGCGCTCAAACGCACCGTCGCGCAGCTTCTTGGCGAGGCGGGTCTTGTTCTTGCGGATCTGGCGCTCGATCGTCGCCACGGCGGAATCGACGGAGGCGTACATATCGCTCGTCGTCTCGTGGGCGCGGAAGAACGTGCCGTTGTTCTTGATCGTGATCTCGGCCGTGAAGCGGCCGCGCTCCGTGCTGAAGGTGACGTTTGCCTCGCTTTCCGTGCGGAAGAGCCGGTCGATCTTGCTGACCTTCTTCTCCGCGTACGCGCGCAGGGAACCGGACGGGGCCATTTTCTTTTCGATGAACGTGAACTTCATAAAACGCCACTCCTTTCAGGTTTGCACTCCGGGTCGCCCCGGATCGTTATATACATGATAACCGATTTCGCGGCAAAAGGGAAGTGGATTCTGTGAATTTTTTCTCAATCGCCGCACGATCGGCAATTTTCCGGCGGAAAGCGCGGGACTCAGCCCTTTTTCGCCTCCGCCTTGGCGAGAAACTTCTCGGCCATGATGAGGAAACGCTCGTGCGTGCCCTGACCGATCGGACCGGCATCGTCGGACGCCGTGACGCGGAACACGAGGCGGCGGCGGTCGACCTCAACGAGCTCGGCCTTGGCCGTGACGTGCATACCGACGGGGGTCGCCGCGTCGTGCGAGACGTCAAGCTTCGTGCCGACGCTGCTCTGGCCGTCCTCCAGAGCGTCTGCAATGGCGTTGCAGGCGGCATTTTCCATCAGGGCAATCATATACGGCGTTGCGAACACCGGCAGGGAGCCGGAGCCGACAGCGGCCGCGGTATTTTCAGGCGTCACGACGGTGGAAGCGGTACCGACGGCGCCAACGGAAATGGACATTGGAAATCTCTCCTTTACTACGTTTGTGAGCCACCGGCGACGTCCGACGTATGTGCGTTTGTCAACCGGGGGTAAGGTTAGTTTAACATGATTTTATAGGGAACGCAACAAAATTCCGCGCTGCGCGCGCGGCCGTGTTAACGTTGTGTCAGTCCTTGCAGGGCGGGCATTTGAGTGCTATAATACTTATTTGTCCGGTCGTGTTATCTCGCCCGGGCGCGTCCCGCCGAAGCCATCGGCGGAGAACATTTGGCTTCCGCCATCGCCATTGGCGGAGCAGGGAGGAAAATCATGAAAAACACCGAAAAGACAATGGACAAGATCGTCGCCCTGTGCAAGAACCGCGGCTTTGTGTACCCCGGCTCTGAGATCTACGGCGGCCTCGCCAACTCCTGGGACTACGGCCCGCTCGGCGTGGAGCTGAAAAACAACGTCAAGCGCGCATGGTGGCAGAAGTTCGTGCAGGAAAATCCCTACAACGTCGGGCTCGACTCCGCGATCCTCATGAACCCGCAGGTCTGGGTGGCTTCCGGCCACGTGACGACGTTCAACGATCCGCTCATTGACTGCAAGTCCTGCAAGATGCGCCACCGCGCCGACAAGCTCATCGAGGGCTGGCTGGCCGAGAACCCCATGCCCGACGTGAACGTTGAGGCCATGACCAACGACGAGATGGTCGCCTTCATCCGCGCCCAGCAGATCCCCTGCCCGGGCTGCGGCAAGAGCGACTTTACCGATATCCGCAAATTCAACCTCATGTTCAAGACCCACCAGGGCGTGACCGAGGACACGGCCGCCGAGGTGTATCTGCGCCCCGAGACCGCGCAGGGCATTTTCGTCAACTTCAAGAACATCCAGCGCACGACGCGCCGCAAGATCCCGTTCGGCGTCTGCCAGATCGGCAAGAGCTTCCGCAACGAGATCACGCCGGGCAACTTCATCTTCCGCATCCGCGAGTTTGAGCAGATGGAGCTGGAGTTCTTCTGCGAGCCGGACACGGATCTGGAGTGGTTCGACTACTGGCGCAGCTTCTGCCACGAGTGGCTCAAGGGCCTGCGTATGCAGGACGAGAACCTCCGCCTGCGCGACCATGAGAAGGAGGAGCTGAGCTTCTACTCCAAGGCCACGACCGACTTTGAGTATCTGTTCCCGTTCGGCTGGGGCGAGCTCTGGGGCGTCGCCGACCGCACGAACTACGACCTGAGCCAGCACCAGAAGTTCTCCGGTCAGGACATGGACTATTTCGATCAGGAGAAAAACGAGCACTACATCCCCTACGTCATCGAGCCGTCGCTCGGCGCAGACCGTGTGACGCTGGCCTTCCTGTGCGAGGCGTATGACGAGGAGGTCGTGGACGAGGCCAAGAACGACACCCGTGTCGTGATGCACTTCCACCCGGCGCTCGCGCCGTTCAAGTGCGCGGTGCTGCCGCTGTCGAAAAAGCTCTCCGAGCCCGCGACCGAGCTCTACCACCAGCTGCAAAAGCGCTTCATGTGCGACTATGACGAGGCCGGCTCCATCGGCAAGCGCTACCGCCGTCAGGACGAGATCGGCACGCCGTATTGCGTGACGTTTGACTTTGACTCGGCGGAGGACGGCTGCGTGACCGTGCGCGACCGCGACAGCATGCAGCAGGAGCGCGTCCCCATGGACCAGCTCGCTGACTACATCGCCGCGCGCATTCAGTTTTAAGCCATGCCGAAGATCGTCCCGCCGCCGGATCCGACCGAAAAGGAGGAGCCCGGCGCGCAAATCGCCCGCTGGCTCGGGCCGGTGGGCGGCGTCTTCGTGCTGCTGCTCTCGGCGCTGATGGTCGTGTTTTGCTTCACGGCGGGGGCAAACCCCGTGCCGGGCTACACGCCGCCGCACGACAGTGCATACTATGCCGGACACCTCGACGAGCTCGCGCAGGAGCTCAACGCAAATTTCCTGCCCGTGCTCGATGAGACCGCGCACGCCGAGGCAGACGGCGGCACCGTCACCGTGACGGCCTCGGCCAAGGAATACGTGCCCGTGCGCGGCGCGGTGCTGAAGTTTTACGACGCGGCGCTCTTTACGTTTGAGAAAGCAAATTAGAATAGAAGAAAAGGAAGAATCAACATGAAACACGGATTTATCAAGGTTGCAGCGGCTGCTCCCGAGATCCGGGTAGCAGACCCGATGTTCAATGCGGATGCCGTTATCCGCGCCATGGACGAGCACGCACGCCTCGGCGTGAAGGTGCTCGTGTTCCCGGAGCTGACGCTCACGGGAGCGACCTGCGGCGATCTGTTCTACCAGAACACCCTGCTCGCGGGCGCGGCGGCCGCGCTCGAGAAGGTCGTCAAGGCGTCCGAGGGCAAGGACATGCTCGTGTTCGTCGGCCTGCCGGTCGCGCAGGGCGCGAAGGTGTATGACGCGGCGGCCGCCGTGTGCAACGGTGAGCTGCTCGGCGTCGTGCCGGCCAGCTGCCCGGGCGACAAGCACTTCGCCCTGCCCGGCGCGCTGCTCGACGATATTCAGATCGGCTCCCTCGGCCCGGTCGATTTCCACCCGCAGCAGCTGTTCCAGCACAGCGAAGTCAGCGAGCTGAACGTCGCCGCGCTCGTCGGCGCGGACGTGTCCGCCCCGGTGTCCCCGGCTGTGCGTCATGCGCTCGCCGGTGCGACCGTGCTCGTCGAGATGGCGGGCTTCCCGATGGCGACGGACTCCGCCTGCCGCGTGACCACCGCCGTGCGCGCCGAGAGCGCGAAGCTGCACGCCGGTGTCGTGCTGGCGGCCCCCGGCTTCGGCGAGTCGAGCACCGACGCGACGTATTCCGGCCTGTGCCTCATTGCCGAGGACGGCAAGCTGCTTGAGTGCGCCGAGGACGGCTGCTCCGACGTCGTGACCGAGCTCGATGTGCAGCTGCTCATCGCCGCCCGCCGCAAGGATGCCGCCTTTACCGGCGACGCTGCGTCCTACGTCGTCACCGAGTGGGGCGAGGGCGTGGAAGAGACCGTGCTCACCCGCCCGTTCGGTAAGTACCCCTACCGCCCGGACGACCCGGCCGATTATCACGCGGCTGCCAAGCGCCTGCTGCACATGCAGGCCGCCAGCCTCGTGCGCCGCATGCAGTACGCCAATCTCAAGCACCCGGTCGTCGGCATCTCCGGCGGCGTGGACTCCACGCTCGCCGTCATCATCTGCGCCGAGGCCGTGAAGATGATGGGCCTGCCGGCCGATTATGTGAACGCCGTGACCATGCCGTGCTTCGGCACGACCGACCGCACGAAGTCCAACGCCATCATCGTGTCCGAGCAGCTCGGCGCGACCGTGCGCGTGATCGACATCGGCGAGAGCGTCATGCAGCACTTCAAGGACATCGGCCACGACCCCGAAAACCGCAACGTCGTGTATGAAAATGCGCAGGCGCGCGAGCGCACTCAGATCCTCATGGACGTGGCCAACGGCTTTGCCGACGGCGGCATCCATGTCGGCACCGAGGACATGAGCGAGTTTGCCGACGGCTGGTGCACCTACAACGGCGACCACATCTCCATGTACGATGTCAACGCCGGCTCGACCAAGACCATGGTGCAGATGGTCGTGCGCTACGTTGCCGAGACCACGGACGACGACGTTCTGTCCAAGGCGCTGCTGGATGTGCTCGACACGCCGGTCAGCCCCGAGCTGCTGCCGCCGACGCGCAACGGCGAGATCGCTCAGAAGAGCGAGGACTCCGTCGGCCCGTATAACCTTCAGGACTTCTTCCTGTACTACCTGGTCGATCACGGCTTCGCACCCGAGAAGGTGCTGCGCCTGGCCGACATCGCCTACGGCGACGAGTTTGACCACGCAACGCTCAAGAAGTGGCTGCGCAGCTACTGCCGCCGCCTCTTCAGCCAGCAGTTCAAGCGCTCCTGCCTGCAGGACGGCCCGACGCTCAACGGCTTCAGCTTCTCGCCGCGCACCGGCTTCAGCATGCCGTCGGACGGCTCGGATGCGCTGTATCTGGCGAGCGTGGACGCGCTGAAGTAAACCCCGTTATAAAAAACTGTCATGAGCGGATGTGCAAAGTTTGTACATCCGCTCTTGATTTTTTGCGCCGGATTTGGTATCATACTCGTGCGCTATATCCCGCCCGGAGCGGGAACAGCAGCTTAGGAGGTATAAAAAATGAACAACAGCAATGGTAAGACCCGGCGTCTGGCTGGGCTTGCACTCTTCACCGCCATCGTCGTCGTGCTGCAGCTGCTCGGCAGCTTCATCAAGGTCGGCCCGTTTGCCGTGTCGCTCGTGCTGATCCCGATCGTGGTCGGCGCGGCCGTTTACGGCGTGAAAGCCGGTGCCTGGCTCGGCTTCGTGTTTGGCGTCGTCGTCACGATCGCCGTCGTCACCGGCGCAGATGCCGGCGGCTACATCATGTTTTCCGCGCGTCCGGTCATGACCGTGATCGTCTGCCTGCTCAAGGGCACCGCAGCCGGTTATGTCGCGGGCCTTGTCTATCGCGCCATCAGCAAAAAGAATGCACTCGCCGGCGTGATCGTCGCGGCCGCTGCCGCGCCGGTCATCAATACCGGCCTGTTCGTGCTCGCCATGCTGCTGTTCTACCAGCCGCAGCTTCAGGCGTGGGCGGGTGACACCGCTGTGGCAACCTATATCGTCACGGGTCTCGTGGGCGTGAACTTCCTGCTCGAGCTGGGCGTGAACCTCGTCCTGAGCCCGACTATCACCCGGCTGATCGCAGCCGGCAAGAAGGGTCCGGTGGACTGATATGCTTCTGGCTCTGGACGTTGGCAATACAAACATTGTGATCGGTTTTCTCGATGCGTCGGGCATCCGCAACATTGCCCGTCTGGAGACCGACCGCGATAAAACCGCGCACGAGTATGCGATCTCGCTGCGGCAGGTGATCGAGTTTTCCGGCATTGCGCCGGAGGATGTCGACGGGGCGATCCTGTCGTCCGTCGTGCCGCCGATCAACGGCGCGCTCGTTGCCGCCGTGCGTATGATCACGGGCATCCGCCCGCTCGTCGTCGGCCCCGGCATGAAGACCGGGCTGAACATCGCGCTCGACAACCCCGCCACCATGGGCAGCGACCTTGTGGTCGGTGCGGCCGCGGCGCTTGCGATGCACGCGCCTCCGCTCATTATCATCGATATGGGCACGGCCACCACCATGACGGTCATCGACCGTGAGGCGCGTGTCCTCGGCGGCGCGATCATCCCCGGTGTGGGCATCTCACTTGAGGCGCTCGCAAGCGGCACGTCGCAGCTGCCGCACATCTCGCTCGACGCGCCGAAAAAGTGCATCAGTACCGACACCATCGAGGCCATGCGCTCCGGCAGTGTCTACGGCACGGCCGCCATGCTCGACGGTATGATCGAACGCATGGAGGATGAGCTCGGCGAGTCTGCCACCGTCATCGCGACCGGCGGCCTCGGCGGCATCGTCATCCCGCACTGCCGGCGCGAGGTCATCTATGAAAAGAACCTGCTGCTCAACGGGCTGTGGGAACTGTACCAGAAAAATAAGCGCAAGCGCTAAATGCGCGCATCGACGCATCGGCGTCACGGAGGCAGCTCCGTGACGCCGATGTTTTTTAGCCCGCGCGCCTGGTGCCGATTCACATTATGTAAACCGACTTCCGAAGCCTGCGTCGAACCCTGTCGAACGTGATTACCTGGCCGACAAATGCGGGCAGGATGTGAATTCTTAGCATATCTTAGCACAGAATTTGCGCGTATTTGCGCGTAAGGCAAGCGGAAAGCGCGCAGAGACAAGCGGACCTGCACGAAGAGCCGCCCGAAAGGGCGGCTCTTCGTGCAGTGTATATCCGCTTTTTTGGCGCGATCGCCGCGCGTCTTACGCGGGGTTGACGTGCACGGTGCAGTGCTTGACGTCCGGGAAATCGTGCTCGAGCTCATGGTGCACGCGCTCTGCGATGGCGTGCGCGTCGCGCAGCGGCAGTGCACCGTCGACCGCGATCTCGGCATCGACATACGTCCGGCTGCCGAACAGCCGCGTCTTGAGATCGTCCACGCGCACGACACCGGGGGTGCGCAGCATCGTCCGGCGCATGGCGGCGACGGTGTCGGTGTCAGCCGCGCGGTCGACGAGACGGTCGATGCTCTCGTGGAAGATGCCGTATGCCACCTTGAAGATGAACAGGCAGATGACGATCGACGCGATGGGGTCGAGGATCGGAAGGCCGAGGCGCGCGCCGAGCACGCCCGCAAAGCTGCCGATGGACGACAGCGCATCCGAGCGGTGATGCCATGCCTCGGCCTTGAGCGACACGGAGCGGATGCGCTTGGCGGCTGCGATCGTGTACCAGTACAGCGCCTCCTTGACGACGATGGACACCACCGCCGCGATGAGCGCGAGCATGCCGGGGGCGGCGAGCGTTTCGCCGTGGATGATTTTTGTGATGCCTGTGTAGCCGATGGCAGCGCCGACGAGCACGAGAATATTGCCGAGCAGGATCGAGGCGATGCACTCGAGCTTTTCGTGCCCGTAGGGATGGCTGGCGTCGGCCGCCTTGTTGGAAAAGATTGCGCCGATCATCACGATCAGCGAGCCGAGGATGTCAGACGCCGAGTGCACGGCGTCGGCCACTATGGCCGACGAGTGCGCCACGATGCCGGCGACGAGCTTGAACACCGTCAGCGCGGCGTTGCAGACGATGCCGACGGTGGATACCTGCATGGTCACGCGCTTGGCATCATCGGGTGCGGAAGCGGTTTCACGCATGAAAAAAGACTCCTTTCTGAATAAAAAAGCGCCTGCGGGGCATGAAGTCCCACAGACGCGGTGATCTCTGTCTGCTGCGGCGCGGACGCCGCCCGGCCGTTTCCGGCCTGTCATTAGACGCGAGTATAGCACGGGCGTGGCCCGCCGTCAAGCAGTAGTTTTGTTTTTTCACCGGTGCAGCCAGTGCACACCGGCGCGGCGGAGCTTTGCCCCCAGGATGAGCGCGATCTGCACCGGAACGCCGACGAAGAACACGGCCCAGATGTTATATTCTAGGTACTGGAAATAAAACGCGGTGATCATGCTCCATACGAACAGCGACGCGAACACGCACTGCAGCACCGCCTCACCCTTCCAGTGGCGGGAGAAAAGGAACGCCACGGCGAACGACACCGGCACCGCCCACACGAACGCCATCCAGTACATCTTGCCGATGCTGAACTGCGAGTACAAAAACACGACGACCGCAACGACCCACACCATCGTCACCCACATGGCGGCGATGAGCATTTTCTGCATCAGGTATGCGTCGCGCTTTTTCTCACGGCCGGCCGCCTCGGCGAGCGCGCTGGCAACGCCGTCCTCGGTCAGCAGATCGTCCACACGCAGCCCGTAGAGGTCGGCGATGGTCTTGAGCATGACGACATCGGGTAGGGAGTCGCCCCGCTCCCACTTGGACACGGCCTTGTCGGAGTAATTGAAGCGCGCGGCAAACTCGGCCTGCGTCAGATTTTCTTCTTTTCTCAGCTCGGCTAAATTGGCGGCGAGCGCGCCTCTCACATCTTCCATGGTATGAGTATACCACAGCGCGTGCCACACCGCAAGCCCGGCAAAATCCCAGATACAGGGATTCTCCTGCCGGTAGAATTGGCTTCTCTCAACATTTCTACCGGTCGAAAGGGGGGAGGATGCGTTTTCAAACCTCTTGACGTATAATGAAAACAAGAAAAAACCGGGATTTGCCCGACGATGTGCACGCCGGGGCTGCCCGCAAGGAGTATGAGATCTATGCGCAAACAAAATTTCCGTCTTCCGTCATGGCGGCGCAAGCCGACGGCGGACGAGGCCGCGCCGGACATCGCCGACAGCGAACTGGTGCCCTCCGAGAGCGCCGCGCAGCCGACGCGCCGCAAGCACGGCAAGCGCACCTATGTCATCGGCGGCGTGCTGCTGGCACTGGCGATCGCGGCGGCGGTGGCGCTGCCCGGTGCGGTCGATACCGACGACGGCGCCGGCGGGGCGAGCACCACGCTCGCGCGTCCGGACGGCGATCCCTCCGGTCAGAGCGCCGAGGACAACATCTATATTACGACCGGCGTCATGGATCAGGAGACCTACCGTTCCGAGACCGTCGGGCAGACGAAGGCGAAGGTCGGCTTCATCGACTATAACCAGAACGTGCACAACGTGCGCGTCGTGACGAGTGACAGCGTCTTCACCGAGGCCATCAGCACGAGCATGTTTGTCAAGCTCGGCGAGCAGAAATATTTTAAGGACGGTGCGATCCTTGTGCGCAAGGCGAGCTCCGTCACCGCCGACAGCGCGACGTGGAGCGACCAGATCGTGGCCATCTCGCAGCAGGACTATCAGGATGCCTACGGGCAGGATCCGCGCAACCTCAGCAACTACGTCATCAGCCGCGACACGGTGCAAAACCCGACCATGACCGCCAATGACGACGGCACGTACACCCTCACCTTTGACCTCGAGCCCGCGGGCGCGAGCGCATACTATAAGCATCAGGTGCGCACGTACAGCGGCGCGTCGAAAAACCCCGAGTTTACGGCTGTGCACATGGTCTGGACGATCGACGCCAACTGGGATCTGCTGCAGATGGACACCGTGGAGAGCTATTCCGTGTCCATGTCCGGCCTCGGCAGCCTCAACTGCACGAGCACGCTCACGGAGACGTTCACGGACTTCGGCGCCGTGACCGACGACCAGACGGAGTTCCAGCACTATCTCGCCACCCAGTACGACCCCAACAACCTCGGCAAGCTCTCCGACGGCGGGCAGGACACGCAGGCCATGGTGCGCGACTTTTTCCGCCGCACCCCGAACTACAGCATCACCGTCAGCGCAAACGGCCAGTCCTACGGCCTGACGGCACATATGGATATTGATCAGACCACCTTCCAGCTGCGCGGCAATGTCGCGGGCGTCGACCTCTTCGCCGCCTACAGCAACGAGCGGGTGTACATCGCCTTCGGCAGCCAGAAGATCACCCTGCGCGCGAGCGACACACTCGACGCGGCGCGCACGGTGGCGGGCTATCTCGGCGTGCAGATCCCGGACATCTCGCTCGATTCCGCCGGCATGGCTGCGCTGACGAAAAACGTCACCATGCAGGAGACCGCCAACGGCATGAACATCCGCCTCAACGACCCGATGATCTCCGGCACGGTGCAGCTGACCGATCCCGACGCGCTGCGCCTGACGCGCGCGGACGTGTCGCTCAACCTCGGCGGCGCACGTATGCGCATCGCGGCCACGCCGTACTACGGCGGCTTCCGGGTGCAGCCGCTCGACGGCTACACCGATCTGACCGGCGCGCTGAGTCTCGTCAGCCCCCTCATGGATGCGGCCACGGCCAAGACCGCGACTTTCGACGTCGCGCTCGGCGGCCCGATGCGTCTCAGCGGTACGGCCACGGTGACCCGCACCTCCGGCGGCTATGACGCCGCGCTCACCACCTCGGTCGACGGCGTGACCGTCACGGCCGAGTACATCGGCGGCACGGTCTACGTCTCCGCCGGCAACATCCACGTCAGCGGCACGGGCAGCGAGATCAAAGACCTCGTCGCGTGGGCGGGCAAGCTCGCCGGTGCGAGCGGAGCGGACGCCGCGGGCAGCGCTTATGCGCAGTTTTTCCGTGAGCTCACGCCGCAGTCCGCCGTTGACAGCATCCGCGGCCTGACGTGGTCGAACAATGCCCTGCATGCGCAGCTGAACATCGCGGGCACGGATGTGTCCGCCGCCCTCTCGGCCGACAGCGTAAGCGTTACGGCTGCGGGCTGGACGGTGCGCGTGACGATCACCGGCACATCCGGCAGTGCCGCCGCGCTCAGCCCCACGAGCGGAAATTATGTCACGCTCTCGCAGCTGCAGCCCTTTGCCCCCGTGCTTGAGCGCTATGTCGGCGCGCAGGCCATGGGCATGGACGCAACGGTGAGCGTCAACGGCTACAGCCTTGACACCGATGTCGTGCTCTCGTTCGGCAAGCCTGTCGCGGCGCGCGCCGTGTCGAAGATCCTCGGCCGCGACCTGACCGTCACGTTCTGGAACGACCGCGTGTACATCGACTACGGCTGGCACCACGTCACGGCGTCGATGGATTCGCTTGAGCGCGCACTCTATGCCGTGCTCACCGTCACGCCGGGCGTCGACCGCCAGACGGTGCAAAACGCCATCGAGGCGTACACCTACTTCTTCGAGCACCTGTCGTTCGCGAGCGTTGTCGGCGCGATCTCGGACTTCGGCTATGCCGACGGTGCGCTGAACATCACGGCGAACATCGCGGCCTCGCCGCTGTACATCTCGCTCACGCCGAGCCGGATCACGCTGCGCACGCAGGTCGATGCGGCCAACCTCACCGTCACGGCCGCGCCGGGCAGCGCCTACGCCGCCGCGCCGGATCTTGCGCCGCAGGGCGGCAGCTACCGCAACCTCGACGATTTCCTCGCCCTGTTCCCGAGCTGGTAAGCCCGGGCAGCGCGTGCGCTGCAGTCAGGCCGCAAACCTCTTTTTCAAAAAAGCAGTACTTTTTTGAAAGAAAGCGCCCCCGAACCGTTTTGGGTTCGGGGGCGCTTGTGCATCCCTCTGTCATCCATGCCGCGCGTCAGCACGCGCTCTGCTTCTGCCGCAGACTCAGGCAGTCGGCGATCATGGCGATGAACTCCGAATTTGTCGGCTTGCCCTTGATGTTCGAAACCGTGTAGCCGAAAAACTTCTGCAGCGTCTCCAGATCGCCGCGATCCCACGCGACCTCGATCGCGTGGCGAATGGCACGCTCAACGCGCGAGGGCGTGGTGTTGAATTTACGCGCGACCTCGGGGTAGAGCACCTTGGTCACGGAGTTGATGACGTCCATGTCGTCGATGGCCAGCATGATCGCCTCGCGCAGGTACTGGTAGCCCTTGATGTGCGCCGGGACGCCGATCTCATGGATGACATCGGTGACGACGCTCTCGAGCGTGGGCGCGGGCTCGGGTGCGTCCAGCTGCGCGCACAGGCTGCCGGTGCGGCGGCGCGGACGCGCGGTCTGCCGGATGCGGTACACGAGCAGCGGCGGGTCGACCGGCTTTTGCATGAAGTACATCGTGCCGAGATCGGCACACTCCATGAGCACCTCGTCATTGTAGATCGCGGATGTAACGATTACGCGCGGCGGCTTCTCCTTGGCCTGCAGCCGCGCCAGCAGCGACATTCCGTCGACACTCGCCAGCACGAGGTCGAGCACCACCACGTCGGGCTGAAATTCGTCGACGAGCGCCTCTGCGCGCAGCCCGTTGTCCGTCTGCGCGACCAGCTCCATGTCCGCCTCCCGGGCGATGGCCCTGGCATAGGCTGCGCGATATTCTTCACTGGGCTCTGCCACCAGTACACTGATTTTTGTTTCCATAACCTTCTCCTCTGCAAAATTTCGGGCTTGCGGTCAGCTGTCTGATGAACCGCTCGTTTTCCCTGTCTTGCGCGGATATTTTACCATGTTTGGGATGCTGGAATCGTGTGGTTCTTGGCGAATAACCCTAAGTTTCCGTTGACATAATCTGATATACTTCGTCGAAAAGCATAAAGATTCGGAAAAATCCATTTTTTCTCGCCCGCCTTCGACAGGTGGAACGTGTCGAGCGGACTCCAGAATTATGTAAACTTATTTTTCGACGTGCGCCGCGTTCCCTTGACGAAAGCCGCCTGTGTGCGCGGCGCTCAGTCCTCGTCGCCGTGCTCGTGTTCGTGCTTTGCCTTGTGCTCGGCGTGGCGCTCGAGGCGCTCGGCCTTGTGCTCGGCGTGGCGCTGCATCTTGCGCGCGAGATCCTCGGCATGCTTTTGCGCGCGCTCGGCGGAGTGCTCCGCGTGGCGGCGGGCACGCTCGGCCGCACGCTGCGCTTTTTTGGCCAGCTCTGCCGCCTGCCGCTGCTCGCGCGCGACCTGCGCCTCCGCCTGGCGGCGCAGGCGCTCCTCAAGCTGCCGCTCGTGGCGCAGCTGCTGCTCGGTGGCGTGCTGCTCGTGCCGCTCCTGATGCGCGGCGGCGTGCTGCTCATGCCGCTCGAGCAGCTCGGCCTGATGCTGGGCGCGGCGCTCGTTTCGCTCGGCGCGCTCGCGCTCGATGCGTGCGCGCAGCTGCTGCCGGCGGGCGTCGATGCGCGCGGCGCTCGAGGGGTGGTTGGCGTGGAAGTCGTGGTCGAGGTGGTCGCGGCGCTCGCGCACGTGCTCGACCAGCTCGGGATAGTCCTGCTCGACGCGGTCGATGAGGCTGTCGCGCTCGACCTCGAGGTCGGTGAACACGTCGTCCTCGGAGTTGCCGAGCAGCTGCGCCAGCTCGTCCGTGTGTCCCTCGAGATGCAGCAGCACCTCGTCGGCGTCGATGCTGCCGAAGTGGAAGTCCTCGTTGAGGAAGTGCTCGAGCATGGCGCGGCGCGCGCGCACGTCGTCCGTTGTGCGCATGCGTGCGAGCATGAGCTGGACGTTGCGCTCGATCTGCACCTCCGCGTCCGCACCGTAGAGCCACTCAAGCTCCTGCAGCTGGCGGATGTCGTCCATATTGCCGGGCATCTTCTGATACGAGCTTCCGGGGTCGAGCGTCACGCCGGCGTCGCGCAGCGCGCCGCGGATCGTGCGGCGCACGGCGCCGGTCTCGATGAGCTCGCCGGCCTCAAAGTGGCGCAGCTGGTCGTTGACCTCGCCGATGTGCTCGGTCAGATAAAAGCGCACGCCCTGCGCGCGCAGCTTGCGGTTGAGCGCGACGAGCCGGTCGCAGGCGGTGATGTCCACGCTCACGACGGCGCTGCCGTCGACGATGACGGCCTGCGTGTCGGGCTGCAGCGCGCCCTCAATGTCTTCCTGAAAGCGGCGGATGTTTGCAAAGAACAAGCTGCCGCTGAAGCGGTAGAGCACGATGTGCGGCAGCGGCTGCACCCCGCTGACGCGGTCGATCGGGAAGAAGCCGGACTTGCCCGGTAGCGTACCGAGGAAGGTGCGCTGCGGCGCTGCGGCGCGCATGAGCACGTCGACAAACGACAGCACCATGCCCACGAGCACGCCCTTGATCGCACCGAGCAGCAGCACGCCGAGAAACGCCCCGGTGAAGATGCCGAGCTCCACGCGGTTGACGCGCCAGAGCCGCCGCGCGATGCCGAACTCCGTCGCCCCGATGAGTGCGTTGACGACGATGGCCGTCAGCACCGGCACGGGCAGAAAGCGGATGAGCGGCGTGGCGAAGAGCAGCACGAGCAGCATGGTCACACTCGCCGTGACGGACACGAGCTGCGTTTTCCCGCCGTTGCGCTCGTTGACCGCCGTGCGCGACACGCTGCCCGACACGACGCAGCAGCCGACGAGCCCAGCGGCGACGTTGCACACGGCGTAGGCCGCGATCTCGCGGCGGCCGTTGAGCCGGTAGCCGTTTTTCTGCGCCGTGCCGGACGAGGCCAGCAGCGTCTCGGCCAGGATCACGGCCGCGACCGGCAGCGTCGCCACGAGCGCCTCGGTAAACGGCAGCGCCGTGAGATCCGGCAGCACGGGCTTCGGCAATCCGCGCGGCACGGCGGCCAGCAGCGCCACGCCCCGGTCGGCCAGCGGCGCAAACGCGCCGAGCAGCCCGCCGAGCACCATCATCACCAGCACCCACGGCACCTTCGGCCACTTGCGCGGCGCAAGCAGCAGGATCGCCAGCGTCGCAAAGCCGAGCGCGGCGGTCAGCAGGTTGACGGCCTTTGCCGCGTCAAAAATATGCTCCAGCAGCTCGAACAGCTCGCCCGTGCCCGTGCCCGAGCCGAGCAGCTTCGGCACCTGCATGAGGATGATCTCGCAGCAGACGCCGCTGATGAACCCGCCCATGACGGGCTCGGAGATGTAATCGACGGCCCTGTCCGCGCGCACGAGCGCGAACACTGCCAGCCACAGCGCGACGTAGAGCGTCAGCACCGGCACGATGCGCATGGCCTCCGCGCTGCCGGCTGTGACGCCGAGCGAGGCGAGCACCGCGCCGATCATGGCGGCGGGTGCGGCATCGACGCCGAAGATGAATTCCCGCGTCGTGCTGAGCATCGCAAAGAGCAGGATCGGGATCAGCGACCCGTACAGGCCGTAGACCGGCGGCAGACCCGCCAACTGGGCATAGCCCATGGAGATCGGGATGGACAGCAGCGCAATGAGCACGCCGGAAAACAGATCCGGTCCGAGCTGTTGCCGGTCATAGCCCCGCAGGGAGGCAAACAGCGGTTGTGAGAGCGCTTTCATAACATCACCTGAATATTATATAAGGTATGGGATCCCCTGCTCAGGTGAGCAGGGTGTCGAGTCCGGCGTCGAGCCGGGCGCTGCGCTTCGGGCGCGGACGGTCGATGATCCGGCCGCGCGCGACGACCATGTCGAGCGTGCGCAGTGCGCGCAGATCCGCGAGCGGGTTTTCGCTCGTGACGAGCATATCGGCGCACAGGCCGGGGCGGAGCGTGCCGGTCACGTCGCCGAGACCTGCCATGCGCGCGCTCTGACCGGTGGCGCAGTAGAGTGCGCAGGCGTTGGACGCGCCGGCGTATTCGTGGAAATAGCACAGCTCGCGCCAGAAGTCGTACTGCGCGACCCACTGGCAGCTCGTGTCGTTGCCGAGCACAACGGGGATGCCGTGCGCGAGCGCGGCCTTCGCGCAGGCGATCATGCCGTCAAAGACGACGCGGCCGTTGAACTGCTCGTTCTCGGTCAGGTGCGTGACCGCGCGGTCAAAGCGCGCATACGGCAGCGCGGGCGAGAACGTCGCGCACAAAAATGCGCCCCGCTCCTCAAACAGCCGCAGGATCTCGTCGTCCGGCTTCGCGCCGTGCTCGATGGAGTCGACACCGTTTTGCAGCGCGATGCGCACGCCCTCCGTGGACTCGGTGTGTGCCGCCACGGTGTAGCCGAGCGCGTGCGCGCGCTCGCACACGGCGCGCACCATCTCAGCCGGCATTTTCACCTCGCCGGGCATGCCGCGCTCGGTCGCGTCCATGACGCCGCCGGTGATCATGAGCTTGACAAGGTCTGCGCCCTGCGCGTGTACGGCGTCGACCTGTGCGAGCGCCTCGTCAACGGTCCTGGCCGCGATGGCGACCGAGCCCGCCATGTGTCCGCCGGGGACGGAGATGGCTTCGTTTGCCGCAAGCACGCGCGGTCCGATGCGGCGTCCGGCGCGGATCTCGTTGCGCAGGCGCGTGTCGAACGTGTCCAGCCCGCCGACGGTGCGGATCGTCGTCACGCCGCCGAGCAGCTCGGTGCGCGCAAAGGAGCACGCCATGCGGTAGGCCACCGCGCGCGAAACGGGGTTTGAAAGGATGCGGCGCACGAGCGTTTCCAGATCGCGCTGCTTTTTCTGGATCTTGCCGTTTCCGGCCAGATGCACGTGCATATTGATCAGACCCGGCAGCAGGTAGCGCCCGTGCAGGTCGATGCGCGTATACCCCGCCGGTGCGGTGCCGGCGGGCACGATGTCTGTGATCGTCTCGCCGTCCGTGAGCACGCACAGCCCCGGCTGCACGCGCATATCCTGTGTGCCGTCGATCAGATTGGCGTTATCAAAGGCGTATGTCATCGCAGTTCTCTCTTTCCGGACGGGCGCGCTGCGCCGGTCAAAGTGCATAAAAAGGTGGTTTTGTGTTTGGTCAGGCTGCCGGCTGCACCGTCACGCCAGCGTGGCCGTGAAGCAGTGCCACTCCTCAAGGCTGTCGTGCGCCGTGACCGTGAAGCCCGCGCGCTCGATGGCGGCGCGCACCTCGTCCTCGCGCCCGTCGATGATGCCCGAGCAGATGAACGTGCCGCCCGGGGCGAGAAATGCCGGGGCGTGTGCGGCCAGCGGGATGATGACGTCGGACACGATGTTTGCCAGCACGAGATCATACCCCGTGCCGAGGTGCCGGCGCAGTCCGGCGTCGGCGAGGATGTCGCCCGCGCAGACGGTGAACCGGTCGTCATAAAAGCCGTTGAGCGCGGCGTTGCCCGCCGCGACCTCGGGGGCCTTGGGGTCGATGTCGCAGCCGGTGACGTGTGCGCAGCCGAGCAGCAGCGCACCGATGCCGAGGATGCCGCTGCCGCAGCCGAGGTCGAGCGCGGTCTTTCCCGCGCCGGCGTACTGCTCGAGCGCGGCGAGGCACATGCGCGTTGTGGGGTGGCTGCCCGTGCCGAAGATGAGCCCCGGATCGAGCCGCAGCGCGATGCGGCCGTCCGCCGGTGCATCGAGCCATTCGGGCACGACGACGAGCTTTTCACCGACTTCAATCGGCTGATAGTACTGCCGCCAGTTGTTTTCCCAGTCGCTGTCGCGCACGGTCGCGGTCGTCAGCTCGCGGCCGAGGCCGGCGCGGATGGACGCAAGCTGCGCGCGGCCGTCGTCATCGTCCGAGAGGTAGAACTTGATGCGCGACACGCCGCGAAACTGCGCCTCGAGCGCGTCGTCAACGTAGTCCCAATACTGGTGGTTGTGCTCGAGAAAGTCCTGAAAATCCGCCTCGTCCTCCACGACCATGCCGCCGGCGCCCAGCTCGGCCAGCTGCGCGCAGACGTCGTCGATCTCATCGCTGCGGGTGGGGACGGACACTTCGATCCATTGCATATGCAGTGCTCCTTTGTGCGTGATTTGCCGCCCCGCGCAGGGCGGCATGCGATTATTATATTGTATCTTCTCATTATACCGCGTGGCGCGGCGCTTGAAAAGTGGGCACGGCGGCTTTTTACACATTTTTTGGCATGCGGGCAGAAAACGGCCCGTTCGAGCGGAGTGTACATCGGGCGGCGGCTGCGGGAATATTCGCACGAATGCATATTTCACTGCCGCTTACAGGCACCGCAGTGCGGAAAAGTGCGTATAAACACCCCGTTTTTGTGAATATCACGGAAAGAATATGATTTTTTCGGCGGATTTTATGCAGATAGAGGGTTGACATTTGCGCGAAAAAGGTGAATAATATGCACATCTTATGAATGAATAATCAATGGAGGCAACCATTATGAAAAAAGAAGATATCAAAAAAGTCGTCCTTGCTTACTCCGGCGGTCTGGATACGTCCATCATCATCCCGTGGCTGAAGGAGCACTACAACAACTGCGAAGTTATCGCCGTGTCCGGCAACGTCGGTCAGGCCGACGAGCTCGACGGTCTGGAGGAAAAAGCCATCAAGACCGGCGCGTCGAAGCTCTACGTGCTTGACCTGACGGACGAATACGTCGACGATTACATCATCCCGACCATGCAGGCCGGCGCCATGTACGAGGAGTACCTGCTCGGCACGAGCCATGCGCGCCCGTGCATCGCCAAGGGCCTCGTCGAGATTGCCCAGAAGGAGGGCGCGGACGCCATCGCCCACGGCTGCACCGGCAAGGGCAACGATCAGGTGCGTTTTGAGCTGGCCATCAAGCACTTCGCACCCGATATGCCCATCATCGCCCCGTGGCGGGAGTGGGACATCCAGTCGCGTGAAGAGGAGATCGCCTACGCCGAGGCGCACAACGTGCCCCTGAAGATCAACCGCGAGACCAACTACTCCAAGGACAAAAACCTCTGGCACCTGAGCCACGAGGGTCTCGACCTCGAGGATCCGGGCAACGAGCCGCAGTATGAGAAGCCGGGCTTCCTCGAGCTGGGCGTGAGCCCGATCGACGCACCCGACGCCCCGACCTACATCACGCTCGACTTCGAGCAGGGCAAGCCCGTCGCGCTCGACGGCAAGCAGATGAGCGCCAAGGACATCATCCTCAAGCTCAACGAGCTCGGCGGCGCCAACGGCATCGGCATTCTGGACATTGTGGAGAACCGGCTCGTCGGCATGAAGTGCCGCGGCGTGTATGAGACGCCGGGCGGCACGATCCTCTACAAGGCGCACAGCGTGCTCGAGACGCTCTGCCTCGACAAGATGACCATGCACGAAAAGCAGAAGCTCGCCGTCACCTTCGGCGAACTGGTGTACAACGGCCAGTGGTTCACGCCGCTGCGCGAGGCGCTCAGCGCGTTCGTGACCAAGACGCAGGAGCATGTCACCGGCACGGTGCGGCTCAAGCTCTACAAGGGCAACATCATCAATGCCGGCGTCTGGAGCCCGTACTCCCTGTACTCCGAGGAGATTGCCACCTTCGGCGCGAGCGACTACAATCAGGCGGACGCCGCCGGCTTCATCCAGCTCTACGGCCTGCCGATCGCCGTGCAGGCAAAGGTTGACGGCAAGAGCATGTAAGCGGTACAATAAATATATCGTAAGATTTTCTCCCCGCGCCGGGCCTCCCGGCGCGGGAAGATCGTTCCAAACGCCTCGCAAACGTGCGCGCATGGCGCGTGCGCTGCAGCGAGCCGCAGCTTTTCCACAGAGAACCCAGCGAAGCGGTTCTCTGTGGAGATAACGCACGAAGGGAGACCATCACCATGGCAAAAATGTGGGCGGGCCGCACGGCCGGCGTGACCGATCCGGTCGCGGACGATTTCAACTCCTCCATCCGCTTCGACAGCCGTATGTACCGTGAGGACATCACGGGCAGCATGGCGCACGCGGCGATGCTCGGCGCGCAGCACATCCTGCCTTCTGCGGACGCCGATGCCATCATCGACGCGCTGCAGGGCATCCTCGACGATCTGGACAGCGGCGCGCTCGCCATTGACCCCGCGTGCGAGGACATCCATATGTTTGTCGAGCAGGTGCTCACTGCGCGCATCGGCGACCTCGGCAAGAAGCTGCACACCGCCCGCTCGCGCAATGATCAGGTCGCGCTCGACCTGCGTATGTACCTGCGCAGCGAAACGAACGACATCATCGCGCTCACGAAGGACGTACTCGCGGCGCTCGTGGAGCAGGCCGAAGCGCACAAGGGCGACATCCTGCCCGGCTACACGCACCTGCAGCGCGCGCAGCCCATCACCTTCGGCCACCACCTGATGGCCTATGCCATGATGCTCCTGCGCGACATTGACCGCATGCAGGACGCGGTCAGGCGCATGAACGTCTCGCCCATCGGCTGCTGCGCTCTCGCCGGCACGACGTATGACACCGACCGGTTCTTCGAGGCCAAACAGCTCGGCTTTGACGATGTGGCGCGCAACAGTTTGGACGGCGTGTCCGACCGGGACTTCTGCGTCGAGCTGCTCGATGCCTACGCCATCGAGATGATGCACCTCTCGCGCCTGAGCGAGGAGCTGGTGCTCTGGTCGAGCTGGGAGTTTCAGTTCGTGCAGCTCTCGGACAGCTACACGACCGGCTCGTCGATCATGCCGCAGAAGAAAAACCCCGACATGGCCGAGCTCGTGCGCGGCAAGACCGGCCGCGTCTACGGCGACCTCATCGCCATGCTCACGGCGCTCAAGGGCCTGCCGCTGGCATATAATAAGGACATGCAGGAGGACAAGGAGGCCGTGTTCGACGCGGTCGACACCGTGAAGATGTGCCTGCGCGTCATGGCGCCGATGCTCGCGACCATGACCGTGCGCGCCGACAAGATGCTCCACGCGGCGCAGACGGGCTTCCTCAACGCGACTGACCTTGCCGACTACCTCGTCACGAAGGGGCTGCCCTTCCGCAGCGCGTACAAGATCTCCGGCCAGCTCGTGGCCTACTGCATCGCGCATGACACCGTGCTCGAAAAGCTGCCGCTCGAGACGTTTCAGACCTTCAGTGAACTCTTTGACGACGGCGTATATGCCGCCATCGACCTCAAAAACTGCGTCACGCGGCGCGTGTCCTACGGCGGCACGTCCGTGCCGAGCGTCGAGGCGCAGATCGCCTGGGTCACGCAGCAGCTCGAGGCATAAGCACATACGTATATTTTTTGCAAGACCGGCGCCCCAAAATGGGAGCGCCGGTCTTGCATTGCACAAAAAAATCCTGTACAATAAACAAAAAGTTGTGCAAAAAGTCTTGCCATTTCCGGGGTGGGGATGGTATTCTTTTTAATACCCACTTTGTTGAAAAAAGGAGAAATTGCATGAGAAAGAAACTTCTGAGCATCCTGCTTGTGCTGAGCCTGATGCTCGCGCTCGTGCCGGCGGCCTTCGCGGCCGGTGATGTGAGCGCCGAGCTGGAAAGCGACGGCACAACGCTCACCTTCTCCGGCAGCGGCACCGCCACGGCCGACTGCTGGAACGGCGACTGGACCGCCGTCACGCACATTGCCCTCGGGTTTGAGATCCGCGGCGTCGCCGAGGATGTGCTGGCCCGCTGCGTCAACCTCGTGTCCTTTGAGACCATCAAGGGCAGCTGGTATCTCCGGACCTACAACGGCGGCCTCATCTCCGAGGACAGCAAACAGATGCTGGCCGCGCCGAACAAGTGCACGGCTTATGAAATTCCCGACTTGGTGCAGACCGTCAAGACGGGCGCGTTCCGCTACTGTCAGGGGCTGACGGCGGTCACGTTCCCGGCGAGCCTCACCACCATTGAGGCGCAGGCCTTCACCAGCTGCCTGAGCCTGACGGCGGCCGCGCTGCCGGACGGCCTGAAGACGATCGGCGAGCATGCCTTCGCCGGCTGCGCCGCGCTGACGAGCGTGCTCATCCCGAAGAGCGTCACGAGCATCGGCGCGGGCGCCTTCACCGGCTGCACCGCGCTCACGGCCATCGACTACAGCGGCACCGGGGCCGAGTGGGCCCAGCTGACCAAGGGCGAGAACGCGCTGCCGGAGGGCGTGGCCGTGAACTTCAACGCGCCCATCCACCACTACGGTTCCTGGACGGGCACATACCCGAGCTGCACGACCGAGGGTCAGCGCACCCGCACCTGCACCGATGAAGGCTGCGGTCACACGGAGGAAATGACACTCCCCGCCCGCGGCCACTACTGGGGCGTCGGCCGTGTGACGACGCCGCCGACGGAGACCACGGCCGGCGTGCGCACCTATACCTGCCAGATCTACGGCTGCAATGCCACGCGCACCGAGGAGATCCCCAAGCTCGCCCCGCAGGTGCCTGTGAGCGAGCGCTTTGACGACGTTGATCCCGACGGCTGGGCGTGTGAGGACATTCAGTACTGCGTGGATCACGATCTCATGAACGGCACCGGCAATCGGACATTTGCGCCCAAGATGGTGATGACCCGCGCGCAGATGGTGCAGGTGCTGTATAACATCGTGGGTGAGCCCGCGGTGACCGGCGAGACGACGTTTACCGACCTCACGGCGAATTGGTATCAGAACGCGGTGCTCTGGGCGTACCAGACCGGCGTAGCGTCCGGCATGAGCGAGACGACCTTCGCGCCGGACGACCCTGTCACGCGCGAGCAGGTCACGGTGTTTCTGGCCGAGTTTGCGGATCGGGTGCTCGACAGATACACCCCCTATATGTGGGATGCGCTCTTCCCGTTCCAGGATCGTGAGAGCATCTCCTACTACGCGCGCACGGCCATGAACTGGGCGTGCAATCTGGGGCTGATCAAAGGCATTCCGGGCCCGGGCGGCCTGCGCCTTGAGCCGCAGAGCTACGCCACGCGCGAGCAGATGGCGGTCATTCTGGCACAGTTCTGCCGCGAGCTGAATGTCTGGAACGAGCCCATTCCGGAGCTTTGAATCATCCGAAAACGAAAGGAATTACGCACATGAAAAAGAAACTTCTGAGCATCCTGCTCGTCCTGAGCCTGATGCTCGCGCTCGTGCCGGCGGCTTTCGCGGCGGACACGGGCACACTCGAAGGCGGTCTCACGTGGGAGCTGGACAGCACCGGTCTGCTGACCATCTCCGGCGAGGGCGCTATCCCCGATAACAATGCTGGCCTGTGCCGCTGGGCGGACATGAACGTCACGGCGATCGAGATCAGCGACGGTGTCACGGCTGTCGGCGCGCACGCGTTTGAGGGCTGCGATCAGGCCGGGTACGTCTATCTGCCGAGCACGGTCGGGACGCTCGGCGACGGTGCCCTGTCCGGCATGGACACCCTGCAGGCCATCTACGTGGACGAGACGAACTCCGCCTTTGCCGAGCGCGACGGTGCGCTCTACACCAAGGACGGCAAGACGCTCGTGCAGGTGCCCGCCGTCGTGACCGAGTTCGTCGTGCCCGACGGTGTGACGGCGATCGGCAGCTATGCATTTTCCGGCTGTGCGCATCTGCGCTGCGTCTATTTCCCGGCCGGCGGCCTGGCGGCGATCGGCTACAACGCCTTTTCCGGCTGCACGCAGCTTAAGGATGTCATCCTGCCCGACGGCTTGACGCGCATCGAGATGAACGTGTTCAACCGCTGCTCGGCGCTGACTGAGGTCACCATTCCCGCCAGTGTCACGGAGGTTCGCGGCTTCTCGTTCATGGGCTGCACCGCGCTCACCGACGTGTATTACACCGGCACGCAGGCACAGTGGGATGTCGTGCGCATCGACACCTCCTACGGCGATCCTTTCAAGAATGCGGCCGTGCATGTGGACGCCGAGCAGCATGTCTTCGGCGCATGGCAGACGGTCGAGCAGCCCGGCTGTGAGCAGCCCGGCACCATCAGCCGCACCTGCACCAACGGCTGCGGCCTGAAGCAGACGGCGGCCATTCCCGCGCTCGGCCACGACTGGGACGAGGGCGTCGTCACCACGAAGCCGGACGGCGTGCTCTGCGGCATTCTGCACGTGACGTGCAAGCGCTGCGGTGCGGAGAGCGACGAGCTCCTCATGCCCGAGATCTGGGCCTATGAGCAGTTCGGCGATGTCGACCCCACTCTGTGGTCGTATGAGGGCATCCAGTTCTGTGTCATGATGGGCTACATGTCCGGCATGGACACGCATGTCTTTGCTCCGCGCGGCGTGACTACCCGCGCGCAGCTCGTGCAGATCCTGTATAACTTTGTCGGCGGGCCCGAGGTGAGCGGCGAGACGCCGTTTACCGACCTCACGGCGAACTGGTACAAGGACGCGGTGCTCTGGGCATACCAGACCGGCGTCTCGGCCGGCACGAGCGAGACGACCTTCGCGCCGAACGACCCCGTCACGCGCGAGCAGGTCGCGGTGCTGCTGTACGAGTTTGCCGACAAGGTGCTGGAGATCGGCGGAGCGGAGACTCCGGCGGATCTGTCCCAATTCCCGGACGGAGATCAGGTCTCCTCCTGGGCGCGCGAGGCGATGGCCGATGCCGTCGCGCTCGGCATCATCAACGGCACCAAGGTAGACGATCAGGTCTTGCTTGCGCCGCAGGGCAGTGCGACCCGCGACCAGATCGCCACGATGTTCGAGGGCTTCTGCGCAAGCCTCGCGTAAACTGAACCCGATCCAGACCGGCGTCCCCATTTGGGAACGCCGGTTGAGACTGTCAAAAAAGTATTACTTTTTTGACAAAGGGGGGGCGGCCTGACTGCAGCGCACTCACCGGCCGCCGGAGGCGGCCGGCTCGCACGTTTGCAGGCCGAGCAGTATTTTCTTCGCCGCACATGTCGCCGAAGAAAATGATTGGACTTTCTTTGCGCCTGC
>PPYE01029980.1_pt1 | contig 103606 bp, 110 predicted proteins | sample 1559881 | NCBI WGS metagenome assembly PPYE01 (sample SAMN08240022, study PRJNA423297) | Human gut metagenome, whole genome shotgun sequencing project.
GACCCATATATGCAATGTTATGGATATCGAAGCAGTGAATATTGTAGAAACAGCAAACGTACCGACCCATAAGGCGAGCCCCTCTGTCGGAAAGAACACGATGCTGGGCGGAATGCTTGGCATTCTGATGGTAGCAGCTATCGTCATCCTTTCTCACCTGATGAACGATACGATTCAGACGGAAGAGGATGTGGAAAAATATCTTGGAATTTCCACCCTTGCGATGATTCCGCTGAATGAAGCTGAAAGCAGGAAGAAAAAGAAAAAATATAAAAAACAGGCGACAAGCGGAAAGTGAGGTGACAGGGAAACATGCAGAACGTAGTAATTCGCGCCATCGAGCGTCTGGATTTCAGAACAAAAGAAGCCTATAAAACATTGCGTACCAATCTGAGCTTTGCAGGAAAAAATGTCAAAGTGATTTCCCTGACCAGCTGTACGCCGAACGAAGGAAAGACAAGTGTTTCCTTCCAGTTATGTCTGTCCCTTGCAGAAAGCGGCAAGCAGACGATCCTGGTTGACGCAGACCTGCGCAAATCCGTACTGCGGGGCCGTTATAAAGCAAACCGTGAAAAATACGGACTGTCCCATTATCTGAGCGGACAGGTGGAGCTGGATGATGCATGCTGCAGAACCAACGTCAACAATTTCGATATTATTTTTGCAGGACCTGTACCGCCCAACCCCAGTGAGCTTCTGGGAGGCGATGCCTTTCGAAATATGCTGGAGGTGCTGCGCATGAAATACGATTATGTCATCGTAGATACCCCTCCGCTGGGCAGCGTGATTGATGCTGCGATTGTAGGTGCAATCTGTGACGGAACGGTAATCGTTGTGGAAAGCGGCGCCATCAGCTACAAATTTGTCCAGAATGTAAAAGAACAGCTGAACAAGGTAGGCTGCCGGATTCTTGGATGCGTCCTGAACAAGGTCAACACCAAAAAGAATCCTTATTATGGAAAATATTATGGTCATTACTATGGAAACTATTACGGCAACGGACAGGATGGCACAGAGGAAACACAGGAGGATCTGACGCCGGATGCAGGTTCCAAAAGCGACGGGACAGCTGCTGAGACAAAAACTGCTGTACCGGGACAGAACACAGGAGAAAAGGAGAGTGCGAAGTGAGTACAAAAGGTCTGACCATTGGATTTTTTATTGCAGACGCAGCATTGATTGCGCTTTGCGCATTCTTCTACTTACAAATGGACCGGACAGCGCCGGTTATCACACTGCCGGATACCGAGCAGACCTATACAACCGGCACAAATACCCATCAGCTGCTGGAGGGCGTAACCGCTTACGATTCCCATGACGGGGATGTGACAGCCTCCTTACTGATTGAAAAGGTTACAGAAACCGGAAATGGCAAAGTGATCGTAACCTATGCCGCTGTGGATTCTTCCAATAACGTGGCAGAACAGTCACGGATTCTGAAAGTAGAGAAATAAACCGGGCATGACGCGCAACGGAGCGGAGGATGTTTCCGGATAAGGCCGGAAGCATCCTGTACAGGAAAATGGTTTTAGGAACAAGAATAAGAACATGCTTCAGAGGGATGGTATCGAAAAAAACTTACAGAGAAAAGACGAAACTTAACCGCAACATCGAATGCAAAGGCGCATACTCTGTTGCGGATTTGTTTTTGTGGATGAAATTGGATGGAGGAGTCAGTATTATGAAAAGACTATAAAATTGCGATTGCTGGAACGGGTTATGTTGGATTGGCGATTGCGACCCTGCTTTCCCAGCATCATCAGGTAACTGCTGTGGATATTATCCCGGAGAAGGTGGACATGATCAATAACCGGAAGTCCCCGATTCAGGATGACTATATTGAAAAGTATCTGGCAGAAAAGAATCTGGATCTGACTGCAACTTTGGATGCAAAGGCTGCATATTCGGATGCGGATTTTGTTGTAATAGCCGCCCTGACCAATGTCTACTCAACAAACCGTATTGATGTTGCATAGTCGAAAAGAACCTGTTTTGCACACTATATAGGACACTGAAATTGGTTGTATTTCACATCTATACGAGCTACAAATGCTAGATACTTATACAAAACGCTGAACTTTTGGCCCCTGTGGCACAAAATTGGCACGTCTTTTTCAGAAGTTATGAGGAGATGACGGAAAACGGGAGAAAACAACAAAAATCCATGAGTTTATCATTAACGTCTGAAACTGCTGTTGAGTAGAGCCTGGATGGTGATGATAATTACATGTTTTGAGTGGTTAAAGTGAATGATTTGTTCATAACGAACAATGAATGGTGAGAATTGGACTGGATGATATATACAGTTTTAACAAAACTCATGCGCCGACAGGGTTCGATTCAACAATCCAACACTTAGAAAAAACATCATTGCAGGGTATACGGGGTTCGACTGTATAAAACAGCACTTCGGCTATAGAGAAATAGAGACGAGTGTACTCAACGGATGTTTTATGAAGTAGAAAACATGATTGCTGGGGTAATTGGATACGACTGCATAAGAAAACACTTAGCCGAGTGTGGTTATCACACAGTGGAAATTAGAGAGAAATACTATCTGTGAAGAGCAGATGTGTACATAGATTAGGAAGTTAACAAAAATGGAGGAATACATATGAGCGCAGTTACTTTAGATAATAAAACGATTTTAGTCACAGGAGCAGCAGGCTTCATAGGCTCTAATCTTGTGAAACGAATTTATCAGGAAGCTCCTTCTGCTACGGTTATCGGCATCGATAACATGAATGCTTACTACGACGTGGCACTCAAAGAGTTCCGCCTGAATGAGCTGGCCAAGTATCCCACATTCACTTTTGTCAAAGGCAACATCGCTGACAAGGAACTGATCACTGAGCTGTTCGAGAAGTATAAGCCGTCTGTGGTTGTCAACCTTGCGGCACAGGCTGGTGTGCGTTACTCCATCACCAACCCAGATGCCTATGTGGAATCTAACTTGGTCGGCTTCTTTAATATCCTCGAAGCCTGCCGCCATTGCGAGAGTCTGGAGCATCTGGTGTATGCTTCATCTTCCTCCGTCTACGGTTCCAACAAGAAGGTTCCGTACAGCACGGATGATAAGGTTGACAATCCGGTTTCCCTTTATGCAGCTACCAAAAAATCCAATGAGTTGATGGCTCATGCCTATTCTAAATTGTACAACATTCCTTCCACCGGTCTGCGTTTCTTTACCGTGTACGGTCCGGCAGGTCGTCCTGACATGGCTTACTTCGGCTTTACCAACAAGCTGGTGAAGGGCGAAACCATCAAAATCTTCAACTACGGCAACTGCAAGCGTGACTTTACTTATGTGGATGACATCGTTGAGGGCGTTGTCCGTGTGATGAAGAAGGCACCGGACAAGAAGAATGGTGAGGATGGTCTGCCGATTCCGCCGTATGCTGTTTACAACATCGGTAATCAGAACCCTGAGAACCTGCTGGACTTCGTGCAGATTCTGAGTGAGGAGTTAGTAAGAGCGAAAGTTTTGCCGGAAGATTACGATTTTGAAGCTCACAAGGAACTGGTTCCGATGCAGCCGGGTGATGTCCCTGTCACCTATGCAGATACTAGCGCACTGGAGCGTGACTTCGGGTACAAGCCGAGCACCAGCCTGAGAACTGGTTTGAGGAACTTCGCTGAGTGGTACGCTGAGTTTTATAAATAAGGAAAAATAGAGGGTTAGAAAAATGAGAGAGTTTAAGGATTTAAAGATTGCTGTGGCTGGTACTGGTTATGTTGGTCTTTCCATTGCTACACTGCTGTCTCAGCACCACAAGGTGACGGCAGTAGATATCATTCCTGAGAAAGTAGAACTGATTAATAACAAGAAGTCTCCGATTCAGGATGAGTACATTGAAAAGTATCTGGCAGAAAAGGAACTGGATCTGACTGCAACTCTGGATGCTAAGGAAGCATACAGTGATGCTGATTTCGTGGTGATTGCTGCACCGACAAACTATGATAGCAAGAAGAACTTTTTTGACACAAGTGCGGTAGAAGCTGTCATTAAACTGGTCATCGAATACAATCCAGAAGCCATTATGGTTATCAAGAGCACCATCCCGGTTGGTTACACTGCAAGTGTTCGTGAGAAGTTCCACTGCGACAATATCATCTTTAGCCCGGAGTTCTTGCGCGAGAGCAAGGCTCTGTATGATAACCTTTATCCTTCCCGTATCATCGTCGGAACCGACGTGGATAATGCTCGACTGGTAAAGGCAGCACACACTTTTGCAGAACTCTTGCAGGAAGGTGCAATTAAGGAGAACATTGACACTCTGTTCATGGGCTTTACTGAGGCAGAGGCAGTTAAGCTGTTCGCCAATACCTATCTGGCACTGCGTGTCAGCTACTTCAACGAACTGGATACCTATGCTGAGATGAAAGGGCTGAACACTCAGCAGATCATCAACGGTGTTTGCCTGGATCCTCGTATTGGTACTCATTATAACAACCCGTCCTTTGGCTACGGTGGATACTGTCTGCCGAAAGACACCAAGCAGCTGCTGGCGAACTACGCCGATGTACCGGAAAACCTGATCGAGGCTATTGTTGAGAGCAACAGAACTCGCAAAGACTTCATCGCCGACCGTGTTTTGGAGATTGCTGGTGCTTATGAAGCAAATGACAGCTGGGATGAGAGCAAGGAGAAAGAAGTTGTTGTAGGCGTTTATCGTCTGACTATGAAGAGTAACAGCGACAACTTCCGTCAGAGTTCCATTCAAGGTGTCATGAAGCGTATCAAGGCAAAAGGCGCAACTGTCATCATCTATGAGCCGACCCTGAAAGACGGGGATACTTTCTTTGGTAGTAAGGTAGTTAATGACCTGGATGAGTTCAAGAAGCAGAGTCAGGCCATCATTGCGAACCGCTATGACAAGTGCTTGGATGATGTGAAAGAGAAAGTCTATACCAGAGATATTTTCCAGAGAGATTAAGCAAGATCAAGGAAAATTAGAGGAGAGAGTCAGATGAAAAATAAAGAAAATATAAAGGTATGCTTGGTGGGTTCATCTGGCGGTCATTTAACCCACCTTTATATGTTAAAGCCATTTTGGAAAAACAAGGATCATTTTTGGGTTACGTTTGATAAGGAGGATGCAAGAAGCCTACTAGAAGGCGAAAAAATGTATCCGTGTTACTATCCAACGAACAGAAGTATAAAGGCTCTTATCAAGAACACTAAAATTGCATGGAAAGTGTTGCACAAAGAAAAACCTGACTTAATTATTTCCTGTGGTGCAGCAGTTGCGGTTCCTTTCTTCTACATTGGCAAGATGATGGGGGCAAAACTGGTCTATATCGAGGTGTTTGATCGAATTGATAAGCCGACAATGACAGGAAAGATGGTTTACCCCATTGTGGACAAGTTTGTTGTGCAGTGGGAAGAGCAGAAAAAGGTTTATCCAAAGGCGGTTAACCTTGGAAGCATATTCTAAGTAGGGGACGAGAAAATGATTTTTGTGACGGTAGGAACACATGAGCAGCCATTTAATCGGCTGATTCAGAAAATAGATGAATTAAAGAAGGACGGCATTATAAACGAAGATGTAATTATCCAGACTGGCTTTAGTACATATGAGCCGAAATACTGTCAGTGGAGTAAGTTGATTCCATATCAGCAGATGGTGAAAAATGTGGCCGACGCCCGTATTGTGATCACTCACGGTGGCCCGGCAAGTTTTATCATGCCACTACAGATAGGTAAGACTCCTATTGTTGTGCCACGTCAGCATCAGTTCAATGAGCATGTGAACGATCATCAGGTGGAGTTTGCGAGAAACGTGGCGCAGAGAATGGGAACGATTATTCCGGTGGAGGACATTAATACACTGGGAGATATCATAACGAACTATGATCAGATTGTTGCCGGCATGGGGCATGGTATGAGTAGTAATAATGCCAAGTTTAATGAGAAACTTGAAAAACTGGTAGATGAATTGTATTGAGGATGGATGGATGAGAAAAGTTGGAATCATGTCGATGCAGCGCATTGCAAACTACGGTTCGTTTTTGCAGGCATATGCATTGAAGCAGCTAATTGAGGAAGTTGGCTGTAATGTAGAATTTGTGGACTACCATGTAGGTGCTCCAGTAATTGCAGAAAATGCAGATAGTAAAAACAAGGTTGTCCGAAAGATAGAAAAGGGGCTGGAAACTTTTCGGTATCGGGCTCCTCTTGCACACAAATTATCGTTCATCCGATATAAACAGTCCTTTGCTAGAAAGTATATGCCGCTTTTGGGAATTGCAGACGAAATGAACTACAATCCGACAGTGGATTGTCTTGTGATTGGCAGTGACGAGGTTTTTAACTGTATTCAAAAAAATTCCAATGTAGGCTATTCGCCAGAATTGTTTGGAAAAAATAACCATGCGAAGAAACTTATCACTTATGCAGCGTCTTTCGGTAATACCACATTGGAAAAGCTGGAAAAGTATAAAAAGGCTACTGAAGTCGGAGCTTTGTTGAAGAAGTTTGACGCGATTTCTGTACGAGATGCTAATTCAGGAACTATTGTAGAACAGCTCACTGGGAAAGAACCAGTGTACAATCTGGATCCGGTTCTGACCTATGATTACATGAACTGCTGCGACAAAATCCCACAGGTTCAGACGAATGAGAAGTATTTGATTCTGTACGCGTATGCAGGTCGTATTTCCAATGATGAGGCAGATTGGATTGCTGCTTATGCAAAGAAAAAGAATTTGAAGGTATATGCAATTGGTGGTATCCAAAAATGTGCAGACCGATTCGTGGACTGCTCACCCTTTGAAGTTCTGGCCTATTTCAGAAATGCAGAAGAAGTTATTACCGATACCTTCCACGGCAGCATCTTCTCAGTGATCACACATCGGCCGTTTACAACATTGATTCGCAAGAGTGTAGGTAACAGCTATGGTAATGAAGAAAAGTTGAGCGATTTGCTAAAGCGACTGGGACTGGCCAATCGGATGACAACGAAAATTGAAGATACAGAAAACATCAATGAAAAGGCGATTGATTACGCGAAAGTTGATGAGCAGTTGAAAGCACATAGAGAAGTGGCGAAGGAGTATCTGAGAAAAAATTTAGAGGAATAAAATGGAGAACATATCGAGGATAAAAGAGAAATGTGTGGGATGTAAAAGCTGTGAGCAAAGCTGCCCAAAACACTGTATCTCTATGGTAGAAAACAAAGAGGGATTTTGGTATCCGTCTGTTGATGAAGAAAGCTGCATCGAGTGCAAGGTGTGCTTGAAAAAGTGTCCAGTAGAAAATACGGAATTTCATCGGAATGAGCCATATAAAGTTTGGGCGTGGCGCAATAAAAATGATGTGGATATTATGCGCTCTGCATCTGGCGGTGCGGCGGATAGTGCAGCGAAAACTATGTTGCAAATGGGCGGTGTGGTTTATGGTGCTGCCTATGACGAGCAGCTGGCAGTAAGCCACATTGAAGTGACAGATGAAGCAGAAAGAGAGAAACTACAGTCCTCTAAGTATGTTCAGTCTGACCCGAAAGATAGCTACGCAAAGGTCAAACAGCGTTTGTCAGAGGGAAAAACGGTACTATTTACAGGAACTCCCTGCCAGATTGCAGGTCTGTATGCTTTTTTGGGTGGCAATCCAGAAAATCTATATACAGTTGACCTGATTTGCCACGGTGTGCCTTCGCCGAAATTCTTCAAAAAGTATCTGGAATACCAGAACAAGCAGACGGCTGGCAGAGTAATCTATTTCAACTTCCGTTCCAAAGACAAGAGAGGTTGGGGAACACAATACCTGCTAAAGACAAAGACAAAGACAAAGACAAAGACACTCTCCCTTGATCGCTATGGAAAACATTTTATGGATGGCGACTGCTATAGGGAGAGCTGTTATCAGTGTGCTTATGCGAATACGAGCCGTGTGGGAGATTTGACAGTGGGTGATTTCTGGGGAATTGCAAAGAGCCATCCGAACTTCAATTCTCCAAAGGGCGTGTCCAGTGTATTTGTAAATACCGAAAAAGGCCAAAAGCTCTTTGAAATGATGCGGGTTCTTGCAGAAGTAGAAGAAGCAACGTTGGAAGAGGGCATGGTGAAGCAGCATAATCTGGTGCAGCCGAGCAACAGGCCTGTGACTAGAGATACTTTCTATAAGAGCATCGATGAACCAGGTTTTATAGAGAATATAAAGGTTGGCTTTCAGCCAAAAGCACGGTTGAAATCTGTGCTGCCGAATAAACTGATTCAAAAAATCAAATCTCTTTGAGATTTTGTGGAGGAAGAATACATGGGAGAGCCTATAAGAGTTTTGCATATCTTGCAGCGAATGGAAGCAGGCGGTACGCAGGCTTTGTTGATGAATATATACCGGAAAATTGACAGAACGAAAGTACAGTTTGATTTTTTGGTCGTTTATAAGGAAAAACAGTTTTACGATGATGAAATTGAAAAAATGGGTGGACATGTTTACAAACTGTCTTTCCGAGAGGATTTGAACCTTCCTAAATTTCAAAAAGATTTGGCAGTTTTCTTTGCTCAGCATCACGAATATAAAATTGTTCATTGTCACGCCTACACGATTGGATATTTCTGCCTGAAAGCTGCAAAGAAAGCAGGTATCCCCGTCAGAATTGCTCATTCACATAATAATGAGACAGTACACGATATAAAATATTTACCGAAGCTGTTCATGCAGCGAATGTTTACCAAAAACGCAACAGATCTTTTCGCCTGCTCTGAGGAAGCTGGAAAATATCTGTTCAAAGACAAGCCGTTTCAAGTGCTGAAAAATGCGATTGATTCGCAGAACTTTATTGCGGATGCGGATACCAGAAATGAAATCAGGAAAGAACTGGGGTTAAAGGATAAATTTGTTGTCGGCCATGTTGGCCGCCTGCATCCTCAGAAAAACCATGATTTCTTGATTGATGTTTTTGCAGAGCTCAAGAAGAAAAAGCCTGACGCTGAATTGATTCTTGTTGGCACCGGGCCATTAGAAGAGAAAGTAAAAAGCAAAGTGGTCGAAAAAGGCCTTTCAGATTGTGTGCATTTTCTTGGAAATAGAAAGGATATGAACAGAATTTATCAAGCGATGGATGTGTTTGTTTTCCCATCTTTGTTTGAAGGTCTGGGTATTGTTGCAATCGAAGCACAGGCGGCGAGTGTTCCTATTGTCTGCTCTGAAGGATTACCACCAGAAACGGATATTACACCAATCTACCGGAAACTACTGTTGAGTGATGGGGCAGAAAAGTGGGCGAATGCAGCACTTGAAATGGCACAGAATCTGAAAGCACATACCAATATGCAGCAGTATGTGATTGATGCAGGATTTGATATGGACGCAACTGCAAAATATATGGAAAGTTATTATTTGAACCGATGGAGAACTGCCTGAGATGAATAAAAAAGTAGGTTTCTTAATAATGAATTTTGAAAGCGGCGGAGGTACTGAGAGAGTTACATCTGTCATTGCAAATGAGTTAGTAAAAAAAAATTTTGATGTGAGGATTATCAGCTGTCAGCATGGAAACTCTTGCAAATTTGAAATAGATAAAAACATTAAACTTTACTCACTAAATGGAGAAAAATGCGAGAATTCAGCTTTGAGAAAAATCTATGTCGAAAAGCAATTGATTAAATATGTAAAAGAAGAACAGATTGACGTCATGATAGCAGTCGATGTAGCGTTATATCTTTATTTGATTCCTTTGCAGATAAAGAAAATATGTAAATGTATCGCATGGGAACATTTTAACTATTATATAAGCCCTAATAAACTGGTCAAATATGCCAGAAAACTGGCGGCAGAACATGCTGATTGTGTTGTGGTATTAGGCAAGAATGATTTAAATAACTACTTGACACAATACAAACATTGCAAAAATGTGACATATATTTATAACCCAATTGCAGTTGATACATGCGAAAGTACGCCGTTGACACAAAAACGTGCGATTGCAGTTGGACGTTTAAGTAGACAAAAGGGCTTTGATATGCTGGTTGAGGCTTGGGCCTTGATTGAAAAGGAAGTCCCGGACTGGAAATTAGATATTTATGGACAAGGACCGCTTCAAAAAGAACTTCAGGGGCAGATTGACGGACTGGGGCTCAGGAATATAGAACTAAAAGGATTTTCTGATGATATTCATAAAGAATATATGGAATCGTCCTTGTTTTTTTTATCTTCGCGTTATGAGGGGTTTGTGCTAGTTCTGATGGAAGCAATGGCAACAGGACTCCCGGCTGTTAGCTTTCGTTGTAAGGAAGGACCTGAAGAAACGATTGATAATGGTATCAATGGATACCTAGTAGAAGAAGGAAATGTTCAGCAGTTCGCAGATTGTGCGATAAAACTGATGAAAAATGAAACGTTGCTAAAGCAATTTGCGTCAAAAACAAAAAAAGATTTGGATCGTTTCAATACAGCCGCAATTATAAACCAGTGGGTTGAACTCTTAAGAAATATGTAAAGCGAATCAAAAAAGCGGAACAGGAGATAGAATGAAAATATTATTTACAATTAGGAGCCTTACAGGAGGTGGAGCCGAAAGAGTTGTTTCAGTTTTATCTGGCTTATTGGCTGATGTTGGCGAAGACGTTCATATTATTACATATAAAACGTCAGAGAGAGACTATTCTATTTCAGAAAAGGTACAGATACATGAAATGCCACAACGAAAGGATAGTACAATAACAAAAGGAATGAGAATCTTTGATATGAGAAAAATTATCAAAGAAATTCAGCCTGATGTAATTATTCCGTTTGTTGGAACCGTTCTGTATGTGTCTTGGCTTGCAATCACAGGAATGAAAATTCCGTTTGTTTTGACCATCAGAAATAATCCGTGGACAATGCCAGAAAAAAGATTGTTAAGAAATTTTCGCGATTACCTGGCTAAGAAATCTTGTGCCATTCTGGTTCAAAATGAAGAGCAATCGGAATATTTCTCAGCCGATTTAAGAAAAAAGTGCTTTGTTGTTCCCAATCCTCTTTCATCAAAGTTTATTGATAATCATAAAGAAATTTATAGTAGGAAAATTTCTAAAATAATTGCAGTAGGCAGACTTCACGAACAAAAAAATTATCCGCTTCTTCTGAAAGCTATGGTTGATATTACAAAGATAAAATCTGAAATTACACTGGATATTTTCGGTGAGGGAAATCAAAAGAAATACCTTGAAGGTTTAGTCGATGAATATGGACTTGCTAATCATGTTTTTCTACGGGGGAGAAGCCAGAGCATCGAGAAACAGCTACAAGTAGCGGATATGTTTGTGATGACATCTGATTACGAGGGGATGCCAAATGCACTAATGGAAGCAATGGCTTTCGGTGTTCCTTGTATATCCAGCGATTGTAAAACAGGTCCTAGAAGCTTGATCAAATCGTTTGAAAATGGTCTTCTGTTTCAGACGAACAATGTTGAAGATTTAAAGGATAAAATGGAATGGGCCATTGCAAATCCTGGACAGATGGCAGAATGCGGAAAACAAGCAAGGCGATGCTTGTTGGAGGAGTATTCGTCTGAAAAAGTCTTGAAAAAAATGCAGATACTTTTGGATTATGTGAAGGAGTGTGAGTAAGATGGGTGAAAAAAAACATGGTTTGCGGCGTGTGGCTGGCTATTTTGTGAACCACAGACTGCTTAATTGGATGCCGGACAAGCCATATCTGCAAATTTTTTATTATGCAGAGTTTGGAAAGTTTATTGATTTTAAGAATCCGAAGACATTCAACGAAAAATTGAACTGGCTCAAACTGTATTATAGAAGGCCGGATCTTATTACATTGGTTGACAAATACGAAGTAAAAAAATATATTGCAGATAAAATTGGTGAACAGTATGTTATCCCGACGCTTGGTGTATGGGATAAATTTGAGGATATCAACTTCAATGAGCTTCCAAATCAATTTGTTCTGAAATGCACTCACGATTCAGGCGGACTGGTTGTTTGCAAAGATAAGTCAAAACTGAATTTAAAAGAAGTAAAGGCGAAGATTGAAAAATCATTGACTAATAATTATTATTTGTGGACAAGAGAGTGGCCTTATAAGGGAGTAAAACCGAGAATTATTGAGGAAAAGTATATGGAGGATCAGGAAACTGGTGAACTTCGTGATTATAAGTTCTTTTGTTTCAATGGAGAACCAAAGTTGATGTTTGTAGCATCTGAGCGTGGTTTAAAAAATACGAAGTTCGATTTCTATGATATGCAGTTTCATCACATGAACATTGTGCAGCATTATCCGAATTCTGAATGCTCAATTGAAAAACCAGAGCATTTTGAAAAAATGGTAATGTTGGCAGAAAAACTTAGTGCGGGATTTCCGCATGTTCGAGTTGATTTTTATGAAGCTAATGGTCAAGTCTATTTTGGTGAAATGACATTTTATCACTTTGGGGCAATTGTGCCGTTTGAGACAGAAGAATGGGACAAAAAAATAGGAGACTGGTTAGTTCTCCCTGATAAAATCAACTAATGCTTTTGTGAAAGGAACTTGTAAGGTGCAAGAGTATATGGCACTTAACGATGGATTAGATAAATGATTAATAAAATTAATTTAAAGATAAAGGTCAATGATATAACAACTATATGCTATGGAATATGCGTTTTTGTGTTTGTTATTGGACAGTCATATCTTCCTGCATCATCTGCGGTTCTTTCTATGCTATGCAAGGGTCTAAGATTTGTAGCAGTGGCTGTTCCAGCCTTACTTTTTTTAAAGAATTCAAAATTTAGTATTCGAAATTTGGTGATGTGGGGGTTAATTGCCCTTTTGATTATAGGAAATATATTTTTTAATCAAGCGGATAGCGACTTAATATATATTGTTATATTTATGCTATATTGTTCGAAGTCAAAACCAGAAGATGTAATAAAAACATATTGTATCAGCGCTTTTGTGGGAATTGTACTGGTAATTGCAGCATGGTTTATAGGGGCTATTCCTTCTGAAGTAAGAGATGGAAGAGCTTGCTTGGGATTTTATTTTGCTACATTTGGACCCAATTTATTTTTACATACAGTGTTAGCATACATTGCAAGCAGAAAAAATCGCATCAAATTAAGCAGATGGATTTTAATAGAGATTGTGAATGTGTGGTTTTATAAAATGACGGATACATTAGCAGTGTTCATTATTATTAATGCCGGGATTGTTTTATATTATGTATTCAACATTGAAAAAGTAAAACAGGTATTATTTGAAGGAAAAGTTTTCAAACGTATTCTAGAGGTTTCTCCCTTTGCATGTGCGATTGTAACTATCCTAGCACAGTATTTTTACATTGAACATTATAACGAACCGATGTATATGGCAGTAAATGTGGCACTGTCAAATAGACCCTATTTTGGTAAAATCGCAATAGAAACATATGGTATTTCACTATTTGGTCAGCCTATTACATGGCTTACAGGAATTGACGGAACGAAAGTATCTGGAATGGATTATTTCTATGTTGATTCATCTTATTTACAAGTTTTGTTAAAGTATGGAATAATAATGCTTGTTGTGCTGTGTGCAGTGATGATGGTAGTACAATGCTATAGCGTTTTGACTAGAAATGTATATATGTGCTTGGGATGCGCGCTCTTTTTGATTCATTGTATAACGGATCCGCAATTATTGTCTTTTAGATATAATCCATTTATTATAGCTTCCATTGCATGTGTTGGAATAATAAAAAGTCAGAAAAAGATAGAAAAGCAAGGTGAGGATATATATTATGAATAAGTATGTAGAAGTTGTAGTGACGTACAATAGAAAGAAATTACTGGAAGAGAATATAAGTGCACTCTTAAACCAGACTTTTGAAAGCCATGATGTTCTGATTGTTGATAATAATAGTAATGATGGCACTGGGGATATGGTGTCTACTATTCAGGATAAAAGAGTAAAATATTATAACACTGGGAAAAATCTTGGAGGTGCAGGTGGATTTGCATTTGGTCTCAAAAAAGCGATAGAACTGGGCTATCAGTATGCATGGATTATGGATGACGATTCGATTCCAGAGAAAGATGCACTGATGAGTCTTGTAAATAAAGGACAGGCAATAAATGGGGAGTTCTCGTATCTGGCTTCACTGGTGTACTGGACAGATGGAAATCTGTTTGACATGAATGTTCCTGATTTTCAGTACAACTCCAGACTAGGACTGGGATTGGATATGATCAGAAGAAATAAATTGTTATTGATTGACACCTGTTCATTTGTTGGCTGTTTTGTTAATTTGAAATATGCAGAAACAGCCGGATTACCTATTTCAGAGTTCTTTATTTATGGAGACGATCAGGAATATACAGCAAGATTAAGAAAATTGGCTCCAGCATATTTGGATTTTGATAGTGTTATTGTACATAAAGCACCGTCCAATAAGGGAGCAGATGTTGTTTCGGCAGATGAGACAAGAATAGAACGGTTCTTTTATCAGGCAAGAAACGGAATGTACATTGCGCGGAAGAATGGAAAAGTTGGTCATCGGCTACGTGTGGTATGTGGGCGAATTAAGAACATTTTATGTAAAGCACCGGATCATAAAGCAAAAAGAGTTTGGGTGACATGCAAAGGAACTATTTCTGGATTTTTCTTTAATCCTGAAATTGAATATGCACATAGAAAAGGAGAATGACGGAAAGGCAATGGGAAAACAAAAGTCTCTTAAATTAAATTTCGTAATGAATGCAATTCTTACGATGTCGCAGTTTATTTTTCCACTGATTACTTTTCCGTATGTTTCACGAATTCTATTGCCCGCTGGTACCGGAAAAGTCTCATTTGCGACTTCGATAGTATCCTATTTTACACTTTTTGCACAGTTGGGAATCCCGACATATGGTATTCGGGCATGCGCGAAAGTTCGAGACAATCGGGAAGAACTTTCGAAGATGGTTCAAGAGTTGTTCATTATCAACCTCGTGATGAGTATGATAGCATACGCTATTTTTTTTGCAGCAATATATTTTGTCCCAAGATTTCGGCAAGATAAAGAATTGTTCTTGATTATTGGTTTGACGATTTTCTTCAACGCCATAGGAATGGAGTGGCTTTATAAAGCACTCGAACAGTATACTTATATTACCGTTCGCTCAATCGTTTTTAAGTTTATTGCAATTGTCGCAATGTTTTTGATGGTGCATGAACAAAGCGATTATGTTATTTATGGTGGAATTTCGATTCTTGCATCCTCTGCCTCGAATATTTTTAATTTTCTTCATGTACATCGCTATATAGACATTAAGCCAACAGGCCATTATAATTTCAAAAAACATTTGAACGCTATTGTGATTTTCTTTGCGATGTCCTGTGCAACAACAATATATACGCATCTGGATACTGTAATGCTTGGATTTATTCGTACAGACGCAGATGTTGGATATTATAATGCGGCAGTAAAGATAAAAACGATTCTCGTGAGTATCGTTACATCTTTAGGTGTGGTTTTGCTGCCGAGAGCATCATACTATGTCGAACATAGTATGATGGATGAATTTTACCGTATTACAAAAAAGGCAATCAATTTCGTGTTTTTGATTGCAACACCGATGATGATTTATTTTATGCTTTTTGCAAAGGAGGGCGTTTTCTTCTTATCGGGTGATGCTTATGCCGGTGCAATTATTCCGATGCAGGTTATAATGCCTACGTTGCTTTTTATTGGACTGACGAACATAATGGGAATCCAAATGTTGGTGCCGCTTGGAAAGGAAAAAGTGGTTCTTTATTCGGAAATTGTGGGAATGATTGTGGATATTGTTCTAAATGCGCTTCTGATTCCTAGACTGGCATCAACCGGCGCAGCAATTGGAACTTTGACAGCTGAAATTGCCGTTTTTGTTGTTCAATATATTGCACTCAGAAATATTATTAAAGGAGCGTATTGTCAAGTGCATTATATTGCAATTGGCGCTTCTATTTTAACGGGTGGTATCCTTGCAGTTTTAATAAAAAGAATACAGTTTGGAAGTTTTATAACTTTATGTGTTTCTGCAACTGTCTTTTTTGGCGCGTATTTTTTGATTCTAACAGTTATAAAGGAACCGTTTGTGCTTGAAATGGAAAAACAAGTGTTAGGAAAAATATATAGGAAAAAGAGGTGAGAAACAGATGGTTTTGACAAGAAATAATAATATTGACCTTATAAAATTGTACGCTTGTATATGTGTTGTTGCATTGCATACGATTCCAAAAGATTTATCAGCTGTTACAACGACAATTTATTATTTATCTGGAGTGGCTGTTCCGCTATTTTTTATGTCAAGTGGCTATTTCTTGTTAAATAGAGGAGAAATTTCTATAAAATATAGTATTCATAAAATTGTTGGCGTTTTTCGCATTGTTGTGCTATGGAATCTGATTTTTTATGGGCTTGAGTTCATATGGAAGACAGTTCATGTGCGAAAAATTTCTTTTTCAATAAGCAATTTGTTTCAAAGCATTTTTCAATCTTTAATACAAAAAGACGAACTATGGCATTTTTGGTATTTAGGTGCATTGATGTTGATTTATATTATTTTGCCGATTTTGTCAAAAATAGTCAGAAAGAACGGCTATAAAAGAATAATTCCGGCTTTTCTGTCTATATGCATTTGCTTGGAAATATATTCGCTTTGTACAGGATATCCTGTGCAAAAGTATGTTATACAAACATTCCGTATATGGACATGGGAATTGTATTTTTTGCTTGGGGGGATTTTGGGACAAAAATATTCAAAAGTTGGTGGTAAAGATTATGAGATGAGAATTCATGTAATAGTCTTAATTGCAGTGACAATACTTAATATTGTGCATCAATTATTTGTGGGATTGAAAGTTATCAATATTGTAAGTGGAAGATACTTGAATGCCGAATATTTTTATGATAGTGCCATTGAAATATTGTGGATTACCCTTCTTTTTTCTTTTATGCTAAGATTAAAGCTAACGCCAAGCATTATTAAAGTAATCAAAGTCATATCACCATTGACGATGGGAGTTTATATTCTACATCCAATTGTCTTAAAGATCACATCGAGTTTGTTTGCTAGGAATTCAGTGCTAAGTTGCATTTTATTATATGTATTGACTTTTGGAGGGGCACTGGCGGGAGCTTTGTTTATTAAGGTTGTACGACTGGATAAATATTTAATGAAAATATAAGGAGTTGAATCATTATGAAATATGATTATTTAGTAGTAGGCTCTGGCCTTTACGGAGCCATTTTTGCACATGAAGCCAAAAGTCATGGAAAATCTGTTTTGGTTGTAGACAAGCGTCCGAATATTGCGGGTAATATTTACACTGAAAATATTGAGGGTATCAATGTCCATAAATATGGAGCACATATTTTCCATACCAACAATAAAAAGGTTTGGAACTATATCACGCAATTTGCGGAATTTAACCGTTTTACCAACTCGCCTGTAGCTAATTATAAGGGTGAGCTGTACTCCCTCCCATTTAATATGTATACTTTCAACAAGATGTGGGGTGTTGTGACACCAGAGGAGGCTGCTGCAAAAATTGAGGAGCAACGAAAAGAGATTACTGGTGAGCCCAAAAACCTTGAAGAGCAGGCTATTTCTCTCGTTGGTCGTGACATCTATGAAAAGCTCATCAAGGGATATACTGAAAAGCAGTGGGGGCGTGACTGCAAAGAGTTGCCGTCCTTTATTATCAAGCGTCTTCCAGTTCGTCTGACTTTTGATAACAATTACTTTAATGCACTTTATCAGGGCATTCCTGTTGGTGGTTATACCAAGATGATTGCTAATCTACTGGATGGTATTGAGGTTCGTTTGAACACAGACTATCTGGAAAATAAGGCTGAGTTTGATGCATTGGCTGACAAGGTTGTATACACTGGACCGATTGATGCTTACTTCGATTATAAGCTGGGTACGCTGGAATATCGTTCTGTCCGTTTTGAAACGGAAACTTTGGATAAGCCAAACTTCCAAGGTAACGCTGCGGTTAATTACACCGATCGCGAGACACCGTGGACCCGCATTATTGAGCATAAATGGTTTGAGTTCGGTAAGGATGAGAACGGTAATGATCTGCCGAAGACTATCATCAGCCGCGAGTATAGTAGCGAGTGGAAACCCGGCGATGAGCCATACTACCCGGTCAACGATGCCAAGAATGGTTTACTTTATTCTGAGTATAGGAAGTTGGCAGATGCAGAAAACAAGGTGATTTTTGGCGGTCGTCTTGGCGAGTATAAGTATTACGACATGGATCAGGTCATTGCTGCTGTATTGGATAGATGTGAGATGGAATTGTAAAATGGAACACAATATTATAAGTAAAGAACAAAGTTATATAATTAAAGGCTTTGCAATTCTATTGATGCTTGTACATCATTTCTATACATTCCCAGCATGGATTATTAGTGGGGGGGGGTACGAGCCCAATTTAAGATTTGCATCGCTGTTTAATTCACCAACAAAGCTATGTGTTTGCATTTTTGCGTTTATAAATGGTTGGACATTCGCTTTCAAAACTGTCTCATGGAAAGAAGCACTTTTGAAAATTAAAAAGTTACTGCTGAATTATTGGTGTGTGGCAATTCCTGCATTCATTATTGCAGGGACAGTATGTGGATATTCATTATCCGCACAAACGATTCTAAAAGAACTACTGGGGTTAAGTAGCTCTGTGATGATTTTTGCATGGTATGTTCCATTTTATTGCGTTTCCATTCTCGTAATGGTTCCTTTGCAAAAACTCATGAGCAGGAATGTAGGAATTGGAGTAGTGTTTGGTGTAATACTCCCAATTGCAGTCTTTGCAATTTTGAAAAAAATGCCGTTAAGTAGCAAGATTGGAATATTATTTAATAACCTAAAACATTGGTTCCCGTGTGTCTCAGTCGGTTTTATGAGCTATAAATATAACCTGCTAGGAAAAATTGATGGTTACCTAGAAAACGTGAATAAGAATATTGTGTCAATTCTCCTGATTGTATTATGCTTTGTTGGACGGTACTTTGTTTCGGCGTTGGATTTTGCTTACTGCCTGTTTCTTACATATGCAATCATTAATCTCAAAATTAATGAGAAGTCGATTGCTGGAAGATTTATAGATTTGTGCGGAAGAAATTCATCTAATATGTGGTTCTTACATTGTCTGTATTTTGCGGAAGCAACGCGGAACACTATTCAACCTTTGGCGTTCTTTGCAAGGAATCCAATTTTAATTTATATTGTTGCAGTTTTTGAATTGATTGTATTGTCGGAAATAATAGATGCAATTAAGTCAAAAGTTACATCGAAAATACTTTGAAGATTATTATAGTAAAACATAGAGGAAAAGAAAAAATGAACACGACATTACTTATCATGGCGGCCGGAATCGGCAGCCGATTTGGAACAGGAATAAAACAGTTGGAGCCAGTCGATGATGCAAACCATATCATCATGGACTACTCAATCCATGATGCGATTGAGGCTGGCTTCAATCATGTGGTATTTATCATCCGTAAGGATATTGAGAAGGAGTTCAAAGAGGTCATCGGTGATCGTATTGCCTCTATTTGCTCATCTCATAATGTAACTGTGGACTATGCGTTCCAGGATATTAACGATATCCCGGGAACTCTGCCGGAAGGTCGTACTAAGCCATGGGGAACCGGTCAGGCCGTGCTGGCAGCGAAGAAGGTCATCAAGACCCCGTTCATCGTGATCAATGCAGATGATTACTATGGCAAGGAAGGCTTTAAGGCTGTCCATGAGTATCTGGTGAATGGTGGCAAGTCCTGCATGGCAGGCTTTGTGCTGAAGAACACTCTGTCCGATAACGGCGGCGTAACTCGCGGTATCTGCAAGATGGATGAGAATGGAAACTTGACTGAGGTTGTGGAAACCAAGAACATCGTAAAGACTGCAGATGGAGCAGAGGCAGACGGTGTGGTTGTTGATGTGAATTCTCTGGTTTCCATGAATATGTGGGGCTTGACTCCTGATTTTCTGGATGTGCTGGAAAATGGCTTCAAAGAGTTTTTCGAGAAAGAAGTACCGAGCAATCCTCAGAAAGCCGAGTATCTGATCCCAATCTTCATCGGTGAGCTGCTGGAGCAGGGAAAGATGTCCGTAAAGGTCCTGAAGACCAACGACATCTGGTACGGCATGACCTACCATGAGGATGTTGCAGCGGTAAAGGACAGCTTCAAGGAGATGCTGGAGAACGGTGTGTATAAGGCTGATTTATTTACAGACTTGTGATGTAATGGGAGCGGTAGCTTCCTACGCTGCTCGTAATAATCACACACCTCTCCGTGGTGAGCAGCAGGCAACGATCTTATGATCGGCGAAGATGTGAGAAAAGAAATCTGTTAGATTGGAGGGATTTCGTAATGACAAGTCTTGAAATGAGAAATTTGATTTTTGAAGCTCTTGCAGAAAAAAATCCAGAAAAGACTCCTTGGAAAAAGACATTTGAAATGTACGGCTATAGGGGAACTGTTTCAGCTCTGCGAGCATTAGTCGAGTATATCGGCATTGAACATGGCGTGATAGAAAAAGTGGTAGAAATTCCGACAATGGCATGGGGAGTTCCGGGTGAATATCCATATTATCTGAGCAATACAAATTTAGATAATGATAATCTGGATTTGTTTAATGAAGAAGTTCATTTGATGACATATCATAATATTTTATCTCCTGGTGCAATTGGTGGTTACGGAGATAGCCTTCCATATTTTCATGTTACGAAATATGGATTGAAATGTATAGAAGAACGCGATATTTTTCCATATGACCCAGATGCCTATATGCAGAAGATTTCTTCGATTTCATCTATTGATGAATGGGAAAAATTCTATATTGAACAAAGTTTAAAATGCTATAATGCAGATGCGTTTGAATCAGCACTTATTATGCTTGGATTGGCTGGTGAGTATTTGGCAACGCAACTTATAGAAAAAATGGAAAGCTTTCTTGCTAATAAAGAACCGACATTACAAGCAACTTATGTAAATGCTTTACAGGGGAAGAATGTGGTTTCGCAGCGGTATGCGGAATATGAAAACATATTGCTAGAAGTTCTTAAGTTGAAAGATGCGACTACAAATCAGATTAAATATCCGACATTGAAGGGTTTGTCGCCTTCGCTTGATAATGCGGCAAAGGCAATATATGCTACATATTTAAGATTAACTCGCAATGAACTGGCACACCCGTCTGGATTAAAAGTAGACAGAGTGCAATGCCTTTCTTTGATGACAAGCTATATCAAATACTGTGAGACACAGCATAAATATTTGGATTTTTATACTGCGAATTCATGATATTGCCCTCACCCAAACACAGTATTATACTTAAACCACTATAAAAGGAAAGAGGTTATCACCTATGCCCAGAACAAAAGGCAGCAAAAACCGTCCCAAAACTACCCGTACCGACTACGCATCTCAGATCGCGGAGAAGCAGGAATCTATCACTTCCCTGACTGCTGAGATTTCATCCATCACCGCAAACATTGACACTTTGAAGGCTGATCTGAAAGAGAAGAAGACTGCTCTAAAGAAGGCCGAAAAAGAAGTGGCATCTCTGGAAGCGAAGAAGGTAAAGGCAGATGCTAAGGCCGCTGAAGAAGCAAAGAAGGCTGAAGCCGAGAGTGTGGTTAAGAGATTATTAGCCAGTGGTATGAGCGCGGACGAGATTCTGGAAAAGCTGAAATAAAATAACCCAAGAAAAAATGATATGCCGTGTGGACAAACTGCACTCCAGGAGTTCACACGGTATTATTTGAGAGTTGACATATAGGTTATAACGGAAATAAAAGAAGAACAAAATTTAAAGAAATGGAGCGTGAGAAAAATGAATTTATCAAAAGTACATCATATTGCAATTATCGTATCTGACTACGAAGCCACAAAGGATTTCTATGTGAGCAAGTTGGGATTCTCTGTCATCAGAGAGAACTATCGCCCGGAGCGTAAAGACTGGAAGCTAGATCTGCGTGTCAATGAATACACAGAGCTGGAGATTTTCGCTGAGGAAAACCCTCCGAAGCGTGTGAACCGCCCGGAAGCATGTGGGCTGCGGCATCTTGCTTTCTGTGTAGACAGTGTGGAGCAGATAGTGAAAGAACTGGCAGAGGTTGGGATTGAATGTGAGCCAATCCGTGTTGACGATTATACTGGCAAGAAGATGACTTTCTTCCATGACCCGGATGGACTGCCGCTGGAGCTGCACGAATGATTATGGGAGAGAAAAGAGCTTATAAATCCCGGAAGCCCGGCGGTGGTCGGAAGAAGCTGAAGCCGGAGTACGATGCCGGGAAGAACCTGAAAGAGCAGATGGAAAGTGCTGTGGCGCTTTATGATTCTGAGATGTCCCTCCAGTCCATCGCAGATGCGTTGGCTCTAAACCCCATCAAGGTACGGAAACTGCTCATCACGGCTGGTGTGTATGAATCTGAAGTGGCGGAGAAAGTAAAAAACACTTTTGAAGAATACCGAAAAACACAAGACTACAAAACTGCCATCCTCTCAACATCCTCTACTCTTCAACTCTCCAAAGCCTCCGTTACCTCGTATTTGCCATATCAGAAAGGCGTGTACTTCCCAAGTACAGAAAAGGAGAAGATCAGTGTTGGGGCAGAGCGGCAGCGGAGATACAGAGCAATGAAGCGATGGAGGGCTAATCCGACAGAAGAAAACTTCTGGAGCGTGGTTGTGTCCTATGCCGGGGTAGGATTTAAAACCTACTCTGGTTTGCTATTTTCTTACGAAATTAAAAAAGGCAGGAACGGCGAGTACACGAAACAGCTGTGGATCGACCGCCGGGAGAAGAGTAAAAGTCTGGCGTGGAGTTCTATTGTTTTGGCTCTGGGAAATATTAAAGGGGAAGTAGTAGACGGCCCCAAAGCTCTGGGCGATATCCGGGGCGTAACTTACATCTACGGGATGTTCTATCGGTTCGGCTTGATTGATGTGCCGGATGAAGTGAAGGAGAAGATGGGACATCCGAAAAACCGCAAAAAATATGTTGCTATGTGCAAAAGTCTACGGTAATATGTGCCGTAACTGAGGATGTGAATCTCAGTTGGGAAGGATGGTAGCATTATAGAAAAATTGAAGGAGATGCTGGAGGAGTATTTGAAGAAAACGAAACCAGAGTATTATCCACCAGTGGAGAATCTGCTGGATCTGATCTACGAACATTATACAGAGAACAACCCAGTAGAGAAAAACACAGTTGCCGGGAAAGCCGCAAAGACCAAGGAAAAAGAACTGGAAGAGTGGCTGCGAGGACTGGAAGGAATGGATAGGCTCGTAGATGATTACGTCGGAGAAAAGATTCCACTCTGGGAGAAGATCATGGGCCGGCAGGGAACGGTGTGCTGTGCATGGGAGAAGACCGCTTTTGAGGAAGGTCTGAAAGTCGGGATACGACTCATGATGGAAGTGTGTAGTTTGTGACGGAAATAAAATGAACTCCTAGAGTTCAAAAAAGCCCTCGCTTGTTACGGCGAGGGCGTGTGTTCTTATTCTTCGTTTTTTTCAGCTTTTTTCTTTTTAGGTGCAATTTTGTGACCGGAGTAGATTGCCATGCCCATGCAGACCAGAGTGCCACAAGCGAAATACTTGTGAGCCTGCATCAGTTTCTTGCAGCCCGTGTAGAAGCATCCTGCCATGCAGGCAAGTGCGCCGAGTGACCAATATTTATGTGCTTTCATTTTGTGTCCTCCTTATCTTCTTTCCGTATTCTAAGCAATTCTGCTATTTCCGTTTTACTCGCCGGCCGTACTGCCTTTTTATTATCGTGTGCTACCGCTCCACAGTCAGGACAACGGTCTGGAAGCTCTCCAGCTTCAAAGCAGTAATGGCAGGCATCGCAAAAGTAGTAGTTCAAGTCATATTCACCCCAATCTCTAAGATATCCTCAAATGCAATAATGGTCGGCAGCTCTTTGCCGGTATCATTTATAAATCCTGTGTAAATTCGTAGTTCTTTAGTTATCGCATCCACAGCATCCAGTATTCCGGCTATATTCTCATAGTAGCCGTCCGTGAAATATTTTATTGTGAGCTCTTGTCCTTTTCGAAGCTGGCTGATCTTTTGGCTCAGAGCTTGCTTGCCTTCTTCAGACAGCTCGATTCTGTTTCCTTTGAGATGATCTCTGCCTTCAGAAGCAATCTCATCCTCATAGCCTCGTAAGGCGGCAAAAGGAGAGAAGATTTTAGCGCGATTTGACATCGGCATCCGGGGATGATTATGTGGCGGCTCCGGGCGGGAAGCATGGAGTATTTTGCCATACTTACTTTGGACGGATCTGCCTTCCGGTGTGTTCTTGTAGTCCATGTTCTCCCCCCCTCACTTGGCCTTGTGGCCGCCTATCTGTTGATTTCTTTCTCTCATCGTAGCGCCGTCCAGATAGTTGGTTCCTTTTAGTACAGCGTTCTTGCCGAACTTCTTCTTGAGACCCAGCATCGCATTCTGTAGCTTTTTCTCTTTTTCCAGTTTGGTTGTGTCCGTGAATAGGTCAACTTGGAAGAATCCCTCATCTTTGACCACACGGTTGGCGGCTATTGTGATCCGTCTTACCGTCAGGGTTTTATCCGCTATTCTCTCAAACAGCTCAGTTGTGGCAGAGATCAGGATGCTTCCGAGGTTGGTCGGATTATCCAGTTTTGTGCTGCCATGAGCACCCTTCGGAACAGTGCGGCCATAGTGGTCGATATGCACCGGACCTCTGTACTTTCCGCTGTCACAGTTTTCACGGTCATAGCACACATCCAGTGTCAGGCTGTCCGTAACCAGTCCTTTATCTGTTAATTGTAATACTAAGCTGTCAGCCATCTCCATGACAATGATTCTGGCTTTGTCATATGGGTAAGGGCAGGAGAGTACCTGTCCCTCGGAGATACTGTTGGTGCTGGGGCGGTAGGCTTTGATTTCTTTCATGCCGCAGGGTTCCAGACCCCAAGCATGATCAATCAGAAGTTCAGCATCAACACCGAATTCCTTATATAAGATATTCTGATTGACGGTGCTGAAATAGGCCAGCTCGCCCATCGTATGGATGCCGTGCTTTTCTAGCCGTTTGACGGTGCCGGGACCAGTCATCCAGAAGTCTGTGAGCGGCTTGTGATCCCAGAGAAGATAGCGGAAGCTCTCTTCATCCAGTTCAGCGATGCGGACTCCGTCCTTGTCAGGCGCAGCGTGTTTGGCAGTGATGTCCATTGCCAGCTTCGCCAGATATAGATTGGTACCAATCCCGGCGGTGGCAGTGATGCCAGTCGTATAAAGCACTTCCCGGATCATTGTCATGGCAAGGTCGTGTGCTGTCATATTATAGTGGGACAGGTACGAGGTGGCATCGATGAACACCTCGTCGATGGAATATACCACAATGTCCTCTGGTGCGATGTATTTCAGATAGATGCCATAAATCTGCCGCGACACTTTTTCATAATATGCCATCCGGGGCGGCGCAACAAGGTAAGAGAGTTCGAGTGACGGGTCGGCGGCAAGCGATAAGGAATCATAGGAAGCAGAGGAGAAGGATGGCTTACCGTCCTTATACACAGCTTTTCTTAATCGTACCGCTTCCCTTAACCGATTCGCATTGACCTCTTTGACCTTCTGCACGACCTCGAATAGTCTGGCACGCCCCGGAATGCCATAGGCTTTCAGGGAAGGGGATACAGCGAGGCAGATGGTTTTCTCAGTTCGGGAGGAATCTGCCACGACCAAATTTGTGGTAAGCGGGTCGAGGTGTCGAGCGGCGCATTCCGCACTCGCGTAATAGCTTTTAAGATCTATCGCAAGGTATGTGCGTTGCATCGTGCAATTACCTCCTTTCCGACTGTGTCCTTGTTATATTGCTGTTAATGTCCAGATCTCTCAACGAACCATCGGCCTAACCGTCCATTGAAGCGTGAATCCAGGTGCTCAAAGAACAGGTGCTTCTCCTGCCCCTGAATGAGTACGGTGAAGCAGTCACCGGAATAACCGTTGTCAGCAGTCCCGGCGGGGCGGAAGTCGCGCACTGTTTCGATTGGGAAGGTACGTCCATCCGACCAGGTAATCGATGTCGGCTGCATATAGCCGGTAGAATCAAAGTCGGAGGATACCTTTACATAGACTCGTTCTTTTGTCATAAGCAGTCACCTCCATGTTTAATCGTAGCACTTAGAGCAATTCTTCATGGAATCCTTCAGAAAGTTGCTCTGAAGCTCCGGCACAGCGGGAAGCTGGTATCCTTTTGCAATAAGAATGTTCAGTTTAAAATCAACAAAGTTTTTTTCGATTCCAGCCACCTGTGCGATCTCCTCAAGGGTGGCGAATCCTGTATGCGTGTATTGAAAGTCCTGCAGAAGCTCGTGGTATTTCAAGGCACGGTATGTGCTGGAGCAGTGGGTTGGCAGAGAAGCCTCCATCTGAAGCCTGTCGGCATTGAATTCATAGAAGCCGATTGGTTTCAGCACATCATCATCTGACAACAGCAGTTCAGCAGCAAACGTATTCGCTCTGCGTTCTGCTTTTGCATTGCTGAGACTATAAAAATATGTATCTTGGAAAGCCTGACCGGATGCCGCATGTTTCCGGTCGAAAATGGCGTGCCCAAGTTCGTGAGCCAGTGCGGATCTGCGTTGTTGCTTTGAGCAGTTTGGATTGATGCCGATGTATTCGCAATTTAGAAGAACCGTGTAAAACCCAAGGAGCTCTTCGCAGAACCGGATGTCTTTAATTTTAATGGTGCGCTGGGCAATGATAGCTTCTGGGTCATTGCTCTTGTATCGGCGGCTTACAGCGTCGGCGGCAGTAATAGCAAAGTTGTCCAACAGCGACTCCTTTCCCCTGTAAGTCAATTACAGATATTTTTTAGGAGTAAACTTTTTTGCCTCTTCTTTTGCGTCAAGGAAGAGGGCTTCCATTTCTTTAATAAAATTAGCCTGATCTTCTTCGGACAGCTCGCCGCCTGCAAAAAGGGCAGAGGTCTGTTCTTTTATTTTCTTTGCCTGCGCTACACCGCGGGAGCCATACTTCTTACGGACGTCAGCGTAGAATTGGTCATCGCTGAGTTCCTTCTGGAAGGTGGCATCATCCATAAAGTAGTCGGTCGTGACACCAAGAGCAGCGGCAATCTTCTGGATTGCGTCCACACTTGGTTCGCGCTCGCCGGCTTCGATATAGCGGATGGCACGATCAGACATGGATGCTCGTCTGGAGAGTTCGGCCATGCTCATACCTTGTGCGGTTCGCAGAGCTTTGATCTTTTCACCGTTGGTCGCATTCGGTGTAAGTGCGGTGGCTGCTTCAGCCCGGACATCCTGTGTGTCTAGTAAGTTCGTATCTTTTTTCATGTCATGCCTCCATGTGGGATATTTTGCTGTTTCTTGCCGGAAGGGAAAGTTGCCGGTGAGAAGCAGCAATTTTTTTTGTAAAGCCTACTTGACAAGGAACAACTGTTCCTATATACTAAGAACAACAGTTCGTGAACTTCTGTTCCTATAATACAATAGTAGGTTGTAGAAGTCAAGAGGGAAACTGTCTGAAAATAAATAAAAAGCATTAAGCAAAACAAGCAATAAATATTGCGTATATATTGACATACGAATCATGGAGTGGTACAATATACGCAACACAAGCAACATAGCGCGCTTGATTTGCAGGAGATGAAGCATGAGCGATAGAAAAATTGACATGACGGAGCTCGCGAATTATATTCGCATCCGCCCGCCGGAGAAAGAGAAATTAGCAGAGTTGCTCATTAGAGCAAAAGGAGCAAGCCGCAGTATGCGGCAGTTTGCTCTTGATTGCGGAGTGAATCCATCAACGCTTTCAAGAATAGTTAACATGAAAACTTCTGGGGCCTGCACGGATGAGCTGATCCAGAAAGTGGCACAGAACTCGGACCCGGAAAGTGGAATTACTTTTGAAATCCTGATGGACGCAAACGGAAAAGTACCACGCCGGATGACGGGAAAGTATACGAGCAAAGAATTTGAAGCTACAGAAAAAAGCATTACGGATATAATATTTAAAGAGCTGGAAGATAGGGGTTACAGGACTTCAATATTAGAGGGTGAAAATAAACACAATGCTCTTAATTACCGTTATCGGACAGACTGGGTTATATCAACGGATGCCAATTCCGATAGTGGCGAGATGGAGATTTGGGAATTCGAAATCTGGCACACAATGTTGGAAAAAAACAGTGTGGCGCATACCGTGATGAAGCTGCGCCAGAAGTTTCTGATGGTCTTAGGTCTTTACTATGTTGGGACTATGAATCCGAAAAAGATGAGCTTCGTTCTCACCAACCGGGAAGTATATGACCGAATGGTGGAAACACTCGAGAATATAAAGTTCAAGGATGTGTTTTCTCTTATTTTGGTAAATCTTGATGAAAACAAGGTGGAAGAAGAATATGTTTTCCCATTGGTGGGGCGTCCAAATGTCGGGACTGTTTTTACACCGATAGAAGATGTTGAGTCGAAGGCTGAAGAAGACACTGTGGAAGAATCAGAAAGCGATTGGGAGCAGAAACTCTTTGACATCTGATCCGGAAAGGGGTGCAGTTGGTAATGAAAGAACTTGAACAGAGCAGGTGTGGTTATTCCTCACATAACAGCCGTGTACATGAAGTATCTGCTAGCACAATGAATGATGATGCATTCATTATGAAAACCATACGGGAGATTACGAGCCGGGGTAACAATGCTGAAGTCAGGCAGCGCAGCAATGGAAAGCTAGCCGTGTATGAAGTGAAAAAGAGTATATCCATCGGATAATTGGATTCGATGAAGGGCTAATAGGAGCCGAAGATTGTGGTTGTATGACCATGGCCTTCGGCTCTTTTTGTCGTTTACAGAGAAAAAGTACCAATGATAGTTGCAGCAGCCAGAGAAGAAAAGATGGCTGTCAGAGATTTTACTGGCAAAATGCACAAAAAAACGACTTGCTTCTGAATTATATGACAAAATTTTCCAGAGCCTATTTACGGACGGAATTATATCTGATATAATCAAATTTACCACAAATTGTGGAAAAATATGATTATATAAATATATCGAAATCGTAGTCATATAGGAGGTGTACTGGGAAAGATAGTTGATTGATGCCACAATGCTCACCAGATAATTGGGTGAGCGAACGGCGTACAAAGATTACATATTTAGTAAAATTAATTATTTATTTACTGTTGAATTGGCGGCATAGTGCCGCAGGAAAATCTATTAAATAGTTTAAATGAATTTTTACTAATTTGTTGGGTCGAAGTGCGCTTGTTTGAGGTTGAAAAGTAACTATCAATCTGGTACATGCCGGTACATATAGATAAAAGAATCTGTAGACCGGAGTAAATAAAGAAACAAGTATTGTAGCATTCGATGCACTTGAATCTTTATTTGCTCCGGTCTTTTTGTCGTTTATGGACAGAAGGTGAGTGGGTACCATATTTGGGTAAGGCCAAAGGAAATAGAGGTTGCCCATCCGGAGCGATTAAAAAAGTTATCTGAAAAAATGAATTAGACCGGGAAGAAACTTAGACCGGATATAATCAAGTAAAAGTACGAAAGAGGAAGGAGGTGGCAGCATGGTCGATATTCACAGCGAAGAATATATATTGGGTCAGAATATAAGAAAGTACCGATTGCGGCTGGGATGGTCGCAGGCAGATTTGAGCAATGCGGTGGATATTGACCGAGCTGACATCTCCAAGTATGAGAATGGAGCGAAAGGTATAATGAGCAGCACACTGCTGCGTAAATTTGCAAAAGCCCTTGGTGTTTCAATGGACGCACTGATGGACGAAGAAGAGCCGGAAAACACAGCGGCTTCAATTCAAGAAAAATATGAGAAGTTGAGCTCCAGGCATCAAGAGATAGTAAAAGAAACCATTGATGCGTTCTTATTCCAAGAAAGTCATGTGGCTATGGCTGGTTAAGTACCGTACAGATCAAAAGTGTCTGTGCGGTATTTTTTTGCCTTTTTTACTGCCGATATAGGGCTTTCACAGAGTCGATATGAAAATGTGGCGAATTCGCCACAGAAGTGTGGCTTATCTGCCATCTGCAAGAGCCTTTCCAACTGGTAGACTATAAACAGTTCAAGGGACAAGCCCACAGAGCCAATACGAAAGTTCCTGTCGGCAGTACCTCGGACAAATAAAAAATATCGAAGCCCGATTCTAGAGCAGGCGAAGGATACCATAAGCGATCTGACAGCACAGCAGAGTTATTTGCTGGAGCTGGAGGACTGAACATGGGATCATTCTAACCTTCTTTAGAACCGGGCTTTTTGCGCCTTTTGACCGCAGAGTCTGTCCGTTTCATGAGGATGCCGCGAATCTGCCATGTATGTTCTTCAAAGCCAGAGCCTTCAGTATCCTTCCCTCCCAGAAGTCCGGGGGAAAGGACAAAACAATGATGAACATGATGACTGGAGCAGTAGCAATCAACGGTGGAGTAGGTGTGATGGAGGTTCGCCAGCCGCAGGTGGCAGTCAGCCAGATGGTAGCAAGCGCGGCACAGGCTGCAGAGCAGGTGGCTCTGAATGCACACATCACCCTGCGTGAGCTGAAAGGAATGATCGACACTGTGGTGGAGAAGAAGCTCCCGACTTTCAAGACCCTCATGGAGATGAACCCGGTGGCAGTAGCCCGCACGAGCGTGAACGGTGCAAAGCTGACGGCCTATGAAAACGGCTATGCAGTTTACGAGGTGGACAGTGCCCACACTGTCATGGTCGTGGATCGCTGCGGAGATTACCGCTACGATTTCACCGATGGCACACACCAGATCGTGCCGGCAGAGACTTTCGAGGATGCCGAGTGGAGTCTGCGCCTTCTGATGGAAGGGGAGAAGCGTATGGAACACAACTTCAGTAAGACTGCTGCAAAGTTTGAGCAGGTGCCGCTGGAGTGCGATGGCTCTGACTGGTCCGCTTTTATTATGGTGGACTTTTGGGATGAAGACAATGCCGAGATGCTGGCAGACAAGGAACTGCGCCGTCTGTATGCTGCCATGAGCAAGCTGACCGAGCGTCAGATGGAAGTGGTCCAGCTCTACTTCTATAAAGGTATGACCCAGCAGGAGATTGCAGAGGAAATTGGTATCGGCCGCCGTTCTGTTGGAAACTGCCTGGAAGGTGCTTTGAAAAAAATCAGAAAAAACTTTTAAGAAAAGTACCTCCCAAACAGCTCCAAACGGTGTGCTTTATGTAAGGATACAAAATCCTCAATACATCAAGGAGGTAAGAACCTATGAAAGCAGTAAGCGAGAAGGTCATCCAGCAGACCCCCGATCCCATCGAGCATCCACCCGGCGGGGGAGATCCGGCCACCGAACCGGACGCCGCAGCCGTGGGTGCGGATACAGTAAACAAAGCGGCTGCAACAGCACCGAAGAAAATTTTCGTCTGCTCGCCATACCGACCGACCTCAAAAACAGAGGAATGCAGGAAAGATGAGCTGATGGTGAATATCAACCGCGCCAAGACCGCCTGCAGGATTCTCACCACACTGGGGTTTCTACCGCTGGCACCGCACCTGTACTTCACCCAGTTCTTAAAGGATGAGGATGCACAGGAGCGTAACACCGGCATGAAGCTGAGAATGCGCTGGCTGGAGGAGGCGGACGAGCTCTGGGTGTTCGGTAACACGATATCCGAGGGGATGGTGGCAGAGATCGAGAAAGCGCATGAGTTGAACAAGCCGGTACGCAATCTGCCGGAGCCGGGGCGAGTGATCGAACTGCTCTTAAAGAGCATCTCGGAACAGTACCATGTTCCGCTGGATGATAGGAAAGCTGAAAACAGCAATGGGCAGCAGGAAGCTGCAGAAAGTGAGGAAAACAATGGCTAACGAAAAGAAGAACGGAACTCTGGAGGAGATCATCATGGAAATGCTCAAGGAAGGCAAGGCTGTCCGCATTCCTATCAAGGATGTAGTGGACAAGCTGCAGGAGAATGTTAAGGCTGCGGAAGATGCGCAGGAGGCGGTTCAGCCGGAAACTGAGAAGTCAGAAGCGGTGCCGCAGGGCGGACAGGTCAAGACCGTGCCGATTAACATCCACATCGACAACCTGCATATCCACATGGATGAACGCATGACTTCCTACAACAACTTCGAGGGTGATTCCGATGAAACGGATGAGCCTGATGAGGACGAGCCGGAGGACATTGATGTGGATGCGATGATCGGTCTCATCAAGGCAAAGACCGGTCTGTGCGAGAAGGTCATTCTGGCAGTGCTGGCCGCCCAGGAGGAGTACCTCGATTCCATTTGGGGTGAGAACATGGATGAGGAGGACAAGGTATGATGGATGAGATGAATGTTCTGAATGCTCCAAAGAAGGTCGTGGACGGGCTGACCGAGGTTTTTGAAGGACTTGCCCAGATGTTTGAAGGCGTGTCTGATCAGCTTGAACTTCTGGGCGCAGATGCTGCCCCGGAGGATAAGCGTATCTTCCCGATCGTGGATCAGGAAGCTCCTGCCGTGTCTGAGAAGAAAGGTGCAGCAGCATCGCATCCCCGCAAGAAGCCGATCAAGAAGACCCGAAAGGTCGAGGAGGTTTCAGACAAGCTGGAGGAACCTGTCACTGACAGCAACAGCGATGCCACTGCAGACACACAGCCAGATGCCGAGAACAGTGCCGGGGAAGCAGAGGAAGAAGAAAACTTCCCGGCGGATGATGCCGATGATCTTCCGTGGAGCGAGGATACCGGTCAGGTGAAAGAGACCGGCCGGAAGGACGAGCCGACTGGTAAGACCAGACAGCCTGATAAGGCGCAACAGGCCAAGCAGGAATCACCTGCTGCCGCTACGACATCGTCTGCGGTGACGATCACCAAGGATGACATCACAGCGGTCATTGTGGCGAAGATCAAAAAGAAGCGCGACAACAACGAGAAGATCGGCCAGCTTCTGAAGACCTATGGTGTCGGTCAGCTCTCTGACCTTCCTTCGGAAAAGTACGAAGCGTTTCTGGCTGATGTCTCCCAGATTTAAGGGAGGTCATTATGCCAGAAGTACACGCAATCCTGTCTGCTTCCAGCTCGAAGCGGTGGCTGAACTGTACGCCATCGGCAAGGCTGGAGCAGAACTTTCCAAATGAATCCTCGGTGTATGCCGAGGAAGGAACAGCCGCCCATGCGCTGGGTGAGTATAAGCTCCGCAAGTACCTGCATGAGAGGGTGCAGCGTCCGACCTCCGAGTACGAGAACGAGGAGATGGAAGCGAACACTGACATTTACGCAGAGTTCATCATTTCAACGGTGGAGCGCATCAAGGAAACCTGCCCGCATCCACTGGTCATGGTGGAGGAGCGGCTCGATTACAGCTATCTGGTTCCATCTGGCTTCGGTACCGGCGACTGCGTGATCATCGCAGACGGGACACTGTATGTCATGGATTACAAGAACGGCAAAGGCGTATTCGTCAGCTGTGACCACAATCCGCAGATGATGCTGTACGCCTTGGGCGCTTATCACGCCTACGGATATCTGTATAACATCAAGCAGGTGTCCATGACCATTATCCAGCCGCGACTGGAAAATATCTCAACGTATGAATGCAGTGTGGAGGAACTGCTGGACTGGGCGGAGACCTATGTCAGACCGAGGGCAAAGCTGGCCTTTGAAGGAAAAGGTGAGCAGGTTCCCGGTGACTGGTGCCGGTTCTGCAGGGCGAGGACTTCCTGCAAAGCCTGTGCCGAAGAAGCTCTGACACTGGTGAAGGAAGAATTTTTGGATCTGGACGAAGGTGTTCTTACCGATGAGGCGGAGGAGACCGATGCCACAGCAGCTTATAATCCGGACACCTCCGCACCGACCTTCAAGTCCCCGGCACTCCTTTCCAAGACGGACATCGAAAAGATGCTTCCGACCCTGAACCGTATCGAGTCCTGGATCGAAGCGATTTTTGCCTATGTCAGTTCCGAAGCCATCAACCACGGCGTTGCGTGGGATGGCTATAAGGTGGTCGAGGGCAGGAGCAAGCGGCAGTTCCTTGACACAAAGTCAGTGGTGGCCGCAGCAGAAAAAGCCGGATACACCGACATCTATAAGACCGAGCTGATTTCCCTTACTGAGTTTGAAAAGCTCATGGGAAAGAAAAAGTTCAAAGAGATTCTGGGAGAGTATGTGGTCAAGCCACCCGGTAAGCTGGCGCTTGTACCAAACTCCGATCCCAGAGAGGCAGTCGATCTGGAGACTGCCGAGGATGAGTTCACGCCCCTTGACTGAGGCTGGACATAGAAAACCGCATTACACAACAGGATGCCGCAGTCAGATAAGAGGCGCGGCATCACAAAAGAATTTGGAGGATTTTTATTATGGCTAAGAAAATTACCAGTGCAACGAAGCTCGTTATCCCGTGCCGTATCTCTTTTGCCAACATCTTCGAGCCGAAGAGCATCAATGGCAGTGAGGCGAAGTATTCCGTTTCCTGTCTGATCCCGAAGGACGATAAGAAGACCCTGCTGGCGATCCACAAGGCGGTCGAAGCAGCGAAGGAAGATGGCAAGGTCCGCAAGTGGGGCGGTAAGCTCCCTCCGAACCTGAAACTTCCGCTGCGTGATGGTGACATTGACCGTCCGGATGATGAGAACTATCAGGAGCACTTCTTCCTGAACGCCACCAGTAAGGATGCACCGCAGGTCGTTGACCGTCACGTCCAGCCTGTGGTTGACCCGATGATGGTCTACTCCGGCTGCTTCTGCAATGTCAGCGTCAATTTTTACCCGTTCAATGCCAACGGTAACCGCGGCGTAGCGGTAGGTCTGGGCAATATCCAGTTCGTCAAGGATGGCGACCGTCTGTCTGGACGTGCATCTGCAGACGCTGACTTCGATGCCCTGGAAGATGACGAGGATGTTCTGGGCGGAGACGCCGGTGAGAAACTGCCGGATTACCTGCGTTAAGCACGGACAATTTGTACACAGCTAAGTAAGCAGGCCGGGGGATGTGTCAGAACATCTCCCGGTTTTTACATGAAAAATTGATTCACATGACGGATTGATTCAAACGAAGGGGTGAGATTTTTGAAAGAAATATTGGTCGATATTGAGACTTACAGCGAGGTGGACATCGGAAAATGTGGTCTGTACCGCTATGCTACGGACCCCAGCTTTGAGATCCTGCTGATTGCCTGGGCAACCGATGAGGGAGCCGGCTTTGGTGAAACCAAGTGCGCTGACCTTGCATCAGGAGAAACCATTCCAATGGAACTGCTGGAGGCATTTCAGTCCGGAAGTGTGCGGCTGATCGCACACAATGCTGCCTTTGAGCGTGTCTGCTTCTCCGTGCATCTGAACCGGCACTGTCCCGGACAGTATCTGAAACCAGGAGAGTTCCTCTCACCGGATAGCTGGATCTGCACGATGGTCATGGCGGCATCGCTGACCTTGCCGCTGGCACTGAAAGATGTCGGCACGGTGCTGAAGACCAGCCAGCAGAAAGACAAAGAAGGTGAGCGGCTCATCAAGCTGTTTTCTGTACCGTGCAAGCCGACGAAATCCAACGGGATGCGTACCCGGAATCTCCCGGAGCATTCCCCGGCGGACTGGGCGAAGTTCAAGTATTACTGCATTCAGGATGTCAACACCGAGGTGGACATCTACAAACGGCTGAAGAAGTTTCCGATGCCGGAACTGGAATGGCAGCACTACTGCACCAATGAGCGCATCAATGACCGTGGCGTGCGGATCGACACGGAACTGGTACAGGAAGCAATCACCTGTGACCTGATGCTCTCCGATGCCATGAGCAAAAAAGCCTACAAGCTGACCGGGCTGGAAAATCCGAATTCCGTATCCCAGCTGAAGACATGGCTGGAGGAGCGCGGCATCCCGATGGACACGCTGGGCAAAAAAGATGTCGCCCAGATGATTACCGAGCTGGATAAAAACGGTGTGGATGCGGAAGCACTGGATATGCTGAAGCTCCGACTCCAGATGGCGAAAAGCTCTGTGAAGAAATACCAGGCAGCGGAACGCTGTGTCTGCTCGGACGGCAGAGCAAGGGGACTGTTCCAGTTCTATGGAGCCAGTCGTACCGGACGATATTCCGGCCGGAATATCCAGTTACAGAACCTCCCACAGAACCACATTTCCACGCTGGATGAAGCGAGAACGCTTGTGAAGCTGGGGTGCTTCGATATGGTCGAGAGTATCTACGGCAATACACCAGACGTTCTCTCCCAGCTGATCCGCACCATGCTGATCCCGAAAGATGGATGCGAGTTCATTGTGGCTGATTTTTCTGCCATTGAAGCCCGTGTGCTTGCGTGGGAGGCAGAGGAACAGTGGGTGCTGGATGCATTTCAGAACGGCGAGGATCTTTACTGCGCGACGGCTTCTCAGATGTTCCATGTGCCGGTCGTTAAGCACGGCATCAACGGTGATCTGCGCCAGAAAGGGAAGATCGCAACTTTGGCTTGTGGATATGGCGGCTCCTCCGGCGCACTTATCAGTATGGGCGCACTGCAGATGGGACTGCACGAGGGAGAACTGCCGGAGATCATTGATTCCTGGCGGGAAGCCAACCCGAAGATCGTGCAGTACTGGTGGGATACCGAAAAAGCTGCAATGACGGCCTATAAGACCGGGGAGCGGCAGGAGGTCGGAAAAATCGCATTTGAGTTCTATTCCGGCACCCTCTGGATGGTGCTTCCGTCAGGCAGACGGCTGGCATATCTGAAGCCGAGACAGCAGCCGAACCGCTTCGGCCGTATGAGCCTGACCTATGAAGGCGTGGGGCAGAACCACAAGTGGAGCAGACAGGAAACCTACTCCGGCCGGCTGGTCGAGAACGCGACACAGGCCATCGCCCGTGACATTCTGGCTGAGGCAATGGACCGCATCTCAGCAGAGGGGTTGAACATTGTGGCTCATGTTCACGATGAAGTCATCATCGAGGCACCCAAGGGTCAGTACACAGTGGATGAGGTCTGTAAGCTGATGTCGGTCAACCCGGCATGGTGTAAGGGCTTGCCGTTGGCTGCAGCTGGTTACAAGGGTGACTACTATTTCAAAGACTAAGGGGTGAACAAGATGCCGCATGTATTGAAAATGAAGGACGGAAAACTTCTGACACCCTTTGGCATCCGGGATCTGCTGGATGCGGTGCAGGACTATGCCGGAGAGGAACTTCGCCGGGAGATCGAGGAATATATCGAAACTAATGTGCAGGATATCGATGATTACGAAAAGGAATATGACCGTATGGAGCAGGACAATGAACGCCTTGCTGACCATCAGCGGTCGGTCCTCTGTAACATCCGGGACGAGGTGGATGCGCTGGATACACTCCTGCAGGACACCCGACTGAACCGCAGGCGCATGCAGGGAGCAGTCCGGATCATCCAACAGATGATCAACCGGGAACTGTAAGCACTTGGAACTTAGAATAACACGGCGTCATTGTTATAAGGACACAGACGCATAAACAGGCGTATAAATATGCGCCACAGAAATGAAAGGGAAAACACTATGAAAACAGGTAGAAATTTGCAGGAAGTCCTGGTCGAGTTGAACCGTCAGAATCAGGCAAAGCAGGACTTCATCAGTCCGGCGCAGGGAATGCGTCTCCGGGAAGATGGACACACCTTTGAGATCAACCATATTACGACCAACCAGCAGGAGGTGTTTGGTACGACCTCGCTGTTCCATCGTCAGGTGGCATCGGCACTGGGCATCCCGGCCAAATACTATGATCTCATGCAGGCACAGAAGCCGGAGCTCCTGGCCGAGAACGTGAACAGCTGGTTTGCGGACAAGCCCAGTTCTTACATGGTCCGCTCGATGGATTATGGTGCCGGACAGGTGGCCCGTGCGCTGCTGTCGGAACGCTATCGCCGCATCGACAACATGGAAATCGCCACATCTGTCCTGCCTCTGTTCGCTGGAAACGATCAGTACGAGGTGATGTCCTGCGAGGTGACGGAAAACCGTCTGTACCTCAAGGTGGTCAATCACCGTCTGGAGATGGAAGTCCGCAAGGGCGATATCGTCCAGGCCGGTGTGATGATCTCCAACTCCGAGGTTGGTCTGGGTGCTGTGTCCATTCAGCCTCTGGTATATCGTCTTGTTTGCACCAACGGCATGGTGGTCAATGACATGGGCGAACGCCGTCATCATGTGGGCCGGCAGGCAAAAGCAGTGGAGGACAGTTTTGCACTGTATTCGGATGAAACGATGGAAGCGGAAGACAAGGCATTTCTGCTGAAACTCCGCGATACCACGATGGCTGCTATTGATGAGAGCAGATTCTCTCAGGTGGTCGGCCGCCTGCAGGAATCTATGGCAGTACCGATCACCGGAAAGGTGCAGGATGTGGTGCAGTTGACCGCGCAGAGCTATGGCATTAATGCCGAGGAGCAGGAAGGCATCCTCAAGTACCTCATCGAAGGCGGCGACCTTTCTCTGTACGGCCTTTCCAATGCGGTGACCCGCGCATCGCAGGACGTGGTTTCCTATGACCGTGCCACCACACTGGAAGGCATCGGCTGGCAGGTCGCCACGATGGAGCCGCAGCAGTGGAAGCAGATCAATCAGTGAGGTGACGGTATGGAAGATGTCATTCACTGGGTTACAGAACACAAAGAGGAGAACCCTCCGAACAGGAAAGTCAGCCACAGCCACCCGGACCCGACTGCAGATGAAGCCATCAGTAATGTGATCCGGGAAGAAGGCAAGAAAAAACACAAGAAAAGAAAACGCCCGCGGATCGGTGTTTGGAGAGCGAAGGAGGCAAAGCCGGATGAGGGAAAGTGAAGTAGAAAAGCAGCTTGTAGCTGCGGTGAGGGCTGTCGGAGGACAGGCCCTCAAATTTACCAGTCAGAGCATGAATGGTGTGCCGGATCGTCTGGTTCTGCTGCTCGGCGGCAAGTGTGCGTTTGTGGAGCTGAAAGCCCCTGGAAAGCAGATGCGCATCCTTCAGCGAAAGCGCAGACTGCAGCTGGAGACACTGGGCTTTCCGGTGTTCTGTGTTGACCGTTTGGAGCAGATCCGGCCTGCGGTGGACGCACTCCTGCACTGGACGCCGGGTGAGCCTATCCCACAGGGGATCGGGGCGAAAATCCCGGAGATGCCGGAAGTTACGCTGCCGCAGGGAGATACACAAAGCGAGGAGCCGGAAACACAGGCACAGGATGCCGGGGAGGAGGTGATGCCGCTATGAAGTTCATTCCACACGATTATCAGAGTTACTGCACCGAGTATATTAAAACGCACCCGACTGCAGCCCTTTTTCTGGATATGGGCTTGGGTTAAGGAAAGACCGTCATAACCCTTTCTGCAATCAAAGACCTTATGCTTGAGACTTTCGAGGTTAACAAGGTTCTCATCATTGCACCGCTGCGTGTTGCCCGTGACACATGGCCGGCAGAGATTGAAAAGTGGGATCACTTAAAAGGGCTGGACATTTCCATCATCGTTGGAGATGTCAAGACCCGGATCGCAGCAGTCCACCACCCGGCGATGATCTACATCGTCAATCGGGAGAACATCAAGTGGCTGGTGGAGTATTACGAGAAAAATGGAATGCGCTGGGATTTTGGCATGGTTGTGATCGATGAGCTGTCATCGTTCAAGAACTATCAGTCCCAGCGTTTTAAGTTCCTGCGAAAAGTCCGCCCGTTTGTGAAGCGGTGGGTTGGTCTGACCGGCACACCTTCTTCCAACGGCCTTATGGATTTGTGGGCAGAGATTGGGATTCTGGATGGCGGGGAGCGCCTTGGAAAGTTTATCGGCCGCTACCGGGAAGCCTACTTTAAGGCTGGGTCGATGAACCCGGCAACAGGAATCGTGTTCCAGTATGTACCAAGACAGGGAGCAGAGGAGATGATCTACCAGCGGATCTCTGACATCACGATTTCTATGAAGGCTCTGGATTATCTCAATATGCCGGATTGTGTACCTACAAGGTGCGAAGTCGAGATGAACACGCAGGAAAGGGAACTCTACGATATGCTTCGGCAGGATCTTTTGATTCCGCTGAAAGACGGTGACATAGACGCTGCCAATGCTGCATCACTGACAGGGAAGCTGTTGCAGATGAGCAATGGCGCGGTCTATGACGAGAACGGCAAGGCGAGAGTCATTCACGACCACAAGCTGGAAGCTCTCGAAGACCTGATCGAAGCCGCCAACGGACAGCCGGTGATGGTAGCTTACTGGTTTAAGCATGACAGGGAGCGTATCATCAACCATCTGTCGAAGCTGAAGATCAAAGTCCGGGATATCAAGAGCAGTACCGACATCAAGGATTGGAATGCTGGAAACATCCCGGTCGCCCTGATCCATCCTGCATCGGCCGGACATGGCCTGAACATCCAGCAGGGCGGACACATCCTGATCTGGTTTGGGCTGACCTGGTCTTTGGAGTTGTATCAGCAGACCAATGCCCGGCTTTGGCGGCAGGGACAGACCCATGTGGTGACCATTCACCACATCATCACGAAGAATACCGTGGACGAGGATGTCATGGCGGCATTGGAGCAGAAGGACATGACACAGGAAAAGCTGATATCTGCCGTTAGAGCACGGCTGGAGGAATAGGAGAAAATTATGGAAAAGAATACGACCAATTACAAGTTTCTGAATGCAAAGGATCGTGCCTCTGAGAGAAAGAACTCTCACGGCATTCTGGATACCGACCGATATCACTACAAGACTGCACCGCATGTGCAGACCGGCAAGCGGAAGCGCGACAATGATGGATTTTTCACACCGTATGCGATGTTTCGTCCGTACAGTGGCACCGGCCTGCTGTGTGCGATTTTTGGGGAAACGCCTGCCCGTAAGAACTCTGATCTGCGAGTTACACAGGATATGCTGGCAAAGGAAGCCTATGAGCATGAAATCGAACTGCTCATGTGTCAGGCAAAAGCCTACGAGCTTCAGTTTCACAAGCGTTTCTGTGCGGAAGACCGTGCGGAGGAATGCTATGCGAAAGCAGTGGCGGCAGGCAAACACCCGGATGCACCGAAGCTGACGGCGGAGGATACCAGACAGACGATTCTGGATGCGGTTACCTGGCGTTTCGATTGGATTCAGCAGAACAAGAGAAAGTGCTATCGCTTTGCCGAGATCCTGATCGATGCAAAGGAGCACCATCTGGTGACAGACAGGGAAGAAAAAGAAAACTTTGTTGACCTGTTTGTGCGGAATGCAGCTCTGATGCCGGAGCCGAACCGCAAGCTGATCGACTGCATGTACGAGGCAGCATGGTATTCCATCTATATGTTCAAGTATGGATTGGATGGACAGAAGGTGCCGGCACCGTGGTACGACACAAAAGAGAATGATTCAGGAAAGGGCAGGGTGAACGACTGATGGGAATGGCAGCGGACAATTTGGAATGCTACGAGAATCTGGCGAATGCAATCATCCTGCAGGCTGTCAAGGATTATAAAACTGTACTGTTCCGTCTGGAGGACCATCCGAACAACCGGGATGCGCAATTTGAGAAAAAGAGGCTGGAAGGTTTCTTTCACTCCAACTGGTACAACACGCTGACGGATCTGGATGCCTGCACACTCATTTCAGGTGTGCAGGCAAGAGTGAAGGTTGAAGCCATGGAGCGTAGAAGGAGGAGGGCAGAAAACCTGCGCCGGAAAGCGGAGCGCGAGATGAAAAAGCTCGTGAAGCTGCTCACGGAAGCCGGTGCTGCTCTGACTCCAGAGAACATCCGGGCATTAGGTGATATTGCGTGATAAAAATAAACAGACCAGAACAGGAGGAGCAGTATGGCAGACGAGATGGATTATATGGAACAGGCAAAGGAACTGGCTGATTCCTATAGGCTGCTGGTACACAGGCGGGATATGCTCCGGCAGCAGTACGAGGATTCCCGGTCCTGGTTTTACACTAAGGACGAGATCATCTACAAGTTGTCGCAGGGCGCACATGAGGAATCCGAGCGTGTCCAGACCAGCGGTACATCAAATCCGGTGGAACGCACCGTGCTGAACTGTGACAAGGTGCTGGCATCCATGAACCGGGAAGTACAGACCCAGCGCACCGAGCAGTTTCTGGAACCCTATTACAAGGTCTGTGAAGATATCGAGTTGTTCGAGGTTGGACTGCACAGTCTTCGGGGGTGTACGCGGATCGTGGCAGAGCAGCTCTTTGTGGACGGCAGAAAGCAGTCGGAGATCACTGGTTTGGATGGGAGAACTTTAAGCCGCCGGGTGGTGGAGCGAGAGAAAGAAACTGCATTGCAGGGGATTGCGGATGTGATCCGTTTGCATGACAGACACAGGAGGGGAGAATGTGGGAAGACCGATTAAGTGGAGTTTTCAGCCGGATAAACGGCATGAAGCCATAGCAAAAGATGCCTGCGGCGGTTATGAAAAACTCAAGGCAGACATTGCGGAAAAGGAGAAAATGCTGGCCGAGATCAAACAGGAACAGGCAGCGGCTATCTCCGATTTGGAGCGCGGCATCAAGGAAGAGATGTATACGGAGTGCAAAAGGGAGTACGATAAGCAGAGCACACGGCTTCGTATTATGGAACTGGCTCTGAGCCGGGTGTCTGATTCTGATGCGAGGGCAGCAGTCAGACAGTTCTATTTTGAGCGTATTCCGTTGAAGTCGATGAAGGATTCCAATGGCTGTTCTTTTGGAAAAAGCAGGGCAGATTATTACAAGGGAAAAGGCTTCAAAGAATTTGTAGTAAATTTGGAAAAAGAGGGCTTTTTCAGGAAAAACAGCAGTTAATTAGGAAAACTGCTTCTTATGCGTACATCGGCTTTTTGCTATACTTTATACTAGGAAAATAAGATAAAACCGGGAGCGGATAAGAGTGCTGGGAGCGAAAGCTGCCCGGTATTTTTATCCGCTTTTTACATGTTATGCCGTCACGGATTCGGATTCCGGACGGCTGTTTTTGTATCAGGAGAGAAGAGGTGAAACCCAGAATGGGGAGAAAGAAAAGCAACGCACGGATTCTGCCGCGTGGCAGGAAGATCCATGTGAACAAGTACATCAACAAGCGTGGCTGCACCAAGCATAAAAGCGCCGCCACGCATAACCACAGCACCGAAAAGCAGCAGGAAAGCAGCCACACAACTTATGACAGCTTCCCCGCTTACAACTGGCCGACGACCAGAATCCCGAAGCAGTATGAGATCTGGTTTGCAGAGCTTGGTAACCATTATGGCACCTGTGTGCAGAGTGGGAACCGTCCGGTGCTGATCCTGACAAACGATATTGCGAACCGTTATTCGCAGACCTTCACAGTTATTCCGCTTACGAGCAAGATGAAAAAGCTCGACCTGCCAACACATATCGTGCTGACAGAAGCACATTGTGAGATGCTCAGAGCGGAACGACTGGAGGATTCCATTTTGCTGGTCGAGCAGATCACAACGATCGACCAGTCGGCACTGTTTGGACGCCTTTGCAGGGTGATCTCTGCTGAGAAAAAGCAGGAGATTGAACAGGCTGTGGCAAGGCAATTTGATATGCACAGTACTAAGAAAAACAAACAAAATACAGACGAAAATGCTGCGCGCGGCAGCAATGCCAATTACGGCAGCAACTCTGTACACAGCAGGAAGGAGGTCTAACCGCTATGGTGGATATCAAAAATATCCCGGCAGAGCTGAAGACCTCCTGCCGGTTTTGTGTCTGGAAATTTGAAAAGCGAAACGGTCAGAAGACCAAGATGCCGTATAACCCGGCGAACGGTGACAGAGCAAAGATCAATGACCTCCGAACCTTTGCGGATTTCAAGACCACGCTTGTTACCTACGCGATGGGCGGCTATGATGGCATTGGCATTGCGGTTGGCAGTGGTATCGGAGCTTTCGACATCGACCACTGCATCCGGGAGGATGGTACGCTGAACGATACTGCGGACACTGTACTTTCGATCTTCCCTACAGCGTATGTAGAGAAGTCACCGTCCGGCAAAGGACTACGTGGATTCTTCCATGTGCCTGAAGACTACGTCTATGACAAGACGGTTTATTACATCAACAACCGCAGCAAAGGGCTGGAAGTGTATATGCCCGGTGCGACTAACCGCTTCGTTACCGTGACGGGAGATGTTTACCGCACAGGTGAGATCCCAAACGATGAAACGGCAATGACCACTCTGCTGGACTCGCTGATGAAGCGAAATAAGCAGGTGCAGCAGACCCATTTCCAGCACCATTCATATCTGGATGACGAGGCTGTTATTGCACATGCCAATGAAGCCAGCAACAGTGAGAAGTTCAAAAGGCTGTTTGCCGGTGAGTGGGAAGACCTCTACGGCAGTCAGTCGGATGCAGATATGGCGTTCCTGTCTATTCTGGCATTCTGGTGCGGCTGTGATGAGGAGCAGATGGACCGCATCTTCCGCACATCTGGTCTGATGCGCCCGAAGTGGGATCGCAAACAGGCTGGTTCAACCTACGGTGCCATCTCTATCCGCAACACAGTCAATACCTGCGCTTCCGTTTACATTCCTGTCAACGCGCAGGACATTGTGGATGAGGAGTTTGCAAATCTTGACTCTGATGATAAAGAGGCGGAGCGGCCACCGGACATCAGCAAGCTCACGCTGTCGCTGGAAGAAATGGCTCCGCACACGAATCCGCGCTACGGCAGGGATGAGATTGGTTTGGGCAACATGTTCGCCGATTTTTTCAAGCCTATCGCACGGTACAACAGTGAACGCGGCATCTGGTTTGTCTATGATGGAGTTGTCTGGCAACCGGACATGGAGAACCTTAAGGTGGCAGAGCTTGCGAAATATCTGGCAGATAAGCTGTATCTGTTTGCATTGAAGATTACAGAAGAAGATGTTAGAAAGCGGTTCATCGACCGCGTCCGGAAGCTCCAGCTCCGCAAGCACCGTGACACGATGCTGAAAGACGCGAAGTCCGTATTCCCACTGTCCATGAAGCAGTACGATCAGGATATCTATCTTTTCAACTGTAAAAATGGAACACTGGATCTGCGGACGATGGAATTCCGGGAACACCGCCCGGAGGATTTTCTCACAAAAGTGTCCCCTGTGATATATGACCCGGATGCCGACTGCCCTCGCTGGCGGACGTTCATCACGGAGATCATGCAGGGGGATAAGGCCAGAGCAGACTATCTTCAGAAGGCTATCGGATACTCGTTGACTGGTGACACACGCATGGAGTGCTTGTTTATTCTGTACGGTCCGACATCCAGAAACGGTAAGGGTACCACAATGGAGAGCATCCTGCGTATTATGGGCGAGTACGGTAAAAATGCAGATCCGACCATGCTGCAGGCGAAGTTTAACAGCCAGAGCGGAGGACCGTCTGAGGAAATCGCCCGGCTTGCCGGCTCCCGTTTTGTAAACATCTCCGAGCCGGAGAAAAAGATCACTCTGGATGCAGCTCTTACCAAACGACTGACCGGTAACGATACGATCACAGCCCGGTATCTGCATGAGAACAGTTTTGAGTTCCGACCGAACTTCAAAATTTTCATCAACACGAACCATCGTCCGAATATCACAGACCTTACGCTGTTTGAGTCTGGCCGAATCAAAATCATTCCGTTTGACCGGCATTTTGAAGAAAATGAACAGGATAAGGATCTAAAGTCCACTTTTGCTAAACCGGAAAATATGTCCGGCATTCTGAACTGGATGCTCGAAGGCTATAAGCTGTTCCGCAGTCAGGGACTTGCCATGCCGGATTCTGTCGTTCAGGCAACAACGGACTATCAGATATTCTCAGATAAGATGGGTCAGTTTTTTGATGAATGCATTGAAGAAAAGGAAGGGTGTGAGCTTCGGCGCGGTGCAGTTTACACACGCTACAAAGAGTGGTGTGGAGAGAATGGCTACCGGGCAGAGGCAGCCAAGAATCTAAACCAGGAGATTGAAAAGCGGTACAAGACTGCAAGAAAGCGTCCGAATGACGGTGCCTCCAGCAGTACGACTCCGATGGTCCTGGATGTGGCGTTCACGGCAAGTGAAGAGTCAAAAGAGGACTTTGCACCATTGACATCATGAGCTTGAAATTCAAGGTACGGACGGATTTGTTGCGGCTGTTGCTGGAAGAACACAGTGAAATCTATTGTTTTTGATTTTCATAAGTTCCCATCAAAATACCAGCAACACACGACTTCGGAGTCGCGTTACCAGCAACAGCAGCAACGCCTCAGCAACAGAAAAACGTAGGAAAATCAAGGGTTTTCGGTGCTGTTGCGAGTGTTGCGAGTGAAAACCCTATTTTATTTATATTATTTTCTTTTATATACTATTTACTTTTTACTAGCAACAATAGCAACAAAAGAAAAAATATAGATCTTAACACCCCTGAAAAGTGCGTAAAATCAATATTTTTGGGGACTGGACACCTCGCTTTGTGAGGAAAGCGCCAGCAACACACCAGCAACAGATTCAGAGGACACATTGAAACTACACAATGGAACATCGCAGGCCGCTTTTGTGGGAGCCTATTTGTGGGCAAGGGCAAAGGCGGCCTGCTTTGTGATACATGAAAGAGAGGACAGAACATGAGTAAGATTATCACCTGTGAACAGGTCAGCAATGGCCATCCTGATAAGATCTGTGACCAGATCGCAGATGCTATTGTGACCGACATTCTTCAGCATGACAGGCACGCCCGTGTGGCGATCGAGTGTCTGCTGAAAAAGAGCCAGCTCTTTATTGCCGGCGAGGTCACCACCGACTACCGGCCAAACTACAACCAGATCGTCCATGATGTGTTCAATCGCATCGGCGCCGAAAAGCTGGGGTGGAACCTGACCGAGCTTCTTCGCATCGGCATTCTGGTGGACAAGCAGTCCCCGGATATTGCAATGGGTGTGGATAAGGGCGGTGCCGGTGACCAGGGTATCATGTACGGTTACGCCACCAACGAGACGGCAGAGCAGATGCCGATCCCTTACATGGTCGCCACCAAGTTTCTGCAGCTGCTGAAGAACCATCCGTCCAAGATGTTCCGTGCAGATGCCAAGGCACAGGTCAGCTACGACTACGACACCGGACGCATCACTACCTTCCTCTGCTCCGTGCAGCACAGCCCGGATGTGGAGGTCAGCGACTTCCGGCACATCATCGAATCCATGATGGTACTGGCCGCCTGCGAATACGGTCTGGACGGTGACTTCACGAAGCTCGTCAATCCGACCGGTCGTTTCGTGCTGGGCGGCAGCTACGCCGATTGTGGTGTGACTGGCCGGAAGCTGGCGTGCGATACCTACGGTGGCATCGGTCGCATGGGTGGTGGCGCTCTGAGCGGTAAAGATCCCACCAAGGTAGATCGCTCCGCAGCTTACATGGCACGGAAGATTGCAAAGGACATCGTGCAGGCGGGCTACGCTGACAAGTGTGAAGTCCAGCTGGCCTACGCCATTGGTGTGGTACAGCCGGTGGGTGTGTCGGTGGAGTGCTTCGGTACGGAGCACCAGTCCCTTGACTTCATCGAAGCCTACGTTCATGACAGCTACGACCTGACCCCGCAGGGTATCATCAAGCGGCTGCGACTGCTGGATGTAGATTACAACAAGGTCAGTGCTTACGGTCACTTCGGCAAGGTTGGTCTTCCGTGGGAGGACTGACCCATGCCGTACAGACCAAAGACACCGTGCCATCATCCCGGCTGCCCGGAGCTGGTGGAAGCCGGCCGGCTCTACTGTGAGAAGCACCTGCTTCTCCACCCGGAAGTAACCCGCCCGGCGGCGAAGCGTGGATACAACAGGCGGTGGCAGAAAGCCCGAAAGTCATATCTCGAAGCTCATCCGCTCTGTGTGCAGTGCGCCAAGCAGGGTAAGTACGTCCGGGCAACGGTAGTGGATCACATCATTCCGCACCGTGGTGACCAGAAACTTTTCTGGGACCAGAACAACTGGCAGGCTCTCTGCAAGAGCTGCCACGATAAGAAGACGCTGACCGAGGACATCAACCCGACCTACACCTACTGACACCCCCACCGGGGCCGGGGTCACTTCTCTACAGTGAAGTCACACGGAGACCGGTGGCCCCTTTTGCGTGAAAAACCGCAAAATTCATAGGCCGGGGGTCAGAGGAATAACGACGCAAAATGAAACAGGAAAATGTACAGGCATCGGAGCTTCGGTTCCGGTGCCATTCTTTTTCCCCGAAATGAACCAAAGTGTGTGAAACCTCTCGTAAACAGGGAGCTTTCGCACATTTTAGCTTGTTCCGGGAGGAGCAGGGGCGAGCGGGAATCGGCCGCCGCAACAACGATCCAACCTGGCGGGGCAGTGCCGATTTCAACTTCGCTGCTTTTCGTATGTATTTTGAAATTTTTCTAAGAAACCGCCGAAGAAACGGCGAAAAATGAGAGTGAGGTGAGGGCAGATGGAAGATTACACGGCTGAGATGATCAGGGACATGGCTTTTTCCTTCTGCCCTCAGTGCGGTACGGCAATCGTACCAAACCATAAAGGCAGACCACGGAAGTTCTGCTCACCGGAATGCCGGTCACGGTGGAACAACACCCATCCAAAGCCGGAGAACTGGAAGACCGTGCGGTCGAAGATCTGCCCGGTGTGCGGCAGGGAGTTTTCCTACCGGCGCCAGTATGGTCTGGAACGGAAATATTGCAGCCGTGCCTGTGCAAATAAAGGACGCTGGAAGGAGGGCGATGCAAATGGAAGAACCGCTGAACATAGAACGTGATGTGGTAAAGAACGGTGTCCGGCTGGACTGTGTGTTTGAGGGCTATGAGTACCGCTCGGAGAGAGAAGAAGTCCGAAGCCAGCGGCTTGCAGGGTTTGAATGTGTGGAGATCGCAGAAAACACAGGGCTTTCTTTGGAACAGGTCACAGATTACTGCCGGGAACTGGGTCTGCCGGAAACGGGGAGCTGCCAGTTACAGCCACCGGATGGGTCGGGGGAACGGCGCTGTCCGGTTTGCGGACGCATTCTCGTACAGAGAGGGAACAGTGGTCGGAGACGGTTCTGTTCTCCGGCTTGCCGGGAGGAATATTACAGGCAGCATAAGCCTTTTCGGATCGCGGTCTGTAAAAACTGTGGAAGGGAGTTCCATGCCGTAGATGAAGGAAAACGGCAGCGGAAGTTCTGCAGTCTGAATTGTTACTGGGATTATCGATACGGGATGAAGGGAGTGGATGAGGGTGAGTAAGATTATCGGTGTGTTTCCGATGTTCAACACCGGGGGTATCTGTGTACATGCGATTGACGATGCGGAAGATAAGGTCCTGGCATCCGTGAACGGGGAAAACCCGGAATGGTGCGAGATGGCTGAACAGCCGCAGGAAGATGGAGATGAGATGGAGTCGGGCTTTTTGTTCGGCTCCTTTTTCGTGCCGTTCTCCGGGGTCATGCGCATGTGAATCTGAATTAGGAGGGCTTACATGAAAGCGACTGCTGAACTGAAGATGCTGCCGGTGTCCGTACTCAAGCCGGCCGCATACAATCCCCGGAAAAAGCTGAAGCCGGGGGATAAAGAGTACGAGAAGATCAAGAACTCCATCACGGAGTTCGGGTTCGCAGATCCTTTGGTGGTCAATGCCGATATGACAATCATCGGCGGCCACCAGAGATTGACCGTAGCGATGGAGCTGGGCTACACCGAAGTGCCTTGTGCGGTGGTGGACATCGACAAGACCAGGGAGAAAGCCCTGAACATTGCGCTCAATAAGATTACGGGTGCGTGGGATGATTCTCTGCTGGCTGATCTTTTGAAGGACATCGAGGATTCCAACTTCGACCTTGGTAAGACCGGCTTTGAGCCGCCGGAGATTGAGACGCTGTTCAACAAAGTCCACAGCAAAGAGGTCAAGGAAGATGACTTCGATGTGGAATCCGAGCTGAAGCAGCCATGCTTCTCCAAAGATGGTGACCTCTGGCATCTGGGAAAGCACATCGTTCTGTGCGGTGATTCCACCAAAGCAGAATGCTACGACACCCTGATGGACGGAACCAAGGCAAATCTGGTCCTTTCCGATCCCCCTTATAACGTGGATGTGGAAGAGACTGCCGGTAAGATCATGAATGACAACATGGGCGATTCGGAATTCTACCATTTCCTTCTGGCAGCGTTCCAGCAGATGCACGGCCATCTTGCAGACGACGGTTCCATCTACATCTTCCATGCAGATACGGAAGGGCTGAACTTTAGAAAGGCATTCAAGGATGCCGGGTTCTACCTGTCCGGGTGCTGTATCTGGAAGAAGAATGCGCTGGTGCTGGGCCGTAGTCCTTACCAGTGGCAGCACGAACCGTGTCTCTACGGCTGGAAGCAGAAGGGAAAGCACCAGTGGTATTCCGACCGGAAGCAGACGACCATATGGGAGTATGACCGGCCGAAGTCCAACAAGGACCACCCGACCATGAAGCCCATCGGTCTGATGAGCTATCCGATCCGCAATTCCACTATGACCAACGGCATCGTGCTTGATCCGTTCCTCGGCAGTGGCTCGACACTGATCGCCTGCGAAGAGACCGACCGTGTGTGCCGGGGTATCGAGCTAGACCCGAAGTTCGTGGATGTGATTGTGAAGCGGTACATCGAACACAGCGATGGTCACTACGATGATGTGTTTGTTGTCCGTGACGGCCAGAAGCTGAAGTTCGAGGAAGTGGCGACCTTCGAGCCGGAAAGCGAGGATGCCGATGCCTGATGTAAAATGCGTCCTCATCCATGACAACTTCCAGAATTTCAAGTCCTATAACATCCCCAAGGCGCAGCTGGTGATTGCAGATATTCCGTACAACATCGGTACAGATTTCTATGCCAGCCGGCCGGACTGGTATGTGGATGGCGACAATAAAAACGGGGAGAGCAGCAAGGCGAGGAAGGCGGCGTTCAATACCGACTTCACCTTCAACATTGCAGAGTATTTCCACTTCTGCAACCGCCTGCTGAAGAAAGAACCCGGCACGGGCGAGAAGGATGCGCCGTGCATGATCGTGTTCTGTGCGTTCCAGCAGATCCCGAAGGTAATCACCGAAGCGGAAAAATACGGCTTCAAAAATTATATCCCGCTGGTGTTCTGCAAGAACTACAGTCCGCAGGTCTTAAAGGCCAACATGAAGATCGTAGGTGCAACGGAGTATGCATTGGTGCTGTATCGGGGCAAGCTCCCGAAGTTCCGCAATCTCGGTGAGGATGGAAAGCCCCACATGATCTTCAACTGGTTTGACTGGAAGCGGGATGGCAGGGAATATCCGAAGATCCATCCCTCCCAGAAACCGATCTCTGTGCTGAAACGACTGATCGAGACCTTTACAGATGAGGGCGATGTGGTCATTGACCCCTGCGCCGGCAGCGGCTCGACTCTTCGTGCTGCACGGGAACTGGGGCGCAACAGTTACGGATTTGAAGTATCCAGAGATTTTTACCGGAAAGCGAATGAGCAGATGCTCGGAGAGGAGGCTTCCGCATGAGCACAGAACAGAATAAGACTTTGACCCTCGGCAGCCTCTTTGATGGCTCCGGGGGTTTTCCGTTAGGCGGGCTTTTGACCGGGCAGATCACTCCGGTGTGGAGCAGTGAGATCGAGCCGTTTGCCATCCGGGTCACGTCGAAGCGTCTGCCGCAGGTGAAGCACTACGGGGATGTGTCTGCCATCAGCGGAGCAGACCTGCCGCCCGTGGACATCATCACCTTTGGCAGTCCCTGTCAGGATATGTCCATCGCCGGTAAGAGAGATGGTCTGGATGGATCACGGTCCAGTCTGTTTTACGAAGCAATCCGAATCGTGAAAGAAATGAGGTGTAAGACCAATGGAGAAAAACCAAGATTTATCGTGTGGGAGAATGTGCCAGGGGCCTTCTCCTCAAACAAAGGGCAGGATTTCAAAGCAGTCCTCGAAGCAGTCATCGGTGTTAAAGAACCGTCCGCCTCGGTGCCTGCACCTGAGAAGAAAGGATGGCCCGACGCTGACTACTACGTGGGAGACGGATGGAGCGTCGCGTATCGAGTTCTTGATGCACAATGGTGGGGCGTTCCCCAAAGAAGAAAACGTATCTACCTTGTCGCAGATTTTGCAGACCAGAGTGCCCCAAAGGTACTATTTGAGTCCGAAGGCGTGTCTCGGTATTCTGCGGAGGGCTTCCATGCGTGGCAAAGAGCTGCCGCCGGTGCTGAAAGCGGCACTGGAGAGGCAGGCTTCAGCGGAGCAGGAGGGCGGATCTGTCTGAACGACCAGGGCGGTAAGCAGATGGATGTTTCCCAGGATGTGACCGGTACCCTCCGGGCAGAGGAGCATGGACATCAGCCGTGTGTTCTGGAAGCTGCCGGTTTCTGTACCGAGCATTCGGCAGATGCCAGAAGCATCGGATACGAGGAGGAACGCTCACCGACCCTCCGGGCTGGTGTTGTGCCTGCCGCCATCGCACTGGAAAATCATCCTGCTGACAGCCGGGTGAAGATTTCCGAGGATGGTAAGGTGCAGACACTGACAAGCCGGTGCGGTACAGGTGGCGGTAATGTCCCAATGGTCATGGACGCTGTTGAAAATTCAGTGGAAAGTCCGGTGAAAGAAGTTGAAAACTCCCCGGCAGTCACGCTGAAGATCCGTTCCGGTTGCGAGGGTGGCGGCAAGGGAGCCATCTGGCAGGAAGAAAAATCTGCCACACTCGGCTGCAATAACGACCAGACACTGTTCGTTCCGAAATGCTATGGTGTCTGCTCCAAAGCCAGCCACTCCATGATGTCCGACAATCCGCATAGCGGTTTCTATGAAGCGGAGACCTCCCGGACACTGGACCGCAGCGGTGGTGACCCGACCTGCAATCAGGGCGGCATCTGTGTGGTAGAGCCGGTCGCCTTTACCCAGAATCAGAGGGATGAAGTCAGGGATCTGGGAGAGAAGTCAGCGGCACTGGCAGCAGAGCCGGGGATGAAGCAGCAGACCTTTGTGGCACAGCCGGAAGAGATGACTGCGTTCCATGTGAACCAGCGCAATGAGCTGATCAATCTGCATGGCAAATCCGGCGCTTTGATGGCGACCCGGAGTGACCAGATGCAGACCTTCGTCCTGCAGGGCAACATGATCGGCCGCAAGGATGAGAACGGTCCGCAGGGGGATGGCGTCAATGAGGATGTCTGCTTTACACTGGATGCCACTGACCGCCATGCAGTCTGCGCACCGGAGGATGTGTATGCCATGACCACCGGCTCCTATATGCAGGTGGCAAAAGAAGTCGTACCGACCCTGATGGCACGGGATTACAAAGACCCGACCACCATCGCACCGGTACCGCATTTGAACGAGGGTGTCATGGGAACGGTGGCAACCGGGGCACATCCCAGCGGCTTCAACGGGCAGGATGCTTTCAATGACCGTCTGGTCATCGACAATCCGGAAGCACAGCCCGCACCTGTGACCTATACAGTTCGCCGTTTGACACCGACCGAGTGTGCCAGACTGCAGGGATTCCCTGACTGGTGGTGCAGAGATCTCGGAACGGAAAACCCAACCGAGGAAGATCTGGCGTTCTGGGCGGATGTGTTTGAAACACACCGTAAGATCGTGACCCATGCCAAGAAGCCGAAGACGGAGAAGCAGATCCGGAAATGGCTGGCTGACCCGTATACGGATTCGGCAGAGTACCGTATCTGGGGCAACGGCATTTGCTTAGCCAACGCATTCTTTGTTCTGGCCGGCATCGCGTGGTGTGCAGGTCTGGAAGAATAAACTGGCCCGCTATATTACTAGGTAGAAAGCGACCTGGTGATATGGTGGGCTTACATATTGGTCCTATTTACACAACAGGTTTTGCAGTCCCTTGTGTAAATGGTCGAACATGAAGAATATCGGGAAATGGCCTTGCTATTCATCCGTTTTAGAGTGATATATGTGCTACCGAAAAGAACATCGGGATGCACAAAAACAAATGAACGAAAAGGAGCGATGAATTATGTTGAAATTTAAACTGAACGTAGCCGAGAGAAAGACCCTCGCAAAACGCATGGAGGAGCTGACCGGCATCCACCCTTACTATACCAAAGCACCTCTGTATTCTTACGACATCGGGAGCTACACCATCGACCGGAATGGCAACCTTCTGGTCGAGCCGGAGAATGCAGATGCCGAGCTGCTGACGACCCTGCTGAATGAGGGACTGATCCGCGGCGGCGAGAGTATTGAGAGCACGGATGACCAGCCGGAGGACACAGAGCTGACAGCGGATATGGATGAGGAGCCTGTGACCGAAGCGGAAACTGAGCAGATGCCCGAAGCAGAGCTGGAGGTTCTGGACGAGCAGGAATCCGAAGATGCAGATACCGCAGAAGATGAACCTGCGGAAGCAGGAGCCGAGGATGCATTGGAGCCGGACAATACGGCTGAGGATGATACCATAGAGGATGAGCCGGATGCAGAATCGCAGGAGACAGAAGATCAGCCGGAAGAGGTGCCGCTGGACTTGGAACTTGCATTCCCGGTCAGCCAGCACAACGGTGTGACTCTCCGCAACCTGGTCAACCTTCTTTACAGCCGCGGCAAGCTCATCGGCAAGGCGACTGGAGGACACTTCCATGTGGAAGAGGGGCTGGTCGAGAAGCTGAAGGACGATAGCTGCACCTTTGCCATCATGAACTTCATCAATGCGGTCAGCGACTATGAGACTGAACATGGTGCTGCACTGGAAGGCCTGAAGATCACCACCGAGAAGGTCACCTTTACCGGCTTCCCGACTGCACCGGACCACGAACATCTGACGGCTTTTGCACAGCTGGCGGTGCTGATGAACCAGCAGGCTATCAGCCAGAAGCGCATCCAGGCAAAGGATGTCAACGATGAGAATGAGAAATACGCACTTCGCACATGGCTCCTGCGGCTGGGGATGAACGGTCCGGATTTCAAAGAGACACGCAAGATCCTCATGGAGAACCTTTCCGGTCATGCGGCTTTCCGCACGGATGAGGAAGCACAGAAGTTCCTTGCAAGGGAAAAGGCAAAACGGGATGCCCTGAAAGCCGCGAAACTGGCGGCACAGAACGGCGATCCTGCCACAGGGGAAACGGTCGCACCGGATACGACCCAGCCGACACAGCCCGACTGTGGGGCAGACACGGCGCAGATGCTGGAGGCGGGAGCGTAAGCTCCCAATCCCCCCAATGGGGGCCGGAAAATATGCGAGACCCTCTTCCATTGTACCGATATTAGCTCTGAAAATGTACATTATCAAGCGGATAAACTGCAGAAATGTACACGATCAATCTGCCTTATATTTGTCGAATATATGTTCTTTTATATCCTTGCTATTATCCGCACCTGACGGTAATATGCACATACCGAAAGGGAAAACAAGGAAAAAACAAAGGAGAACATACCATGAACGATAAAATAAGAGAGCAGATTGAAACCATGAAGAACCAGACCATCGGGGTTGAGATCGAGATGAACAACATCACCAGAGAAAAAGCGGCAAGAAAGGTCGCTGAGTACTTCGGAACCAGAGCATGGAACGCGGCCAGCGAGTACGGATATTACAGCTGGGCTTGCAAGGACCAGCAGGGCAGGGTTTGGAAATTCCAGAGGGATGTGAGCATCTACGGACCGGACGCAGAAAAATGCGAACTGGTCACCCCAATCCTCACCTACGACGACATCGAAACCCTGCAGGAGATTATCCGACTGCTCCGAAAGGCAGGCGCAAAGAGCGGCCCAAGCCGCGGATGCGGGGTTCACATCCACATTGGCAAAGGCGACCACACCGCAAAGACCATCCGCAACCTTGTGAATATCATGGCGGCGCACGAACAGCAGATCGGCAGAGCCATCCGAATCGATGCAGGGCGCACCGGACAATATTGCCAGGTGGTCAACCATCGCTTCCTCGACCGGCTGAACCGCGAGAAGCCGACCACCATGCGCAAGCTGGAAGACATTTGGTACGAAGGCAACGGTTCCAGCTGGGAAAACCGAAATGCCCACTACAATTCAAGCCGGTACCATATGCTGAACCTCCATGCCACCTTCACAAAGGGAACCATTGAATTCCGCCTTTTCCAATTCGCAGACCCAGCGGACGGAAAGCGCAATGGACTGCATGCCGGTGAGATGAAAGCCTACATCCAGCTTTGCCTCGCAATGAGCCAGCTTGCCAAGATGGTCAGAACGGCAAGCCCGAAGCCCCAGCAGACCGACAACGAAAAGTACGCGATGCGGTGCTGGATGCTGAGGCTGGGATTCATCGGGGATGAATTTGCAACGGCAAGGGAGATCCTTCTGCGGAACATGGAGGGCAACGCATCCTGGCGGAACAAATAAGCCGGGATGCACGGGCACCTTTTGGGCGGGCAACCGCCCTTGAGGTGGTAGAAGGAGGTGCAGGTTTATGAAAAGCACGTTAAAAAATGAAAACACACCGAGTGGCAGAACCTTTAAGGTGACCATCACCGAGACCTACCAGAGAACGGTGACCATTTATGAATCCGAGATGAAAGAGCCGACCGTGGAGGAAGCACAGCGTGTGGCAGAGGACTGGTGGCAGGACAGCCAGATCGAGCTTGGGACAGAGGATTTCCAGGGCGTGGAATTCACTGGCAGGGAGGACGGTGAGGCAGATGTTTGAGTTGATCAGCCGAGTCCCATCCAGATATTATCTTGCCTACGGAAGCAACCTCGACATGGAGCGGATGGGAAAGAGATGCCCCTACGCTGTGGTGGTCGGCACGACCGAGATCAAGGGCTACCGGCTTCTGTTCAAAAAGAGCAAGACCGGCTGCTATGCCACCATCGAGCAGGATGCCAATGAAAGCGTACCTGCGGTGGTCTGGAAACTCTCGGAATACGATGAACTCCTGCTGGACCGGTACGAGGGCTGCCCACGATACTACTACAAGAAGCAGTTCCAGCTTCCGGTCTGGAACCTGAACGGGAACCGCATGAAAAAGGCAAAGCCCTGCATCGCTTATGTGATGCACGAGGACCGGCGGCTTGGCTGCCCGGATGCCGAGTATTTTGAACTGCTGCAGGGCGGATACAGCGACTGGAAGTTTCCGCTGGATACACTGAAGCGTGGACTGGCAGCCAGTATCGGAAGGGCGGAAGCCATCCGGTATCTGAAGAAGCGGCAGATGATGTAAGAGTACACGATCAAAAGCAAATAACATTGTGCAGTATATGATGCTCATCGGCCTTGATAAATCAGGGCAGAAGAGTGATATATACCATACCGCCAGACAAGAGCGGAGAAAACCGAAGGGAGAGATTCAAATGAAGAACAAGAAATATTACATCGCCTACGGCAGCAACCTGTCGGTGGAGCAGATGGCATACCGGTGTCCGGATGCAAAAATTGCAGGACAGGCGGTGCTGGCAGGCTGGGAGCTTTTGTTCCGAGGCTGCGCTACCATCGCACCGAACCCGAAGAAGAATACGCCGGTTCTGGTGTGGGAGATCTCGGAAAGGGACGAAGGAAACCTCGACCTCTATGAGGGCTACCCGAACTACTACCGCAAGGAAGACCTGAACATTGAACTGCTCCGGGAAGAGGCAGAGCCGGAGATGGTGACCGCAATGGTCTACATCATGGAGAACGACTTCGGACGCCGCTCACCGAGCCGGTATTACTACAAAGTCCTGCATGACGGCTACAAGGCATTCCACTTCCCGATGCACATCCTCGAAGGTGCGCTGAAGGAATGCATGGATAAGGATGCCGCCCAGCGGATGATCGAGGAGGTGCAGGCATGAATTTCGCAGATCAGAAAATGGTCAAGAAGTTGAGAAAAGAGTTCCCGGTCGGATGCCGGATCGTCCTCGATGAGATGGATGACAGGCAGGCACCACCCATCGGAACGCAGGGAACCTGCAACGGGGTCGATGATGCCGGAAACATCTTAGTGAGCTGGGACACCGGAAGCCATCTGAACGTTGCCTACGGCGCGGACAGTTGCCACCGTGTGGCAACGGATGCCGAGGTCAAGGTGTCGCTTGACCGCCTTGGTAAAACGCGACAGACCGGCCCACGTTGCCCCAGGTGCGGAGCAAAGCCTGACTGTTACGACCATCAGCAGCAGGCACTCAGCCGAAGGGCGGACATCCAGATCTGCAACCGCTGCGGAACGGAGGAAGCATTAGAGGACATTGCATGGGGCGGACAGCAGAAGATGCATCTTGCAGACTGGGCAATCGTGAAAGGGGGCTGGGTCGAATGAAAGTTCTTCTGATCAAACCGATGGAGCATCCGCAGGTGGTTGACATTGAAAACTCCCTGAAAGAGTTCTACCGCATCCTCGACTGCGACTGCATCACAGCCACCTACCCGTGGAAAGAACGCGCCGCCCTGGTCACCGATGACAACGGTCTGTTCACCGAGAAGTCATTCAGCAGATACATCCCGGAGCTGGAGCAGCCCATCAAGGGAAACTTCTTCATCTGCGGACTGGGAGAGGAGGATTTCGCAGAACTGCCCCAGGACCTGATCCGGAAATTCAAGGAACGCTTCTGGGTGCCGGAGGCATTCGTCAGCATGTTCGGGCAGATGGCAGTCATCCAGATGGATGACGGAACGAAGCCGGAATAAGATACCGCAATCAGAAAAATACCCTCTCGGCCAGAAAAGACCGGGAGGGCTTGGTTTAACAGGAGGAGCCTATGGGACACAGAAAGATGCCTGCTTATGGCGAGAGGGAACACGGCGGCAGATACGTTCTGGATGAATACGAATGGTCGAGAAACCACTGCAAGGCGGTGACCATCCGCAGATGGAAAAGGGATCTGAAAAAGAAAGCCAGAGCGCATAACCGCAGGGTGATGCATCAGGCAATACAGGGCGAAGCTGATTAGACGGAAAATGGGGGCCTCAAAAGAATGAGAACCCCCTTCCAGTTTACTGTATATTACCTCTGGAAAGCAACGATAGCAAGGAAAACCGCCGCCATAATGTACACAAACATCTGGCAGCGGTTTTGTGTATCATACCAGACCAAAACGGAGGATACGAGGCAGAGTCCCAGCTTCTGCTGGGGGGAGCCTTTTGGGATTCCTTAGAAGAAATCCCTCATGCTCATGCCGACCTCGTTCAGTCGTTCTTCCATGCTGTGGTAGTGCCAATCCTCTTCCTCTTCTTCGGCTTCTTCCTCAAGCTCCTCTGGGAAAGGGTCGTGCCGCCATCCGGCTTTCTGGTATTCTTCTTCCCGAATGTCGTTGCGGTCGTAAATGTCCAGCTCGTATTCTTCTTCAAGCTCTGTGATGCGGTTTTCGATTGCGGTTTCAACTTCTGTAATGGTCTTTTTCATGGTTTTTGTCCTCCGTTTTTGGTTTGGTTTTCTTTGCTTTCGTTGTGTGTATAATGCCGCAGAAACACATATATAGCAAGTCAATCAGGGGTCATATATGTACCAAACATGAGGGACGAAGATCGTTGATAATATGACGTTTTATGGCCTTGCTATCACAGGGCGGTGACGGTAATATACAGCTACAAAAAGCAAAGGAGGACAACAAAATGGCTGATTGGAGAACATGGAAAAAGGGAAGAAAGACAACATGGCACTGGAACGAATTTGATGGAAGCGGAAGCCGGGAAGGAATCATCACCGAGGTTCATGAAGACCACGCGATCATGGAAGCAGACGGCATGCACCTCTGGATCGACGATGACACGGCAGAGATGTTCAGCTAAGAAAAACGGGGAGGGAAACTTCCCCGGATAAACACATAAATCCACCAGTTCAGGGCGCAGATGATTGTGTACTTTAGCCGCTTGATAGTATCCGGCAGTGACGGTAATATACAGCTACCAAAACGAAAGGGGCAAAGAACATGGAACGCTACACTTACGAGGTCACCTTTACACGGCTGGATGGACAGCCGGATGAAATCCAGCAGCACACTAGCGAGGAGCTGGCAAGAGAATGCTTCCGGCTTTTTGATGAGCCGGACAGCGCAGAGATGTACAGCAAAATCGAACTTAGCCGCCATGACTGGGAGACAGGCATGGATGAAATTCTGGAAACGATGACATTCTGAGAGGAGAACAAAAACATGACCTACACAAAAATCAACCTTTACCTTGCAAACGGAATTCCGGAGGCACTCAGCAACCTCTGGTACGGAAGCGACAGCTCGGTGGTCGAGATCAGGGATGCCGTTGAGGATGCGAAGAACGGCAAGGACCTTCTGAACCGTATCCAAAAGATGAAGCTCCTTCGGAAATTCACCCTCGACAGGGAGAACGACAAGCGCATCCGCTTCAAGGGAACGGACTGCTGGGGCAACGTAAGCTACCTTAAAATCATCCGCTAAAGGCAAGGCCGACAGGCGCAAGGGGCTGGAAATGACCAGCCTTTTGCTCGTGTCTGTCTTCCGAAAGCTGGCATGAAAAGCACATGAATATGACAATTACAGGGCCGAATGATTGTGTAGTTTAGCCGCTTGATAGTGCTCCGAGGTGACGGTAATATACAGTCACCGAAAGGGGAAAACAACAAAAACGGAGGATACGACAATGACGAAGAATGAAGACCGCATCAATAAACTTTTCAAGGAACTGGTACCGGATACGGGCAAGGCAGACAGCCTCGCAGGGGAGCTGGTAAGGGCAATGAGCCGCATCGGATACCGCTTTTACAACGACGGCGACCAGCTGGGCATCGGCTACGGCAAGGAAACCTGCAACCCTGCAGGGCGGTTCCTTGGAGCCAAGGGCAACGACAAAATCGCAAAGCTGACTGCAGATGCCTGGGCAGTCTACAGTGAGGAAGCCTACGAAAAGGTTCTGGACATCCTTTGCGGAGCGGTTGCCGACTATGTTGAGCAGAACCCAGACCTTAGAAACCAGCCGACCGAAGATATGTGGGATTTCAAGGATGAGGAAGAAGACCAGGATGACAGCTGGGATGAAGAGGAAGATGACTGGGGCGAAGAGGAAGATTACGAGGACGAAGAAGACTACTAAGCCAGAGAAACACATGGGGCTTGCCGGTAACGGTAGCCCTTTTCTTCTGCCGTAATACGCACAGTTCCGGGGGAACATATTTGTGTAGTATAGCCGCTTGATAGTGTGTGACATAGACGGTAATATGCACATACCGAAACGGAAAACCAAGAAAAACGGAGGAAAGCACCATGAAGAAGAACATCACCAAGGAAGAGGAAAAAACCCTGCTGGAGATCGCCAAGCGCCTGATGGCAGCGGTGGACAGCCGGGGCGACCTCGAAGCCCGCGACAATGACAGCGAGGACTTCATTGAGGTTCCGGTCTGGGGCATCCAGAAAGCAATGGAGGAAGCCTACCTGCTGGGACGGATGACCAGATAAACCGGCAGCCCCCGACACAGCCCCACACAGGGGCTTGTGCCACGGGTGGCAAAACGATCCGAAGGAACTGACAACGCCCCACACAGGGGCAGATGTGGCGGCGTGGATGCGCCGGGAAGGAGAAGCACATGGAAGAACGGATGATGGATACCATCGTGGAAATCTACAACCACATGGATGACAGCGATAAGGATGCCTTCACGTTGGAAGATGCCGAGGATATGGTGGAAGACCAGATCAGGATGGATAAGGAAGCCGGACGGGAATCGCTGGCATATGACCCGCAGTTCTTCTACGATACCATTGTGGAACTCATGGAGCAGGACGAAGAGTGATGTACATTCTGCTTGGTATTCCGGGCAGAAGATCGTGTACTTTAGCCGCTTGCTATCCTTTGCACCTGACGGTAATATGCACATACCGAAAGGGGAAAGCCCCAAGGAATAACGAAAACACGGAGGATTTTACCATGAAAATGCATTTGATTGACTTTCCAGAGGACAACATCAGCATCGAGAGCTTCTACGACCGACTCAGACCTTGCTACGACAGCATCATGCAGTTCGGTGACAGGGTTCTGGTTGCCCAGATGAACTGGAACGGCATGCTGGAGGGAGCGGTATACGGCTTTGTGGAAGACCCGGAGGAAGGCTGGTCACCGATTGAGTGCCGATTGGAGCTTCTGAAGATTTCCGATGAGACCTACACGGATGCCGGTCACGCAATCGAGTGGTGCATCAAGAACGCACACTGAAAAAGGGCAGAGCTCCTTCGGGGGCTTTTGCTCGTAGTGGCGGATTTCTCCGGCGTGTAAATACACATAAATCCGACAAAAAGAGGTGTGTATGATCGTGCAGCATAGCCGCTTGCTATGTCCGGGCAGTGACGGTAATATACAGTCACAACGAAGGGAAAAGCCCTACGGAAAACAAAACACACGGAGGATACAGACCATGACGAACAAAGCAAAAATCTACCTCAAGAACATTCAGGAAGCCGACACCGAGAAGAAGCTGATCGGCATCGAGATCGCCTTCAAGCAGGACATGACCCTCAGCTGCAACGACCTCGGAAGCCTTTGCAGGGCGGCAGAAGACAAGCGGTACAGCCTGCGGAACAACGAGGAAACGTTGAAGCTGAAGCAGATCCTTTTCTTCCGGACGAAAGCGGAGATGGATGCCTACCACGACATGAGCCGCAAGCCGGAAGACTGGACAGAAGCGGAGATCGAGCAGCAGAGAAGCCGCTTCTGCAGCGTCTGGCAGGTCATCGAGGAAGCGGAGCTGGTCGATGAGTACGAGGCTTGGAAGGAAGCCAACCCCAACGCATAACAGCACCCAAAAGGTACACGCCCCGAAAAGGGGCTGTGCCTCGTATCCGATGTGTTTTATATAAAGTTGTCAAAATGGGAAACTATTTACTATTCATACGAAAAAGTTTCTCGTTTGGGAAAATGATATTTTAAGGACTTCTTCGGAGGTCCTTTTTCTTTACCCATTTTTACAGAAGGGAGGGGAAGCCAATGGCTACCAGAGGCAGAAAACCAAAGCCGACCGCCATGAAGGAGCTGGAAGGCAATCCGGGCAAGCATCCGCTGAACACCAGCGAACCGAAGCCCAACAAGAAAGCACCGGCCTGTCCGAAGTGGCTGGAGCCGGAAGCAAAGAAAGAGTGGCGTAGACTTGCCAAACAGATGGAAGCCATCGGCATCCTGACCGAAGTGGACATGGCGGCCTTTGCCGGTTACTGTCAGGCGTATGCCCGATGGAAGGAGGCAGAGGAGTTCATCACCCAGCACGGCACTATCGTCAAGACCCCGTCCGGGTACTGGCAGCAGGTGCCGCAGGTGTCCATCGCCCAGACCTATCTGAAGATCATGAACAAGTTTGCAGAGCAGTTCGGTCTGACCCCGTCCTCCCGAAGCCGGATCATTGCTTCGGACGGCGGTCCTGCGGATGCAGCTGATGAGATGGAGAATCTGCTGGGAGGAGGTGGAAGCTGATGGCAGAGTGCAGACCCCAAAACTATCCGAAACTGAAGGACTACAAACCCAGCCGGTTCATGCTTCCGACCTGCCATTACGATGCCGCAAAAGCAGACCGGGCAGTGACTTTTATCGAAAACCTGCGTCATACCAAAGGCAAGTGGGCGGGCAAGCGGTTCTGGCTGCTTCCTTGGCAGGAGCAGATCATCCGGGATGTGTTCGGCATCGTGGATGAAAAGGGAAACCGTCAGTTTCGCACGGCTTATGTCGAAATAGGTAAGAAGAACGGCAAGTCCGAACTTGCCGCTGCGGTGGCTCTGTATCTGCTTTTTGCCGATAATGAGCCATCTGCCGAAGTCTATGGTGCGGCGGCTGACCGCCAGCAGGCATCCATTGTTTTTGATGTTGCCCACCAAATGGTGCAGATGACCCCGGCACTTTTGAAACGGTGCAAGATCATGGCAGCCACCAAGCGCATCGTGAACTACGGGAACGCAGGATTTTATCAGGTTCTGTCTGCCGAAGTTGGTACGAAGCACGGTCTGAACGTGTCAGGTCTGGTGCTGGATGAGGTTCATGCCCAGCCAAACCGAAAACTCTACGATGTCCTTACCAAAGGTTCCGGTGATGCCCGTGAGCAGCCGTTGTTCTTCCTGATCACCACGGCCGGCACGGACAAGGAGAGCATCTGCTACGAGCTCCACATGAAAGCCCTTGACCTGCTGGCTGGACGTAAGATCGACCACACCTTTTATCCTGTGGTCTATGGACTGACAGATGAGGATGACTGGCATGATGAAGCCAACTGGTATAAGGCAAATCCCTCATTGGGGCAGACCATTCAGATCCAGCGTGTCCGGGATGCATATCAGGAAGCACTGGATAACCCGGCAGAGGAGAATGTGTTCAAGCAACTTCGTCTGAACATGTGGGTGTCCTCGCTGACCCGGTTTATCCCGGAACACATCTATGACCTCGGCAATCAGCCAATCGATATGGAAGCACTTAAAGGCCGTGACTGTTATGGAGGACTGGACTTGTCCAGCACTGGAGACATCACGGCTTTTGTGCTGATGTTCCCGCCCAGAGTTCCAGAGGAGAAGTACATCATGCTTCCGTTTTTCTGGATACCGGAGGATACGATCCCCCAGCGGGTGCGCAGGGCATCCGTTCCGTATGATGTCTGGTATCAGCAGGGCTACCTGATGGCGACAGAAGGCAATGTCATCCACTACGGATTTATTGAAAAGGTCATCGAGGAACTAGGCAAGACCTACCATATTTTAGAGATTGCCTTTGACCGATGGGGAGCCGTGCAGATGACCCAGAACCTTGAGGGGATGGGATTCACAGTCGTTCCTTTCGGTCAGGGCTTTAAAGATATGAGCCCGCCTACCAAGGAGTTCTACAAGCTCCTGATGGAAGGCAGGATCATCCACGGCGGCAATCCGGTTATGGCATGGATGGCGGGGAATGTGGTCGTGGATACCGACCCGGCTGGCAACATCAAGCCGACCAAGGCGAAGTCGCCGGAGAAAATCGATGGTATCGTCGCTGCGATCATGGCACTGGACCGCTGCATCCGAAATGAAGGTCAGCAGCAGGGAAGCGTCTACGACGAACGTGACATGATCGTTTTTTGATATGAAGATTTGGAGGAAAACACAATGAAGTATCTGATGAGTGCAGAATGGTGGAAGGCAGCCGGCATCCGTGCTGCAAAGACGATGTTCCAGACTGGTGCGGCTCTGGTCGTGACACAGATGCCCGGCGGCACTGTGGACTGGGTTGCAGTTGGCAGCGCGGCTATTGTGGCAGGTGTTGCGTCCTTTGGTACCAGCCTTGCCGGTCTGCCAGAACTGGAGAAACAGTAAAAAAGACAAAAGAAAAAAGAGCCCGACGCATCAGGCTCTTTCAAGGTGTTGTCCGAAGACGACCACCGCAATTCATAGCTATAATATACCACATGGGGAGAAATTATGCAAGAGGTTTTAAGAATTGCTGATGAAATTTTGAAGCTGGTTTAAGTGTGCGCGCTGCTGAGTTCCCAAAATCTGATTGCAAATGTTGGGCGAAATCTGAGTTCTTAATAAGTCTGTGCAATCAATAAAGGAACTCACAAATTGCTTACAGGCCGTTTTGGTTTCTCCCATCTTTCGTAATATGTAAGTAATCAGGATTATGTAGGCGTCAATGTATTTGAAGTCAAGACCTGTAATGCCTACTTCTGTTTCAAGAAGCGAAATAAGGCGTTTGTTTATTGTACTTGTCTGAAAACGAGTATCAAAGATGGTGTTGTTATGTGCAACAGCGTTTCGTAAATCTTTGACAGCGTAAATCATGTATTCGGTGATTTTTCCATCTGAATCCAGATTGCTTGGCAAGTGAAGTATGCTCGAAGTCTTCAATTTGACATTTGCATTTGAGCAGGCGAAAAAAGTACCAAACTCTCCCAACGTCAGTGATTCAAAAACAGCCCAAATAGGAATTGGGCGGTCAGTATCAAAGAAATGGTTGACAGTTTGCTTCTGATTTGAGTAATCACGCAAAAGTGCATTATTGATTTTTCCCTTGAGGGTCATCCGCTTTGCATATTGCTTGTGGTACTGTTGGCTTCCAGGAGCGTAGGACTGATAAGCAGTAATGGATTTATTGAAAACGACATCGAGATTTTCTGATTTGCTATCTTGAAGCACGGCTTCAATCACATAACTTTTCAGTGCGTTTTCAATGAACATTACTTTTGGATAAATCAAAGTCTTCAACTGCATATCAAATTTATTTAACGCTATGACTTCATCAAGCGATGAAAAAGGAATACGTTGGTTTGGCGTGCGGATGAAGCGGTATCCTTTGTATCCATGATAGTAGCCAATGTTTCGTAGTGATTGAGCCTGATTGCTTTTAACAGAAATCTGGTGATGATTTCTCAAATATTTCATAAGCTGATTGATTGACAGCATATTTTGTCCTCCTGGGTAAAAATATGTCTATATTATAGCACTGTTGAGAAATATATGGAAGATACGAAAAAACAGAAAGGGGAATAAATATTATGGGATTCTGGGAATGGATGGGATTTGAGAACCCAAGGGATTCTCCCAAAACAGAACAGCCAAAAGAAGGTCTGCCGCAGGTCACGGATAATGTCCGCGATTCCGGGCAGACCTTTGTGTTTGGCCGTTCCAATGCCGGGGAGCAGGTGGATGAGAAAGCCGCTATGCAGATCCCGACTGTGTATGCCTGTGTCCGTCTGCTGGCGGAGTCCATTGCGGCACTGCCGCTGCATCTCTACCGGGTGACAGACGATAATGGAAACAAGGAAAAGGCGCGGAATCATCCGCTGTACAAGATTTTATATCGCCAGCCAAACCCGGAGATGACATCCTTTGTTTTCTGGGAAACGCTGATGACTCACTTGCTTCTCTGGGGCAACGCCTACGCACAGATCGTCCGGGATGGCAAGAACACGGTGCTTGGTCTTTATCCGCTTTTGCCGGAAAATGTCGAAGTCGACCGAGATGAGAGTGGCGAGCTCTACTATATCTACCACGCATACACGGATGAAGTTCCGGGAGAGCAGAATAAGGATATCTACTTTCGCCGGGACGAGATCTTCCATGTGCCGGGTCTGGGCTTCAATGGTCTGATTGGTTTCTCACCGATTGCCATGATGAAGAACAGTCTCGGTACTTCCATTGCGGTAGATAAATACGGTTCCTCTTTCTTCAAGAACGGCGCGCAGCCCAGTGGTGTACTGGAACATCCCGGCGTTGTGAAAGATCCGAACCGTATCCGGGATAGCTGGGAAGCGGCTTACGGTGGTGCAGCCAATGCCCATCGTGTGGCTGTGCTGGAAGAGGGCATGGCCTACAAACCAATCTCCCTGCCACCGGAGGACAGCCAATTCCTCGAAACAAAGCAGTTCTCGGTCACAGAGATCTGCCGTATCTTCCGTGTGCCTCCGCATCTGGTAGCCGATCTGTCCAGGGCAACCTTCTCCAACATTGAATACCAGTCGCTGAACTTCGTGATGCACTCCCTGACCCCGTGGCTTGTCCGCATCGAGCAGGGCATCATCAAGGATCTGCTGCTGGAAGAGGAGCAGGATACCTACTTCCCGAAATTCAATGTGGACGGTCTGCTCCGTGGCGACTACCAGAGCCGGATGAACGGCTATGCGACCGGCATCAGCAACGGCTTCCTCTCTCCGAATGATGTGCATCGTCTGGAGAACATGGATCTCATCCCAGCAGAGGAGGACGGTGACGACTACTACCTGAACGGCGGCTATGTGAAGCTGAAAGATGCAGGAGTGGCACAGCAGAATAAAGCTGCCGCAGTCCAGCAGAATCAGCCGAAACAGACACAGCCCGACCCGGAAGAAGAACCTGACAGCGATAACCGGCTGAGTGAGAGTAAGCCACGGAAAAATGGAAGGAGAACCCGATGAAGAAATTCTGGAACTGGATCAAAAACAGTGACGATACCAGAATCCTCCGGCTGGAAGGCCCCATCGATGAGGAATCATTCTGGGGCGATGAAATCACGCCGCAGATGTTCCGGGATGAGCTGGAATCCGGTGTGGGGGATGTGACCGTCTGGATCAACTCTCCGGGCGGCAATGTGTTCGCCGCTGCTGAGATCTATACCATGCTTAAGGACTACAAGGGCAGCATCACGGTCAAGATCGATGCGATTGCGGCATCTGCTGCATCCGTTGTGGCGATGGCCGGTGATACTGTTCAGATGAGTCCCGTTGCCATGCTGATGATCCATGACCCCAGCACCGTTGCAATGGGCAATACCAAGGATATGGAAAAGGCCATCGAGGTGCTGACTGAAGTCAAGGAGAGCATCATCAATGCCTACGCAGCGAAGAGCGGACTCAGCCACGCCCGTATTGCCAACCTCATGAGCAATGAGACCTGGATGAATGCGAAGAAGGCGGTGGAGCTGGGCTTCGCAGACGAGATCCTCTTTGCAAAGAAAGAGGAAGAGCCGGACAGTGATCCAGCAGATCCGGAGAATCCGGAAGAAGACCCCGACAGTGAACCGGGCGAGGGCGAAGAAAAGAAGCCGTTCCAGAAGGATACGGCAGGGCACCTTTTCTCCAGCCGTCAGATGGATCTAATCGTCCTGAACCGTCTGGGTGTGAAACCGGAAGATGTGGGTCAGAAACACACTGAGCCGAAGGCACCGCCTGCTGCCCCGAAACCGTCCGCAGAGCCGACCCCTCCGGCAGAGCCGTCCGCTAATCCGGGACCTGTCCTTGACATGGACGGCAAGACCGAGGATGGCAGTATCCCCTACAATATCCTGATGAAGCAGCTTGAGTGTATGAAGTGATGTGCATTCAGGCTGTTTTTCATATCACCACAAATCAATCTATGGAGGAAAAACACTATGAGTAAGATTCTGGAACTGCGCACCAAGCGCAACACTCTCTGGGAGCAGACCAAGGACTTTCTGGAGAAGAACCGCGGCGAGAACGGTCTGGTAAAGGCTGAGGCCGTGGAGCAGTATAACAAGATGGCACAGGAGGTCAAGGATCTGGGTGCTGAGATCGAGCGTCTGGAGCAGCAGGCACAGATCGAGGCACAGCTGTCCGCACCGACTTCCAGTCCTGTCCACGCTGACCCGAAGAACGGTGCCAAGAAGGATGTCAAGCCGACTGCCACTGCCGAGTATGCCGAGAACTTCTGGAACATGATCCGCAACCGCGGCCATTACGGCGAGGTCCGCAATGCCCTGTCTGTGGGTGAGGACACCGAGGGTGGCTTTACCGTTCCCGATGAGTTCGAGAAGAAGCTGGTGGAGGCACTGGAGGAGAATAACATCTTCCGTGGTCTGGCGACCGTCATCCGCACCAGCTCCGGCACCCGTAAGATTCCCATCGCGGAGGATACCGGTGAGGCAAGCTGGATCGATGAGGGTGAGGAGATCCCGGAGAGCGATACCACCTTCGGTCAGACCATGCTGTCTGCGTACAAGCTGGGCACTATGATCAAGATCTCCAATGAGCTGCTGAACGATTCCGCATTCGACCTTGCCACCTATATTGCCCGCCGTTTCGGTGTGCGTATGGGCAACGCAGAGGAGCGCGCCTTTATCACCGGTGACGGTGTGGGCAAGCCTCTGGGTCTGCTGGCTGAGACCGGCGGTGCCAAGGTCGGTGTGACCGCTGCCCAGAAGGACGCCGTTACCTTCGATGAGATCTTCAAGCTCTACTACGCACTGAAGGCTCCGTACCGCAAGAAGGCACAGTTCCTCTGCAACGAAGCCCTGGTGCTGCAGCTGATGACCATCAAGGACAACAACGGCAACTATATCTGGAAGCCGGGTCTGGAGATCGGCAAGCCTGATACCCTGCTGAACCGTCCGCTGAAGACTTCTGCCTTCATGCCGGAGATCAAGGGTGGCAGCAAGGTCATGGCTTTCGGTGATTACAGCTACTACTGGGTGGCTGACCGCCAGAACCGCACCTTCCGCCGTCTGAACGAGCTGTATGCCCGTACTGATCAGGTCGGCTTCCTGACCACCCAGCGTGTGGATGGCAAGCTGATTCTGCCCGAAGCCGTACAGCTTCTGCAGATGGCACCGCAAGGCTAAGAAAGCCAGGAAAGGAGGAGCCGGTTATGGCACTGATCCCGCTTTACGAAGCGAAGACCTATCTCCGCGTGGACAGCAGCGATGAGGATGCCCTGATCGGCATCCTTTTATCTTCTGCGGAGCAGATGTGTAAGGATGTGGGCCGTTTATCGGAAGATCAGTGGGAGGCAGTCAATGCCGCTGACCGGGATGTCGAGAACGGAGTACAGCCTACAAGGGAACTGGAAGCCCTGCGCAGCACCTGCCGTGTGGCGATTCTGTATGCGCTGGGGTATCTCTATGAGCACCGGGACGAAGCTGACCATAAACAGCTGATGCTGACGCTTCGTTCCATTCTGTTTGCTGTGAGGGAGGGGGTGTTCTGATGATCGAGAAACTGAATGAGCGGATCACGATCGAGAAAAGCACGGTCGTGACCGATAAGGTCGGAAACCATCGGAACACATGGGAGGAATATTTCACCTGTTTTGCCTACGCTTCGACCTATCAGGCGCAGGAAGAAGAAGGTGAGGTCACAGCCGAACAGAAGAGCGTGGTGTTTACGGTTCGGTGGTGCAGTGAGACCGGAAATCTCACATCAACAGGTTACCGCATCCGTTTCCGGGAGCAGCTCTACAATATCGAATCCGTTGACCCGATGAACTACCAGAAGAAGATCCTGAAAATTCATTGCAGACTGGAGAGGAGGCAGCCGGATGAGCAGAACCGTCAGCATCGATGAGATGGCAGATGCCATCAATGAGGGCTTAAAAGAATACGCGACCCTTGCTTCCACGCAGGTGAAGAGTGCCGTTCGTAAGTCTGCCAAAACGGTCAAAGACCAGATCTCGGCCAATGCACCGTCCCGGACGGGCGCGTACAAGGGAAGCTGGGTGGCGACCAAACAGTCCGAATCCAGTCAGAGCCTTCAGATGGTGGTGCATTCCAAGAACCGCTACCAGCTGGCACATTTGCTGGAAAAAGGTCATGCCAAACGCGGCGGCGGTCGTGTGGCAGGAAGACCCCATATTGCTCCGGCTGAACAGGCCGGCATCGAGCAGCTCCAGTCCCTCATCGAAAAGGCACTAAAGTAAGGAGGAACCAATGACCCACGAAGAGGTAAAAGCTCTGGTGGAAGAGATGGGACTTCCTTATGCGTATGACCATTTCGCAGAAGGGGAGAGCCCTGATCCACCGTTTATCTGCTTCCTGTATCCGAAAGCTGAGAACTTTGGCGCGGATAATCTTGTGTACCACCATTTCAACCGGCTGGACATAGAGGTGTACACCGATTACAAAGACCCGGATATGGAAGCAAATATTGAAGAAGTCCTGACCGCACACGAACTCTACTATGAGAAAAGTGAGGTCTGGATCGAAACCGAAAAGATGTATGAAGTCCTGTATGAGCTGACCGTGTGATGCTCATGCGGGATATTTTTATGGGAGGAACACTATGTCGAAGAAAAGCAATAAGGTCAAATTTGGCCTGAAAAACTGCCATTATGCCAAGGCAACCTTTGACGAAGATGGCAGTGTCACCTATGCAAAGCCGGTCCGCATCCCCGGTGCAGTCAGTCTTTCTATGGATGCTAACGGTGAGATCGAGCCGTTCTATGCGGACAATATCGCCTATTATGTCGTGAATAACAACTCCGGCTACGAGGGTGATCTGGAGATCGCGCTGATCCCGGAGAGTTTCCTCACGGACATCATGCACGAGGAACTGGATGGCAACGGCGTGCTTGCTGAGAACGCCAATGTGGAATTGGAGCATTTCGCATTCCTGTTCGAGTTCGATGGCGACCAGCGTCACATCCGTCATGTGCTGTACAACTGCGTGGCAAGCCGTCCTTCCATCGAGGGTGAGACCAATGAGGACAGCAAGGAAGTCAAGACGGACACCCTGAACCTGCAGGCAACCCCTCTGGCAAACGGTTATGTCAAGGCAAAGACCGGTACCAACACCACCGATGATGTCTATAACAAGTGGTACGATGCGGTCTACGAGCCGCAGGCGGAAGCTGTGGACACCGAAGACACCAGTCACACCGAGGAGCCGCAGGGCTAAGTGACCGACACACACCGCAGGGCTTCGGCTCTGCTTACATTATTATAAAGAGGTATATGATTATGAAGAAGATTTTTCCTTTGTTCGCAGTGATTATCGTTCTGGTGCTGGCTGTCTGCTCGTTCCACATTATCCCCACCGGCTACACGGGCGTGAAGACCAGCTTCGGCCAGATCCAGGAGACCACCATTCAGAGCGGTAAGCTCAACTTCTGCATTCCCTTTGTGCAGAGCATCCACAAGGTCAACAACAAGCAGCAGGATAAGCACATCGAAGCGCAGGTCTGGGGCGAAGCCTCCGACAAGACCCCTGTGTATGCCGCTGATGTCATTGTGACTTATCAGGTGCTTCCTGAGAAGAGTGCATGGCTGTATGCGAATGTGTCCGACATCAAGAATCTGGTCGGTGACGAGCTGGTGGCATCTGCCATTAAGTCTGCGATGGCTGAACTTGGTCCCAATGAGGTAACCAACCGCACCAAGATCGAGCCTCTGGCACAGCAGAAGCTGGCAGAATCCCTTGTGCAGAAATATGGTGAGGACGTTGTGTTTGTGAACAAGGTCGTCATCAATGACATGAATTTCGAGGATGCCTATAACGAAGCCATCCAGCAGAAGTCCATTGCACAGCAGAACGCAGATAAGCAGAAGATCGAGAATGAAGCCGCCATTGCCAAGGCAGAAGCGGATAAGCAGGTGGCAATCACCAATGCAGAGGCGGAAGCCCAGAAGACTTCCATTGCCGCAGAAGCTCAGGCAGAGGCAAACCGCAAACTGGCAGAAAGCCTGTCCGATACGCTGATCGAGTACCAGAAGATCCAGAAGTGGGATGGAAAGCTGCCGACTGTGAGCGGCGGTAATGCACTGGTGAGCATTGACCCGGCAGAGTAAGAAACACGATATATGGCAGGGCTTCGGCTCTGCCAATTTTACATGAAATTTATGGAGGATTACGATTATGGCAGTTACAAAGAAAATCGAGATCGATGGCAAGGAAGTCACCTTTAAGGCAAGTGCGGCTGTGCCTCGCCTGTACCGCATCAAGTTCGGCCGTGACATTTACAAAGACCTGCGCCAGCTGGAAAAGAGCGTAGGGGAGAATGATGAGGACAATTCCAACCTCGACCTGTTCAGTCTGGAAATGTTCGAGGACCTGGCATGGCTGATGGCCCGTCATGCAGACCCCGCGAATGTGCCGGACAGCCCGGAGGAGTTCCTGGACCAGTTCAACACCTTTTCCATCTACCAGATCCTGCCCCAGCTGATCGAACTGTGGGGCCTGAATGTGCAGACGGAGGTGGAATCCAGAAAAAACCTCGAAAGAGTGAGCGGGAAATGACCACCCCGCTCTTTCTGCTGCGTTGTGTACAGCTCGGTATCAGCATCGCCGACCTAGACCTGCTGACCATCGGGTTGGTCAATGATATGTTCACGGAACGGCAGAACGACGATTATCCGTACAAAGAGCTGGCCTCGCAGGAGGATTTCGACCGGTTCTAAAGCAAAAAACAGACGACCGTGCTTATATTGTGAACGAAATAAGCACAATCGTCTGGTGATGGTATAAAAAATCCCACTCAGCCATGTGACTGGGTGGGATATATGCTGTCACTATTCGATTTCCACGTCTTCAAAACCGACAAGGTCAGCTTCAGTGATGCCAAGGCGACGAAGCATTTCCTCTTCAGAGATCAAGTAAGATTCAGTCTGTTTTAGAGAGGTGTTTGTTTGCATGGTATCTTCAAAGATGTTGCGGAGATAATCGGGTCCTTCCATCCAGAGTCCGGTGGAATAGTCAAATAGCATTTTGTATGCGGGAGAGGTTACAAAGCGAAAAAATACGTCGTTGAAGGAAACACCGGTATCATCACAGTAGTCTGTGAGCATAGTGCGCATAACGAGTACGGCGCACATTTCGCGTTGTGAATCATCGATGACAACCTCGTTCATAAAACCACCTCCTAGCAATTATTTTTTATGCAGTCTTTTTGGAAGTGCAGTAGTCATAAAGACTCAGCAGATAATCAGAGCCTTCTTTCCAAATCTCTGTGTCAAAATCAAAGAGGGCTTCATACGCACGAGAACTTGTGAAACGAAGAAGAGCTTCCTCGTATGAAATATTTTCTCGTGCTGCAAGGGTTTCTACAGCTTCGCGCATCGCAATTACTGCGCAGCATTCCTTTTGGGAATCTGTAGATTTATAGTTTATAGCATTATCACAATTTGATGTCACCATAGCGGTCACTCCTTATAAATTCAAGATGCTCGACGGCATCCTGAGTTCTGAAACAAAACTGATCCTTGAGACGGTTCGGTAAAAGTTTTTCAATCGTTTCTTTGTCTGCTTTTGGAGTTCCAGGCTCACCAGCACCTTCACCGCTGATATAAATCTGAAGGGTACGGGCTGTCTGATCGTCGGCAATCTTTCCACCGATGATATCAATTACGTTGTATTTTTTCAGAAGCTGAGGAAAGAGGTCTTTCTTTCGATTGGCCGCTACAAAATGCAGCCATTCGATACTGGGTTCTTGAAAAAAGTAAGCGAGAATGTTTGGGTCATAGTGAAATTTGTAGACGGATATTTGTCCGTCAGCTGGATCAAAGTTTTTTGGAACAGCACCGAGGTGTTTTGCTTTGCGAACAGAAAGCTGGACATAGTTATATGCTTGTTCATAAGATGAGGTTAAGTAGAAACCACGACCAAAATCGAGACCACCCATACAGCGGCTTAAGTCGATGTCAGGAATACTGACATAACTTCCGTGGTAGAGCAGCATTCCATCTTCAAGTCCTATCATACGGTAACACCTCGATTCTTGAGCAGGGTTTCAACATCATGCAAAGCGCATTCGTAGCTATTCAAATGAAGAATGTCATAGCAGTCAGCGATAAATCCGAGAATGTCGTATTTCTTAAACAGTTCTGCGCAGTCGCTGGGAGACATTTTCCATTTGGATTGAGCCATCCGAAAGACCCAGCACTGCATATCGGCAATGTCAATATTATATCCACTCATAGAGCATACCTCCTTTGAGTACAATTTCTCAATTTAAGTATAGCTCTTTTTCTGCCGCTTAGCAACGACAGAATTGTAAATTTCAGATTATTTTCCGCCTGTCTGCTTCGTGCAGATGGGCTTTTCTTATGCCCAAAAGGAGGTGGTCATCCACATGGCATCCAGAATCCAGGGCATCACCGTTGAGATCGGCGGCGATACCACAAAGCTCTCCAAAGCACTGGAAAGTGTAAACAAGTCAATCAAGGGGACGCAGTCCGGACTGAAGGATGTCAACAAACTCCTGAAGCTGGACCCCTCCAATACAGAACTGGTTGTCCAGAAGCAGAAGATGCTCAAGGATGCCATCGAAGCCACCAAGGAAAAGCTGGCAACTCTGAAAACTGCTGCACAGCAGGCCAATGAGCAGCTTGCCAACGGTGAGATCACCCAGCAGCAGTACGATGCCCTCCAGCGTGAGATCGTGGAGACCGAACAGAATCTGCGGTCTTTACAAGACCAGGCGGCGACCACGAATGCGACCCTTGCCAAGATCGATGAAGCCGGAGAAAAGCTCCAGAACATTGGATCTTCTGTGGAGAATGTCGGTAAGAAGTTCCTGCCGGTGACTGCCGCTGTAACGGGTCTTGGCACTGTCGCAGTGAAGACCGCAGCCGACTTCGATTCCGAGATGAGTAAGGTTTCTGCCATTTCCGGTGCGACTGGGGATGACTTCGACCAGCTTCGTGCAAAAGCCCGTGAAATGGGTGCTAAGACCAAGTTCTCCGCATCAGAGGCTGCTTCGGCGATGGAGTACATGGCCATGGCCGGATGGAAGACTTCTGACATGCTGAACGGCATCGAGGGCGTCATGAATCTCGCGGCCGCTTCGGGTGAAGACCTCGCTACGACTTCAGATATTGTCACGGATGCCCTCACCGCTTTCGGTTTGTCTGCGGCGGATTCCGGGCATTTTGCAGATATCCTTGCAGCCGCTTCATCCAATGCGAATACCAACGTCAGCTTGATGGGCGAGACGTTCAAGTACTGTGCACCTATCGCCGGTGCGCTTGGGTTCTCGGCAGAGGATACCGCAGAAGCCATCGGACTTATGGCAAACAGTGGTATCAAGGCTTCACAGGCGGGTACTTCCCTTCGTACCATCATGAACAACCTTTCCGGTGAAGTGACCTTTGTCGGTAAAAACATCGGTGAAGTTACGATTGCCACCAGCAATGCAGATGGCAGCATGAGGAGCCTGAATGATATCCTCGCAGACTGCCGTGTAGCATTCTCTGGCTTGACCGAATCTGAAAAAGCATCCAATGCAGAGGCACTGGTCGGCAAGAATGCGATGTCTGGTTTCCTTGCCCTGATGAATTCCAGCGAGACGGACATCAACAAACTGCGTGGTGCCATTGAAAACTGTGACGGCGCATCCGAGAGCATGGCAGAAACCATGCAGGACAACTTAAATGGTCAGCTCACCATCCTGAAATCTCAGCTGGAGGAGCTGGCTATTTCTTTTGGCGATATCCTGATGCCCACCATCCGCAAGATCGTATCTGCCGTGCAGCAGTTCGTGGACAAGCTCAACAGCATGGATGAGGGTACCAGGGAAACGATCATCAAGATCGGACTCCTGGCGGCATCCATCGGTCCGCTGCTCATTGTGCTGGGCAAGACCATATCGACCGTCGGCACAGCGATGCGGGGGTTCAGTTCTCTTGCAAAGGGTGTCCGGCTTCTCATCACCCATGTGGGCAGTGCCAGTGGTGTGTTCAGCAAGCTGGGTGTGGTTCTGGGTGGTCTGTCCGGCCCGGTTGTAGCAGTAGTGGCGGTCATCGGTACACTGGTGGCGGCCTTCATGAACCTCTGGAACACCAACGAGGAGTTTCGTACTGCCATTACCGGCATCTGGAACGACATTGTTTCCAAAGTGAAAGGCTTCTGCGACCAGCTGACACAGCGGATCAACGGACTGGGCTTTGACTTTAAGGATGTCACAGAGGTACTGAAGGCAGTATGGGATGGTTTCTGTCAGGTGCTTGCACCGCTGTTTGAGGGAGCGTTCCAGAATATTGCCACCATCCTTGGCGCCGTTCTGGATACCTTACTGGGTCTTTTCGATGTCTTTTCCAATGTGTTCTCCGGCAACTGGAGTGGCGCATGGGAAGCGGCAAAGGGCATCTTCTCCAGTATCTGGGATGGCGTGAAGTCTGTATTCTCTACGACTCTTACCGCATTAAAGAGCGCACTGGATGTGTTTCTTGGGCTGTTCGGTACGGACTGGCAGACGGTCTGGGGCAGTATCAAGAGCTTCTTTGAGACCGTGTGGAGCGGAATCAGCAGCTTCTTTTCAAACACAGTTTCTGCTATCCAGAGTGTGGCAACGACTGTGTTCACTGCAGTTTCGAGCTTCTTTACGACTGTCCTTACGAGTATCCAGACGACCTTCAGCACCATCTGGACTGCCATTTCCACAGCCGTTTCTTCTGTGTTGAATACGATCCATACCACGGTGACAACTGTGTGGACGGCGATCTCGACTGCGATTTCTACGGTCATGAACACCATCAGCACGACGATCACTTCGGTGTGGAATGGCATCTACAACACCATGAAACCTCTGTTGGATGCGTTCAAATATCTGTTTGAAACCATCTGGCAGGCAATTCAGATCCTGATCGGCGCAGCACTGACTGCGATCCAGACGAAGATCACTTCCATCTGGAACGCCATCGTCGCCTTTGTGACTCCGATCCTGACTGGATTGCAGACGACTTTCTCTACGGTTTGGTCCGCGATCCAGATAGCCATATCTACGGTGCTGACTGCAATCCAGACCGCGGTGACAACTGTATGGAACGCTATTGTATCGTTCCTGTCTCCGCTGCTGACTGGCATTCAGACCCGGATGAGTACGGCATGGAATGCAATCAAGACGGTCATTTCGACTGTCCTTTCAGCAATCCAGTCCACGGTTTCTTCCATCTGGAGCGCCATCAGCAGCAAAATCTCCGGTGTGGTAAATGGTATCAAATCGGTGGTTTCTTCCGGCTGGAATGCCATGAAGTCTACGGTTTCGTCCCTCAGTAACAGCATCAAGAGCGCGGCGACCACAGCTTTTAACTCGATGAAATCCGGGATTTCCTCTACCATTTCCGGTATTAAGTCCACCATCACGAACGGCTTTAACAGTGCAGTTTCCTTTATCAAGGGTCTGGCTGGACAGGCATTCTCGTGGGGCTCTGACATGATCGGCAACATTGTGTCCGGTATCCAGTCGAGGATTCAGGATGTGGCAAGCGCCGTATCGGGAGTGGCGGACCGTATCCGCTCTTTCCTGCACTTCTCTGTGCCGGATGAGGGGCCTCTGGCAGATATGGAAAGCTGGATGCCGGACTTCATGCAGGGACTGGCAAACGGCATCACGACCAACACCAGCCTTGTAACTGCGGCGGCAGAGAATCTGTCCACCACGCTGTCTACTTCCATCACCAACTCCATGAGGGGAGTGGAGCAGGCATACAGTAAGAGCTGGGCGGCCATCAGCCAGACGGTGAAGACCGGAACGGCAGGTGTGAGTGCCGCGATGAGATCCGCATGGAGTTCCATTACAACCAGTACCACGAGCACATGGAACAGCATCAAGACCACCATCCAGACCAGCTTTGCGGCGGTGAAGACCAATGTGACCTCTGCGACAGCAGCAGTGAAAACGTCCATGACCAGTGCATGGAATGCAGTGAAGTCGCTGACAACGACCAGCTGGAACGGCATTAAAACGGTCATTACCACAGCGTGGAACGGGATCAAGTCCCTTACTACTTCTGCGACTGCTTCTGTAAAATCCTCCATGACAAGCGCATGGAATGCGGTGAAAACTCTGACGAACACCAGCTGGAATGGTATCAAGACGGTGATTACGACAGCGTGGAACAGTATCAAGTCTCTTACAACTTCCTCTGTATCCACAGTTCGCAGTACGGTCACAAGCAGCTGGAACACACTGAAATCCACCACGACCTCTGCTTTCAATAGCATCAAGTCCACGGTGTCTTCGGCAATGTCCAGTCTACGCAGCACGGTTTCCTCCGGTGTTGCAAATATCAGGAGCAGCTTTAACTCGCTCGGTTCGATTGCTTCTTCGGCATACCGCTGGGGTGCAGATATCTGTTCCCAGATGGCGGCAGGTGTCCGGGCAGCGGCCGGTTCCGTGATCGCGGCGGCAGAAAATGTCGCAAGCAGGGTCAGAAGTCTGCTGCATTTCTCTGTGCCGGACGAAGGACCTCTGTCCGATGCAGACACCTATATGCCTGACTTCATGAAGCTGCTGGCGACCGGCATTAAGAAAAATGTCAAGTCGGTAGTGAAGGCTGTGCAGGGGCTTGCCGGGTCTATGAGCAGTAACCTCACGACTCCGGTGGATTCTCTGGGCGACTGGATGGATTCTGTGGTCGGCAGTTTTGCCACTACGATCAAGAGAAGCCAGAGCGGTGTCGGCAGTGCTGCAAGGGATGTGGGCAGCGGTATCCAGTCCCAGCTGATGGCCGGGCTTTCCGGGCTGAAAACACAGTTCCAGCAGCTCTGGACTGACCTGCAGGGTATCACCAAAACAGCAGTCGGCAGTATGAGCGATGAAGTGAAGCAGGGCTTTACGGACATAAAGGATTCCATTGGAGAGCTGAGTTCTCAGACCGGTTCCCTTGGAAATGCGATCCGCAGCCTTGGCGATACCTTCAACTCGGATTTCCTAAAGAGCCTGGGCAATGGCATCAGCAAAGTCGGTGATACGGTCAATACGGTCACCGGTCTTGTGGACAAGCTCGGCTCTATGAAGAACACCATCGGAAACCTCGGAAGTACGTTGCAGAACCTCGGCAATGTTCTTGGCTCCGAAAACGGAGGCGGTCTGCTGTCCAACATCGGCAGTTTCCTGTCGAAGATCGGCAGCGCAGATGGCGGTCAGATCGTGTCGAACTTTGGCAACCTGATCTCCGGGCTGACCTCCAAAATGGGCGGTCTGGGAGAGGGAATCTCCGGTATCATCTCGAAGCTGGGAAGCCTTGGCTCCAGCGGTGGGGGAATCCTGTCGAATCTGGGCGGGCTGCTTTCCGGTGTAGTGACGAAGATCGGCGGCTTAGGCGGCAGTCTTTCTGGGCTTCTGTCTGGTGTGGGTTCCACATTGGGCGGAATTGCTGGTTCTGCCGGCTCCGCAATCGCAGGACTGTTCGGCTCGGTTGGCACGGCCGTATCTGGTCTGGCGGCAGGTGCGGGTACGGCTCTTGCAGGCGTAGCAAGCTCCGCAGGTGGTTTCCTCGCATCCGCAGGCACAGCACTTGCTGGTCTGGCGGGTCCTGCAGGTATCGCAGTGGCGGCCGTTGGCGGCATCGGTCTTGGACTGACCGCTCTCTGGAAAAACTGCGATGGCTTCCGGGAAGGAGTCACGAATATCTGGAACAAGGTCACTTCGGTATTCTCGAATGGAGTAAATGCCATCAAGAACGGTATCTCCAATGCGGCTTCTGCCATCGGCAACGTGGCATCGTCCATCTGGGGCGGTATCAAGAACGTGGCTTCCTCGGCAGTCAGCTGGGGCAAGGATATCGTTGGCGGTATTGCAGGAGGCATCAAGAAGGGTGTGAGCTGGGTCGGCAGTGCGGTCAAGAGTGTGGCAAGCGGTATCCGTTCGTTCCTGCACTTCTCTGTGCCGGATGAAGGACCTCTGGCAGATGCGGACACCTATATGCCAGACTTTATGAAGCTGCTTTCCGGCGGCATCAAGAAAGGCGAGGGCGGACTAATCAGCCAGATCAAGTCGATGGCAGCAAAGGTGCAGCAGGGTATGGAGGGCATCAGTTCCTTCAGTCTGCCGGAACTGACCCTGCCGCACTTCGATGGCTCTGGCTGGAACTTCCCGCAGGCGGCTCTGGCCGGAGGCGGTACCACCCGGACGACCAACCTTGGTGGCGTATATATCACGGTCAACGGCTACAATGCCCGGAACGATGATGAACTCGCACAGACCGTTGCCGATAAGATCAACGGCATGATCCACGAGGATGATTCGGTCTTCAAGTAAAGGAGGAGATGCGTATGGGCTATAACACCCCAAAGCAGACAGTATCACAGTTTCAGCTCAAAGGCAGATATGCCAGACAGTATCTGTCCTTTGCCGGGAAGTCCAGCAAGGACTTCCTTTTATATTTGTCTGGTCCCGGTGTGTATGATTCCCCGGCTGCGGATGTGGAGAGCACCTCCGTACCCGGCAGGAACGGGGACATCATCACCGAGAATGCAAGGACAGGCAGGCGCAGATATCAGAACGTGGATATCAAGTATAAGGCATTTTTCTTCAACGGTCTGCCTGCCAAGACCGCAGCGGTCAAGGCATGGCTGTTATCTCCGATCGGGTATCAGAAATTGCAGGACACCTACGACCCGGATTTCTTCCGGATGGCAGTCTGCAAGGATGCTCTGGAATTTGATGTGACAGCCCAGAAAGCCGCTGAGATGGAGCTGACATTCAACTGTAAGCCCCAGCGTTGGAGCGTGGATGGGCAGAGGGTGATCCGGTTGGATGGCAGATCAACTTTGAAGAACCCATTTGCATTTCCGGCGCAGCCTATCTTCAAGGTCTACGGAGATTCTGGCGGTGAGCTGTATGTGGGTGAGGAGAAGATCACCATCCACAGTATTAAGGACTACGTGTTTCTCAACTGTGAGACGCACAACGCCTACAATGCTTCCGGCTTCTGCAATGAGACCATTCTTTCGGATGACTTCCCGGAATTGCCGGAGGGAAAGACACAGATCACATGGACAGGCGGTATCACAGCGGTGGAGGTGACTCCACGCTGGTGGACGCTGTAAGAGGGAGGTGCAGCCAGTGATCCCATGTTTATATGATTCCAGAGAAATGAAATTTGACCATAACGGCATCGGAAAGCTGGCAGATGCACAGTCTTGTACCGTAACGGAAAAGAGAAACGGAAGCTATGAACTGAAGCTGGTCTGTCCGGCAGATGGCATCCATGCAGAGATGCTGGAGGAGGGGAATATCATCCTTGCCAAGCCATCCGATACCATGCAGTCTCAGCCGTTCCGCATCTACAAGATCACGACCCCTATTGATGGCAAGCTGGAAGTGCAGGCACGGCATATTTCCTACCAGCTCAACTTTATCACGGTATCACCATTTTCAGTGACCGGATGTGGCGGGGCAATGCAGGGGCTGAAAAGCCATGCGGCTTCCGACTGTCCGTTTAATGTCTGGACGGATGTGGAATCCAGTGCAACCTTTACGCTGGGAGTTCCATCCTCCTTCCGAAACTGCCTTGGAGGTATGGCCGGGTCAGTTCTGGATGTTTTTGGCGGTGAATTCGAGTGGGACCGGTATACAGTCAAGTTCCATAAGGCAAGAGGTGCCGACCATAACGTCCACATTATCTACGGTAAGAACCTGACGGATTTCAAGATGGAAAGATCCATCGAGAACACGATCACTGGTGTGCATCCGTACTGGGTGGATAATGAAACCCAGGCGGTCATGGAACTGCCGGAGAAGGTGGTGCTGCAAAGCAAACGGTCGATCCCCTACCAGAAGGTCACCGTGCTGGACTGTACCAGCAATTTTCAGGAAAAGCCGAGTGAGACGGCACTCCGGGAATACGCACAGAACTATATCGACACCACGGACTTAACAGAGCCGGAGATCGATATCAAGATCGACTTTTTACAGCTCTGGAATACACCGGGGTATGAGGACATCGTGGAAGCAGAGCGTGTTTCCCTTTGCGATACGGTCCATGTGTTTATCTCAAAGCTGGGAATTGAAGTCAGTTCCAAAGTCACCGAAACCGAGTATGATGCGCTACTGGAACGCTATAACAGCATCACGCTGTCAAACTCCACGGTCAGCAGCCGAAATTCTTCTCTGACAGGTTCGCTCAACAGCATCCGGAATACAGCGACGATTGCCTATGATACGGCAGTCCGTGCGGAAACGGCAGTGGGAGAGCAGGTCGGTGGGATCACAGCATCTATCATTTATGACGGTGCGCTTTTTGCTGCGCTGTTTGGCCTTCATTATAAAAATGAAACTGACAATAAGGGAAATACGACCCGGTATGCATTCAATGCGGCGACTTTGAAACAGTCAACGGTCGCATGGAAGAACAGCTCTGCCGGGTTGTTTGTATCCACGGATGGCGGTAAGACGTGGGGCTATGGCTGGGAGGAGGATGACACTGCAGTCAGGACAGCGATCCTGCTGGAACAGACCCTCAAAGAACTGGATGACCGCTATAAGAAAGCCACGGAGCTTTCCGAGGAGCTGCTGAAGGAACTGGATGAGCGGTACAAAACAGCGACCGCCATTTCTGCCGAGCTTCAGAAAACGCTCGATCAGCGGTACGAAACAGCAAAAAAGCTGTCCAAGGATTTATATGAGGAACTGGATAAGCGGTATGGCACTCTTACGGAAATCTCGGAAGATCTGCAAAAGGAGTTGGACGAGAGATACAGTGTGGCGAAGAAGCTGTCGGAAGAGGTCGAAAAAGAACTGGATGAAAAGTACCAGCCGAGTGTCCCGGTATCGGAAACCGCACCGGAAGCCCCGGTAGCAGATACGCTCTGGGTCGATAAGAAGAACCTGCAGTTAATGCTCTGGGATGGAGAACAGTGGCAGACCATCGGCTATGAGCCGGAACAGCCAACGGAACCGACCACACCGACGGAACCGGAAAAGCCGGAGCCGGAGAACCCGGACACCGAAGGAAAAGATAATGGGAACAAAGAAGAAACAGATGATAAGAAGACCGATCAGGAAGGAGGGGGCGCGTAATGGTCACAAGCATTTATCAGGAAGTGGAGCTGTCGCTGACGGAGAACCTGATCCCGGTGACAGTTCCGGTTAAGCAGTATGACAACAAAGCACGGAAAGTTCGCTGTGTTTTGTATAACAACTCGGTGCAGTATTTCGTGCCACAGGACTGCATCGTTGCCTGTTCCGGTACCAGACCGGACGGTACGATCTTTCACTACACCAGCGAAACAGCATCCGACCTTGTGTTTGTTGAAAATGGGGCGGTCGTCTTTACGATCACGACCTTCATGACCGCACAGGCCGGGCGGTTTCCGCTGGATGTTGTTATGCTCAGCACAGCGGGGGATGTCCTTGGTTCGTTCTCCCTCACATTGAAGGTGGAGCGGGCGGCCATCAACAACGGCAAGATCGCCACCTATACCTACGCGGGTGTGGTGGAAGCTATCCGTAAAGGTCTGCTGGAAGTGTATATCACGGATGATGGCTATTTTGCCGTTGTGTCGGAGGATGGACTCGGCTTCAGTGACAAGTCGGAATCCAGCACCATCCAGAAATTCATTGAAAATCTTTTGAACTGTACGGTTACGGATGACGGCTATCTTGCTTTCACCACTGAAGACGGTCTGAAGCTCATCTTTTCAATGGACGGTGACGGACGGCTGATCGTAGAGTTTGCAAACGGCTGATAGAGCCGGGAAAGGGGAAAATATGTCGGAATATATCGGCAACCGAATCGTCCCTCGCCATGATGGTGTCTGGGACAAAGCAAAAGAATATGAACCTCTTACCATTGTGTATGAGGAATCCACAGGCGACAGCTATATGAGCCGGAAACCTGTGCCGGCCGGAACGCTTCTATCACAGGAGGAATACTGGGCGATGTGTTCCCGGTTCTCGGAGCAGATGGCTCTGTACCGTCAGAATACGGCAGAAGAAGTGGAGCAGTTCCGCAAGGATACTGCGGCAGATGTAGAGCAGCTTCGTACAGATACTGCATCAGATGTGGCGGTCCTGCGCAAGATGACCGCGCAGGATGTGGCGGATATCACCCAGAAGGTCGATGCCGCAAATAGTGCGGTTGCGGCCAGTAAGTCCGAGATGGATAAGACTGCGGAAATGCTGAAAGCCCAGATCAATGCCAATGTCAAGGCATCTACGGACAAGAATGCCAACTATGCACAGGAGCTGGTAGATGCCCGTGTGGATGATGAGGGGAAGACTTATCCCACAGCCGGTGACAATATCCGTGCGGTCGGCAGGGTGCGTTCCATGCAGAATATCATGAAGAACTGGGTGATCAAAAATGGTTACGCAAACCAGAACGGCAACCTTGTAGCTTCGGAAAGCTGGCGCGTGGCGCACATGGTCCCGGTCAGCGGTGATGCGATTCTGGTGGACGGTCAGTTCGGCTATATGAGCGGCCGGAATGACTATAACAACGTGGTCTGCTATGACATGGACCGTAAGTTCCTCGGTGGCTGTTTCCGGGCAGAGAGCGGCAAGGTCTATGACAACTATGTGATCACACTGCTTCCGAATACCCGTTTCATCTCTGTCACCACCAATGAAAAGCTGTTCTCGAAGCTCTCGGTGTACCTCTATGACAACATGCTCCCGATGAGATTGCTGTCAAATTACGCAACAGGCTGGCAGTGGATGAACGGCAGCGTGGATATCAGGTTCACGGGCAGCAAGGTGACAGTCACATTCCCGGAGGGAAAGAGTGTGTATGTCTGCCGCCGTACAAATGGTATACAGTACGAGCAGACGAAACTGGTGGCGGAAAACAGTACCTCGTTTGACTTTGCAGTAGTGGGAAAATGGTGGGCGATCTACTATGATGGTGCGGAAGCATCCGCAAACGAGACGGGAGAAAAGACAGAAGTCCCTGTCATTAAGGTGGAAAATACAAGCGGCGATAGCTGGGGCGATCTATTCACAAAGGGCCGCTTTGTGTTTGCGGTCTTTTTTGACTGGAATGTGGTATACGCAGCTCCTTCGAGCAGCGGTACAGTCATCAATGGGATCGATTATGGCAATCCAGCCAAGATTGCGAATACTGCGATGACCTGGCACAAGTACCGTTCAGCAAAGATGTTCCTCGCTACAGGCCAGTTTGCGATCGATACGGTCAACCGCACCATTCAGGTCACGAAACGTATCCTGGCGGTTGTCGATAACGGTGCTTACTACTGGATCAGTGCTAGTGAGGAGCCGGTACCGATGTTGGATAGCACGGAAGCAGAAAAGCATCACATGCTGATCCTTGCCTATGACTCGTCCATAGATCAGATCAATCTTTACAACACTGCACAGTTCCGAGCATTGGGAGTAAACGGCTACTATATCGCTGCATGGTATGAAAACCATTTCTGGTATCCGCACATGAGCTCATCTTTCAGCATTGTACTGGATGGCACAACTTATAAGGCTGGTGAGCTTTTCGATGAAGAACGGCGTGATTCCTATATCGAAAAGAAGTATGAGGACCGCTTTCAGCAGCTCCGCACGGATCTTGCCGGTAAGGATTCCCGCCATATGTATCTGGCAAGCGGCGGTATTACCATTGACCAGGATGCCGGTACGATCCAGGTCAGTACCAAGTGTCTGGGTGTTCCGGATACGTTCCACTATGAGTGGATCATGGCAGGCGATCCGGTAGAGATGGCATTTAACACACCCAGCTCGACATTTGGTATGCCGATGCGCATCCTCGCTTATGATGCCGGTACGAAAACCATCAATCTGTACGACACCAGCCTGTTCCGAAAGCTGGGTACGAATGGTTTCTATATTGCATCCTGGTATCAGAGCAAGCTGTATAATCCGCACATTCACCCGGATGTGAAGTTCATTGTGGGCGGTAAGGAATACAAAGCGGGTGATCTCTTCGCAGATAACGCGGCATCTTTCATCCCGAAGCGTATCACGGATTATGTGCAGAAAGCCATTACTCCGGCTGTAGAGGATGACATCGTGACCCCGTCCCACTGGGACTGCATGGAGGGACGCCAGCTTTCCATCTTCTTTGACTGTCTTTCCCGCCACGATGGCAAGGAAAATCTGTATGTGCTCGCCAGAGGCACGAATGCACCGAGCCTGACCCGGAACGAGTACTGCATGAACTACACGCCGACGAAGGACAGTACGGATTTTGCACTGACCGTCCGCCGTCTGGATGAAGATGACTGCCATACGGTATCGTCCAAACCTGTCCAGGTCAGGGTCCACCATAAGCTGAAGGACAAGCTCACGAAGAATATCTGCATCTGTGGAGACTCTCTCGTGGACAATGGTTCTGTGGCAACGGAAGTGTACCGTCTGCTGGCAGAGGATAATGACTGCGTGATCCACCAGCTGGGAACGAGAGGACCGTCTGGCGGCAAGCACGAAGGACGCGGCAGCTGGACCTTTGCCCGGTATCTGGCAGATACGGATTACGCCGGCAAAACGAATGCGTTCTGGGACAAGATCAAAGGCCGTCTGGATTTCCAGAAATACTGCGAGACCAACGGCTATGAGGGCATCGATTACTTCCTGATCGCACTTGGCACCAATGATGTGTCACAGGGCACTACACTGTACCGCACGGAAGCAGAGGTGCAGAAGTTCGTGGATCAAGCGAAGCAGTTCATCGATGCGCTGCTGGATAAGGAAACGGGCTTCCCGAACTGCAAGATCGGTATCGGTCTTTGTGGTCCCGGCTCGGATTATTCTTATCAGTGCGGTTCCAGCATGGGTATCTTCCATATGAGTATCAACACGCTGAACCTTGCACTGATCAAGGCATTTGATGCTGGCAAGTATCGCAAAAACGTGACCTGTTTTGCCCACGGTCTTCGCACGGACCGCCGTCTGGCATTTCCGTATTCGGATAAGCCGGTGACGAACCGATTCACGGAAACCAGCCGGACGCTGACCAACAGCATCCACCCGTCCGGAAGAGGCTATCAGGCATGGGCAGACGGCTATTACTGCCAGATCCGTGCATGGCTGACAGAAGACAGCAAATAAATTTCCACTGTCCCTGACAGACATACCTCCCAAATGCCTGTGAAACGGTGTTCATTATAGAAGGAGTATACACAAGGCGGCATTGACCGTCTATTTTTATGCCCAAATGGGCAGGAAAGGACAAGATTATGCAGAATGTGATCGACAAGATTGAATGGATGTTCGCAGGTCTGGGTGGTTTCCTGGGCTGGTTCTTTGGCGGGTTTGACGGCTTCCTGTATGCACTGGTGGTGTTCGTGGTCTGTGACTACTTCACCGGGGTGCTGGCGGCAGCCATCAAGCATGAGCTTTCTTCTGAAGTTGGCTTTAAGGGCATCGCCAAAAAGGTGTGCATCTTTGTGCTGGTTGGAATCGCCAACATCATTGACACACAGATCCTCCAGAATGGAGCCGCCATCCGTACAGCAGTGGTGTTCTTTTATTTGGCGAATGAAGGCCTGAGCTGCCTCGAAAACGCAGCAGTCATCGGTCTTCCTGTGCCGGAGAAGCTCAAGGAGATGCTGGCACAGCTGAAGGCAGAAAAAGAGAATAAGGACGATTGATCGATGGGGAGAGGTGTAACAGCCTCTCCCTCAAATTTTAGGAGGAATGAACCATGAGTAAGAAAGAGTATCCCGCAAAACTGACGACCGGTTATTACCGTGTGCGAGAAGTCTGGGAAGATGAGGCATCCCAGTTTGGCGCGTACCGTCTGCTGGCGAATGCAAAAGCCAAGTGCGATGAGAACCCCGGCAGCCGAGTGTTCGACAATGACGGCAACGTGATCTATCCGGAAGAGGCTGTCCCGGATACCGGCGCAGATGAGAGTGAGGAGAAAGCAGTCGTGGACGATATCCCGGAAGATAAGCCGGAAACCACAACCCCTGTGGAAGATACCCCGGCGGAAAAGGAAGCAGAGGATGAAGTTGATAAGAATGAGGAGTCCGCTGTGGATGAGAATGAGTTCCCGACTGCGGAGGAGCTTCCGGCGACCATTGCCTACGGCAAGCTCAAGACCCTTATGAACATCCGCAAAAAGCCGAGTCTGGATGCAGAGGTCGTAGCGGTCTACAAGAAGAATGCCCTTGTGGAAGTCGTGCAGTTCTGTGATGGCTGGCTGAAGATCAAATGTGCCGAAGCAGAGGACGGTGTGGCATATGTCCTGAACAGTGCGGATACCTATGCGTTCACAGCTGGCAGGATCTATACCGTTGTTCCCGGTGATAATCTCTGGAAGATCGCAGATAAGGAACTGGGAAGCGGCAGCCGCTGTGCAGATATCCGTGTGCTGAATGGGCTGACTTCCAACGCCATCCGGGTCGGCATGAAACTGCTGATCCCGTAACAACAGAATAACCACAGCACGAGGTTCAGAGTGATCTGGGCCTCAACTTTTTAGCAGGAGGAAATCATTATGGGATATACCAATAGTCCACTCGTTGTTTACACCAAGCTCTCCCCGAACCATTCCGGGCAGAGGACACACAGTATCGACCGCATCACACCGCATTGTGTGGTCGGTCAGCTTTCTGCGGAGAGCATCTGCGGCTGCTTTACCAGCACGAGACGTCAGGCAAGCTGCAACTACGGCATCGGTACGGATGGGCGGGTGTCACTTTGTGTCGAGGAAAAGAACCGCAGCTGGTGTTCGTCCAGCAATGCCAATGACCAGAGGGCTGTCACCATCGAGTGCGCCAGCGACATGAATGAGCCGTATGCCATGAACAGTGCCGTATATGACTCTCTCGTCAAGCTCTGCATCGATATCTGCAAGCGTAACGGGAAGAAGAAGCTCCTGTGGCTGGGTGATAAAAATAAGACACTCAACTATGTTCCGGCGGCAGATGAAATGGTGCTGACTGTTCACCGCTGGTTTGCCAACAAAAGCTGCCCTGGAAACTGGCTGTATGCCCGCCTGGGTGATCTGGCCGCAAGGGTAACTGTAGCACTGGGCGGTTTATCCTCATCCGGCATGCAGGCTTCTTCGCTCAAGAATCTCTCGGAAGCAGAAGCCGTGGCAAAGATCGGTCCGCTGTTTACTGCGAACCAGAAAACCACGGGCATCCTTGCCTGCGTGTCGATGGCACAGTTCATTCTGGAATCCGGCTACGGCAAATCTGAGCTGGCACAGAATGCCAATAACTGCTTCGGCATGAAGACTTCGCTTTCCGGGAACAGCTGGAGCGGCAGCAGTTGGGATGGCAAGTCCGTCTATACCAAGAAAACGCAGGAGCAGAACGATGACGGTTCGATGGTCACGATCACCGCTGACTTCCGTAAGTACGCCTGTGTGGAAGACTCCATTGCCGACCATGCGGCATATCTGCTCGGTGCGATGAACGGCAGCAGGAAACGCTACGAGGGTCTGGCAGGCTGCACTGATTACAAGAAAGCGGCACAGATCATCAAGGATGGTGGCTATGCTACCAGTCACACCTATGTGCAGGATCTCTGCAATATCATCGAGCGTTGGAACCTGACGCAGTACAATGCGGCTGCTGGAAGCACCACCATTTCCGGCTGGTACCGTGTCCGTAAGAGCTGGCAGAATGCCGCTTCCCAGAAAGGTGCGTTCCACGACCTCACCTATGCAAAGCAGTGCGCGGATAAGAATCCGGGCTATTATGTTTTTGACCCGGCGGGTAAGGCCGTCTACCCGGAACCGAAGTCTTCAGTCCCGTACACTGTGCGTGTATCCATTAAAGACCTCAACATCCGCAAGGGACCGGGCACGAATTACGGTAAGACCGGTTATTACACCGGAAAGGGCGTGTTTACCATCGTGGCAGAAGCTGCCGGTGCTGGTTCTGCAAAGGGCTGGGGCAAGCTGAAATCCGGTGCAGGCTGGATCGCACTTGACTTTGCATCCCGTATCTAAAAACAGTCCCCGTCCTTACAGGGCGGGGCGTACATAAACATTATTGCGAGGTGAATTAGCTGAATGTTAAAGAATATGAAAAAAGACACAGAACCAGGTGTGGGCTGTGCCTTTCAAAATGGGCTATTCCTGTCCGGTTAGCCGATCATATAAGATAACAGTTTCAGATGTTGAAACGCAAATCCGTTCTTTTTTCAGGATTGTTCGTGGGCGCTGGTTCTCACGGTAATCTCGGTCTGTTTGTGTAAAAGCAGAGCAGCAAACAAAATCACAAACGGAAATGTCACCTGATGAAGTTGATCGGATGATAAAGATAAAATCAATTGGCGGTGTAGCTTTAGAAATCAGGTAATCAGCTTGTATTTGGGTGCTGAAGGAATAAAAACGCGGCATGTAGGAATGGAGGATAAAGTCCTGTTCAATTGTTTGCTTTAAGCGAACCAATGCTTCCAGGCGGGGCTTTACACTTTCCTGATATTGAGAGCCTTTTTCGATCTGAGAAAGCATGATTTTTTTACGCAGGATCATGTCAAGCGTTTTTGACCGGTTGAATCGTGGCAGACTGACATCAGTCAAATATTGAAAACCTGCAAGATGCGGAAATCGCTCAGGTGGGAAAGCGAGAGTGATGGTATGAAGCTGCTTTTTGTAGCCATATGTAAAAACGTAATTGAACTGCATTAGTTCTTTCCACGTTAATGCCGCTTCATATAGTATATCGGTACTCATGCCATCATCTCCTTTGCCAAAAAATAAGAGCCCTGCCGTAGCAAGGCTCTCATTAAGCGTTTTTGTTCGATTCAAAGAATCTATTCGGCTTGTGGTTGTCGCATAACCCACGGGCAGGCTCCACAATCGGCTGAAACCGAACCAGTCCACTGCTTCAACGCCACGATAGCTGGTCAATGCCGCTATCCTCTAAGTTCATTATAACACAAAATAACCAGAACACAAGTACTCTGGAATAATTTGTGGCGTGTGAACTATCACGCTCAGTATTAGTATATGCGGAATCGGAAAAATCGCAACTGGAAAAAGAAACAAAATAAAAATAAAAATCGTGCAGATAAGACAATAATCTCCCAGATTATTCTCCGTCTTTCTGCGCCGAAATTACTTGATAATATCACGAAACAGAGGGAATATGTGACTGCCCAAAGAGAAGAAAACGGGCAGGAAAGGAGCGAAAACTATGAGTACTGGTACGGATTTCCTTGCAAATCTGCAGAAAAAGACTGTGAAGAATACAGTACAGCAGAAACAGCAGAAGAGAGTAAATGCATCTGCTGTGGATGTCTCGGTTTTACTGGAAGCCGCTCTTGGGAAAAAGAAACCTGTGGAAGCTGTGGCAGATGTTCGTCAAAGTACGGATGCTGCCACAGCTTCTTTTTTACCACTGGCTGATACGCACCAGGGCAGGTCTACTCAACAAAAACCCAAAAACGCATCAGATAAAAAACAGACACCCCAAAAATCAAAAGACATCGTGGACGCCGGTATCACAGCTCTTATCCAGAAAGCTCTGGATGCCAAAAAGGTCATGGCAGAGCCGGACATTGTAGAACGGCTGCAGAGCAGTATGGAGAGTGAGTTTACGAAGCTCTTCACACCGGAAGAACCGCAGGATAACAAGTTCGTTTCGACGGCGACCTTCCGGGCTACCAAAAAGAAAGCCGGAACCCTTAATGTGGCAGCTTACATCCGCGTTTCTACGGACATGAGCGACCAGGAGAACTCCTATGAAACGCAGGAAAAATACTTTAACCAGCTGATTGAAAATAATCCGGCATGGAATGCAGTCGGTGTGTACTCCGATTACGGCATCTCCGGCACTTCCAAGGAAAAGAGAACCGGATTCCGCCGACTGATGCGCCATTGTAAGGACGGGAAGATCGACCGCATTGTGTGCAAGTCCATATCACGATTTGCCCGAAACACGGCTGACTTTATGAGTGCACTGGATGTCCTGCATGACTGCGGGGTAACGATTCTGTTCGAGAAAGAAAATCTGGATACGGCAGACCCGACCAGCGACTTCATCCTTACGACACTGGCAGCCATTGCACAGGAAGAAAGCCGCAGCATTTCCAGCAACATCCGGCTGGGGCAGAAGATGCGCTTTCCGAAGGGGGATGTTCCAAACAAGATCATGTACGGATACCGCTACAATGGGAAGATGGTTACCTCCGAGAGCGGATATGAGTATAAAGATATTGAGATCGTTGAGGAAGAAGCCAGGGTCGTCCGGCGCATTTTCCATGAAGTCGTGGAAGGGAAAGCCTATACGGAGATTGCAAGGGGACTGAACATGGACAAGATTCCGGCTCCTGTCACCGACGCAGTGAGAGTAAGAAAGAAAAAATCCAAGAAAGGGCAGTTAAACAGTGATCTGCTGGATGGATGGACAGGCGGAAATATCACGCGGATCGTCCGTGCCGAGCGGTACATGGGTGCAGTCCTTATCCAGAAGAAGTTCACATCGGATTACCTGACACATGAAGTCCGGGACAACAAAGGCGAAGTCCCTCAGTATTTTGTCCGGAACCATCATCCGGCAATCGTTGACGAGGACCTGTTTGAAAAGGCACAGGAAGTCGTAAAAGTAAACAGCGATTTATATAACAGGACAAGATCCGGCAAGAAGCCGAGAGCGTTTTCCCAAAGACTAATCTGCGGGGAGTGCGGCCGCTTTTTCCATGTGACAAACGGAAATGGGAACTATCCCATCTGGCGGTGCCCGACGAGCAGCCGGACGACAGGAAACCGTATCTGCCATGCAGAAAAAGTATACGAGGAACAGGTTGTCCGAGCCTTCCGTAAAGCAGTTCTGGAGCGGTTCCGGCTGACGCTTAAGCCCATCCATGACAACGTGGCTGTGGCAGACATCATGAGCGGCCGGTTCAAAGAGCAGTATGACAACTTCACCCCGGAAGCAGATTCTTTTGTAAGCCAGATGCTTGCACGGCTGGAGAGCATTCAGAAGCTGGATTTTATGGAACGCGACCGTGCTTTTTATAAAAAGCAGATAGCGGCCGCACACACCAGTGTGGAAAGCACCAGTAAGAAGATCCGGCTCCTGAAAAGTCAGGTGGATGTGATGCAGACCCGTCTGGAACTTCTCGGTGACGAGATGATCGACCCTGCTTCTATTGAGGAGAAGAAAAAGCTCATTGAGAAACTGGAGTGTGATATTCAGAAGGACACGGACACTGAGCAGAAACTGACCGAACAGCTCGACTATATGGAAGACTACTGGGAAGAACTGGAGGGCGATTATGAACGAAGGGAAAAGGCAATCGGGTGGATGAAGAGCCTCCCGGCGGGGCGGGATGGTACGGTGGCCTTTCTGAATGAAGTGACCGAAGAACACTGCAAGGCATTCCTCCTCTCCATCACGATCCATTCACCGCTGAAGTTTACGGTCCACTGGTTCGATGACACCAAGACCGAGGTAGAGATGGATTCCAATATTGAAGATTACCGCAATACCGCAAGCTATTATGACGGGCATACGATGCGCGACGGCAGCCAGCGGAAGAGGCATGTAAGATAAGACCAGTTGCAAGGCTGGAAGAAAGGAGCAGATTATGACAAGACAAAAAGTGGATGTGATCCCCGCCAGTGTGCGCTCGGTACAGAACGGCGGGCAGCTGAAAAGCCAGACCAACATCCGTGTGGCGGCTTACTGCCGTGTTTCCACCGGCGATGAGAGCCAGCAGACTTCCTACACGACACAGAAAGCATTCTACAAAGACCTCATCACCCGGAAGCCCGGCTGGATCTTTGCCGGCATCTACGCGGATGAAGCAAAATCTGGTACCAACCGGGAGCATCGAGAGGAATTCAACCGCATGATAAAAGATGCGATGGATGGAAAGCTGGACTACATCGTTACAAAGTCCATTTCCCGATTCGCACGAAACACCATCGACTCCCTGACCTGTACCCGTGAGCTTCGGCAGCTGAAGCCGCCCGTGGGTATCTATTTCGAGAAAGAGAATATCGACACGCTGGATGCCAAAGGTGAGCTGATCCTGACGATCCTTTCTGCACTGGCACAAGATGAGAGCCGTTCCATTTCCGATAACATCCGCTGGAGCATTCAGAAGAAGTTCCAGTCTGGTGTCCCGCATATCAATCTGAAACGGATGCTGGGGTATGAGCTTGGGGCAAATAAGCAGTGGGTCATCGCGCCGGAGCAGGCAGAGATCATCCGGTACATTTTTGACCGCTTCGTGAAAGGCCAGACGGCGAATAAGATCGCTCAGGAGCTGAACCAGATGGAAAAGTTCACGGTCAATGGAAAGAAGTGGAGTGCCAGCTCGATCCTGATCGTCCTGCGGAATGAGAAGTATGTGGGCGATATCGAGATGCAGAAGACCATCACCAAAGACTTCCTTACCCACCGTTCAAGCATTAACAAGGGCGAAGCACCCCGCTACTATGTGAAGAACCATCATGTGGGTATCATCGACCGTGTGACTTGGGACAAAGTGCAGACCATGCTGTTCGAGAAGCCGAGGGCAGACATGACGAAAGGCCCCGGCAAGAAAAAGGTAAAGAGCATTAAGGGTTCTCCGTTTGGAAACCTGCGCTGCGGTGCGATCCTGGAGAATGGGCCGGATGCCGGAAAACCCTGCGGGGAAGGATTCTTCCGTACAACCTACACGGGTGTGGCAAATGGTTACAGCGATGAGCGGAGTCTTAAGGCGACTGGTGAGGATACCGGAGAGTATCTGGAAAAATACACTTATTCGTATCCCGTTTGGCGGTGCAAGCGTAAGGTCGGGGAGCGGGACGGTGAGCCGCCGAAGAACGGTTCTCCCGACCAGAAAGCGTATTGCCGGAGCAAGAAAGGCTGCATGTCGGATGAGGAAAAGGAAGCTGCAAACAAGCGCTGCCCCTCAGAACGCTACCATGAGTGTGCGCTGGAGCAGAGTTTCATGGAACTGCTCTACAGCATGAAGCGTGATTTTGAACAACACGGAGATGCCTCCATGATCGTGACGATGTTTGACAATGCCTATGAGCAGGCTGTCCGGCTGGCGAATAACAACAGCATCTCGGTGCAGAGGATGGCAACGGTGGAAAATCAGATCAAGGAGATGGAAGAACGCCTGCAGGATGCCATCAGTCATCAGGTGGCGGCGCTTCGGGAAGCTGCACTGGAACAGAATGTGGAACTGAATGAAGCCCTTTCCAACGGGGAGGTGACTATTGACGACATCGACCTGGACATCCGAAGCGGACTGACACCAGGAAGCATCGGAGTGAGCTTCTATGGGACAGAAACGGAGGAAGGCTCGGAAGCCCAGATTTATACAGAGCTTGTGAACGACCTGCAGGAACGGCTGAAAACACTCCAACAGGAACGGCAGACGATAGAGGAAGAACAGGGCGTGCTGGCGATCATGAAAAAGAACTTTGAATATTTCCTTGCCTGCCTGAAAGAACTGCCGGATACCAATGCAGGCGGAATGCCGTTAAGAGTCAACGGCCTGGATGTACAGGGAAGTCTTCTGAGAGATGTAGACGGCAAGCCCATCGAGGGCCGGGTGTCTGCCGTGACCAGGGGCAGGCTCAAGCTGACTCCTGAGCGGATCGCAGAAGCACCAGATATGCTCCACTTTGAAAAAGGCATCTACTGTGCTTTTGTTGAGAGCGGAGTACTGCAGGGGGATGTGGCAACCTATAAGACAAACTTCGGTGTGACACTGACCTCAAAGGGCAACCGCAGAACGCTTGACAGCTTCATGGGCTATAAGCGGAGTGACATGGACGGCAATGTGGTCTATGTGGACGCTCCTTATAAGGTGTACGGATTCAGCATTCAGTACCGCAGATACCTGACAACTGCAGCGAAGCGCGAGAGGGAAGAAGCGGTGTGATAGAAGGAGATAGGACCCTGCCAGGTATGGCTTTTGTGGCTGCATCTGGCAGGGCTTTTTTTTGTTTTTTAGGTTTTATTGTGCTGCTATTTTGCCTGCTTTTTTGTCTTGTCTTTTTTACCCGTAAGGATTGCTATGTGCAGAGTCCTGTTATATGTTGTGGGTGGCGAGAAATACACATACGACAGAAAATACACATAGCGAGGAGTGTTTGAAATGAAAGATGTAGCTGGGATGCTGGCAGAGAAATATGGTGCAACAGCTGAGGAGATTGTGGCGGCCGGTGCTATGAAATTATATCTCCAGAGCATGGAGCCGGCAGAGGCACTGAGAAAGGTGAGGGCTGTGTATGAGCCAAAAGTGATCCGGCTTGACAGTGGCGAAGGCGTGCCGGTACAAAGCAATATTGATGGTGCAAAGTACGCTGCGTTCATCGATGAGTCTGCGGTGTTTGCGGATCAGAAGATGAGAGAGCGTGGGGATGCACTGGCAGACATGGTTATGGAAAAGTTGAAAGCCGTGGATGGAAAATGCCTGATCGAGTGTGCCAGCGTGGAGTTCATGAGTTTTATCGAGGATGTATATAGGAGTTTGCATCGGCGTGAATATTAATGAAAAAATTTACAGGTGATCATTTCCAAGGCGTTGATGGGGTTGATTATTTTTTTAGAAGAGCATGACCGCTTGAAATAAGCGTGCTTTGATGGTAAGATATTGATGGGGAGATTTATTCTTCACAACCTGAAAGAGGGTGATATCCGATGAATAAGTGTAGAGATTTGGATTTCGAGCGAAAGCATGAAGAAGATCTTCAAAGATTGCGAGGTTTTAGGCTTTTGGATGATGATTTCATGAGCAAAGTCTTTGAAGATATAAAGTGTGCAGAATTTTTGTTGCAGATTATTCTGAATCGAGACGATCTGAAAGTGAAAAAATCCAATAGCCAGTATAGCGTTAAAAATTTACAGGGAAAATCTGTGCGGTTGGATATTCTTGCAGTGGATAGGGAAAACCGTGTATACAATATTGAAATTCAGCGAAATGATAAAGGTGCTGGTGTTAAGCGAGCTAGGTATAACAGCGGTATAATCGATGCGAATGTTACTGAACCAGGCGAGCAGTATGAATACCTGAATGAAACTTATGTGATTTTCATCACAGAGAATGATGTTCTTAAAAGAGGACTTCCGATATATCATATTGACCGTATGATTAAAGAAACAGGAGAATCATTTGGTGACGAATCGCATATTATATATGTGAACTCTCAAATCAAAAATGAAACGGCACTTGGAAAACTGATGCATGACTTTTCTTGTACAAGTGCAAAAGATATGTATTATGAAGTATTAGCTAATCGAGTACAGTACTTCAAAGAAGATGAGAAAGGAGTGGCGGTTATGTGCAAGGTTATGGAAGACATGAGAAATGAAGCTGCAAGAGAAAACTCTCTGGAAACAGCCCGTAGCTTGCTGTTGATTGGAAAGCTAACTTATGAGGAAATAGCGCAAGCTACGAAACTCACAGTTGATGAGGTAAAAGAACTAGATGAGAGAAGAAGTGCATAATTGAAACTCATCGCCTACCGGTGCAGTGTGTAACTATTGATATGCTTTTTCCATTGATGGCAGAGAAAACCAGATGTCTAAAAAACTGAAGGAGTGAGCGAAATGTGCAAGCAGATGGAAGATTTAAGAAATGAGAGTATTCTTGAGGGCATCGACATTGGCGACCTTAGAACGACAGTAAAGTATTATAAAAAGGGCAAGATTACCCTTGAAGAAGCTGCTGAGGACTTGAACATGACTGTGGAAGAATTTAAAGAGAAGATGAACCAAATTCCAGCAGAAGCAGTATAAAACATACCAGCCCACTGGCGCACTGTGTAGATTCCTACATGGTCCGCTGGTGGGCTTCTTTTTTTGTCCTTACCCGCATAAACCACAGACAGCACTTCGGTGTGTTCCAAAGTGCAGTTGTGGCTTATGCGGGCTTTTTTGTTATATGATCAACAAGTTATAAAATCAAACTCCTAAGCCGTATAAAATTGCTTTCATCTCCTTTACCATCCGGGTGAGAATCTCCTGTTCAATTGCATTACAGTCTAAAAGCAGACGGTGGATCTCGGAATCGGCAGTGGACGCGGAGTGCGCCAAACTGTCTACAAGAAGATCATCTGCTGAGATGTTAAGAATATTAGCAATGTCGACCAGAGTTTCAAGGCTGGGGCGGCTAATTGCCGCTTCAATCTGACTGATGTGTTTGCGAGATACATTCAATTTTTCGCAAAATTGTTCCTGAGTTAATCCGGATGCGTTACGGAAAGTGCTGATACGCTTTCCAAGTGCAGTATAATCTAATGCCATGTATGTTCCTCCTTATGTGTACCCGCATAAGGCTGTTACGATTATCCCGCAGAGAAAAATACATAGCAACTTGATTACAGGAATTCTAAGGCCGCAAAGGTCTACACCTCTATCTGTTATGTGGTCTAAGGCTGTTTTGCCACCTGTTGGGTGGCAAAAACGATGATGCGCCACCTGATGGGTGGCAGTCAAAACACCACACATACTCTATAATATAAATGTAGAAAAGACTGCACACAGAAAGGGACGATGATGACGAACAAAGAAGAAAAAGGGATTCTTACATTATACAGTGATGTACAGGCGACTTCTGTTCGTTGGCTGTGGTATCCATTCATAGCAGTTGGAAAGATCACATTGCTGCAAGGTGACCCCGGTGATGGCAAATCCACAATGATGATGCACCTGATAGCCGAGTTGTCTAAGGGAGGAGCCTTGCCAGATGGTAAAACCATCGGAATGCCGCAAAGGGCTATTTACCAGTGCTCAGAAGATGGCATTTCAGATACCATTAAGCCCCGGCTTGAAAAATGTGGGGCAGATTGCAGGAATGTGGCCTTCATAAATGAAGAAACATACAGTGGCCTGACACTGGATGATGAGCGCATCCGGCAGGCTATTATAGAATTCCGGCCGCGGCTGGTAGTTATCGATCCGATCCAGGCATATCTTGGAAGTGATTCCGACCTCCAGATTGCAGGAAGAGCCAGAAGGCTGATGCAGCGTCTTGGCATGTGGGCATCTATGTATGACTGTGCCATTGTGCTGATCGGACACCTTAATAAAAAAGAGGGAACAAAGGGTCTTTACCGGAGCCTTGGCAGCATCGATGTTGTTGCGGCTGCCCGGAGCGTTCTACAAGTAGAACGGGATGCGGAAAAGTCAGATATCCGCATTGTGCGGCAGATAAAAAACAGTCTGGCTCCGTCAGATGGTGAAATCAAATTCTCGATAACAGCGGAGCAGGGCTTCAAATGGCTGGAGTGTGAAATTAAGCCAGATCCATCAGCGGAGCCGGAAACACCAGTTTTTGAGTCAAAATCTGAGAAGGCGGCGTATCTGATCAAGAAGCTGCTTTCCGGGGGTGACATGAGATCCAGAGAAATCTATATGCGGATGAGCGATGAAGGTATCAGCCGCAGGACAGCAGAAAATACAAAGAAAGAACTCGGCATCCGGAGTTATCGGAAGATGCGACAGTGGTACTGGAGCATGAAGCCGGAGGAATGAGAGGAAGCAAATGATAAGCAGTGGAGCAGAGGCGGCAGACCGCAAGCAGAGAATCAGAGACAGATATAAAGGCGTGGATACTTCTGAGTTGGAAGTTATCCCGGCAAAAACTGTGGAGGGGCTTGGAGAAAGCACCTCTATCCGTCGTGTTGCCGCATATGTCCGTGTTTCCACTGATAATGATGAACAGACTTCTTCGTATGAACTTCAGAAAAATTATTACACGGATTATATCAAGGCACAGCCGGGATGGGAATTCGTTGGAATCTATGATGATGAAGGCATCAGCGGTACATCGTTGGAGCATCGCAAAGGAATGCAGCAGCTGATCGAGGACTGTAAGGCCGGAAAGATTGACCTGATCCTCACAAAGTCCATCGCCCGTTTCGCCAGAAACATTGTGGACTGTCTTTCCGTCATTGAAACACTGAAAAATCTTGACCCGCCCGTGGGTGTAAAATTTGAAGCGGACAACATCTACACACTGGACAGTAACGGCCGCATGATCCTGACGATTTTGGCATCCGTGGCAGAGGAAGAATCTCATTCCAAGTCTATCATTATGAACTGGTCCATTGACCGCAGGTTCAGCCGTGGACTGTTCCTTACGCCGGCCCTGCTCGGATATGACCAGGACGAGGATGGCAGCCTTGTGGTGAATCAGGACGAAGCACAGACGGTGAAGGTGATTTACTATTTGTACCTGAACGGATTTTCCTTCACCGAGATTGCAGAGCTACTGACAGATTATGGCCGGAAGACAAAACTGGGGAACACGGAGTGGAATCCCGGCACTCTTGCAGGAGTCATTGCTAATGAACGCCATTGTGGGGATGTATTGGCGAGGAAGACCTTCACACCGAATTTCCTGACGCATAAATCAAAGAAAAACAATAACGACCGGACGCAGTACCGGCAGAGAGATCATCATGAGGCAATCGTGTCCAGGGAAGTCTATAATGCGGCAAATCATCTGCGGGCATCCCGGAGTTATACAAAGAAAAATCGCCCACTGCCAGTCCTGAGTGTGGTGAATGATGGAATCTTACGCGGATATGTGCCTTTTGATAAGGACTGGACCGGCTTTTCGGCAGAAGAATACCGGGAAGCATCTGAAAGCGTTATGCGGGAAAAACAGCAGGATACGGTAGAAGTCATGAACCGTTTAGACCTCAGCGGATATGAAGTTGTGCGGGCACAGTATTTTGCTACTTTACAGAATCCGGCTATGACGATCTCCAATGGCAAGCTGCGCTTTAATACAGCCTGCCTGAAAAAGTTTGAAGATGTGGAGTATGTAGAACTGCTCCTGAATTCGGTTGACCGCTGTATTGCCATTCGCCCATGCGAAAAGGATAATCCGAACGCGATCCGCTGGGGCAGGCTGAAAGAGGGACGCTGGTGCGCCAGTACACTCGGATGCCGCGGTCTGGCAAAAGCCCTTTTTGACATGATGGAATGGGAAGAAGGTTTGAAATACCGTTTCCGTGGGCAGCTCGTGGGACAGGACGATGACAAGCTGATGCTGTTTGAACTGGATGAGCCGGAAATGGTTAAAGTAGAAGAAATTATCCTGCCATCCAAGGAACAGGATGAAGAAGGAAAAACCGTCAAGCAGACGATCTATATCTTCCCACCAGAATGGGCAGGTACTTTTGGAAAGCCGATCACAAGTATTGCACAGGTCGGGATTTTACAGCAGGAGCATTACTCTGGAAACTGGGATGTACTTCGGCCGGCAGCAGAGATAGAAGAAATGAACACTTTTACCGCAGATGGCCTGAATGCTCTGCTCCATGAAGCGGAAAAAATAATGGAAGGATGGACTGACACAGATGAATGAAAATACGAACACCATGCCACCGGAAGAGCAGGCAGAAAATGATAGAGACGCAAGAGCGGAAGAATTAGAAAGTACATTTTCCTATGATGGATACCAGGTCGTGCGGAAGGAGCTGTTTGCACATCTTCGTGACCCTGCAATTGTGATCCGCAAGGACAGCATCACATTTAACACAGCCTGCATCACTGGGCTGGAAGATGTGGTTTATGTACATGTCATGTTCAACAGTGATTTGAAGCGCATTGTTGTACGCGGTTGTGATGAAAATGACAAGGATGCCCTGCGCTGGTGCATCGCCAAGCCGGATAAACGTAAAAGCCGGAAGATGACCTGCAAACCGTTTTCAGAACTGGTGTATAAGGAAATGGGCTGGGATACCGAATGCCGATATAAGATGCTTGGGTACAGAATTTCATTTGAAGGGGAAACTCTGTATGTTTTTGACCTGCTTGTGCCGGAAATCTTCCATGAAGGCCAGAAACGAAAAAATGGAACAGATCAGAAAAATGCACAAGAGACAAAGCCTGCAAATACCAGAAAGGGATTTTACCCAGATGATATTGCGGGTACTTTTGGCGTACCTGTAGAAGAACATCTGAAAGAATCCGAAGTTCAGCAAATGGATGGCTATGTATCGGTGGGGATGCTGACGGGTAAGACCATCCCCGATACCGGGCTTGATTAAAACGGCAACCAGGATTCCAAGGGGGAAGTGCGCCCATTTTTAAGGAGGGGAGAGTAGTGAACGAAAGAATATGGAACCAGCGGATGCTGGGTCTGACTTTTAATGTCGAAGATGGAAGGATCACAATCTTCCGCAGCACATTGGAAGCATTAGGCTGGCCAACCCACTATCGTTTTCTGTACAACCGAGAGGCAAAACAGGTAGCTGTGCAGAACTGTACGGCTGAAGATGCAGGAGCTCATAAGACACCGAAGCTGACTGTGAGCAACAGCTGCGAGATCAAGTGCGTGGCATTGGTGCGGATGATCTACCGGGACATGCGGTGGAACCGGAACAATACATATCGTCTGGAGGGGAAAAGCATCCCCAGACAGCAACTTGTGAGTTTCGATTTAGGCACTCCGTTTTTGGTCGAAAACGGGAAAGCTCTTGACGAAAATCCAAGCCCCACAAAGCCCCTGTGCGGCGAAGAAGTGTCCGCTGCGGAAAGTTCCTCGGTCTCGCCAATTAAACGCAACAGTGGGGCGATGTGAGGGGCGTGTGGCGAAGTCGGCAAAAGGCAGCCAACCGGGTCAGAATCCAGGATGCTTGCAAGGCAGCAAGGTGGAAGGTGACCGGGTGGGCAGGAGACAGTGCGGACAAGTCTACTCAACAAGTGAATAAAATTACTTTTGTATCTATGAACGATAAAAATAAGTGATTAAGCTCACTTATGGCTATTGGAAATAAGTGATTTTGTTCACTTAGAAAAAGTGAGCTTTTTACGCCACCCGGAGTTTTGGGTGATGCTATCATTTGGTAAAAATAAGTGATTATAATCACTGAAAATCATTACAAACTGAAATAAGTGAGCTTAATCACTTATAAGGAAAAAAGTGAATATTTTACGCTCTGATGTACTTTGAGGTCGTCGATTAGTCAATAATCGGCGGCTTCTTTTTTATGCCCGGAAAAGTGGGTATGTAGCGACATATGGCAATAAGTGAGCTTTATACGCCACCGTCGAGCAACTTCTCCGAACAAATTTGAGTGCAGAAATGTCTACTCAACAAACAATCTGCGCCCATACTACTACTTCAGGCATATCCTCACGGAGTTGCCTAAGTATTGTGACGAAAAAGGAAATATAG